>MRWG01000181.1_pt1 | contig 107024 bp, 89 predicted proteins | sample 1013341 | NCBI WGS metagenome assembly MRWG01 (sample SAMN06117577, study PRJNA244670) | biofilm metagenome | biome: Water; feature: Cathode Biofilm; material: Biofilm; isolation source: microbial consortium enriched at the cathode of a solar microbial fuel cell | place: USA: District of Columbia ...
AAACAATAATAAGAGCCGTATGACGGGAGACCGTCACGTACGGTTCTGTGAGAATATCGGTGCTGCGATGCCCGGTTTTACTCGATAAACATTTTAATGCTCTTTAAAATGTGATAGTAACTATAAAAAGAGAAACAGCGGTAGGCCGACTTTAATGGTCTGCCTACCGCTGCTTTTCTTTCAACTTAAACGATAACCTGAAATGCTTTTAGTAAATTTTACCAGATTTCCCGAGTTTTAGGCCTGAATATTGAAAATAATAATACCGATTAAATGAAAGTAAATACAATTAGATTCATGAACATAAAGCTGTTTTTGACACTTGCCTTCTTGTCATGGGTTGGTATCTGCATAGGACAGCAAGCCAATGTCAATCAGGATATTCAGGGACAAGAGGCACGTCCGAACTTTGTGGTCATATTTGCCGATGACCTTGGCTATGGTGATTTGAGCTCATATGGACATCCCACCATACATACCAAAAATCTGGATCAAATGGCGGTCGAAGGCCAAAAATGGACGAACTTCTATGTTGGGGCGAGCGTATGCACACCCAGTAGGGCAGCATTACTGACTGGGAGGTTGCCCATCAGAAATGGAATGACCAGTAGGGTCAATCGCGTTCTTTTTCCCGATTCCCACAATGGGTTGCCGCAACATGAGATAACGTTGGCGGAACAATTAAAAAAAGTCGATTATGCCACTGCTTGCATTGGTAAATGGCATTTGGGCCACAAAGAAGAATATTTGCCCACAAATCAAGGCTTTGACTATTATTTTGGTATTCCTTACAGTAATGACATGGACAACATTATTCCATTCAGGTCGACTCAAGGGTATATTGATTTTTGGAAATCAGAAGAGAGGAAAGATATAAAAACTTTTCAAGTTCCGCTAATGCGCAATACCGAGATAGTGGAGCGCCCAGCAGATCAGAACACATTGACAAAACGTTATAATGAAGAGGCGGTGCAGTTCATCCGGAAAAACAAGGAAAAGCCTTTTTTCCTTTATTTGGCACATAACCTTCCACATGTGCCCCTTTTCGCATCAAAGGACTTTGTGGGTTCCAGCAACAGGGGGCTCTATGGCGATGTTGTTGAAGAAATTGACCATGGTGTGGGACAAATATTGACCGAACTAAAAAATAATGGACTTGATAAAAATACAATTGTGGTATTCACCTCCGACAATGGGCCATGGCTCATCATGAACCAAGAAGGCGGAAGTGCAGGGCTATTGAGAGAAGGAAAAGGATCTACATGGGAGGGAGGTATGCGTGAGCCATGTATTTTTTGGGGGCCTGGGCGAATCGAACCTGGTTTGGTGACCCAAATAGGGACAACCATGGATTTGTTTACCACTTTCAGCAGATTGGCAAATGTACCATTGCCCGATGATCGACAAATGGATGGAAAGGACCTTAGTCCAACACTCTTCGAAAAAAGGCCTAGTGAGAGAAAAGAAGTGTTTTATTACAGGGGAGACGAGCTTTATGCCGTGAGGTTCGGAGCCTTCAAAGCCCATTTCATAACGGAAGGTTCCTATGGCCCACCGACGCGTGAAGAACATGACCCCCCAATTCTCTACAACCTCGAAGTGGATCCATCTGAAAAATATGATGTTGCCGAAAGTAATCCTGATGTCATCGAGCAAATCAAAGCCTTGGTAAAAAGCCATAATTCAAATTTGGTCAGGGGGGAAGATCAGTTGAAAGATAGGGGTTGACCTTTAAATCAATCAATTAAATTTCAAATGATTTAATATATCAATATACAATATATATGAAAAAACGATGTCAAGTTCAATGTTTGATTGTTTCGCTTCTGTTATTAAGCGGTAGCCTATTGGCCCAGAACCAAGCAAGGAGCTATTCGCTGGTAGAAGTCCCCGCCCCGTCTCTTAGAGATAATTTAATAGGTACAAGTGAAGTACAAAAAATAGGGGTCTATTTACCACCTTCGTATTCCAGCTCTGATCAAATGTACCCGGTCGTTTATTTCTTGAACGGATATACTGTTGAAATTGGCGAATACCCGAAAACGGAAGCTTTTAATAGGTATATGAAATATAATGAGAATCATGAATTCATCTTAGTAGAATTGAGCGGTCATAACTTGTTTGAAGGATCGATGTACGCCAATTCCCCGGTCTTGGGAAATTGGGAGGATTTTGTCGTAAGAGATGTCATTAATTATGTTGACAGGCATTACAGAACTTTGCCAAAAAGAGAATCTCGTGGAATAAGTGGACATTCAATGGGCGGAGGTGGAACAATCAATATCAGCTTAAGGCATCCCGAGGTGTTTTCAGTAGCATATGCCATGAGTTCTGCTGTTTTTGCAAATGACGATTTATTGGATGGTATGTTTAGCAACGATTCAGTTTTGGCACAGGTTCAAGCCTTATCCGATAAAATGGAAAAAGTAAGTGATGAGGACTTTGCCACATCCTTGCAGCAAGAATTAAAATCCTACGACAGAAATGTGAAGGGCATGGTAGGTATACTTGCCTTTGGATCTGCATTCTCTCCTGATTCTTCAAAGCCTTTAAAAATTGCATTCCCGTTTACAATGAATGCTGATGGTACCTTTGCCAAGACAGAGGAAGTCCTAGAGAAATGGGTAGCTGGTTTTGGAAATTTGGAAGAAAAAGTAAAGAAATACAAAAATAATCTAACGCAGTACAAAAAATTTGTTTTGAGCTGCGGGTATCAGGACGAAATGCCCGGATTATTCGAAGGTTCAGTTTATTTCTCCAGGTTGTTAAAAGAAGAAAAAATACCACATAGCACCTGCTGGTACACTGGCAAACATAGTGACAAGGTCAGTGAACAACTCATCAGTGAGGTATTTCCCCTCATGTCAGGATACCTACTTGGTGAAAAGTAATATGATAGGTTGATTTTGAGTTAGTTTTTTTAAAGAGCGCAGCTTGTCTGCGCTTTTTCACTTTTTTTTCCAATCCCATCCATTATTGTAAAATTCAGATTATGTACCAAAACATTCGCACAATGAAACGAACAAATCCCGATAAGACCATTAAAGAGGATTACAATCCGACCTACCGCAAAGCGTTGTTTTTTTTTATTTTTTTGACATTTTTATGTATAGTTCGTAGCCAAGACGCTGAGGTGCTTTGCATCGAAAATGAATCCATAAGGGTATTAATAAGTGAAAAAGGGGCTGAGTTACAAAGTATACGGGGTAAAATCAGCAAGTTTGAATATCTATGGCAGGGCAATGGTGAATATTGGGCGGACAGGGCTCCAATAATGTTTCCAGTAAATGTCAGATTCAGGGACAACGAATTTTATTTTCGGAACGTCAAATACGATATGCCGAAAATGGGAATTATAAAAGAGAGCTTTATGACAGTAAAACATAAATCAAATGATGAGATCACATTAAGTTTTGTTCCCAACAAAGAAATATTGCACAAAAACTATCCCTTTTTGTTCAAAATCTCGGTTCGATATAAATTGACCGATAATACCATCTTGAACGAATACATTGTTACAAATAACGACACCCATAATATGTATTTTGCACTTGGGGGGCATCCTGGGTTTAATCTGTCACTTGGTCAACCAAATGATAGAAAAACGCATGAGTTATTTTTTTTCAAATCATCCTCTTTCCGAAGAGGACTAATTAAAAATAGTCTTCTGACCGATTCTGCAGTTCCCTTTTTACAAGATGAGAAAACCCTAAGGCTCAATGATGACAGGATACCTAATACTGGAATTTTCATCAAAGATTCAGCTATCACTAAAATTGGTCTGGCAAGATTGGGCAAAAAGCCATACGTAAGTTTGCTTCTGGGCAATTTTCCCAATGTCAATATTTGGAGCCCACCGGGATATCCATTTGTGTGCATAGAACCCATGGTCTCCCACCATGATTTTGAGGATTCCCCAAAGGATATCGAAAAAAAAAGTCATCTAGTTAAATTAGGCCCGGGCGAAAGCGTTACATACTATTATTCAATAGAAATAAACCAAAACCCTTAAAACTTTGACGTGTTAAATTCTGGGGAGATTTTAATTTTTGCTATAAGTTGTTTTGGTTCAACCCCACAAAAATCCTATCTGGAGCAGATTATCAATATTCTAACATCATAAACCGGTAATTTTTTTTACACATACAAGGTCAATCTATTGTTCAATCATTATACTTCAGACAACAACATCTTAACTAAGGTAACATTATGGAGCAATTTTTAAATGTAGGATTGGGTGTAGGTATCTTAATGCTGTTCGTTCTTCTTTTTAAACAGAAAAAGGAAAGGGAGGATTATTTTTTTTGTCATGGATTTCAATAGTGTTACTTCAGATTATTTTTTACGAAATAACGATTTATCAATTTCAATTGACAGGCTTGCTGGCGGTAGTTGGTTTTGCTCTTCCATTGCTGTCCGCCCCTCTTTTATTTTTGTATATCACATCGTTAACCGGACGGAAATTGAGCAAAATAACTATTTGTCTTCATTTAAGTGTTTTTGTTTTGTATGTATTAATAGTTTTTTCCATCGGACTGTTTACAGAGGCGAGTATAATGACAAATACAGGTTATCTGGAAATTGATACGAATCTCTACTTTTTTAGGGACTATTACGCTATTCCGTTGGCCATATCGGGAATAACATATGGGATTTGGGATCTTTAGCTTTTAAAACAACACAGGAAACGAATTTTTGAAGTTTTTTCATATGATGAAAAAATCAACCTAAAGTGGATTCAGTATATGGTTTACTTATATTTCTTTTTAGTACTTATTGTAAGTTTTCTAATATTTGGGGCAAGTCAGTATGGAATTTTTGAAGTTTCTGATGCCTTTGCGTTTCTTGGAATTGCCTTGAACGCTTTATTGATTACGTTCGGATTTTACGGTTTTAAACAGACCGAAGTTTTTCTAAACATGAATTCCTATCAACCTTATGAAAAGAGTAGTTTTCATCCTTTCCAATTGGGGCTATCTTATCAAAATTTTTAAATGTTTGACACAAATTTTATAAGTTTGTTTAATGTCTGAACAAAAAAACATACTTTGTCTCAAGTCCCTTAATGTTGATCATGATAGTCCTGTCCCCTTACATCTTCAAGTTGAGGAAATCCTTCGTGATATGATAAACGACCCAGAATATCAAAATGGCAAATTTCTACCTAAGGAAGTTGACCTGTCCAAACGACTTGGAATTTCCAGGAATACCATTAGACAGGCCACCAATAGGTTGGTTCAAGAAAAGTTGTTGACAAGAAAAAAAGGCGTTGGCACCAAGGTGGCAAAAAAACTGGTCGAGACCAAACTTTCCAATTGGGTCAGTTTTAGTCAAGAAATGCATGCCCAAGGCATTAATTTTAGAAATTATGAAATCAAGGTTTCAAAAATTAAGGCAGATGCTGAAATTTCGGAACAATTGGAAGTGAAAGAGGAGCAAGAACTCTTTAAACTGGAAAGACTACGCGGCTTGGACAACGGCCCTTTTGTTTATTTCATCAGTTATTTTCACCCTAGGGTAGGCATTACGGGAGATGAGGATTTTGAGCGTCACCTCTACGACATTTTGGAACACGAATACCATACCATTCCTGTTTTATCCAGAGAGCAGATCAGTGCTATTCTGGCCAATAAATTCATTGCGGTGAAATTGGGGGTTCCGGTAAATTCGCCCATTCTTCAAAGAAAGCGGGTAGTTTACGACCCTGGAAATAGACCTATAGAATACAACATAGGTTATTACAGGGCCGATCAATTTACTTACAGTATAGATATTAAACGATAACTCACCGTTCTAATGGGATTTCCAGGAACCTTGGTCGGTATAAATTAGGGTCTTTTAAAATGTCGGCCCAAAAATCAAATGAATTCACATTGTAGCTAGCTAAAAGCGTTCCCGGTTTAGATAGGTGGGGATAAGCTTTGGCATTATAAGTAAAATAGGTCTCATTAGTTTCATTTTCCGTTGTCCTATAAACTATTTCGGGTTCCCCGAATGGCCCAACGAGAGACTCTCCAATTTGTACGGCTACTTCTGGTCCCATTGTAAACCGTTGGTAAGTCAATACAATTCTACCATCAGATAAAGGGGATACGCTCATTTCATTGGAAACATCCTTGGCTATCATAATTGCTTCTTCCATTTCTTCCACCCAATCTTGACCGTTCCAAAATTTCCAGTGATCAAACTTTGTCAAATACTCGGGCAATACCCTTGCGACCAACAGGCCCTTGGTACCTTCTTGGTTGGACACCGCATATGTATAGATATGGCCATCGGGGTCCGGAGCTCCCGCTGATTCCGTGTTCACATAAATGGCACTGCCAAATGAAGTTTGGGTTGCTGAATCAAAAAATGGAGTTTCCAATTGGGTATGATCTAAATACGGAGGCGTACTGTTCTTGGGTATTTGTAATAAATTTACGCCAACTTGTTCAAAATTAAAACCTCCTATACCCGTGGTATCCTTTTCCCGAACCGGGTAAGCAAAAACATATAGGTTTTCGTCTCCCTCTGTGTTTACAAACCCATCTCCCAACCAATAATAATCATGTGGTCTGGAGTTTGGTGTTTTGGGCTTAAAAAGTGCTTTGGCCTGTTGACCCTCGCTTTCTTTCCAATGGAACGTAATATTATCTGCATTTGGTTCTTTGCCTTTCAGGATTCCCACGGAGTTATTGATCATTAAAAAATCTTCCGGCTGTAAGCTTTGCCCATCATGATGCCCGATCATGGTGTCCCCAAAAGTAAAAAGTGTGACCGTGCTATCTGTTGCGGCAACAAATTCTTTGCCATCCATAGGAATTCCAAAAATGCCATCTCCCCCAAACCATCCTTCATTTTTAATAAAGAGTTGGCTCCATTTAGGGGATGTTACAGCAACAATAGTCTCTGGTTCTTCATTATTATCCGCTATCGGTTTTTCTTTTGTTTTGTCTTTGCAGCCTACACTCGTCATAACAATTGACAAAATACTTACCCTAATTGTCATTCCATTTATCCAGTTTTTCATATGTTTTTTTTAAGTCCAGTACTCGTTTACTTATATTTTACTTTTATAAATCTAGGGTGATATATACTCGCGTCTTTTTGAATATCTTCCCAGAAGTTTAGCGTAATTGTATTGTAACTGACCAACAGTTCCCCGGGTTTTGATAAATGATAATGCGCTTTTGCGTTGTACGGGAAAAGTCCTTTTTCCTTGTATTCCGGGCAAGTATACACCTCATGGATTTCACCAAAGGGCCCCACAGGACTTGTCCCCACACGTATACCTACCTTATCGGAAAGGCCCAAAACCGTAAACGTGAGTAAAAAATTGCCGTCTTCTGTTGGAGTTACGCTGAGTTCGTTGGAAACTGCATTTGTTATTTCCACGACCTCTTCCTTTTGCACCCCCCATGTTTTACCGTTCCAGAATCGCCATTCATTTATATTCTCAATATTTTCTGGTCTGACCCTTGCGGCTATCAAGGACTTTTGCCGTTCCATGATACCATAGATGTAAACATATCCATCTGGGTTTGGGGCATTGGCTTGTTTAGTGTTCACGAAAAGTCCGCTACCGAAATATACCCGCCCTTCTGTTGGGTGTACAAACCCTAAATCGGTTGCGATTTGAGTTGACTTGGAGATTCCCTCTTTAGTAGGGTTATCAACTTTTAACAATGTTATGTTGGTCTGTTCAAAATCAAAAACATTGGGACCAGTTTTATGTACATGATAGGCAAATAGGTAGAGCGCATTGTCCTTATGATGGTTTATAACCCCATCCCCCAACCAGAAATACTCATTGGCTTTGGCATTTCTATTATTTGGAACAAAATAGGATGTTGGCTTCCCATCACCATCCAAATTGTACTCAAAATCAATGGCCGATTTCTTTGGTTCCAGCCCCTTCATCCATGCGGTGGTATTGTTCACCATAACATTACCGGGTTTTGGCACATTGTTTACAACCTCTCCAACATAGGTGTCACTAAAAATAAAGAGGGTCTCTTTTTCTCCGTCTCCTTGATTTTCCACACCATCTAAAGGAATGGTAAATATGCCATCTGCCCCAAACCAACCCGAGGTACGCTCCATTAACGCTGTCCATTCGGGGGCCGGCGCTGCCTGAAAGTCATATGAACCGATATCCTGCACCGACTTTTCTTGCGCCGAAATCCGATTAGTGGACAACAATAATACAATTAGAAAGCTTCCTATTTTATATTTAAAATGCATGGGGATCGTATTGATATGTTTTCTTGGAAGTGCCCAACTCAAAACTATCGGTTCGGAAAGGAAACGCGGGCAGTCCTTCGGCATTTGTCAAGTCCAATTGTCCGGGATTATCAGACCAAGCGTACCTTACATACTTTGGATTTTTGATATTTTCATGGTACACCTTTACCGTGTTCGTAGTTACCAACTCTGCTTTGGCCCATTTGAACTCGCCATTCTTCCCAGCTATGGCAAAGCCCCTTAAATAGCCATACTTGTCCTTACTAACCAATTTACCTCCATGGGTCTCAAACTCGACCAAAATGGATGTATCGGTTAGACTATGGGATTTGTAAACAGGGCCTCTTTTAAGTATGTCCCCATAATTGTAATGTTTGGCCAACAATGCCAATCTTCTTCCTACTTCTTTTTTATTATAAGGGTGGATGTCATTGGCCTCACCAATATCTATGGCAGTAACAATGTCAACATTTTCCAAAGCAGTAGCTTTCATTTGGGACTCGCGGAGTTCTGCCCAGTTACTATTTGTAGGTGTTTTATCCTCTTGTCGGTAATTGGCCAATTGAACTACCAAAAAAGATATTTTGGGATGGTTCCATTTTTCTCGCCAATCTTGGATCATAGCTGGCAGCAAAGAACCATATTCCACTGCTCTGGACGCATTGGATTCTCCTTGATACCAAATTACCCCTGCTATGGGCAATTTATGTAAGGGAGCTATACTGGCATTGTACAAGAGCATAGGGTGCGAGAATGGACTGCCATTGGACACTTCAGGTTGCGGAAACCGATTACTGTCTATACTCACTCCTTTTTTGTACTTCCAAGTTCCGTTGAGGATGGAATTGCCCCAAAAGGCATTGGTGTAGATTCCTCCCTTCCCGCCAACATCAAAAACACGTACGGTGAGTATATTTCCCTTTTCCCGAAGAATGTCTTTGGATGCGGAATAATTCCTGAAATTGCTTTTCCCAAAAGACTCCCCTATCTGTACCCCATTGACCCATACCCTATCATAATCATCAATTTGGTTGAGAACAATATTGAAATCATTCTTTAATTGGTCAGTATCCAAATCAAAAGTACGCTTGAACCAAATGCTCCCATCGTGTGACCCATATCCAAAATCAGACCAAAAAGCGGGCAAGGTACATTCTTCCCAATCCGAATAGTCATACCCTTGCTCGTACCACTTTTCTTCTATCCCGGGTCCTTTCAAGTAATATTTGTCATCCCATTTTTTTCTGAACTTCTTAAACTCCAAATCCAAGGTTTCAAAACTTTTATTGATTTTGGATACTTTTCCAGTGACCTCATCAAACTGAGGAAAGGTTTTAAGAACATCCATCCCCATCCATGTCTCAATGGCCGTGGCCCCAAGATTACTGCTAACCAGTCCAATGGGAATGTCTTTCTCCTTGACCAATTCTTTTCCGAAAAAATATCCGACGGCACTGAAGTTTTTAGCCGTTTCCTTGGTCACTTCCTGCCAAATTGCATTGGACACTTTTTCCCTAGGGAGATAATCCCGGTCTACCCACACAGAGCATAGCCTAAGATTGGGGACATCATAATCATCATCCGCGGTTTCGGTGTAATTTAGCATATTGGGCGTATACTGCATATTGGATTGCCCTGCACAAAGCCAAAGATCACCAACCAACAGGTTATCCAAGACCAGTTTTTCCCCATTTCCTTCTTCGATCTCCAGAATAAAAGGTCCTCCATGGGGCATTGGATCTAGTGTCACCTTCCAGGCTCCACTTTTATTGGATTTGACCCTATGGATTTGTCCACCGATGGAGACGGTCAACCCGGCTTTTGGTTTGGCTGTTCCCGTAATGGGAATATTTACATTACGGGGCAATACCATATTGGATGAAAAAACTGGCGGTAATTCTATTTGCCCCCACATCAACATGGGTATAAGTAAGAGAATTGACCACAATAGCTTTGAGCATGTTCTTATCATAATAACTTTATTTTTTCCAACCCATTTCAATTTCTTCCAAAGTCTTGCCCTTGGTCTCAGGAATCATTTTATATGTGAATCCCCATAGGAAAATGGCATTGACCATAAACAACCAAAATGTATAGGAAGGTCCTAGGTCACTCAATAAAACGGGGGTGAATTGTGATATTAGCATAACCCCTATCCATAGTACCATTACACATATGGACATGGCCACCCCGCGCACTTTTGTTGGAAAAATTTCCGAAATCAACACCCATGGGATAGGCCCTAAGGAAGATGCAAAACAAGCTACAAAACCCAATATGAAAATGAGCAGCCATGGTCCTTGAAGAGCATCAAATCGATATAAGCCCCCAATGACCAACAAACATATTATCATACCCATTATTCCCCATAACAATAGTTTTCTTCTCCCTGCTTTATCTATATATTTAATGGCTACAAAGGTGAATACGGAGTTTATCACGCCAATAAGAACCGTTTGCATAAGGGCAGAGTCCACCCCAAAACCAGCAGATTTCAATATTTCCGGAGCGTAATACATAATGGCATTTATACCGGTAATCTGTGAAAAAAGTGCAAGGACAATCCCAATAATGATCGCGGTCCTGAATCCCTTTTCGAACAATTCCGACAATTTGCCCTTTTCCTGTTGGAGGGCCGTCTTTATTTCTTGATGGACTTTTAGTGCTTCTTCCTTCGGATTCAATCTTTCCAAGATTTGAAGGGCAACTGCATTGTTTCCATTTTTGGAGAGCCACCTTGGGCTTTCGGGCACGAAAAACAAGGCCACCAAAAACAATATGGCTGGTATAGCCTCTGACCCCAGCATATAACGCCATCCATATTCAATATTCCAAGTTTCATCGCCTGATTGCGCCACTAAATAATTGCAGAAATACACTATGATAATTCCCAAAACGATTCCCAACTGGTACAGAGAGACCAAAGAACCTCTTTTTTCCGCCGGTGAAATCTCCGAAATATACAAAGGTGAAAGCATGGAAGCCGCACCAACTCCTACACCTCCAATGATCCTTGTAATCACCAAAAGTGTGAAACTTGGTGCCAACAAACAACCAACGGCAGACAGGGCAAATAGCAACGCTGTGATGATCAAGGCCTTTTTACGGCCAATCCTATCGGCTGTATACCCAGCTGTCAAGGCTCCAATAACACAGCCCACAATGGCACTGGACACTGCCCACCCTTTTAGTGAAGGGGTCAGGGAGAACTTCGTTTCCATAAAACCGATAGCTCCGGAGATCACAGCAGTGTCATATCCGAACAAAAATCCGCCCAGGGCCCCAATGGCCGTAATCTTTAAAAGGTAATTGTTTTTTTGTGCTTCCATACTCTACTGTTGATTATAGGCCCGTTTTTACTGATCTCCAGTTTAACATTGGATTGGACCACTTTGGCAGTTCCTGTACCCAAATTTTTGATGGTATAACTACCCGCGGCAGCTGGAACCACAAATGTCTCCGCATAGTGCACATCCATACTTCTTCCATTGGCCATAACATTGATTTTGGTACCCTCCACTAAATTAAGGATATGACACTGCACATTGGTCGATACGGTCATTTCACTATCTAGTTCATATCTATGGATTTCGTAAAAATGCTTAGAGTGTGTAGGCAGCTTAATCATTTTCCAGTCATCACCAGACTGCAACACCTCTGGTTTGGAGATATACTCCGCTTGCACCTTATCTCCCTGACATTCCATATTGAGGTTTTCTACACCACGCTTTATGTTCAACGGCCTTGGTTTTCCATCCAAATCCATTCGCATCCAATCATACATCTTAAATGTAAAGATGTAAGGTGTACTACTGATTTCCAAAACCAAGTTACCAATTCCGGAACAATGTACCGTTCCGTTTGGTATAAGGAAGAGGTCGTGTTTTTTTGCCTCAAAGGTTTGGACATAATCCTCAACCGGCATAGGTTTTGCTTCACTATGACTCTGTTCCAAGGCATTGCGGAATTCTTCTTTTTGAACGCCTTCGTTGAACCCTAAATAGACTTTCGCTCCAGGTTCCGCATCCAATATGTAATAGGTTTCATCCTGAGTGAAATTATGTCCAAAATTTTCTCGCATATACGCAACCGTGGGATGACATTGTAGGGATAGATTTTGTCCATTAACCGTATCCAAGTAATCAAATCGAATAGGGAATTCGGTACCAAAAATACTTGCAGCTTCACCCAAAATAGCCTGATTGTCCTGGAACATCAAAAAATCAAAGGATATTTCCAGCCTCACTCCATTTTTAGAGATTACAATTCCATTTTCCGGGGCGATCAACTCAAAGGACCAGGCATAATTAGGTACGTCTTGGGCCAACTCACCAAATCTCTCCTTCATCCAATCGCCTCCCCAAATTCCAGGGGAAAACCAAGGTCTTGGTCTAAAGGCATGTGATGCCATTTCTTGTAGTCCCTTCCTCAAGGTATTGCCGTCACACCAAGTAATGTCACTCCCAAACTGTCCATCAACAACAAAATCAATATCCTTTAAAAGTTGTTGCTTGTGTTTATTGAGTACCTGCCAATCAATAAAGTACATCCGCTTGTACTGTTGTTTGTTATCCTCAACCATGACATTGCCCAAATTGGCAACTTGTCCAGCTCTGGAACGGAACTGTATTTCGTTCTTGGGTACATCTATATAGATAATGGTCCCTTTCTGCCCACTTAAGGCCGCCCCTGGTCCATAAAAAATATTTAGTATTCCCTCCATCGGCTGGATTGAGTTTAGCTTCTGGTTATCAAAGAAATCTTTAAGGTTACCTGGATAGATTTTACCAAAAACTGGGTCGTCCCCACCCAAAAACGGTTCAACCATATTATTTATGACATCAGCTTCCTTATATGCCGAGGCCATATCATAGCTCATATGTTCCACCTTTCTTGTTTGAAGTGCTGCGGAAATCTGGGCCATGAACTCTTCCCAGTATGCGCCCATATAACCATCTATGAGAACACACCCCTCTTTGGGAAGTTCGTCAATAAGGCTTTCCACACCCATGGAAACGGTCCCTGTTGCAATTTCAAAAGAGGGGTACACCGTATAGCCTTCATCTTTTCTAGACTCATCTGCTCGCATTGGCATCACATACTGCTCCGTTTTTCTTTTTGTGTTCAATTTATTCTGTTTAATGGTTAAATGAATGACGGCACCTACTATGGCCGCGTTGGCCGTGCCTTTTGTAATTCGAATATTTTGGGGGGTCGCAAAACACGTTTCGAATGCGTTGTTGAACAAGTGATAACTTTTTGAGATACTGCCGCCAATAACAAGGGCATCCGGTTTGAACGAGCCAGAAAGTGAACACATCACTTCTCCCAAATGTTGTCCATATTGTTCAAAAATGTCTCTTGCTTTTTCAGAGGTTACCGCATGGTCTGCTATTTGTTTCACATTGTCCACGGACTCTCCAAAAGTTTTGAAAAAAGTATCCAAAAACCATTGGGTAGAAATCCAGTCCTCAACTCTTTTCCCCTTAAAGGGAAGGTTGTAAATATTGCCATCCTCGGGTATATGGTCGCTATTTGTAACCACTTTTCCATCGACCACAAATCCTGACCCAATTCCCGTGCCCAGCGTTACCCCTAGGACTTTACCGCTATGCAAATTATTGGAATAGGTCTCACCAAGTACAAAGCTATCGGCATCATTAAGGAAGGCTATCTGTTCAATAGATTCCAAGGTGTCTTGTAGATGGGACCACAAGAACAGTTTAATATTGACCCCATATAGGGAATCAAATTTATTTAGCCCAAAGATGTATGAAACACCTTGTCCATAATCGAATGGACCGGGTACGGATATTCCAATGCCCTTGATCGGTTTTTGAAAATTTGTAATGGTCTGCTTTATAGCCCGGATCAATTGGTTCAATACAGGCAGGGCCGATAATCCACTATCCACAGGAAAACGCTCTACTGTTCCTGTTAACAAAGACATCTTATCGGTATCGACAACACCCATGGCAAAATGGCTGCCACCTATATCTATACCGAGGTAGTACGTATTTTTATCCTGCATGAAGCTTTAATCTTGATTGGTTTTAAACGCTATTTCGGCATTCTTCGGCAAAACAATCTTTTTGGTGGATTGCGATAAATAACCCGCACCGTTATAGAATTCTATTTTTCTTTTTATTCCCTTTTCCAAAGTAATTGTCCCAGATTGCACATTCGCCGGAACTGCTGTTATATTGTCAAGCTCTTTCTGAATTCTATGGACTTGAAGGCTATCCATGTTGCATGAAGAAACCAAAAGTTCCCCATCTTGCCCCACGACCCTGACCAAGGCCCGGGCATTCCCATGTATTAAAAAACCAGTGGCCTTATGGTCCATAGGCACAAAGTTCCCTTTTCCATCCCCTTTTAAAACAAGCCCTAGAAAAGCATCGTTCTGCCCATAACCCACTTCGTAATCGTAGAAATTTCCAATGAGGACCGCATCGAGATTGCCATCTTGATCTAAATCAGTAATATCGGTACCCATAACCGAGGCCCATTGAGCTTCCTTTGGTAATTCCTTTAATTTGAATTTACCTTCTCCAAGGTTCTCAACATATATGCTTTTTAGCTGTCTTACTTCTTTCTTAATAGGGTTTTCCTCCATACTGTTCAAAAGAAGGTCCTTGATCTCTAGATCGGCATAGGAACGGTAGTTTTTATATCTACTTTTAATGGAAACCATTTGTTCCGCCAATAAATCCCTGGATGCCAAAGGATAACTTTTAAAGCCTCCTTCAGGACTCAAACTATATTGAGAAATAAGTGGGTCTATCTTCCCATCCCTATCAAAATCACCTACATATAGCTCCATAGGATATTCTTCTGTTGCACTATAGACACTGTTCAACCCTTGATTTCCAATGATGTAATCCGTATCTCCATCATTATCAAAATCCCCGCCATTGATGCTATTCCACCAACCTGTTGAAATGGGTAATTCTATCTTTTCGAAGCTTTCTTTTTGATTTAGATAAATAGTTATTGGCATCCACTTTCCAACAACCATAAGATCGGTCCGACCATCATTGTCCACATCCGTCCAAAGTGCCGAGGACACCATGCCCAACTCTTGTTCACCCAATCTGTCCGCAGTTACATCAGAGAATTTGCCTTCATTATTTTCCAATACATAGCTTTTGGGCGACACCCCATAACTTCCAGGAACCACCATTCCACCAACAAAAAGATCAAGGTCTCCATCCTGATCATAGTCCGAAGCAACTGCACAGCTCCCGCTTGTACTCATATTGGGTAAAGCGTCAACGGACAAGGATAAATTTCCTTGACCATCATTTAAGTACAATCTATCCTGATAATATCCCGGTTTCATCAATGAAAACTCAGACCCCCCACTAACCACGTAGAGATCATTATCACCATCATTGTCCGCATCAAACCATAAACTGCCAACATCTTCGTGTTCAGCATCCATCCCCAAAGTATTGGCGATAAATTTCCCGTCCATGATTTGTATATGCAGTTGACCGGGAAAGCCATGTGAACCCCCTATAAAAATATCATCCAGACCATCCCCATTGGCATCGGCAACTGCAAGTGAGGGTCCACTAGTAGAGAATTTCTGTGGAATAAGTGGTTCTATATCAAAATCTGAAAATGGAATTTCTTGGTGTTCAAACTGGAGCAACCCATCCACCTTTGCAAACATTCGTCCCTCTTCTAAATCCCTTTTCGGCAAGACTGTTTCGGAAGCATCGGTATATCGAAGTGTTGCGATGGAATCCATGACTGAATTGCCATAAGATTTTCTCTTTCCATCTGGCCAAACTACCACAAGACTGTCCTTTTTCTTATGCTTTTGAAAAGCAAAATACAGTGAAGGCGCCACACTGGATTGAAACCCGCGTGTGGTGTAGTTTTCCAAAAATTGAACACTACCATCTGCATAAACCCATACTTTCGCCCCTATCCCATTTGGGTTGGCTTGTGGACCTTCAAAATTTAATTTTAACCCATTACGTCTTTCATTTCCTTTATGGGACGATGTGTTTTCCAGTACACTTGCTTTTTCATTAATGTTATTGGTAACAATGTCCAAATCTCCATCATTGTCCAGGTCTGCGTACACCGCACCATTTGAAAATCCTAGCGACCCTGGTGCCCATTTTAATGATGTATCTTCAAAATTCAGGCCTCCGTTGTTCTTATAAAAGTAGTTTTGGAGTGGAACCTCTGGTAATTTGTTTATACTGGCCAAATATATACTGTCCGCTTCCTCTCGGGTCCTAAATTTGAACTGTTTCCTTCGATAAACAATAAAATCCAGATCGGTCATATCTTTCAGATAGCCCGTGGTAATGAACATATCCTTAAGACCGTCCCCATCATAATCCGCCATTAGCCCTCCCCAACTCCAGTCGGTGCTACTTATTCCCATAAGTTGGCCCACCTCACTGAACGGGGCATGCTCGCCATTGTTCAACTGGAAGGTGTTTCTCATGTATTGGGGTTGATATCCCAAACTTTTACTGAATTCAAATAAATTATAATTGGGTTTGTTCAGCATTAGCTTTCTGCGGCGATTATCCGACGGCAACATGTCCAATACTAAAATATCGGTAAGGCCATCGTTGTTGATATCCGCAATATCGTTGCCCATGCCATTATGGCTCTGATGGCTGAGATATGCCTTGGTCCGATCTATAAATGTTCCATCACCTTGATTGATGTAGAGAATATCATTGGAAATAAAATCGTTGGACACATAGATATCGGGGTACCCATCTTGATTTAGATCGCTTATCCCAACACCAAGGCCAAATCCCTCAATAGTAATACCTGCTTCTTGGGAAAACTCTGTAAACGTTGGATGCCCTAATGACCCCACACCATCGTTTCTGTATAGTTTGTCGGTACTTTCAGATTCACCGTTCAGTTTTCTTGGTACAGGATTGTTCATTCCTGTCATTTGGTGCATATGGTTGAGTAAATACATATCCAGATCACCGTCCAGATCATAATCGAAAAAGGCTGCTTGTGTGGAATAAGCGGGGTCTGCCAAACCATATTCTTGGGCCATTTCAACAAAGGTTCCATCCTTTTGGTTAATATATAGCAGGTTCTTACGTTGGTCAGGATCTAAATGCCCGGATCTGCACACATATATGTCCAACCAACCATCTGTATTAATATCCACCATGCTCACACCAGAAGACCATCCTTCTGATGCCAGACCGGATTCCTTGGTAACATCCTTAAACTTTAACCCGCCTTGATTGAGGTACAGTTGATTGGAAACTTGGTTTCCGGTAAAAAAAAGATCATCCCATCCGTCGTTATTTATATCACCCACAGCCACACCACCGCCATTGAAATAGTAGATATAGTTAAGGATATTCAAATCATCATCCAAAGGAAGATCATTGGAAAAATGGATCCCAGAGACTTTGGCCGCCACTGGCTGGAAGAGGTTTTCCCCCCGCTTTGTACCTTCTGTGCACGACGCACCCAAAATCAAGAGTACAAAAGACAAAATCCCAGATGTCACAATCCCTTTTTTCATTGTCGATCCCTTCTTTTGATGGAAGGTTCCTTTATTCTATGCGTTCAATCTTGAATTCCCCAATTGGTATTTGGTTCGGGCCCTAGCTGTAGAATGAGCTCTCCCCCTTTTTGAAATACATCGTGCGTGAACCAATACTTTTGGAGCGGCCTATTGTTCAATGTCGCCCCTTGGATATAGGTATTCTCCTTACTGTTGTCCAAAGTTTTGATGATAAACTCCTCTCCTTCGTAGTACGTTGGATTGAGTTTTATGGTTATCTCGTCAAAGATGGGACTCGTAATTTCGTAGGTCGGTGTGATGGAATTGTTCCCTGTTAAGCTAAAAAGCCCCATGGACATCAAGGCACTAACACCACTCATCTGACCTTGGTCTTCATCATGGCCTCCGTATCCTTGATCTACAGTTGTTGCTCCGTAAGCTTGCTCATTTACCCTTCTCACCCAATATTGTGTGAGCCACGGTTTTTGAACATGGTTAAAAACATGCGCATTGGAACAACCTGGTTGATTGGCATAACTGACGTAGCCATCGGAATACCCAAATACAAAATCTTCGGGAGCGGCTTGCTCAAAGGCAAAGTTGAGCTTGTCGGCAAGGGCATCGTTCCCCCCCATAAGCTGCGACAATTTGGATATGCCATGGGAGACCGACCAGGTTCCCTGCCATCCGTTGGTCTCTACCCAACCTTGACCGGATACTAAATCCGTGTGTACCCAATTACCTGACTTATCCTTGGGCAATAATAATTTTGAGTCGGAATGAAACAATTTGGTCCATCCTTCCGCTCTCTTGGAGAAATAAGCTTGGTCTTTTGTCCTGCCCATTTTTTTTGCCATTTGGGACAGGGACCAATCTTGAAAAGCCCACTCCAATGTTTTGCCAGCGTTACCTGGGCAATACCCGTTTTCTATGTAAAACTCAAGGTCTTCCGCAGAGTCGCTCATCATACCTCCGGGCATGTGATTGTTTTTCATGACCTGAAACGCTTGTCTTGGACTTGTTTTGGTCATCAAATCTTTCATGTAGGTGCTCACCAGCATATTTGTTGCCGGGTTTCCTGTCATTATATACGAATATCCACCTGCTATGGCGCCTCTAGGTAGCAACCCACCATTATCCGCATATTGGACCAAGGAGGCCGAAAAATCATCTAAAATTTCGGGCCAGGCCAATCCCCAAACAATGTTCAGGTTCCATTGGGTTAGCCAAAGGGCATCAAAATTGTACATATTGAACTTAGACTCCCCATCTTTTCCTTTTGGGAGCGACCTTACTTTTAAATCGGCCTTGGTAAAGTTTCCATGACGTTCTCCCTGGGTATAATCGGGATAATCACCACTAACATCATTAAGGATCCTTCTTCCCAAAAGTATATGCCATAAGTCGGTATAAAACTTTTCACGTTGCTGCTCGGTTCCTCCCTTAACCGCAATTCTACCCAGTTTTTCTTCCCATATTTTGAAGGCATCTTTTTTGTAACGGTCAAATTCCCAATGGGGTGCTTCTGTTTGAAGATTTTTGCGGGCATTTTCCACAGAGGTATATGAAATGGCAATTTTCATTTGAACTTCGCCCCCAGCCTCTACATCATAATTGGCAGCAATTCCAGTAGTGGGCGCATCCCAATAGCTCTGGGTAATTCCGGCAAAAACGACCGAATCCCTACGGGTCATGGTATCGCTCCCCTTTATAGAGTTGATATTGTTGAATCTTTCTTTGTCCTTCCATCCATCCAAGGATTTGAAGGATTTATCAAATTGAATCACAAAAAACACCTTGACCTTTTCCGGACCACCCCAAAACCTACCCGCTGAATCAAAGGAACCTTCCAACTCATTTTGGTTGACCTTGCGAACATCTGCATTGATCATGGTAGAGTTCCCTAGATATCCCCCTAAATTTGTCAAGATACTGGCCTTGTCCGCTTTTGTGTATTTAAACCGATATAAGGTAGTACGCTTGGTACTGGTAAGCTCTGTCCACACATGGTGCTCTTTAAGATATAGGCGTTGATATCCGGGCATGGCTATTTCATCATCATGACTAAAACTGGACTTCCAACCTTGATCACCCAAAGTGGGGTCTATGTTTCCCAATGTTGGCATAATCTGTATTCCGGAAAGACACCAACCATGAATCTGTTCGAACCCCAACACCTCTGTGGAATTATAGTTGTATCCTCCCCCATATTGATTTTTATTTCGAGTTACAGGTGCTGCAGCTACCATTCCCATTGGGTATGCCCCGGGTGTGAAGAAAAAATAACGTCCCTTGGCGGATTCTATAAACGGGTTTACCCAAAACAAAGGGTTTTCGCTATCTGTTGGTGATGCGAACACCTCTATTTCGGAAAGTCCCAGGTTAAGCCCTTCTCCATCGGTTACCTCAAAACGTACCCATTCAACAGTTTTAACAGGAAACTCAATTCTTTTGGCATTGCCGTTGTTTGGGATGGTGGTTACCCTAATAACGGAACCATCACTAAACTTAAGGACACCTCCTGCGGTATGTTCGTCCAGACCCGGCCGATCATAAATAACTATGGCATTTATGCTTCGAGGTCTGTCCCATTCCATTTGAAGCCAAGGCAATAGGTTGGCTCCCCATGCCTTTCGCTCTCCTTTACTGGCCCACTCACCCATACCGTCCAATCGAATTACACCATCAACCAATTTGGAGGCTTCACTTCCCTGTAGTTCTGAGGAAACCTTGAGTGTGGCATAACTTGCAATATTATCCGAAGCAAGCAAGCAAGGGCTTCCAAAGATGATCAAAAATATAAATGTGATCTTAAGGCCTTGAAAAAATGTTTTGTCCATATTAGTACCCAGAGTTCTGTGTCAAGTTTTGGTTGATATCCCTTTCGCGTTGTGGAATAGGAAGTAAATTATGTCTGGCCGCCACGGGCACTCCAGGTTTTGCATCGGAAACTTTCTCTTCCAACTTGCCAAATCGAACCAAATCGAACCAACGATGACCTTCCCACGTCAGCTCTTTTTTGCGTTCTTCCAATATAGCTTCCTTAAAAGCTTCGTAACCCATGGTCGATAGATCGGGAAGTACATTGCGTTCCACCCCATCAGCAAATCTTGCCCTTTTCCGCACTTGATTGATGGCATCCAATGCAGCAGGAGTGCTCCCATTGTTCTGCTCATTCAACACTTCGGCATACATGAGCAATATGTCTGCATAACGGATAAGCTGAAGGTCATTGGCCGTATTGTTCACCAAAGGTTCTGCTTCCCGATCCCAATATTTTACAATGTGTGGGGTATCAAATTCCACCAATTCCCCATTGATCATATCTTGGGTCATAAAGGTGATTTCCTTTCGTCTATCTTCATCATCAAAAGAATTGTACAGGGACATTGTGGGTATCTCAAGTCCACCACCATTCGGCCTTCCACCGTACACACCGCCAGGAAGTGTCCGGTATACAAGATGCCCTCCTTCCCAAAGGGTGGTGAACAAATCCGTACCCTCCAAAAAGCTTATGGCAAACAGTACTTCTTTTCCGTTGTTGTTCGCTATTTTGAAGACATCCGCATAATCTTCCCAAAGTCCAAACCGACCACTGGACATAATTTCTTCCAACTTGGTTTTGGCCAATTGAAGGTCTTCACCATGTTGTAGTGCCGCTTTGGCCATATAAGCTTTGGCCGTCCAACTTGTGGGCCTGCCGTTATCCAAGCCTGTTTGCTCTGTTGGGAGGCTGTTTTCGGCCATGGTCAAATCTGCAAAAATCTGGGCGTATACTTCAGATATTTCCGCCCTACCCTGGAAAGCACTGGAGGTAAATACTTTCTGTGGTTCCAATTGCAATGGAACTTCTCCAAAGAAACGCACCAATTCAAAATAAAGCAATCCACGCAAGAAATGCGCCTCTCCCAATAAATCGTCCTTGGTACCCTCATCCATATCCACGTCCGGAATATTAATTATGGCCATATTTGCTGCATTGATTCCTAAGTACAGGTTGGACCAAATCTCCAATGCTATGGTGTTTTCCGGTGTATGGGCCATCGCAGAGAGCTGGTTGTAACCATCCCCTCTATTAAAGCTGGTTTCACCTTCGTCGGATAGGAGTGCATTGGCCGTCCAATAATTGGCAAAGTACAATCCCTTGGAGTTCAGGGTTTCATCAAAAGTGGCCCCCAGGTGCCCATAAATACCATTGATGGCCAACTTGGCATCTTGTTCTGTTTGATAAAATGTATCCTCAGTATAAAAGGTCTTCACTTCTTCTTCCAAGGAGCTTTCACAACCCAAGATCAAAATCAGGGCAGCGAAGTAAATTCTATAATTTTTGAATTGTTTCATGATTTTGATTTTTTAAAAGTTTACGTTAAGACCTAATAAATAAGTTCTAGAGGTTGGATATCCTCCAAAATCCGCCCCAGCACTTAAATTGTTGTTCTGTCCTCCAAAACTTACTTCGGGGTCTACACCGCTATAGTTGGTTATGGTGAACAAATTTTTCCCAGTGAGATAAAACCTAAGTTTGTTGATTTTCATTCTGGACAGGAACTTGGTTGGTATGGAATATCCCAACGTGGCCGATTTTAACCTTAAATAGGAGCCGTCTTCAACATAATAATCCGAAAACACTATATTTCTAGGACCATCTGCTGCTCTAGTGTAGGTGTTGCTTGGATTTTCCGGTGTCCATCTATTGGAAAATGCTTCCAACAAAACATTGCCCTGCCCATTCAGGTTTTCAAGGTTTATCCGATTGAAGTTGGCAATTTCATTGCCATAAACCCCCTGCATGAATATATTAAGGTCCCAGTTCTTCCAAGTGACCGTATTGTTGATACCAAATGTGTATTCTGGAACAGGGTTCCCTATAAAAGTCCTATCGTTGTCGGCATCTATTACGCCATCGCCATTCAAGTCTTTATACTTTCGTTCCCCTGGGGTAAAAGTGTCCGTTGCAAACATCGGGGTGGTAGCGGGGTCATCATCCAGCTGAATGATTCCATCCGAAACATAACCGTAGAATGCCCCGATCTCACCACCCTCTTCCAGTAGCTGCCAATTGGTAATTCCCAAAATCCCAAAACCTGTGGGAATATTGTCCAAACCGGCCAGATCCAATATTTTGTTCTTGTTATAAGCTCCGGTTATGTTCATGTCCCAATTAAATTCCCCTTTGAACAATTGTGCATTGATGCCCAATTCAATTCCTTCGTTTCGTACACTTCCTGCATTGACCACACTTTGAATATATCCGGTTTGCGAAGGCACTTGAAGGTTCAACAACAAATCATCCGTGTTCTTTTGGTAACCATCAATGGTGAACCCCAGTCGATCATTAAAGAAACCAAGGTCCAGACCAATGTTGTACTGCTCGGTACGTTCCCATTTAAGGGCACTGTTGGCCGGTGTACTGGGCAATTGCCCCACCACTTCGTTGTCATTAAAGGAATGATAGGTAGGCTTAAATGTTGATTGTGCAGAATAGGGCGCGATAGATTCATTGCCTATGATTCCGTACCCCAGACGCAATTTCAGGTAGAGTCCGGAATCTTGAAGGAAATCTTCCTCTGAAACATTCCAAGCAAAAGCCCCCGATGGGAAAAACCCATACTTATTGCCATCCCCAAATTTGGAAGACCCATCAACCCGTGAAGTGGCCGTAAAAATGTACTTGTTGTCCAAAATATAGTTGACCCTTCCGAAATAGGAAATCAATCTGGATTCTATGATATTGGAACTGACCCCAGGGTTCAATCCAAGCCCCAAATTATTGGAACCAAAGTTTTCTGTTGGGAATCCCAAAGCATTGCCTGAGAGCGTCTCAATAGCAAAATCTTGCCATGACGCCCCTACCAAGGCATTTACGCGATGTCTATTGTTGAATGTATTGGTATAGTTCAGTGTAGATTCTGCCAAATAACTGGTGGCGGTATTCTTGGCTTGGGCAGCAAAAGCACCGGGTGAATTCCCAAAATCTATTTCCTCGGTCCTAAAATAGAATTGTTCATTGATATTCAAGTCTACCCCTAAGGTAGTCTTCAACTGTAGATTTTTGGCCAAATCCCATTTAATGGCCAAGTTATCCAATATCCTTGTGGCCTTACCCTTGCTTTCCGATAGATTTTGATAAGCCACCGGGCTTGGGAAATTGGGAATCTGTTCTTGGACGTTGCCTACTTCGTTCACAAAGGTTCCATCATCTTGAACAATGAAATTTCCTTTGGTATAATTCCCTTCAGGATCAAAAACAGGCAACAATGGATTAAACTGGTACGCCCCTGTTATGGCACTACTGGCCACTTCTACCCCGCCTGTGGTTTCTGTTCTGGCCGTATTGAAGTTGGTCCTGTTCAAGCTTAAGGAGTTTTCTATGGACAATCTCTCGGTAGCCTTAAAATCGAGGTTTACCCGAAAATTGTACCGTTTAAAATCGGTTTCGATGACGACGCCTTCCTGATCCAAATACGATCCGGAAACAGCATACTTAATATCTTGGTTCCCCCCTTTAATGGAAAGGTCGTGGCTTTTGGTAATGGCCGTCCTAAAAATTTCATCCTGCCAATCGGTACCCACACCAAAAGAGTTTGGGTTGGTATAAAATCGTGGCTCACCTGAACCATTGTACCTGGATTCATTTACATAAAATGCAAATTGCGAGGCATTCAAGAGATCAAGTTTTTGAATGACCTCACTGACCCCCACATAGGTATCATAGTTGATTTGCGCATCCCCGTTCAATCCTCTTTTGGTAGTAATAATAATTACCCCGTTGGCTCCACGGGAACCGTAAATTGCCGTGGCCGAAGCGTCTTTCAATACATCTATGGATGCAATATCATTGGCACTCAAGGTAGAGAGGGCGTTAATGGAGGGGCCTTCTGCCACACCTGCGGAAAGGTTATCACTATTGTTGTCCACTGGAAAACCATCTATTACATACAAAGGTTCGTTACTTGCATTGATGGAGCTACTACCCCTGATTCTAACGGAAGTGGCACCACCGGGCTGTCCAGAGGTCTGGGTCAATAGTAGGCCGGAGACCCTTCCCTGCACAAAATCGTCGGCCGTTGTGGAACGTACCGCTTCCAAATCCTCAGATTTAATAGTGGCAATAGAACCGGTAAGGTCTTTCTTGGTCGTGCTTCCATAACCAATGATGACCACCTCATCCAATTCGTTCACATCTGTTTTCAAGGCCACATCGATGGTGCGTTGTCCCCCAACCATAACTTCCTGGGAACTGAATCCTTGATAGCTGAAAATCAAGGTCACATTTTCGCTCGGGATTTCCAAGGTGTATTCCCCATCAAAGTTGGCAGATGCCCCAATGGCCATTCCTTTTACCACTACATTGGCCCCAGGTAGTGGTAGACCATCATCTTCCGCTGTGATCACCCCTTGGACCGTAATATTTTGTGCAAATGCCACAAGATTGCCAAGCACCAAAAAGATGACAATAAGGGCTTTTGTTCTATTTTTCATAATCGTCATAGTTTTAATTCGTACAGTTGGCTATTATTTGAAAATCTTCTCCCGTATCGGGGTTCTTTACCTCGACATCCCCATTTTGATTGGTAAAACTGAAGGTGATATCTGTAATTTCCTGACCTGGAGGCGCATTAAAAAGTTGTCTGGGCCAAATGGATATTGCCCATTGATCATTCCCCATACTACGCATTTTGGTAACGCTGGAATTGTCGCACACCTCAACTGGCTGTCCATTCACTATTGCCTTGGCACAGAGGTATACATCTACAAATCCGGAAAGAGCAGTTGGCGCTCCCTCGGGTCCTTTTGTAGCATCAAAACCAACATGGATGATGTCCTCATACGTATATTCCGCAGGTTGTAAGGTTACCGGAAAGGGAAGCGGCCCACAAAGATCCATAACAGGGTTGGATCCTCCGGTTACCTCCATGCAAGGGGTAAATCGAATATCGGTCTCGCCTTGGGTAATACCATATCCAGAAGTCCCTACGATATATCCTAACTGTGTTTTAATATTATCTGTACCGACATCCATGGAAAGTTGTATCTGACCAGAAAAGTTCACCCCATTGGCCCCAGGGACGGTTTCGTTGGAAATGAAGACGACCCATTCCACAAGGCCGTAATTTTCGCCAATTCCGGCAAGATCGGCCATAGGAGTGGCATAGTCTGGGTCGGCACCATTGGCCAGGCGCATAGTACCATTTCCGTTATCAGATGTATAGGAGACTGTGGCATTTGAAGCAATGTCCCAAGCTTCAGGGGCCAATACCCCAAAAACAATATTGTAAGCCGAATCTTCGGCCGGGGCCACATCAACATCAATGGTCACATCCATCCGCTCACCAACCCCTATGGATGACGGCTGGTTTACGTTGGTTATGGTGATACACATACTCAACAATAAAAACAACAGAAACAGTGCTTTTGGTTGAAATAGAATGCGTTTTAGTTTGTATAGTTTGTTTTTCATTTTAGTGCATATTGGTTTCTTGTTATTTGCTCAGTTTGTAGGTATAGGTATTTGATGAACATCCTAACGGGACGATTACTGTCATCTTATCCGATCCAGAAAGAACGGCTCCTTGAATATCCAAACTGGCACCATCAGAAAAATTTATTTTTGTAGGATACACAGGGTCATCAAAGGACCAATCACCACTGAGATCACTTAACACAAAGGGAACTGTCTGACTTGGAAAAGAAAAAGACGAAGGCTCTCCATTCTCATAATCCAGCTGAAGTGAAAAGGATTGAAAATCCATAAGTGCCGTTATGTCGTTTCCATTTTGGAGGACTTGGTCTATTTTCCAATCCCCCTCGATATCAACAACAAACTCGGTAAACCCTTCCGGGTTCTGCTCAGGGTCGCCATCACAGCCGATAAAGGCTAGAATCGACAAGGTCATAATTAATCGTAAGCATCTCATAACTCCAAAGTTTGATAAATAGTTAGTTTACGGTAAGGCCGCTGTGCCAAAAATGAGAAAAAAGGAAGATCGAAGGCTCATTTTACAATGTCTCCATATCACCCTTTTTTCTTTCAGAATTAAACTCAACAACTTAAATAATTATTTTTTGAACACTCTAAACAAAGAACTCTCTTACAGTCAATAAGCGGAAAATCAATATTCATATGTTCATATGTTCATACATATGATCAAATATAGATATTTGTCGGATGTCACCAAAAAAATGTTTCTTTTTTGTCATTTTATCATTTTAATGACATCCGAATTAATGATAGTCCAAATAGGGCACCAACAATAAACATGGGCTAGCCAGCATACAGAAAACCATTAAAACGTTTTCGTTTCAGCCTTAACTAATTATATGTCCATATGTTCATACATAAAATATAGTATATTTGAACGAATCGAAATATGATCAGTTTATGGACTTCTTAAATGCCGTTTTTGAGGAAATAATGAACTTTTTGGGCTTCATTGGCATTCAGGAAGCCTTAAAAACGGAAAACTACGGTTTCTTTAAAAGTTTTGATGGAGTAGTCCTGCATTTTCATAGTGCTTCCTCTTTTATTGTTTGTAGAATTTTTTATTGTCCTTTTTAGGGAAAGAGAGCAATTGAAAGCTTATCGGGTAAACTTTATCATCATTATTTTTAATAGGGTAATTGGGCGAATATTGTCTTTGGGAACCATTGTTTGGTTCATAGGTTTCTTTCAAGAATATGCGCTCTTTAAAACCACCTATACTTGGTATTGGTTTATTTATGAGTATGTAATATGGGAATTGGGCAGTTATATCTATCACTATTTTTGGCATAAAGTACGACTCCTTTGGTGCCTCCACTCTCCCCACCATGCCGCGGAGACCATGAACCTATCCGTTAACCATGCTCACTTTTTTCTTGAATTTCCTTATGCAGATTTTGTCCGTACAGCAACGTGTATGCTCTTGGGTTTAGATCTAAATTGTTTTTTCTATTCTCTTATTGGATATTACTTATGCTACACCCGTTGGGTGAAATAATTTGAGTATAGTGAACAAAAGAAGATCTTGGATAAGATACTGAAATACAGTGTCTTAAAGTTGCAAAACAAACCCAATATCTATGTCAAATAGAACGATAAATCATTTTAAAATCTTAGAGGTCATAAGTTCTTTGAATATTGAAAGTCAAGCCCGCCCAAGGGTCGGTAGGCCGAAAAAGATGAGTGATCTCGAGGTCATATCCCTGAGCCTGACCGCAAAATATATGCCGATTGATAGTGAGAACGGTCTTTTTGAAAGAATCGATGACACTTCGATAGAGAACCTATTGGAGCGTAGCCAGTTCAACAAAAGGCGCAAAGCGCCGTTCGGTCTGAACGAGATCGTTCGCCAAAAGCTGGCTTTGCGCTTTCTCAAGTTTGAGGATTGCTATCTTATCGATAGTATGCCATTGGAAATATGCAAGTTCGCAAGGCATCTGAGAATCAAGATATGCAAAAAGGATTTCAGTACTTTACCCGCAAAGGGATACTGTGCTTCGCAGGGCAGTTGGTATTATGGCTATAAATTGCATGGCGTATGCTCTTTATCGGGTGTGTTCCATTCTCTTGATATTACCAAGGCCAACGTACACGATATCCATATGCTCAAAGACGTCAAACACCAAATTGGCGACTGCATGTTATTGGGCGACAAATGATAGAAGAAACTATGCAAAATCATTTATAGGGTTCAAAACCAGGGTCTTGGCAAAAATAACGGCAATGACGGTAGTTCAATACATCAATAAATTCATATTTGACAGACCGATAAATAACATAAAAATTAAAATCACTTAATTACACCCAACGGGTTTATGCTACTTTTATCCACATATTGGAGAACATGTGCTGAAAAAAGGACAATTTGGTTTTCTTCGCAAACTCATATTGACTCCTTCGCACCATCGCGTGCATCATGGTAGAAACCCCCTGTATATGGACACCAATTTCTGTAACCTTTTAAACATATGGGACAGGAATTTGGAACATATCAAGACAAGGTAGATGAACTTCCCATCCAATATGGCATAACTCGGGAAATGGACTCTGGAAGCTTTTTTGATGTCTATTTTGGTGAATTTAAGGCACTTTACAAAGATGTAAAAAATGCTCCGGGCCTAAAAAATAAAGCTCTATACTTGATAATGCCTCTAGGGTGGAGCCACATTGGTGAGCATCAAACTGCTAAAATTGTTCGAAATCAATTTTTGAATCAAGATTCAAAATAGACACGAACAAATCTTACATAATTGTCTTCAGCTCGAATATAATCTAATCCGTTGAATTGCTAGCTAAGAGGTATAAAATTTTACCAGACCAGTGATACAGTGATGGTATTTAACCCCTTTCGGATAATGTGCACACTCAAAAAACCTGTCGGCACTATCCGAATTGGCGTTGAACGCATTGAATGGACAATCTGTAAATACAAATAACCCGGAGATGGATTCGCTGTTTATTGATGCAGCTCGGGGTCATGGCGGCACCAAACTTCAGATTGAGTCAGGACTGAAAAAATTGATTCAACATAACCAAGAATAGTAGTATGAAACGCAAACTAAAAATCGTCTTAAAGATTGTTTTGGGATTGTTTTTACTGTTCGTAATAGCAATGGGCCTTTTTATCTATAAAGCGCGCTATGGATTTAATTTTTACGAAAGCGACCCACCAGAGTTACCTGCGGATATGATCGGAAATACGATCCTGCTATTCTCTAAAACGAATGGGTTTCGACATGGCGAAGCGATTGATGCTTCCATTCCCGCTTTTGAGAAAATGGCCAAGAACAACGGATGGAAACTTTTCTCTACGGATAATGGTGCTGTTTTTAATCCAGAGCAATTGCAAAAGTTTGACGTGGTCATTTGGAACAATTGTAGCGGAAAGGTTTTGGACGAGGAACAGCGCAAAAATTTCAAATCCTATTTGGAAAATGGAGGCGGTTATCTAGGCGTTCATGCCTCTGGCGATAATTCCCATCAGTGGGAATGGTATGAAAAAAATGTAATCGGCACCCTGTTTTCCCATCATTCGTTGAATCCACAATTTCAAATGGGAACAATGTATTTAGAGGAAGGAAATGAAACACTGACTAAAGCTCTACCGACCAAATGGGATCGTGAAGAGGAATGGTACGTTTTCTATGACAGTCCGCGCGACAAGAGTTTCAAAGTTCTTTACACATTGGATGAAGGCAATATGGACATGAGCGGAAACATTCCACTTTTGGCTTCCGATAAGGATTTTGGTATGGGTGAAGACCACCCCATTGTTTGGTACAATACGGTTGGAAAAGGTCGGGTGTTCTATTCCGCCCTCGGCCATGCGGGTAGTGCGTTTGAGGAACATGAACATTTACAAATGCTTGAAAATGCGATTCAATGGGCCGGAAAATTCAATGACGAATAGAAAAATAAGAATATCCTAACTTAAAAAAAGAACACATGAAAAAATCGATTGTTAATTTGTTGGGTATGGCATTAATTATGTCAGGGGCGATCTTATCCGCCCAAACTGAAAACACCCGTGGTTGGCTTAATGATTAAGCTTTCCGTAGTCGGTTAATAGGGATTACTTAAACACATAGAAATGAAAAAAATCTTAAAATTTCTCAAATACGGCCTATTGGCCATACTAGGAATTCTAATTGTCGCTTTCTTAGTGATTTATATAAAAATGGCATTGGCATCAAGTAGTAATTTTGATTTGCTTGGCGAAGAGGCGACTTCTAGTACCCAAAACGGAATCTCGTATAGGGATTTGAATAAAAATGGAAAATTAGATGTCTATGAAAACCCAAGAGCATCCCTAGAAGAACGTGCTAACGATCTCGTATCCCAAATGACCTTGGAAGAAAAAGCAGGATCCATGTTCGTCAATATGATCGGTACGACCCCTGACGGGGAACCTATGGAAAAGCCTGTTTTTTCTACGGATCTGATGACCTTGATTATGTCCTTTATGCTGCCGTCCAATTCGGAAATGATCGCCCAAAAGAAAATGAACAGCTTTAATATTCTAACTTCCATAGATGCCGATCTTTTGGCAAAATACAACAACAGCATACAAAAAATGGCCGAACGCACGCGTTTGGGCATTCCCATAACCATTGCCTCTGACCCCCGTCACGGCACCGAAAATAATCCGGGAGCGAGTTTGTACACTCCGGCATTCTCCCAATGGCCGAGTTCATTAGGCCTAGCAGCAACAAGGGATACAGTATTGGTTCGTGAGTTTGCAGATATCGCAAGACAGGAATATACGGCTGTCGGTATACGTTTGGCGCTGCACCCAATGGCCGACTTGGCAACTGAGCCAAGATGGGGAAGGTCGAACGGCACTTTTGGCGAAGATGCGCATCTCTCTGCAATGATGACCAAAGCGTACGTCTTAGGATTTCAAGGCGATTCGTTAGATCAAAATGGGGTCGCCTGTATGACAAAACACTTTTCTGGGGGCGGCCCGCAAGAAGATGGGGAAGATGCACATTTTCCTTATGGAAAGAACCAAGTATATCCCGGAAATAATTTCGACTATCACGTAATTCCGTTTACCGAGGGGGCTTTCGAGGCAAATACGGCCCAGATAATGCCTTACTATGGAATTCCGATAGGGCAGACCAACGAGGATGTGGCTTTTGGTTTCAACAAGGATATCATAACCACATTACTTCGAGATTCTTTAAATTTTAAGGGGGTAGTTTGTACGGATTGGAACATTATTACCGATTCGCGAATGGGCGAAGGCCGTGCATGGGGCGTTGAAAATTTAACTCCCAAAGAGCGGGTAAAAAAAGTAATCGATGCGGGTTGTGATCAGTTCGGCGGCGAAAGCATACCAGAACTTATTGTGGAATTGGTAAATGACGGAACAATTTCCGAAGAGCGCCTAAATATTTCCGTAAAACGGATTATGCTCGATAAGTTTCGGTTGGGACTTTTCGATAATCCCTATGTGGACGAAAAAGAAGCTGCACAGATTGCCGGAAAAGAGGCTTTCCGCGAGAAGGGAAAAATTGCGCAAGGTAAATCAATGGTGCTATTAAAAAACGATGGATTGCTTCCCCTTAAAAAAGGAACAAAGATTTATGCCGAAGGAATGCTGACCTCGGAAGTCATCAATACAAATGGAACTTTAGTAGACAGCCCTCAAGACGCCGATGTTATCTTAAAAAAGATACGAACACCGTTCGAGCCAAGGGATGAGTATTTTCTGGAAAGTTTCTTCAATCAGGGAAGGCTATATTATTCAGATGAAGAGAAAAAGGAACTATTGGAGCTGATAAATCAAAAGCCCTCGATTGTTGTAGCCAATCTGGAACGCGCTGCTATTTTAACGGAAATCGATAAGGCCTCAAGTGCCCTTTTCGGAGAATTCGGCACAAGCGATGAAGTATTGATGGACGTACTTTTTGGAAAAGTAAATCCCTCGGGAAAACTACCTTTTGAACTTCCTTCTTCTTGGGAAGCCGTTGAAAACCAAAAAGAAGACGTGCCCTATGATTCGAAAGACCCACTATATCCCTTTGGACATGGGTTATCTTACAAGTAACTATAAATCATGATATTCTTTAATTTGAGAATTGAAGATGTTTAGACAACCTCGCCAAACCTATATGGTATTCGGGCTATGAAATCTTGATTTATAGTATCACATTTTGTGATACCCAATGTAAACTATCTTTTTGATCTCTTACTGATTACCTATATAAAGGCGAGGTATCAATATGTTAATTATTAATATCGCAAAGCCTTGTTTTAACCATTAGTGAAACGTTCATTTAATTAAGTAATGCGTGGGTTTTCCCCAAGCCTCTGCGGATATCGGGCAAAAGGACAAGCGGCCTTTTTGCCGCTTGCCTTTTTTCTACCTGACCACAAAAGGTTAGGATGTGTCTATTTAACTGATACCTCATAACGAATTAACGTGTGATTTGTCGAAATCCAAAGTCCTAGCTTAATAGAAAGCATACCTTATAGGGGTATAAATCATTTTATGGAGGTGGTCGTTTTACATAAGGAGGCTTTTTACGCGCTGTTCAAAAAGGTGGTCGAACATCTTGAAGCTGACAGGAAGGACACCGAGGATAAATGGATCGATGGTGCGGAGGTAATGTCCATACTCAGAATAAAGTCTACTACCACGTTACAGAAATTAAGGGATGAGGGTAAAATCAGATATTCCCAACCTCAAAAGAAGATTATCCTTTACGATAGGGAATCCGTTATGGAATATATCGAGAAACATGCCCGAGAAACTTTTTAATCATGGAAGAAGAAATCAAAGTTGACGAAAAATTTAAAAATTCCTTTAACCTGGGCTACCGGGTGGCAAAGGAGTTGAACCTAAAAACGCATATTCTTCAGAACCAAGAGAAGCTAATGTCAAAAAATCCGATGCATATGGGTATGCAGCAGTTCATTGATGAAGCTAAACTTTCTGTAAACATTAAAAAGACCGAATCTTTGAATCAAAGTATGGACGATACCCTTAAGAGGAAGAAGGGAAAATCAAGAGGTAAAGGACCGAGCCTGTAGTTGCTTAAAAGTTTTATGCTATCAAATTATTGCCGAACAGTAAATATCCATAACCTCTAGAATATCCTCATAGGTATATTCATCCACAGGCGACAAATCGAACTCACTGGCGAAATTACATAGAAGTACTTTGAGTTCTTCAATAGTGTCCCCTTCCAGACCGCTGAGATTGGGTTCGTAGATTTTATAGGCCAAAGACCTGCCGAATTCCCTATCGAATTCCTTTTCGGAATAAGTGTCATCGTCATGTTCGTAACCCTCCAAATTATTCAGATATTTTTGGTTAACTACCCAAAAATTTAAGCCGGTAACTTCGTCATTTTCCAGGTTATTTTTAAAACGCCGTAGCCTCTCAAATAGGGCAAGTTCAATTTCATAGGGCAGGTCAAATCCGTAATGGTTAACACTTTCGAACAAGTCGGTAATAGCCCTGCTATTTGATTGCGGTCCGAAGCAAAATTCCATCAATAATTTACGGAGTACTGTCTATTTGAAATAGGCCACCGTGGCCGAATTGACCTCTTTTGTGATGAACATTTTGTCGCTGATACTGATCAATGGGCTTTAAATTTTGAAGTTGTTTGCAGGTTGGGATTTTAAGATTACCCAAAGATACCGAGAAGAGAATTTAACCGAGTTTGTTATTCGCAATTTAACTTTTACCACCAATTATATGTTCCCCAAGCCGCTGCGGAAGTCGCACAAACCTTCCATTCCAATCCTCCCGAGCGGGCGACCTTCGACCGCCCACTTTCGGTCGTCTTTCCGTTCCAGTTTTGCCCGACACCCTCACGGCCGCCCGAAAGCCCAAGCGGCGGAAATGCCGCTTGCCCTTTTCTCCCCCTACCCACAAAAAAGAAGATATTTCCATGTCTTTCCACTATTTTTTAAACACCGTATCAGACCAGATAAATCTACTAGCTGTACCCATTTATATTGATATGGTCTTATATGATTTATCAAGTTAAATAACTGATTATAAGTTATTTATATTCAATATTAATCACTTATATTTATCCGTGAAACGGATAGCGAGGTGTATTCTAAGTAACTTAGAATTGTCTACTTCTTACGAAGTGTTTTGCATTAAAAAGCAGGAAAAATGGAACAACAGAAAAGAGGTCGAAAACGATTGGGAAAAATGAAACGGTATCACAATATCATGCTGCGTTTCAACGATGCGGAATATGATAAATTGAAAAAAATATGTGAGTCTTACAACTTGGATATTTCTGAAAGGGGAGTTATAAGTCCGCTTTTAAGAAGACTAGTTCTGCAACAAAAAACGGAAGAAAAAGATAGACTCCCCAACACCTCGAATCTTGCTTACCATATTAATAAAATTGGCAATAATATTAATCAATTAGTCAAGGTTGCGCATCACAAGAATTTGAGAAGTCCGAACAGTAGTTTGCAAAATGAAATAGGTAAAACAAACGAATTGCTTTATGCACTTTTGGAAATTACAAGGGAAGATAAATCGGGATGATAGGAAAAATCATTTATGGCGAAACCTGTACCGGAACATTGAACTATGTCTTCGGAAAGAAGGGTATGCAAATACTTGGTTACGGCAATACATTTTCCCAAAGCATATCGCCAAAATTCTTTGGAAGCTTACTTCATTTTCAGGGGCAGCGTAACGCCACCAAAAACCGCTACGCCCATATCAGTTTGAACCTTCCGCACGGGGAACACCTTGACGACAAGACCTTCCTGAAAATCTCCGAAGAGTACATGGAGAATATGGGCTACGGAGAGCAACCCTATGTCGTGGTAAGGCACACCGATACCGAACACGAGCATGTCCATATTGTGACTACCAATGTAAAGGAAAATGGAAAAGTACTCAGAATCTTCAATAGCCATCGAAGGAGCATGGCAACACGGCAACATCTCGAAAAGAAATACGGCCTGAAACCTGCTCCGATAACGAAACGGAAAGAGCAACTGCCGATTCACCGATTGCCCGAGCTTCAAACAGGTGCGGACGCAACCCAAGGAACACGGTATTATTTACAGGATGTACTCAACAGTATTAACCAAAAATACAAGGTGCGCAGTTTCGAGGAACTCGCAAGATTGGTCAAACCCTATCATATTCAAGTAAAAACTACTAAAACCGAATCGGGAAGGGTAGGAGTTAAGTACGGACTGAACAATCAAAAGGGCTACCAAACGAGTTTCATCAACGGCTCCGAGGTGCACCGCAACCTGAGCGGTCCGAAACTGCAAAAGGTCTTCGATATACATTCCAAGTCGAAACTTTTGCCCATGAACCGTAAACGTCTGTTGAAACAGATAGAGACTACCTACGACCTTTTTCAGACCATCCATCCGCATGACCTAGAAGAAGTAGTCAAGGAATATCAGGACATCGACATCAAACTGGACAAAAACGAAAATGGCATCGAGGGATATACCATCCATGACAAATCGATGTATGTTTTCAGGGCAAGGGAACTTTCTCCAAAAATCCGAATGCAAAAGCGTTTGGATATTTTCGGAAACGGCAACGAACCTACGCGGATCGATACCGAGAGCAAGCAGTTCAAATTGGAAGTACAAAAAACGATAAAAGAGGCACTCATAACATCTTATCTGAAATCCCCGAAAGAGAACGGACTATTATCGGAACATATAATGACCAAGGGCTTCGGTAATATCGTTCCAAGTTTGAAGGCCTCTGAAAAATTTCGTTTTTTGGAACGCTACGTCCCAACAACAAAACAAGAGGAATTCAGGAAGTTGCTATCTACCGTCTTTCCCATTGTCAAAGAAAGATTGTGCGAAGTTGAGACCAAAAAAGAAAAGGCCGTGCTGCAAGGTAAATTCGACCTGATAGGAAAGGTATTGAAAAACAAGATTTTCGATGTTGGCACTGAGCAGGGGAGCGTTCGTCTATTGTTTCAATCTTTGGGAGTAAAGTATAATGACAACCAATTGTCCTTTACGAATTCCAATAGGCATACGGTTCCCGTAGAATTGGGCAAACTGTCTTTTCCAAAGGAGATGGAGAACTATGTGTCCTCTGGATTCGTACGTCAGAACCATTTGATGCTCGAAACGTTGTCCGAAAAGTCTTCCGAAAACAGTACTAAGCTGACGGCGACCGCAATGTTCCTGCCGATGATATTCCCGAAGCTCTACAATAGAATGAACCCGGAACACAAAAAGCGGTATGAAAGCTTGGCCTTAAGTGCCTATGTAAAAAGTGCCGAACGGACGCACGCCCCATTTGAAAAATCGGCAAAGGATTATATCGCTCTTTTCAATGGAAAGGGATTCTATTTTACGCGAGGTGAGAAAGGGTTCAAAATCAAATCCATTTATACGGGCAACGAATCGAGTCATACCCTGTCCAAGAGAACGAGTCTTTATTTAAATGCGATTCCCGATTTAGCTAAAGTCTTACTGGAACAACAGCCCGTTATCAAAAATTTATTGGAAGAGGGCAGGAACGATTTAAAAAATCTCTGGGTAGGACATCTTTTGGAAAAAGGACTTTATGACAAAGTCACTTATATGCTAACGGCGGAAAATGTACGACCTAATTTGCACCGCAAGGTAATTCAGCATCATATGGATAATGGATTTCGGCGGAGTCTCGTGCAAGTATCCCAAAGGCAATCCAGTATCAAACGGAACCGTGCGCTCAGAAAAGGAGTGTATGTCATTGACAACTTATTGGGTGGTAGCGGCTATAAAGAGGAAGAATTATTCAACGGGTTCAAGGACGAGTTTACGGATTTTACAAAACCGAGGAGTAAAGGCATGGGGCCATCTTTATAGCATGAATACAAAATTTAGCGCCCTAAAGGGCGCTTTTTTTTGTGGATAGGGAGAGAGAAGAAAAAATCTATTTAAAGGAAAAAAGGAAAACCGAAAGTTGTTTAGTAGCTATGCGAATAATCCCGACATGAACCCCGACATTTTAGCGGAAACCCCCGTTTTATAAGGGATTAATCCCGACATGAATCCCGACAAGATAACACTCTTAAAGCTCGTAGCCACTGGTATCGATAACGTATTTAGTGCTCCTTCCTTCGCCCTCTTTTTTTAATATGGAAAGTTCAATAAGCTCATCAATGTCCCGTAGTACCGTTCTATCAGCAATATCGAATAACGCCCGGTACTCACTATTCGTAATATATCCGGCTTTTTTTACGGCTTTAATAGCAGTTTTTTGTCTATCGTTTAAATTCAACTTAGACAAATACTTTTCATTGTATATATCTTTAAAAATGGTAACAGAGAGGCCACCACCTTGTTCTTGAATGAGCGGTTCGATAAGCCCATGTTTTTTACACTCTTCAATAATCTTTAATGTTCCACGCCCCCAGGATTCGATGTGGCCACCTTTATAAAAAGCATTGGCAAGCAGTTTATTTCTTGGATAAGACCCGTGTTCTTTTTTTAAATCTTCGACGGATAGTTGTTCTGGAAGTTCGCCGATATTCCAAAGGGTTATCCTATCCTCATAAATTCTAATTGTGATTGGAGTAACTTGATAAGAACGATGGACGATGGCATTGAACAAAGCCTCGCGAAGCGCTTCAAATGGATATTCGGAAGTTTCGATTCTTTGTAGACCTTCATAACTTATATCCCTAACAATGTATTTATTGTTTAGGACTTCAATTGTTGCGTCGGCAAGTTCAAAGGCGTTACTTTCAATAACGTCTTGCGAAAGCAGTTCAGTAGGGGAATCCCCAAACTTTCCAATTTTCAGATAAGCACTTGTAAAGAATTTCGTTGGTTCTTTTCCAAAAAGAAGGATGGCAGCTCGATTTAGATTCCCATTATCATCTATTAATCCAAGATTTCTTAAAATAAAATCATCGGTCGTTGATTCCTTGATAGAGGGGATGCGACCTGTTTTTATGGCGCTTTTTTTAAAACTCTCAACGGCGTTAAGGTCAATATCATCGATTGTTGCGTTGGGTACAGTTACCTCGTCCCAACTTAAATTACCTTTTTTGAGGATAAAATCTTCTAAAGCAGAACCATTGAGCAACTGATTGGTACTACCACTCCTCAAATAGAATTTGCCTCTGTAGGAAACAGGGGAAGAAAACGTATCTACAAGTATTTCAATAAAAAACTTACCATCTTCTTCATGAAGGTTTATCTCGCATACTATGCCCGTAGTATCCCTGATTTTATTGGGCAACTCATCAAGTAAGTTTTTGTAATTACTTACCCCGACTACTTCTCCGCTATCATTTTTTCCAATATAAATTGCGCCACCATTTGCATTCGCAAATCCAGAGACCCATTGTAGATATTCGTCTCGCCAAGATTGTTTCCATTCTATATTTTGTTGTTCGGGCATCTATATAATGTAGGACTGTTTTCTTATGAATATCAAAGTTAGGCCATTAAAATATTATTAAAGAATCAATTTTAGGAAATAGCGGCTAAGTTGTTTGAGGAGTCTTTGAACTATTGTCTACTAATAAGACATTCCATTAGGAAATGGCACAATTTGTTTTACCTATGTTTTACCCATTCAATAAAAAAAGCCTCTCAATTTCTTGAAAGGCTTGGTTTACTAGTAGCGGGGACTGGACTCGAACCAGCGACCTTCGGGTTATGAGCCCGACGAGCTACCTACTGCTCTACCCCGCGGTTTATATTTTAAGGTTGCCTGCGATTGCAACTGTATTCCAATCTTTCAATGCGAGGAGCCCGACGAGCGGACCCTGTGCTGAGCACTTCGACATGGCTCAGCGTAAACTAAACCGAAGCATACTGCTCTATCTCGTAATGGACGGCAAATATACAACGTTTTTCGGGTCATTTCCAAACGAATGTCAATATTCCTAATTAGATTTAAGTCAATCCAACCTAAAATCCATAAATTCGACCTTTTTGACTTTATGAAAGCTATCAATGACGTTTTATCTGCGATGTTGCCGTATACCGAATGGGCCATGCTCATTCTACTTATCGGTGGTGGATTATTTCTGGTGTTTCAATCCAAATTTTTGCCCTACAGATATTTTCGGCATGCCATAGCCATTACAGCAGGTAAGCATGACACCAAAGATGCAAAAGGGGATGTAAGCCACCTGCAGGCATTGTCTGCCGCAGTGGCGGCCACTGTTGGACTCGGGAATATCTCTGGAGTGGCCATTGCCATTTATATGGGTGGACCAGGTGTTGTATTTTGGATATGGATGACAGCATTGATAGGCATCTGTATAAAATTTTATTCCTGTAGCTTGGCCATTATGTTTCGGGGAACCGATTCTAATGGCAAACTCCAAGGAGGACCCATGTTCTACATTACAAAGGGAATTGGACCCAAAGCCAAACCGTTGGCCATTTTTTTCTGTATAGCAGGATTGTTCGGATTTTTAGGGGTCTTCACTGCAAATCAATTTACGCAAACATTTATGAATGTGGTAAACCCCAATGAAAATTTGGCCATGTTGGGTGATTTTAATTGGAAGTTGATCATAGGCATTTCATTGGCAGTGATTACCTCATTGGTCATTTTTGGAGGATTGAATAAAATTACCAAAGTAGCCACAGCAATAGTTCCATTTATGGTTTTGCTATATTTTTTGGCAGTCATTGTGGTAATGGCCACCAATGCTGCCCAAGTTTTACCGTCTCTGAAACTTATTATCACCGAGGCTTTCAATTTTAAAACTATGGTAGCCGGTGGTTTTTGGGGATTGGTGATTTTGGGTGTGCGACGAGCCATGTTTTCCAATGAAGCGGGTTTGGGAAGTGCACCTATGTACCACGGTCAATCCAAAACAGATGAACCTATCCAAGAAGGATTGGTTGCCATGCTGGGCCCCTTTATAGACACCATAATTGTTTGTACCCTCACGGCTGTCGTAATTATTCTGAGCGGAGCCTATCTAGAAGCTGAAAGCAATGGTATTTTAATGACGCTCATTGCTTTTGAAAAATCCTTATTTGGTTATGGCGATATATTGTTGATGGTCATAGTGTCGGCATTTGCCTTATCAACATTGTTCACCTATTCCTATTACGGTGTAAAATGCCTTTCTTTTTTGACCAATGCCAATATTGGAAAATACTACAATTGGTATTTTGTGGCCACAATTGTTTTTGCTGCCGTCGCTTCGGTGGATTTGGTCATCAACCTTATAGATTTGGCTTACGCCCTTATGGTGATTCCCAATATGATAGCCGTACTTTATTTATCACCTAAAGTAAATGTTGCGGCAAAGAAATATTTCGCAACTTTGAAGCGTGAAAAAACATAAAGCAGGTTTCGTAAATATTATTGGCAACCCCAATGTGGGCAAATCCACATTGATGAATGCCTTTGTGGGCGAAAAATTGTCCATTATCACCTCAAAGGCACAGACTACACGCCACCGGATTTTGGGAATTGTGAATGGTGATGATTTTCAGGTGATACTTTCGGATACCCCCGGAATCATAAAACCGGCTTACGAGCTCCAAACTTCCATGATGGATTTTGTGAAATCCGCTTTTGAAGATGCCGATGTGCTGGTCTATATGGTGGAAATAGGAGAAAAGGCATTGAAAGATGAGGCTTTTTTCCAAAAAATTCAGAACAGCAAGATTCCCGTATTACTTTTACTGAACAAAATTGATACCTCAGATCAGGAAATATTGGAAGAACAGATGCAATATTGGCAAGGTTTGTTGCCCAAGGCAGAGATTCATCCCATCTCCGCGTTGAAAAACTTTAATGTGAAGGAGGTGTTCAACCGTATTTTGGAATTGCTGCCCGAAGCACCACCTTACTATCCCAAAGACCAGTTGACCGATAAACCGGAACGCTTTTTTGTGAATGAAACCATCCGCGAGAAAATATTGATGCACTACAAAAAGGAAATTCCCTATGCCGTTGAGGTGGAGACCGAAGAATTTTTGGAGGATGACAAGATTATCCGCATCCGTTCCGTGATCATGGTGGAACGCGACACCCAAAAAGGTATCATCATCGGACACAAAGGAAGTGCCTTAAAAAGAGTAGGGGTAGAGGCCCGAAAAGACTTGGAGAAATTCTTTGACAAACAAGTTCACATCGAACTTTATGTGAAAGTCAACAAAAATTGGCGCAGCAATGCCCAACAGCTCAGACGTTTTGGTTACAACGGATAAACCGTTATTGTTTTTGGAATCCAGAAATCTTTTGTCGGATAAAATCCTTTAACTGCTCCGTTTGGGGTTTACCCTTGGCTCTTCCCATGCGGCCAAAAGCGTATAGGGCGAACCAAATCACTGTCAAAAAAAACATGCCCACCAACCAAAAAGTAACATCCTTGCCCAGTGAATGGTTGGAGTAGGCAAAAATGCCCAAGATGATAAAAAGGGTGCCAACCCCAAAATGCAGGAACATAAAAAACGTCCAAAGGGTTGGGTTGGGGCCAAAGACCCCGTGGATTTTGCTCACACCTTCCTCAAAAGAAGTAAGTTCCAAATGAAGCTGCGGTGACCAAAAGGTGATCTCTGATTTTCTGAACTTAATATAGATATGCTCATCCAGCCGTTTCACGACAAAACGACCCTCTTCAGACTGGTCAAAAACCTGCTTTAAATGTTCAAGATCGGTTTTCAAAGCGACTTGAAAACGGGGTCGCAATACAATTTCGTTGGTGAAATCGCTCATAACATATTGAAATAGATGAAAAAAGGTATCATTTTTTCTTCATAATAAATGGTACTTTTGCCAAAAATTAAGGCAGATGGGAGCTATTGTGGCCATTGTGGGGAGACCCAATGTAGGAAAGTCTACGTTTTTCAATCGATTGATCCAGCGTCGCGAGGCCATTGTGGATGCCACAAGTGGTGTTACCCGGGACCGTCACTATGGAAAAAGCGATTGGAACGGCAAGGAATTTTCCGTTATCGATACCGGAGGGTATGTCTTGGGAAGTGATGATGTCTTTGAAAAAGAAATCGATAAGCAAGTGGAATTGGCCATCGATGAAGCCGATGCCATCATCTTTATGGTGGATGTGGAATCTGGGGTCACCGGAATGGATGAGGATGTGGCCAAATTGTTACGTAAGGTGGACAAACCCGTTTTTTTGGCCGTGAACAAAGTGGACAACGCCCAACGAATGGCCGATGCCGTTGAGTTTTATGCCTTGGGATTGGGAGAATACTATACGCTATCCAGTATCAATGGCAGTGGAACCGGAGAACTGTTGGATGCCTTGGTCAAGGTGCTCCCGGAAAAAATTGAAGAGGAGAGTGAATTACCACGCTTTGCAGTTGTGGGAAGGCCCAACGCCGGAAAATCATCCTTTATCAATGCCTTGATCGGGAAAGACCGATACATTGTTACGGATATTGCAGGAACGACCCGGGACAGCATCGATACCAAATACAATCAGTTTGGATTTGAATTTAATTTGGTGGATACCGCAGGAATCCGAAGAAAATCCAAGGTCAAGGAAGATTTGGAGTTTTACTCCGTAATGCGTTCTGTACGAGCTATTGAGCATTGTGATGTCTGTATTTTGATGCTGGATGCCACCCGAGGCTTTGACGGACAGGTGGAAAATATCTTTTGGTTGGCCCAGCGCAATAACAAAGGCATTGTGATTCTGGTCAACAAATGGGATTTGGTGGAAAAGGAAACCAATTCGGTGAAGGAATATACCGCCAAAATAAAAGAAGCCATTTCGCCTTTTGAGGATGTTCCCATTCTTTTTGTTTCGGTATTGAACAAACAACGGATTTTCAAGGCCATTGAAACGGCTGTGGAGGTCTATAAAAACCGTTCAAAGAAAATCGTGACCCGAAAATTGAATGATATTATGCTGCCCATCATTGAACATACGCCACCTCCGGCCTACAAGGGAAAATATGTAAAAATCAAGTTTTGCACGCAATTGCCGACACCTTATCCGCAGTTTGCCTTTTTCTGTAATTTACCGCAATACGTTCGGGACCCCTACAAACGGTTTTTGGAGAACAAACTCCGAGAAAATTTTGATTTTACCGGGGTGCCCATCACTATTTTTATGCGGAAGAAATAGGGGTGAATCCTAAAATTATAAAATAGAGTGTTTTGAAATCCAATAAATTGGGCTTGATTGCTTAAATTGTGAATATACGATAAAGGCAAAAGATTTAAATAAGATAATTGAATGGCATGCCAGAAAAAGGTAAAGGATTACCAGCTTTATTTATAAAAAATGGCTAACCGGACAATTAAATTTTTTTAAATGAATACTCTAATTATTATTGGGAATGGCTTTGATTTAGCTCATGATTTACCAACATCGTATGGCCATTTCCTTGATGATTTTTGGTCAAAGCTTAGGTTCAGATACGAGGAGCCTTTAATAAGGGATATCATTTATGTCAACCCAGAATTTTTTAGAGTGCTAACAATTAATACTATATTAAATTTTGATAGCTTCATTAAAAATTTAAAAGAGTATTCGAAAGAATATGGTTGTTACTATGATGAAAGCAATTTGTTAGTTAAGGATGGAAATGGTAGCGGATCTAAAATTATAGTTCAATTCAATAATCAACTATTCAAAAATTTAAATAAAAACAATTCGCTTAAAAAATGGGTCGACATAGAAAACGAATATTATGCATTATTAAAAAAAATTTCTAGACAAAAACCAAAAAGAAATCATCGTCGTCGGTTAATTAGTGAAGAAGAGCAGTTTGAGAACAACAGGAAAGATGCTCTGCAGTTAAACAAAGAATTTGATCAAATAAAATGGCTACTTCAAAATTATCTGAAGCAAAATGTCGAGGAGAAATTTGATTTTGAAAATAAACCTATAAATCCGTTTCCTTTACTAGAGCATTTTAAACTTAAAAGCAATTTGTTAAAGTCCAAGTTTAATGAGAGGAGACTAGAAAAAAAGAATTTGGATGATGATTTTGATAACATTCCATTTAGTGAGGAAACCGATGATTTCAATTTTCTAAATTGCTTTTTAAATTTTAACTATACCTCCAGTTTATTTCCTTATATATATCATCATTTTGGAAATTTTGATCATGGAAGAGCATTTGAGATAAAAATTCATGGTAGTGTATACGATGAAATAAATTTTGGGTTTGGAGATGAGATGGATGATGACTACAAATTAATTGAGAACCTAAATGAAAATATATATTTAAAAAATTTCAAATCCTTTGGTTACTCCAAAAATGCCTCTTATAGGAGACTTATTGATTTTATTGATTCACAAAAGTTTAAATTATATATAATGGGCCATTCCTGTGGTATTTCCGATCGCATATTGCTTAATACTATATTTGAACATGAAAATTGTGAATCAATTCAAATTTTCTATCATAAAAAAAGTGATGGCACTGATAATTTCACAACGATTGTACAAAATATGTCACGTCATTTTAATGATAAAAAAATGATGCGCTCCAAGATTATTAATAAAGATTTATGTTCTCCATTGCCTCAGTCCATTAGGTTTAACAAGAGAAGCTCTTAAATGAAAACTTTGACTGGGTAGTTTTTAATTTTATTGAAGTAATGCTTTTGTGAAATTAATCCCCCCGAAGCCTGCCTAACCTCCACCTGTTGTTGCATACGGTTCCCTTCGCTATCCACCACAGTCAAGGTGTAATCGCCAGGTTGAATGTCCAGTAGCAGTTCATGGAAATTTTCCGTTTTCCCCACATAGGTTTCATCCAAATACCAATAGACAATGGCATTGGACTGTTGATGGGCTAACTTCAGAATAACATCCGAAGTGGTGGTACCCAAATCTTTCGGAAGGAGCACAGCTTCATTTTTTTTCGGATAAATGAATTCCATACGTTGGTTTTCCAAGGAGGAACATCCTTGCAGATAGGGCGGTAAGGGTTTGTAATTGGGATTGGAAGATGCATAGTAGTATTCCAAAACCGGAGGCAGCACAAACCAGTATTTGGCCACCATATCTTCCAAAGGATAGCAATCTGAATTCACCCGAAACTGCTCAGAAGCATCCAAAAACAATTGCTGATGATAAGGGCAGGGGCCACTTCGGGTGCCATGGGTGGGGACGAGTTCCTTTTTGGTTGCATCACAATACACCGATGCACGATAACCACTTTCGGCACAAACCTCCACTTCCACGAGGTCGTCAAAAGGCTCTGGGAACCAACCACTGCGGGGCAACGCATCCAACACATCAAACAATATGGGGGCTGCGGCAGTGATTCCCGTTAGCCCCGGTCTTCCCTCACCATCCGCATTTCCGGCCCACACCCCAATGGCGTATTTGGGAGTCACTCCCACGGCCCAAGCATCCTTAAACCCAAAACTGGTGCCCGTTTTCCAAGCGATGGGTTGGGAAGAATCAAAAAAGTGCCAATTCTCATCCCCCTCCGGGCGGTTTACCTCATACATGGACTGAAAAGTGCTATAAATGGACCCGGCACCTACAATGGGAGAGTCAAACTGCTGCTCACCAAAATTCACTTCATCATTGGATAAATAGGTGGGTGCCACAAATTCATTGCTGAAATAGGTGCTGGAGTTATTTGTAAAATGATTCAAGCTTGATGCCAACGAAGCATAGGTTTGGGTCACTTCCCAAAGGGAACTTTCGGCCCCTCCAAGTATCAGGGAGAGGCCATAATACGATGAAGGCTTGTCCAAGGATTTCAATTGCATTTTATGCAACTTGTTATAGAATTTTTGAAGGCCATACTCCCGTAATAGTCGTACTGCAGGGACATTTAGGGAACGGGAGAGTGCCTTGCTGACAGGAACGGCACCTACATGTTTTTTGTCAAAATTTTGCGGATTGTACCCGTTGATGACGGTAGGGACATCCTCCACCAAACTATGGGGCAACACATGCCCTTCGTCCAATAGCGATGCAAACAAGAATGGCTTTAAAGTGCTTCCCGTACTTCGATTTTTGGTGATGATGTCCACATAATTGCCATGTGCCTTCCCCGAAGGGGAATTTCCCACATACCCCAAAACGTTTCGGGATTCCACATCCAAGACCAAAATGGCCAGATTATGGATTTCATTGCTTTTTAACTGCTGATAGTGCCGTTCCGCTAACAGATTGAGTTGTTGTTGTAAGGGTCTTTGGATGGAAGTGGTGATGCGTTCTCCCGGATGCTCAATGCGGATACGCTCGGTAAGGTGGGGCGCGATATCTGGAAGGGGCAGCGGTTTTTGGGGCAGGGGTTCTGAAATGGCCAATTCGTAGGTGGTTTGGTCAATGGTGCCCTTGTCCCGAAGTTTTTCCAACAGCCGGTTTCTTTTTTCCAGAAGTTCTTGTTCGTTCCGTCCGGGGAAAATCAAAGCGGGAGCGTTGGGCAAAACCGCCAAGGCAGCAGATTGCCCCCAACTCAGTTCTTTGGCCGGAATCCCAAAATACCGCCAAGCTGCGGTTTCCAACCCCACCACATTGCCACCATAGGGTGTATGGGATGCATATAGATTCAGAATTTCTTCTTTGGAATGGCTAAATTCCAACCGGGTAGCCATGAAGATTTCAATACATTTTTCCCAGTAGGTGCGACTTTTGTTCTTCCGACTGAGCCGAATGACCTGTTGGGTAATGGTACTTCCACCCCTTCGGGTCTCTTTGGTCAAATTATGCCCAATGGCCTTGATTATGGAAATGGGATTGAAGCCGGGATGCCTGTAAAAATATTCATCCTCAAACAACAAAATACTTTGCTTAAACCGTTCGGGAACGGAATCCAATTGTGGAAACCGCCATTGACCATCATTGGCGATTCGTGCACCAATCAAGGTTCCATCTGAAGCATTGACCACGGTTGAGGTAGGGTCTTCAAACAGGTTTTTGGGCAGACAAAAGAGCCACAAAATCAATAGGAGGCCCAACACAACAATCTTGAATTTGTGTTTTGCTGCAATCTTTTTTACTGGCAATAAAAAATCTCTCATCCACACCGCATCACTGTACTACTTTAATCCAATTTCCTTTGTTTCGGGCTTGATAGTTGTTATCATACATGGCTTCCACCTGGGCGCCGGGCAGATAATAATCACCCAAGAATGAAGCATTTAATTTTAGGGTAAAGGTCTTGGATTTTCTTGCCCCAAGGTCAAAATACAAATGGGTACGGTCATCCCGGGTATCCACATAATCTGCCTTGGCTGCATTTGGGTTGCCACCATCGGTATAGGAAGTATCCACAATCTCCCATCCGCTTGGAACAATATGGGTCAGGGCCAGATTGTCCACATCATCGTTGGAACTGTTAAAGACGGTAATCTGTGCCTGAAGCTCGGTACCTTGGCGCAACTCATTTACATTGATGGAATTTCCAATGGCATCCAAATAGGCCACGGAAAGGGTAAGGTTTTGTTGCTGGGCCAATTCTTCGCCCACAGGCAATTTTCCAGTTTGCGTCAAGGTGGCATAAATGGTATTGCCCTGTTTGTTGTTCACTTGTATTTCCTCTTTAAAGGATGTGATTGAAAGACTTCTTTGCGCAATGGCTCTATCGGTTTTTACGGAAACCTCTTTTCCATTGTTGGTAAAGGTCAAGTCGATGGACTTACCTCCATTTTTCTTCACCATTTTTGCCATGGACAATAGGGCAAAAGCTGTTTCTTGGGTGCTGTACCAGCTTTGGGATGATAGGTTCTTGGCCAAGGAAACGGCCAACTCCCTTTGTTGGGAATCCCCAAGAATGACCATGGTCTCCAAGGCCATGGCTCTGTTTCGGAACACGGAACCGTAGGTTCTGTAATTATAACTGTTGGCAACAAAGTTGATATTGGCTTTTTGGGCAATTGCTTGGGCCACCTCCTTCTTGCCGGCCAATGCATAAGCCGCTGCCAAGCGCCATTTGGCCTCGTTGCTTAAATTTTTGGATTCACGGAGTCGGTTCATGGCCGCCAATTCGGGTTGCTGCGCCAAAGCCAAAGTGTAGAGACGATATGCCTGAGCGATATCATTATTATAACTTGTGGCCGCATTGCTCCATTGGCGGGCTGTAGTTTTTTGGTAGCGGAGCCAGTTGCTCAAGAAAGTCAGTGGTAATTGATAGCCTTGTTGTTTGGCTTCCAACATAAAATGACCGGCATACGAAGTGCCCCAATCATCGGCATGGCCATAACCCGGCCAATAGCTTAAGCCGCCACTTGGGGTTTGGAAATCACCCAACCTGCGAATGGCTGCCTTCACGTTTTTTTCTATATCCTTTTTTCGTTCAAAAGTGATGTCCAGTACATCAGTCAAAAACAATTGCGGGAAAGCGGCGGAAGTGGTCTGTTCCACACATCCGTGGGGGTAGCGGAGCAGAAAATCCATCCGTTTTGAAAAATCCATTGGGGGAAGGGTGGAGAACTCAATAAAGGCTTCATTGGTGCCCGAAGTTCCAAAAGTTTCAAACGGAATGGTCTGGGAACTGTTACTTTCAATGGTGTACAGTTCACTTCTTGTCGTAATCGGATTGGGGTTTTCCACATCGATTTCGGTTTCGCTGCTGGCATTTTCCCCAGCCCCGGAGGCGGTCACTTGTATCGTTTGATATGCCGCAGCCAGATTGACCTTAAAATCAAAATTCACAATCTGTTCCCCAACAGCATTGAACGTAATATTTTTTGAGGTTTCCCCGATGGGTTCCAGTGCCCTACCTGCATTGATGGAAACCTTCACATTTTTCACTTTGGGTTCCATGGCAAAAACGGTCACTGGAATCGTCACTTTTTCCCCAGGAGATAGTTTCCTTGGAATTGAGGTCAGAACCATCAGCGGCTTACGAACCGGAGTGGTTTTTTCGGTATTGCCGTAGGCACTTTTTAAGTTTCCAGCCACTACCATGGTGCGGACGGAACCTACATAATTGGGCATATCAATGGTGTGCGATGCTTTTTCACCTGCTTTCAAGGTGAATGGGCCCAAATAGGTGACCACAGGTTTGAACCGCTGTGCTTTTCTATTTTTGGCACCGGCACCGATGCCACCACCACCTATCGCATAAATATTGTCCACACTGATGGAATAGGCCCCCATAACATCATCAAAAATGTCGAAAGTTTTTACCCCAAGTGCCTGTCTTGCGTAAAAAGCACTGTGAATGTCTGGCGTTTGGAATCGGGTAAGGTCCAGTAATCCTTCATCCACCACGGCCAAGGAATAGGTCATAGCTTTTTTATTGGCTTCGGAGACGGTCACCTTAAAGGATTTCTCAGGTTCCAACACATCGGGCATGGAAAGTTGCGGTTCCAAAAAAGTGGACGGGTCTTCAACCAAGAGCGGGACCACGCCGTATAATCGAATGGGCAAATCGTTGGCCACCTGCCCATGTGGCTGCAACAATGAGATATTAATATAAGCATTGGGCGCCATTTCCGCCGTAATGGGAATGGTGGCCTTGGTTTCTTTGGCCGAAGTCTCAATCCATTTTTGGGATAAGACTTCAGTTCCATTTTCAATGCTGATCAAGGCACGACCACCTCTGTCCGAGGGGAAGGTGACTATAGCCTCCTCACCCAGTTTATATTTTTCCTTGTCTGCTGAAAAAATCAAGATTTTTGAACTTTCAGCATCGTTGGAAGCGGGTCTTCGCCACCAGTTTCGATAGAAATAGGCGGTACGACCCGTAGCATGGCCGGAGGCTTCATCTATTACGCGAATCAAAAAACGGCCGCCTTCTTCATCGGGGACATTGATATTGAAATTTGCTTTTCCATCGCTTCCTGTGGTGATGCTCATTTCTTTGAACGGACGGTGTACGGTGGCATTTTCGTATCGGGAGAGATTGTCGTAACCTCGGTTCCACCACCAACGCCATTCAATTTTAAATACCTGAACTTTTAATTTCCGATTACCGGATGGATTGCCTTGGGCATCGACGGATACAAGATCAAACGAAGTGTTTTCATCGGTCAGAAAAGAACCGTATTGTTTTGCTTTTGGGGAACGAAGCCCTACAAAATGCGAGAAAGGGGCCAAATTTTTGGAGAACACATCAATGGAGAAATCACCACCACCTTCAAACACTTTTGTGGTAAAAGTGGCCTGCAGCATTCCAGGGGCATTGCCGTTGACATTTATTTTTTCGTTGATATTCAAAACCCCATTGGCGTCCAATTTGGAGGAAATCCATTGCAATTCGGTTTCATTGAAACTGCGCACAGGGTCTTGGAACACATAATCCTTAAATTTTGGAAATGCGGTTGAGGTCTGCTTCAAGGTAGCATTGATATCGATTTTAAGATTGCGTGCGGGAGCACCGTGCAGCCATTGTACCGTTGCTTTTCCGCTGTTATTGGAGTTTGCGGTCAACACGTCATCATCAAAGGAAAAATCCACCTTCAATCGGTTGGGTTTTACCGTGGCCACTTTCAAACTTTTATTGAACTGTGCGCCGCCCACCACAATTTTGGCATTCCAAGTTCCCGTAGGGGAATTGGGTTGGGTAGGAACTGGGAAATAATAGAATTTTTCCTCCTTTTTGGCATAGAGTCCATCGGATACGGGAAGGGTTCCTTCGGTGAGCACATTGCGTTGCACGAGTTTGCCACGGGCATCTGTCACCTCCAGTGCTACGGGATGCCCTTGTGGAAGGGGGTTGGCAGAATCATCCAAAACAAAGGTCAGGTGGGCCACATCTCCCGGACGGTGCACCCCTCTTTCAGTGTAGATAAAGCCTTGGAGCCCACTTTGCAATTCTTCCCCCGAAACATCAAACTTACTCAGGGAAAGGGCATTGCCGTCCATTAATTTGGCATAGGCAAAATTATTGTCTTTCTGGGCCACGGCAAAAGCAACGGTCTTTTCGCCATCGTAAATGGAAAATCCAGAGGCATCCGTGGTCACCTCGCCCAATAGTTGTTGCTGATAATTGTAGAGTTTGATATTGGTATTGGCCTCGGGTTTGGTGGTCAATAGGTTGGTGGCGGCAAAATGAAGGGAGTGATTGTTCCCTTTTTTAACGATAAGCCCCAAATCACTGCCCAAAAGATTGGTATAGGCAATTCGGGTGTCGTTATAGTAGGCCAAATGGCAAGGATTGTCCCGTTCCTCCCAATTGTAATCATAATTCCGCCAATAATAGATTTCATTGTCCCAATAGCGTTCCTCCATGGCCTCATCACTGGCGCTTTCTGAGGCATAGTCAACGGATTTTTCTTCAGTAGTTGTGGAATCGCCACAGTCATACGTAGTATGTTCTTTTTTGAAGCTGAACTCGACCCGGTACAATGAACCGGGATGAATTTTGATCAATTCGGAAAGGTCGAGGGCATGGGCTTTCCAGTAACTTGTATTTTCGTCACCGGTTTCGTCCAGCGGAATGACTTTGTAGGCCACCCTTCGCCCCACAGGTCTTAAATCTGATAAATATTCCGTAGCTATGTCATTGTTTTGAAGGTATTGCAGCATGTTGTTTTCATACACCTGTATGACCCGAACTTCCACGGCGGATAGGTTCACGGTTTCAAAATAAATGGGAGTGGATGCTGCATTGGGCAAAATGGTTCCTTTGGAAATTAAGCGGACATTGGGTTTCAACTGTTCAAAAGAGACCAGTTCTGAAAAGGTATTGCTCAGGGTGAATCCATATTCGCTCTTTATGCCTTCAAAGGCATTGACCCGTACTTCGCCCAAAATGCGGTTGGAGGGGTAGACCTTGAGTACATTGCCATCTATTTCATATCGGAGACTTTCCGCATTTTCAACGGTTACCAATCCATTTAGATTTTGATTCTGCTGCAAGGGTTCGGAAAAATTCAAGGTCAAAACCGCATTGGGAGCCGATGTGGTCTTGGCATCCATCACCACAAATTTATTCAAGCCCGGGATGGAATATTTTTCAGAACCTTCATTGTCAATGCCCAACGTTTTCCCTGTCCAGTTGATGGTCAATTCGCCATCTTCTGTTTTTCGGGCAATGCTATCAATTTTAAAACTGTAATATTGGGCGTTTTCGGAGGTGTTATCCCATTTTACAGGAACTTTTTTATCGCCTTGTTGGACTGAGAGTACACTGTTTATTTTGGAAGCCTCCAAAATATCGGAAGCATCCAGGGTCCCGGTCAAATATTGCCATTCCCTGCTATAGGATTGTAGGTTGCCCAGATTGACTTTAAAATTTGGCGTAATGGTCTTAAAACTGAAGGTGTATTTTTTAAAATCGCTCTCGATGTCCTCCATAAGTTTGTTCAGGGAGAGGGTGACCACATATTCGGTATCGGGTTTTAGGTATTCCGAAGGTTGAAAGGTAAGTTCCCTGCCATTTTCTATAAGTAGACTCCCTTCAATGCTGGGAGAAATGTTGATGTATTCCGCAGGAAGCTCTTGATTCAGTTCATATTGCGTCAATTGTTGGGCCAGAACAATTTTAATGGGAGCAGAGATGCTTTGGTTGCCATGGGTATGGTAGCTGATGTAATCTTTGAATTTGAAGAGATTGTCCGTATCACTTTGACCTGTCTTTTTTTTACAGGAAACAGCAAAAATCAGTAGAAAAACAACGGAAAATTTAAAAAGCCTTGACATACCAAAAAGGGAATTAATTACACAATACATTTAGCCAAAGCCAAGATAGCTAAAAATGGGTAGGGGGCTTGTTCTGTTTTACGGATGCCGTGTTAGGATTTACGGATGACCCTTATGGTATTTGATTTTTAGGAATATTTGTGGACTACCACCCCCCAGAAGCACCACCGCCGCCAAAACCGCCGCCGCCAAAGCCGCCACTAAATCCACCGCCACCTCCGAATCCACCGCTGCCAAAACCACCAGAGGAACCGGAGCTACGCCCCATATTGCTCAATATGATCATGTCCCAAATGTCCAAACCCCTTCCACGGCGTCCACCACCTTTGCCACCACCTTTGTTTTTTCGGCTCCAAAGAATGATTATAATCACGATGAAGAAGATGATCAGAAAAAATAGCTGCTTGGGAAACTCATTATTTCCATTAAACGAGCGGTCTTCCTTGAATTCCCCATTCAACACTTGAAAAATGGCATCGGTGCCTTTGTCCAACCCGCCGTAGTAATCTCCTTTCTTAAATTCAGGAATGATAATGGATTCTATGATGCGTTTGGACATAAAGTCGGTAAGGGAACCTTCGGTGCCATAACCGGTGTTGATGGCAATCCGTCTATCATCCCTGGCCAGAAGCACAAGTACGCCGTTATCCTCGTCGGCTTGTCCAATGCCCCATTTTTGTCCCCATTGCGCCCCCAAATAGTTGATGTTTTCCCCTTCCGTGGAACTGATGATGGCAATCACAATTTGGGTTGAGGTACTATCGGAATACCGAATCAATTTTTGTTCCAGAGCACTGCTTTGCGAAGATGACAGCAGGTCCACATAATCATAGACACTGGTCTGTTTTTGGGGTTTTTCGGGTATGGTAAATTGTCCCCAGCTTATGGAAACGCATAAAAATGCAAGTACTAAAAGGCTAGCCCTTGGATATAGCATCGCTCAACTCATTGGTATCATTATGGTCCCATGGAAAATGGGACTCCAATTCCTTTCCAGCCATTAAAATTCCCTCCACAATACCCTGTTTAAAATGTCCTTTTTTAAAATGGGAAGCCATAACATTCTTGGTAGAGTCCCAAAATCCTTTGGGAACGGCGCGATCAATGCCACTATCCCCGTAGATAACAAATTTTTTGTCATCCACGGCAACATAGATCAACACCCCATTGGCTTCCTTGGTGTTGTCCATTTTTAGAAAGTGGAACAACTGCTGCGCTCGACTAAAATGGTCTATTTTAGCGGTGCCTTCAATGTGTACACGAATTTCCCCGGAAGTGTTCTTCTCTGCCTCCAATATGGCATCGATAATGTCCTGTTCTTCTTCGGCGGTTAAAAATTCCTCAACGTGCGACATGCTTAATCAAACTCAAAGTTTACTTCAGGAACATTTTCTGCTCCGGGGTCTGCTTGGTAGCGGGGCATGTCCTCAAAACCAAACCATCCGGCCAATATTTTACCTGGAAACTTGGTGATGTGGATATCGTAGATGTTCACTTTTTCATTGTACCGATCCCGGGCCACATTGATTCTGTTTTCCGTACCTTCCAATTGGGATTGCAGTTCCAAGAAATTTTGATTGGCCTTGAGCTCTGGATAACGCTCCACAGTAACCAAAAGTCGGGATAGTGCAGAGGAAAGTCCGGTTTGGGCCTGTTGAAATTCAGCCAATTGCTCAGCGGAAATATTGTTGGCATCTATGGTTGTTGAGGTGGCCTTGGCACGGGCTTCTATTACATCGGTCAAGGTTCCTCTTTCAAAATCGGCGGCACCTTGTACGGTCTTGACCAGATTGCCAATAAGATCGTTTCTTCGTTGGTACGTACTTTCCACATTGGCCCAAGCTGTTTTGGCATCGGCCTCATATTGTACAGCGGTGTTGTTGAATCCCACGGCCCATTGGTAGAGGCCAAAGGCAATCACAACAACAATTATTAAGGGGATTAACCATTTTTTCATTTCTTCTGGTTTTAGTGTTTTATTTATAGCTGGTCTTTGATTTTTAACAATTCAGCCTTTACTTTTTGAAGTTTCTGGACGACCTCAAAGGTGGAAAGCGTCTTTTGTTTTTCTTCTTTCAGATGGGTTTTGGCACCTTCCAGCGTAAACCCCCGTTCCTTCACCAAATGATAGATCAATTGGAGGTTGTGGATATCCTGGGGGGTAAATTTACGATTGCCCTTGGCATTTTTTTTGGGTTGGAGCACGTCAAACTCTTTTTCCCAAAACCGGATCAGGGATGTGTTCACCCCAAAGGCTTTGGCCACTTCGCCAATACCATAGTAGCGTTTTTCGGGAAGTTCTACGTGCATTAATCCAAGGATTGGTTCTCTTGATTGGCAAACTTGAGCATATTGTCAAACTCTTCGGCTGTTAAACTTCCATAATAGAAGTTGATGGGGTTGATACGCTCCCCGTCCTTAAAAATCTCATAGTGTACATGGGGAGCTTCGGAACGTCCTGTGTTGCCCACAAAACCGATAAGGTCCCCCCGCTTTACTTTTTGGCCTACACTGACATTGTACTTGCTCAAGTGGGCATACAACGAAATATAGCCATATCCATGGTCAATGCGGATGTGTTTTCCATAACCCGATGACCTATTATCGGCACGGCTAATTTTGCCATCCCCGGAAGCATAAATAGGTGTGCCCCGCGGTGCGGTGAAATCCATACCCCAGTGCATTTTCCGTGCTTTGGTGAATGGGTCCGAACGCCATCCGTAACCCGATGCCATTCGGGTAAGGTCTTCATTGCTCACAGGTTGTATGGCTGGAATGGACGCCAAAAGCTTCTCCTTTTCCTCAGCCAGTTTGGCTATCTCGTCCAACGATTTGGATTGGATGACCATCTGTTTTTGGATGATGTCCAATCGCTTTGTGGCGTTTATGATGATTTCTGAATTGTTGAAGCCTTCCAAGGATTTGTAACGATTGACACCCCCAAAACCTGCTCTTCGCTGTTCTTCCGGAATGGGGTTGGCCTCAAAGTACAAACGATAGATATTGTTGTCGCGATCCTCAATATTGGCCAAAACCTGCTCCATTTGCTCCATCTTCCTGATCAGGATGTCATATTGGAGTTCATAATTTCGTACTTCACGCTCCAAGGAAAGTTCCTTGGGGGTATTAACCCATTTTGTGTTCAAAAGTATGATGAGTCCGAGAAAACCGAACAAGGCAGAACCTACCAGAAACAGAAAGAGATTTCGATATCTTTTGGATTTCTTTGGCTCAATCTTTCGATAGGAAAGTGTATCCGGGTCGTAATAGTACTTAACTTTAGACATGAATGGATTTTATCCTATTTTTGCTCACCTGTCTGCCGACAGGCAGGCTCTTTTTATCAAAACAAGCAAATATAAAAATTGTTTTGTTTAAAGTGTTAAATTTAAGAAAACCCTAGGAATTCAATGACATCCCAAGAAGTTAGAACCCAATTTTTAAACTTTTTTAAAGAAAAAAACCACAAAATAGTGCCATCAGCGCCGATGGTGATGAAAAACGACCCCACTTTAATGTTCACCAATGCTGGGATGAACCAGTTTAAGGAGTTTTTCTTGGGGAATTCCATTCCAAAGTCAAAAAGGGTTACCGATACCCAAAAATGTCTTCGCGTAAGTGGCAAGCACAACGATTTGGATGAAGTGGGCAAGGACACCTACCATCATACCATGTTTGAGATGTTGGGCAACTGGAGTTTTGGGGATTACTTTAAAAAAGAGGCTATCCACTGGGCATGGGAATTGTTGACCGAGGTCTACAAAATAGACAAGGACAGTCTTTATGTCTCCGTTTTTGAGGGGAGTGAGGATGACAAATTGGAATTGGACCAAGAAGCATACGATTTGTGGAAAGCCATTGTTCCCGAAGACCGAATCATTATGGGGAACAAAAAGGACAATTTCTGGGAAATGGGCGATCAAGGTCCCTGCGGCCCCTGTTCCGAAATCCATGTTGATATTAGGCCCAAAGAAGAAAAAGCTAAAATTTCAGGGGCATCTTTGGTGAACCAAGACCATCCGCAAGTAGTGGAAATATGGAATTTGGTGTTCATTCAATACAACCGAAAAGCCAATGGGTCTTTGGAGGACCTTCCCGAAAAGCACATCGATACCGGTATGGGCTTTGAGCGTCTGTGCATGGTACTGCAAGATGTAAAATCCAATTACGATACCGACGTTTTCACACCTTTGATTCGAGAGATTGAGACCATCACGGGTCATAAATACGGGAAAAGTGAAGAGACTGATATCGCCATCAGGGTGGTGGCCGATCATATCCGAGCTGTGGCCTTTGCCATTGCCGATGGGCAGTTGCCGAGCAATACGGGTGCAGGCTATGTGATCCGAAGGATATTGCGCCGTGCCATTCGGTATGGGTTTACTTTTTTGGGCACCAAACAACCGTTTATCCATCGCTTGGTAAAGGTGTTGAGTGAAAGTATGGGAAAAGCGTTCCCGGAACTTCCCAAGAACCATCAGTTGATTGAAAATGTGATCAAGGAAGAAGAGAACTCTTTTCTGAGCACCCTGGAACAAGGATTGGTATTATTGGACTCCGTTATAAAATCATCAAAAGGGAAGACCATTGATGGCGAAAAAGCCTTTGAACTCTACGACACCTTCGGGTTTCCCATCGACCTTACGTCCCTTATTCTGGAAGAAAAGGGATATCAATTGGATGTTGAAGGTTTTGAAAAAGCATTGAAGGCCCAAAAAGACAGGTCTAGAGCAGCATCCGAAGTATCTAAAGACGATTGGACAGTGTTGCATCAGGATTCTGAGCAGGAATTTGTGGGATATGACACCTTGGAAGCCCATGTAAAATTGGTGAAATACCGAAAAGTGAGCAGTAAAAAAGGCGGAGATCAATATCAGTTGGTCTTTAATTTGACCCCGTTTTATGCCGAAGGCGGAGGCCAAGTAGGTGACAAAGGTTATCTGGAGTCTCCCAACGGTGATGTGGTTTATATTGTGGACACCAAAAGGGAGAACAACGAGATTGTACATTTTGCAGAGAACCTCCCCAAGGATGTTTCAGGAACCTTTAAGGCTGTAGTGGACCAAGAACAACGTTTTCACACGGCCTGTAACCACACGGCAACACATTTGTTGCACCAGGCCCTGCGCGAAGTTTTGGGAGATCATGTGGAGCAAAAAGGTTCCGCGGTACATGCCAAACATTTACGGTTTGATTTCTCCCATTTCTCCAAATTGACGGTAGAGGAGTTGCGTGAAGTGGAAAACTTTGTCAATGCGCGAATTGAAGGTCAATTACCGTTGGAGGAACATAGAAATATTCCAATTAAAGAAGCTATGGAACAGGGGGCTATGGCCCTTTTTGGTGAAAAATATGGAGATACCGTCCGTACCGTCCGTTTTGGGCAATCCATTGAGCTTTGTGGAGGTACCCACGTGAAGAACACCGCGGACATTTGGCATTTTAAGATTGTCTCAGAAGGCGCTGTGGCCGCAGGAATCCGTAGGATTGAGGCCATTACCTCCGAAGCTGCCAAGGAATTCTTCTTCAAGAACAACCGCATGCTCTTTGAAATAAAGGATTTGTTGAATACCTCCCAAGACCCCGTAAAGGCCGTGGCAAGCTTGCAAGAAGAGAACAATGCCCTGAAAAAGCAGGTGGAGCAATTATTGAGGGACAAGGCAAAGGGACTCAAAAACGAATTGATCGGCGAATTAAAGGAAATCAATGGTATTCAATTTTTGGCCAAAAAGGTGGATTTGGATGCAGGTGGCATCAAGGATTTGGCCTTTGAAATGGGGGGACAGGTCAACGATTTGTTCCTGTTGTTAGCTTCCGAAAATGATGGAAAAGCGGTGCTGTCGTGTTACATTTCCAAAGATTTGGCGTCCAATAAGGGATTGAACGCGGGAAATATTGTCCGGGAACTGGGCAAACACATTCAAGGTGGGGGCGGCGGACAACCGTTCTTTGCCACAGCAGGGGGCAAAAAACCTGAAGGCATTCCGGCCGCTTTGGCAAATGCTGAGGAGATTGTTCAGGCAACAACGTAAACATGAGATTCTTCAAAATAAGAGAGTTCAACTGGAAATATATCTTTGGGGAGATATTCCTGCTGTTTGTGGGGATCAATCTGGCTATATGGTTCAATGATTGGAACACCTCCAAAACGGTTCAAAAAAACAAGGAAGTAGCTTTGGAAAAGATTGAGGAGGAAATCAAGGCAAATTTGGATCAACTGCTGGAAAATAGCACCTTGAACCAAAAAATCCCTGCATTCTTTTCTGACATGAACGACATAAGGAATAAGGATGAAGACATCATAACCTCTTCGGAAGCCATGCATGCTTTCGCAAAAAAATATTCTGAATTTGTTGAAAAGGTCGATTCAACAGCCATGGACAATGGGCTTTATCGCTATGGTTTGAACACTTCCATCAATCTTGAAATCACCGATTTGAGCAGTATTGCGTGGGATGTGTCCAAGTCTACTGGGATATTCCATGAGTTTGGATATGACTGTTTGTACGACCTTCAGGCATTGTATAACACCCAAGATTTGGTGAAAAATCAGATGGACAAGGCCACGGAAGCCCTGCGAAACAAATCCATGGAGGAATTGGTGGGCACCCTTGGATTTATGAAACAGTTGGAAGACCAACTGGAAGACCAATACAGGGATATGCTTACAAGTATTGATGACTGCAAGTAACAAGCATTTGTTTCCATGAAACTCCAAACCACAGTACCATTAAATAAGGCAGATAATCCCATCGATTATCGAAGTAAGTTGGTGCTTTTGGGCTCCTGTTTTGTGGAAAATATGGGGAACAAACTGGATTACCACAAGTTTCAACAACTACAGAACCCCTTTGGAATCCTGTTTCATCCACTGGCTATTGAAAATTTGGTGCATCGGGCGTTGGAAGATAGGCATTACACGGAGACCGAAGTTTTTGAACAGGATGGGATATGGCATTGCTTTGATGCCCATTCCGAGGTTCGGGCCAAATCCAAGGAAGCATTGCTTCAAAATATCAATCAAAAGCTCCAAGATACCCGAAAGGGGTTGCAAAATGCTTCCCATATTGTCATTACCTTGGGGACAGCGTGGGTGTATCGGTACAATACATCAAATAAAATTGTGGCCAATTGCCATAAAGTGCCCCAAAAAGAATTTTCCAAAGAATTGTTGGCTATTGATGCGGTAAAAGCCAGTCTGGAAAACTTGATTAACATGGTTGCGGAGGTTAATCCTGAAGCACAACTCATCTTTACCGTTTCACCTGTGCGCCACCTCAAGGATGGTTTTGTGGAAAACCAACAAAGTAAGGCCACTCTCATATTAGCACTTCACAAGGTTTTGTCACCTCGAGCGCAGTCGAGAGGTCTTGATTACTTTCCGGCCTACGAAATCATGATGGACGAACTCCGTGACTACCGTTTCTACGAAAAGGACATGGTGCATCCCAATGCATTGGCGGTGGACTACATTTGGGAGAAGTTCAAATCGGTTTGGATTTCTTCGGATTGCTATGCTGTTATGGAGGAAGTGGACAGTATCCAAAAAGGGCTTTTGCACCGCCCTTTTAACCCGGATTCGGAGGCACACCAAAAGTTCAGAACATCTCTCCAGTCAAAAATTACGTATCTTCAAGAGAGGTACCCTTTGATGAAATTCCAATAAATGAAAAAAGTTTTAGTAGGAGCGATAATTGCCTTAGCCTCTGTTTTGATCTATAAGTCCTGTGCCGATGAACGCGAACGGAAGACCCTCCTTCAAGAAAGTTCCATGCTCATTCAACAGGAATTGAAGAATGTCTCCAAGCTTATCGTGACCGAAGGTCATTTTGTGGAAGTCTACAATTACAAGGATTCGCGGGAACTGTTCGGTTCTTTGGTCACTGCGGATAAAAAGGCCTTGGTGGTGGCCAATGCTGAAGTTACCATTGCATACGACCTTTCCAAAATTGCGTATGAGATGGATGAAGCCAACAAAACCATAAAAATTACCAGAATTCCAGAAGCTGAAATCAAAATAAACCCCGATTTTGAATACTACGATGTTACGGCGGACTATCTGAACCCGTTTAAAGCCGGGGATTACAATTTGATCAAGAAAAATGTAAACCAGTCATTATTAAAAAAGATTGAAGCCTCTTCTTTGGTGTCCAATGCAGAAAACCGACTGCTCAGTGAACTTTCCAAAATTTATGTGTTGACCAATTCCTTGGGATGGACTTTGGTCTATGGCCAGAACAGCATTGACTCCACGGAACAACTACTTGACTTGCGAAAGACTATGGTCGATTAGTTGAATCCCGTCATCAATCAAATGGCCCACTTTGGGATTGTTTTGTTTGATGGTTTCCAGATGGTCCAAGATTTCTTGCTGAAACGCTTCATCGTTGCCCTTTTTGGCCAACTCGTACAGTTCCACGGGCAGTAGCCAATCATTGGGATGGTTTTCTTTAAGCTCTTTGAACACTTTGTTACGGGAAATGGTGGTGTTTTTTCCTTCTCTAAACTCCCTAATCTGCAAATAGTATTGTTCCAATTGTTGCCGTTCCTGACTTTTCTTTTGTTTGATGGTGGTTTCGGTGATTTCGTGGGTGATCAGGTCAAAACTGTTCAAATCGGCAGGCCCGTTGTAGGCCGAGACCACATCTTGCCCCACGGCCATGTGATACAGACCCCATTCGGGCTTAAATAGGACTTCATCATGGTATTTTACGGTGCAATCCTGAAAGGTGATCAAAATGATTTTGCCCTGAAGGTTTCGGGTCCCGGTGATGATGGTGCCTTCAACTAGTATACCTCCTTCAAACTCCAACGAAACTTGTTCCCCTTCATAAATTTTATACGCTTTTAAATCCCGTGGCCCCATATCCTCAATGGCAATGTTGATGCCCTTCAATTTTCCGATGGGCATTCCAAAACCATCAGCATGTTGGGCTATGCTATGCCCCACCAATTCCTTTTCACGGTAGGCGAGGGCCGTAGCCCCTTTGGTTTGAATATAAATGGGTTTTCCCTCATACTCCATCACTTTGTCAAAATTCCCGGATATCTGCAATCCGGTGCTGAGTTCTAGGGTACCCAATTCCTTCGATTCAATCAATTTTTGAACCCCGGAGAGCCCCCCTTTTCGCAGGGCCATGGTGTTGGCGAAATCTTCCAAAACTTGACTTAAGAATGCAAAATCTGGGGTGACGAAGAGTTGTGGTTGTGGTTTGGTAATGTCAAATTCCGTATGGGCCGCTTCAATGGAATACGGGATTTTCTTCACTTTGTCCGTCATGCACCAAGCACTTTCACCAATAGAGGACAGCAGACCAGCTCCGTAGATTTTTGGGTTTTCCACGGTACCGATAAGCCCGTACTCCACGGTCCACCAGTGCAAATTTCTGATCAGGGCCATTTCACTGGGTTTGCCCATATTTTCCTGAAGGTGCTCAATATGCTTTTCGGCCTTGTCAATCTCTTCCTGCGGGGTGCCCGCCGCTTCCTTGATGATGGATAGGTGCCGCACCGCATGGTACAATTCATAATCCTTGGCACTGGAAATGGCCTTACAGCCAATTTCCCCAAAGCGACGCAAATATTCGGCATATTCCGGATTGGCAATAATGGGGGCATGGCCCGCGCCTTCATGGATAATGTCTGGTGCTGGGGTGTATTCAATGTTTTCCAGTTGCCGTATATCTGAAGCGATGACCAGTACGTTGTATGCCTGAAATTCCATAAAGGCCGAAGGCGGGATAAACCCATCCACAGCCACAGCGGCCCAACCGATTTCCTTCAAAATGCGGTTCATGCCGTACATATTGGGGATATGATCTATGGAAATCCCGGTTTTTTGCAAGCCATCCACATATGAACTGTGCGCCACCCGACTCAGATAATCCACATTTTTGCGCATCACATAACGCCACACGGCTTGGTCAATGGGGGAATAGGTCTCATAATGTTGTGGTTTTATAAACTGCTTGAGGTGCTTGGGCAACTTGTCCAATATGGGATTCGATTCGTAGCTCATAAACGTGTTTTCCTTTTTTTAAAGGTACAAAAATGAAATGGGTTCACCTTGAACAACAGACTACTGGAAATAAAAAAACCGCCCAAAGGCGGCTTGTATATTTTAGTTGGCGGCAACTGCCGTAGTAGGCGGATATTCTTTTAGAATTTGGGAGACGAACTCACGGATGCGCTGCTCCTTCTTGTCAATATTCCTGGTGTTGTTCAAGGTGCCCACACCGCGGCCCTGCCATACCAATTCTTTTTTATTGGCATCGATGACGTCAATATAAAGGGAGCCCTCGGTGCTTGTGCTGACGTTGTTGCCCCAGCCCCAACCCCAACCAGGGCCCCAGACCCATGGGTTGTAGAATCCGCCATAACCCCAACCAAAGTTGTTGTTATAGACATCAACGCGCTCACGTTCCTTGGTAAAAATACTGATGAGCACATCGGGATTTTCAGATTTTACAAAGCCACGGGAACCCAATTCGTTCTCGATGGCACGCAGAATACGTTTTTTGTCCAAATCTGAGATTTGGGCCTTATCAATACCTGTTTTGTAAAAAGCGTAACTCTTGTATGTGTTAAAGTCCGCCTGTCTATCGTAGTCGGAAACCACTCTGACGGAGCTGCAAGAAGCCAAAAAGGTAAGTGCCAGTACGGCCAAAGTGAATAATTTTACATTTTTCATAGTACAATTTTTGAATTCATTGAGATTATTAAATAGGCCACAAATATTATGCCGAATGCGACTTTAGCGTCTCATGTTTGTTTTTGCATTGTAGCCATAAGGGCAATGTCGGCATCCACTTTCACAGCAATACCCCCTTTTTAGGAGATATTGTTCGGTGAACACCTTGTATCCCTCTTCCGAAAAGTAAAAATCGCCCTCCTCCAAGGGAATATGTTCCTTCATACGCACAACACAAGTTTGCTACATAAAGTTACGATTTTCACCTGAAAGCCCCTAGGGTTTTAAGATTGCAAAAACAGGGTTATTCACCGAAATTGTTGATGGTATTATCGGTAGTGCCCAATTTTCTCTGCATTTTGCTGTTATATTTGTAGGAAACCCATGATAGTTTTCAAGTGATATTGGTATTCAAACACTTTTTTTACAAAAACTACGTCGGACTATCCCTTTGGCCCTTCATCATATTGAAGGAAGGGTCGCTCAAGTCGGATGAGGTGCTCATCAACCATGAACGCATCCATCTAAAACAGCAGCAGGAGTTGCTTATTCTGCCTTTTTACATTCTCTATGTTTCCGAATGGCTGTTGCGTACCTTGCTCTATTTGGACAGCTATCGCGCCTACCAGAACATCAGTTTTGAGCGTGAGGCCTATGCCCATGAGAAGGACATGGACTATCTTTCCAAGAGAAAAGCCTATGGGTTCTTGAATTATTTGATGCGTTGATTCCAATTGAAAAGTAATCCAACTTTTAGTTGAGGAGCCTTTTTATTTTATCAGGGTCTTGGAAATTGCCCCAGAAATACTCAATCTCGATCAATTCATCCAAAATCCTATAAAACATCGTAGTATGTTTGGTAATGTAGGCCTCACGGCTTACACTATCGTATTGGGAAACCTTGAACATTTCCGGATTTTTCTTTATTTTTTCGATTGTCCCTTCTACCAAATCAATAAAGGCCAACGCTTCTTTTTTGGTCCACATTTCCATAAGGTAGTCCAAAATTCCATTAAAGGACTTCTTTGCCTCAAAGGTCCAAACTACTTTCACATGGAAATTCTTTTCCTAGCATTGGTTATAACAGATTTATGTTCCAAAACACGACCTGCAGCACTATCCTTTCGGCTTCGTTCCAAGGCTTGTTTGATTTCAAATGCCTTAGCCTCCTCAGGAAAAAGAAGTGTGCTCAACGTAACCATTTCGGGGACGCTGAAACTGCGTTTTTTCAGTTTGTTGTAGAAGGTTGCCCTTGAAATACCAAGCTCTTTGATAAGATGTTCCTTCTTGTATATGCTTTCCTCAATATATTTGTTGAGGTTTTCTTGCAAGTTTTTATAATTTAAGACAACGTCCAACATTTTAATCTAAATTTGTTTAGGAAACATATATAAATATATACATTTTTTTATACAAAAAACGGTCATTTTTTAGATTTTGAAAAATGTATCTTGAAATAAATACGATATAATCTGAATATTGTGATTGTCCCTAACCAAAAAGTGGATGGACCTTTGCTCGATGAAAAGGAGGTGATCCTACACATCAAAAGGGAGGACACCATCCATCCGCTGATTTCTGGGAACAAGTACCGGAAACTCAAATACAATCTGCTGGAAGCCCAAACCCAGGGGCAAAAAACCCTGCTCACCTTTGGTGGGGCCTTTTCCAACCATGTTGCGGCGGTGGCCTGTGCCGGGCATGAACAGGGTTTCCAAACCATTGGGGTGATTCGTGGGGAAGAATTGGAAGGGAGTTGGCCAAACAACCCAACGCTGCAACGGGCCCATGAACACGGGATGCGGTTCCATTTTGTGTCGCGAAGTGCGTATCGGCAAAAAAATGAAACTCATTTTCTTCAAAAATTGAAAGATAGATTTGGAGCATTTTATCTGATTCCCGAAGGCGGCACCAATGAGCTCGCCGTGAAAGGCTGTACGGAAATCCTTTCTGGGGAAGACTCGGCTTTCGATTTTATTTGTTGTAGCGTTGGTACGGGCGGCACCGTGGCCGGACTCATCAATTCCATCCAACCGAACCAAACCGTTTTGGGCTTCCCGGCCTTGAAGGGTGATTTTTTAAAGGCGGATATCCGTACATTTGCGCAAAATGAACGTTGGCAATTGATTACCGAGTATCATTTTGGGGGCTATGCCAAAGTCACCCCAGCCTTGGTGCAATTCATCAACGATTTTAAAAAGGGAACTGGCATTCCTTTGGACCCTATTTACACGGGAAAGCTACTTTTTGGTATTTTTGAACTCATAAAGCAGGATTTTTTTCCGAAGGGAACCCAAATCTTGGCCATCCATACTGGCGGATTGCAAGGGATAAAAGGCATGAACCAAGTATTGGAACAAAAAAAATTACCGTTATTGGACGTATGATCAGGCGAATAGGATATGTACTTTTAGGGGCACTTTTGTTGACCGGTTGTGGCGCGAAGAAAAGAAGAACGACCCAAAGAAATGGGGCTCCCGTGGTGGTGCAGACGGAAAAACCGACCACAAGGACCACTTCTGATGTGGACACGGAGGTGACCAAGGATCTCTATCCAATGCCCGCCGATCCCGGGCGTTTTGAACGCTTCCCCATTTCCGATACCGAGGAATACATTGAAACCTTTGCCGAGATTGCCCAGTACGAAATGCGTGCGTTTGGCATTCCGGCCAGTATCACCTTAGCGCAGGGCATTTTGGAGAGCGGCTCCGGGCGCGGGGAACTCACTTTGAAGACCAACAACCACTTTGGTATTAAATGCCATACGGGTTGGCAGGGCGAATACGATTTTCACGATGATGATGCCAAGGGCGAATGCTTTAGAAAGTACAACCATCCCATGTTTTCGTTTCGGGACCACAGTATTTTTCTGTCCTCGCGTTCCCGTTATGCCTTTTTGTTCAATTACCGAAGGGACGATTATAAAAAATGGGCGCATGGCCTTCGACAAGCGGGGTATGCCACAGACCGTCATTATCCACAAAAATTGATTTCGCTGATTGAGCGCTACAACCTGCACCAATATGATGAGGATATGGTGCGCGGCGGTTTGGACACGGTTCGGGAACCTAAGCAATATGAAGTATTTACCCACGTAGTGGAAAAGGGCGATACGCTCTACGCCCTCTCCCGGAAATATGAAATCTCCGTGGATGAAATACAGCGGCTCAACAATTTAAACGACACCAACATTTCCATTGGACAGGTGCTGAACATCCGAAAGGAAAAAGCGAAATAAGAATACTACAAAAGCGTCAACCTGAACCTGCCTGCCTGCCGAATAGGAAGGTTTCAGGTTCTCATTACGCTAAACACCAATGATGATGAGATGCTGAAACAAGTTCAGCATGACGAGATAGCGTTGTCAGTTTGAGCCTGCCTTTCTCGGCAGACAGGCACAGTCGAGAACAACTTTAACAGGGATGACATCTCGACTGCGCTCGATGTGACATCAAGGACAGGACAACAAGCCGAACTGACCATTTTCCGTTTCCAAGAAAGTTACAGGATACGTACCTTTACGACCAAATCGTCATCCTGAGCAACGCGAAGGATCTCACAAAAGACTTTTGACAGTTTATGATGGGATGCTGAAACACCGTGCCCGGCAGCAGGCAGGAGTTCCGCATGACGGCGGATCTTAAAAATGGCAGAATAAACGAATAAAAGATTCCCATTTTCATGGGAATGACAAATAGTATATGATCTACCAACGAAGCAGTGCCCTCTTTGCGGAGGCGAAAAAATACATCCCCGGAGGGGTAAATTCCCCGGTACGGGCGTTTAAAGCAGTAGGGGGTGACCCCATTTTTGTAAAAGAGGCCAAGGGTGCCTACCTCTATGATGTGGATGGCAACCAACTCATCGATTACATTGCCTCTTGGGGGCCATTGATTCTGGGTCACGCCTTTGAACCCGTGATCAATGCGGTGGTTGAAAAGGCCAAAAAAGGCACTTCCTTTGGCATGCCCACCGAAATTGAGACCGAAATTGCCCAATTGGCGGTCTCCATGGTGCCGAATATTGACAAAATCCGGTTTGTGAACAGCGGTACCGAAGCTTGTATGAGTGCGGTGCGCCTCGCGCGCGGGTACACGGGCAAGGACAAAATCATCAAGTTTGCGGGCTGTTACCACGGTCATTCGGATGCGTTTTTGATCCAAGCGGGGAGTGGGGCCGTTACTTTTGGGAGTCCCAATAGCCCCGGGGTGACCCAAGGCACCGCCAAGGACACCCTTTTGGCGGATTACAACGATTTGGAAGGGGTACAAGCCCTTTTGGAAGCCAATAAAGGTGAAATAGCCGCGATTATCTTGGAACCCGTGGCAGGCAACATGGGGTGTATTATCCCTACCGATGAATTTATTCATGGCTTGCGGAAATTGTGCACCGAAGAAGGTATTTTGTTGCTTTTTGATGAGGTCATGACCGGTTTTCGTTTGGGCAAGGGTGGCGCACAGGAAGCCTTGGGCGTGGATGCCGATATGGTGATGTTTGGAAAAGTGATCGGGGGTGGATTGCCCGTAGGGGCCTTTGCCGCCCGAGCCGAGATCATGGCCCATTTGGCCCCGGAGGGGCCGGTGTACCAAGCGGGGACCTTAAGTGGAAACCCTTTGGCCATGAGTGCTGGACTCGCCATGCTCACCGAACTGAACAACCGCCCCGAGATTTTTACCAGCCTTGCCGAAAAAACGGAGTACCTGCACAAGGGCATTGCCCACGTATTGACCGAAAAAGGGGTGCCCCACCAGATCAACCGTTATGGCAGTATGATTTCTGTACATTTTACGGAAGACCCTGTGGTGGATTTTGCCTCCTCGGCCAAGGGCAATAACGATACCTTTAAAAAGTATTTTCATGGCATGTTGGACAATGGCGTGTATTTGCCCCCCTCTGCCTTTGAAAGCTACTTTCTCAATGATGCCCTGAGTTATGCCGATTTGGATAGGACGATTGAGGCGGTTCAAAAGGTGTTCTAGTCTATCTCAGCGCTTAATTACAAACCGTGTTCAGTTCTTGGTAATCCGATTTTGATACGGTGAGAATCTCCTGACTTGAGGCAATTTTGATGCAGCTCAAGGGCGGATTCCGATCTGCGCGTAGATCAACCAGTTCCAAGTTGTTGCTCACATCCAGACTGTTCAATGCATTGCTTGAAATATAAAGGTGCGTCAGCTTGCTGTTGTGTGCAAAGTCAACCGTTTGGAGGGTATTGTCCGATAGCAATACGGTTTCCAACAACAAATTGTTGCTCAGGTCAACAGCGGTGAGGTCGTTGCTTATCATAAAGAGGTTCTTGAGGTTGACGGCTCCACTGATGTCTATGGTCTTCAACAGGTTTTGGCCCATGTGCAACAGCTCCAAAGCGGCATTGTCCAGGTGCAGTTCTTCCATGTAGTTAAAGGAGAGGTATATTTTTTTCAATTGGGTGGCGTTGGATAGCCCGTCAATGGATTCCAGTTCATTGGACTCCATGTTCACGAGCAAGAGATTGGGGTTATTGCCCAGGTCAATACTGGTCAAATAATTGGCCTGAAGGTACACGGTGTCTAGCTTAGTGTTTGCACTTAAATCGATATCCGTGAGTTGCTGCCCGCCAGCGAACAGATACGTTAGGTTGACAAAACCTTCAATACCGGTCAAATCGCTGATGTCGCCAAAATTACCCGAAGGGTTAAGGTCCAAATGGCTTATGTTTTGGGCATCTGTGCGCAGCATTTGCTGGTTCACCACGCCATCCGAATCAATGCCCTGGTCTATTAAAACCGTTTCAAATTCTGGGTCTGGAATGCGTAAATAGGTGTCGTTGGGGTTGGGAGTGTCTTCACTTTTGGAGCATGCGGCAAAGAAATACAAGGCAAGGGCTACGATGGCGTAGACTTTTTTCATTTTTACGTTTTTTGATGATTGCCTACTAGACGGTTTTAGGGTTGGGTTGTTACGGAACCCGTTGGGTTTAGCGTTTTTTTAACAATTAGATTTCTCACGTTCCTTTCAGTCAGTTCGAAATGACCCTATTGCTCCTTTTTTATTCTTCAATTTTAATGGTCAATTTATTGTTCTCCGAAATGACGGTTATAGTTTTTCCCATTTCAAAACCGAGTTCCTCCAACCAACGTCCCTCAAGACGTATTTCAGGGACTTTGGTATTGTCCCATGTCCTACGTCTAAATTTGGAATGTATTTTCAGTTTGCGGGTCACTTGAAATCTATTTGTTCGGAATAACGAACACAATATATAAAGAAATTCTGGATATTCGGTATAGTGAACACGCAAAATGTTACATATTTGGTCAAATTGGGAACCCGGATTAAAGAGTTACGGGAAGAAAAAGGGGTTGACCAAAAATCGTTTGCTTTTGACTGTGGAATTGGTCGAACTCAATTGTATATGATTGAAAATGGAAAAACCAATCCGCGTCTTACCACTTTGTTGAAAATTTCAGAAGGTCTTGGGATTTCGGTTTCTGAACTCTTGAATTTGAGTTGAAATATCCAGAACTATTTTGGTAAGAAAGACGAGAACCTGTCTGCTGACAGTCAAGCAATTATTATAGCTTTTTTTGTCCTTAGTTATTATCTTTTTCAACTAAATTGTCAGGAACTGTTTCCCAAGTACTACATTTTCTATAAACCTGTCTTTTAAACGTTCTGAACACAGCTCTTGTATCAAAATCTGAGTTCGGAAAATGCTCTTCTAACGTGGCTTTAAGAGCTCGTCTAATTTCGTAATCTAACTTATCTAAGATAGCTTCAATTTTTATTTTAGCCATATCTGAATTTTTAATTAATAAATCCATTCCATTCAATTGCAGACCATCCTAATCTTGGAATTGGCGGAATCGGTGGAATTGGTGGTATCGGATGAATTGGTGGAATATTCTGAATCGGTGGAATCGGTGGAATGTTGGGGATTGGTGGTATTGGTCCATTTGTTGCTCCTCTAACAAATGCTACAGCATTTCCGTTTCTGTCTCGGAAAAACCCGTTTGTGAATGTTCCTTTATAGTTGGCTTGTAAATTAAATACAGCATTGTTACTTACAAACCCAATACTTCTTCCTTGTAGATTGAATAATTCCCGACCTCTAATCCAACTTATTGTTCGTCCTTGTCTGTCAAATATTGGTTCCATATGTTTTTTAATTATGTAAAACGGTCTCGGGTATGAGTAGTTGCGTGGTTTAACGGTTAACTTAGCAAGTACACACCAAAACTGAAAATCCGACAGGATTTTCAGAAGTAGCGGATAGTGGATAAAAAGCAATTATTTAGAGCTATTATTGACAATGTTTTATTTGATTAAATTTTTATTATGGGCGTACAAAAAGCCTTTATCAGTTGCTCTTACCCATCTTGTATCTGAACTCCATTTTACATAATCTAATTTTATCAATTTAGTAGCTAAAACTCTAAACATAGCAGTTGAAATATTTAAATTGTTAGCCACTCTCGTTGAATTTACAGAAGGGTCAACGCCTTGAAGATTAATAATCATAGATAATGTTTCATCTAAAAGCTTACTGTCCCCATCGAGTTCTTCTTTTTTTACAGCCTTGAAAGGATTATTTCCGACTGGTGGTTTTTCAAAAACAGGGGAATTATGAATTGTTCTTACCAAATCATCATAACTATATTCATAATCATCATCCTTTGAGAAATTAATATAAAGTTTGGTTTTTAGAAAAGTTGGAACTTTAATTTCCCCATTTTGTCTAATGATTGGTATTACTTTACTTTCATTTATTTTTTCTAGTAAATTGGAAGTAATAATCATTTTTTCGTATCCTACACCACCTGAACCTTTGTCTGCTTTGTCAACATATCTTTCAGTACAAATCATTAATATTTTATTAGCGTTTGAAAGATTTGTTTCCATAAAATGTGGAACATCGTCCCCAGCTTTTAACTCAAATTGGTCTATGATGGCATCTATTCCGTTATTTCGAAGTCTTATTGCTAATTCCAAACACCATTTTTTATGGTCTAAAGAGTCGTGAGAATATGAGATGAATACTTTTGGAACTAGCATTTATTTAATTATTGCCAACGGTCTCGTAAAACAGTCAGTTACGGGTTAAAAATTATTATCTTTCGGCAAAGTCTAGACTTAAGCAATTCCGACTGGATTTGGATGCAGTTGAATCCGACATAATTGTTTTATTAACAAATTTCACTTTTCATCCTTACAAATATTTTAAAAACTGCATCATTGAATTCTAAATAGTCATTTCCAATACCATTTAAGATTCTTTCATTATTTTCACTATCTTTTTGCCTATAACTTAATAAATATTTAATTATATTTTTTGGATTTCTAACACCTATATTTTCACAATGTTTGTGTACTTCACTTCTTTTAATCTTTTGTGGTGTCATATTAGAGAGAGCTTTTAAAACTGTTTCACGGTCCTTATCTTCACCAATAATGGAATAATATAATGTATCTAATTCAGGTTCATATTTTACTAATTTCTCTAGACCTTTTAGAAGATGTTGAGTGTTAATTGTTCCATTAGATTTATAGCCTTTTACTTCAGCAAATTCATCGAGGGCTAATTGGCCACATAACTGGACAAAATATGGGAATCCAGATGACATTTCGAACACCGTCTTTCTAACTTTCTTATTAAAAGAAATCAAATTATGATTATTCATTTCTGCTAAATCAAAAATATTGTTGACTTCATTTTCAGTCATTGGTGTTATTTTTATTCTTCCTTGATACAATAGCCTGTTGATAGATTTATGTCCTTCTATTAGCTCTGAATAATCTGATGCAATACCTGATATCAGAAATTTTACTTTTCCTTTTGAAAGAGCTTTCATCAAACTTGCTAATTTGCTTTTATTCTCCACTAAATCAAACTCATCAATTACAATCAATAGTTCTTCCTTTTTTTCTAATATTTCATTTTGAATTGTCAAAACAACATTTGTAAAAGTTTCTATTACTGATTTTTCCTCAATTGCTTTTTCAATACGTTTATCAGTAGAAGTAGATGAAACATTCAAAAGTTTTAAAAAGTTCAGACCAATACTATCTGAGGCTTGATGCTCTGTTGAAAATAGCCTTGTTTTTATGATTTTTTTAAAACCCTCGGGACTGGTTAATAATCTTTGCAATATTTGCTCAACATTTTGAGTCCCTGAATCACAAGTTATAGAAGCGATTTGGTAGTTGAAAAAATCTCTATTATATTTTTTATGCAAACCATGCTTGTAAATCAAATAGGTATTCCCTTCTGCTATCATCTTAATCATTGCAACAAACGACGACTTTCCGATACCTCTTTCTCCAAAAACAATTACACTATTTCCTTTTCTGCTTAAGGCTACTAGTGTTCTTTCGATATCTGACTTTCTTCCGGCAAACCATTTTGGGTCGTCAATTTCGTGACCCGGGAAAAAGGTATTATTTATATCTATAGATTTATTGAACATAATTGTCACTAAAATTACACGAACTTGTATATATAAGCATAAAACAGGTTCTACACACCCAAATAGGGCTATACCAACATCATCAACTAAATAAGGTGTTCCACTAAGACTTGAGGGAAGGGGAGTTTTGAGGTGTTAAAGTACCGAATTTCAGTCAATTGCAATTGTGTAAAAACCATAAAAAAACTGGGGTTTTTCCACAATTTACAGGGAACAATTGACAATGAGCAATTCTTTGGGTGAAGGGTTCAAGGCTCATGGTGCAAGGGTAAAGAGTGAAAGGACGAAGTGGGAAGAACGAAGTTGAAAGTTGCGAAATCCAAGAAAGAGGAGGTAAAGCTTAGGTTTTACCTTTCACCATTTACCCTTTTATCCCTTTTTCTTTTTACCATCCCCCGTAACCGTGTCCAACAGTCCGGCCTTTAGGTTGATCCATAGGTAATTAAAGAAGGACTTGTCGGTGTTGCGTTCCACTTCAAAGGAGCCATAACGGTAGCCCTCGGGGTCGGTGTCCGAGTTTTTTTTGGCAAAAATATTCACAACGGCGGTGAGCAGCTTGTTCACGCCCAAGCGGTCCTTTTTCAATACCACAAACTCAAATTGGTCGTAGTTCATTTTCATATCGCCCATGGATTTCACCTCATTGCCACTGATGGTAAAGTATAGTTGGTTCACGGTCCCTTTCACCTCGGCCCTGAGGTTGGTCTTTAAAAAGGGATTGATGGACTTGGTGTCAAAATCGGAAAGGCTGCCCGTAGCAATAAAGTCATTGGACATACTCTGGGGGTCAAAGGACCAATCCAAAGAGAAAGGGGCGTTGCCCATAAGCTTAGCTTGCGTGTTCACAGCGACCTTACCGGCTCCTTTGCTATGGAGGTTGGCAATTTGGGCGGAAATTTCAGTGAAGCGCAAACCGTTGGGGTCAACATCGGGCTCCACACGTTCCTCGTAGGTGAGTGTACCCTGCTGAATGGCGATGGTGTCCACCTGAAGGGCCACATCCAAATCCCGAAGCGCTTGGTTGTACAGTTTTTTGTGGGAGGTATCGTCTGGCAAAAGCTTGTCCCGGTACACCTGAAAGTTTGGTTCTTGGAGGGCCATGTGATGGATATGAAGTTTTGGCTGTTCACCCTCAAACCCAAACTGAAACTGTTGCAGGGCAATGGTGTCGATGGAAAGGGCATAATGATCATGCTCTTTTGTCAGTTTTTTGGACAATTCCTCCCGACTGTATTTGGACCGAAGCACAAAATTTTTGATGTGACTCCCATCCGGCGTAAATTGCAATTCCTCAAGTTGCAATTCCTCGTATGGCCCCATATCATATTGGAGGTTTTGTGTATGCAGTTGATATGTACCGTAGGTAAAGGGCAGCTTGTTTTTTGTAGTTTCTGAATCGAAATGGATGTTGTTTACCACTACATCGATGCCTTGGATGGATAGTTGGATGCTGTCGGTTGGGCTTTCCAAAATTTCCAATTGGCCATTGTTGATGCTGAAGGTTTTGATGTCAACCTCGGTTGCATCCTGACTTTTTGATGTTTTTTTGGGTGTCTTGGTGGAATCGTTTTGGGTATGTTGAAGCACTAAGACAGGCGCATCCAAATTGAGGCGGGAAAGCGAAATATTCCCAGCTTTGAGCAGGGCAAAATAGTTGAGCCCAGAGGCCTTTATTTTTTTGGCGCTAAGGTTGAACAATCGATCATGGTGGTCAAAACTGATGTCGTTTAGGGTAATGCTGCCCAAAAGCACATTGGTGCTGAGGGAGCCGTACTCCAAAGTCATGTCCTCAGGCACATTTTGGGCAAGGGCGGTTTTTACTTTATTGGTGAATAGGATTTGGGCCGTCACACCAAGAACCACCAGGGCCAAAATGACCCATAGGGTCACCATTCTTTTTTGTACGGTTCTACGTTTTAGCATTATAAGTTTTTGAGTGTACCGAACTATTGTTCTTCCCCGTCCAGTATAGGGGCCACATCAGATGGGGTTTTAATATGGAACGCCTTGTCTCCATTTAGTATGATGGGATTTTGGAATACTTGGGGGCTTTTCTCCAGAATATGGAGCCAATCGTTCTCATCGGGAATATTTGGTTTCTTGCCATACTCCGCTACAAAGTCGGGATGTTCGGTGTTGACCAAATTTTTGATGGGCAGGTTGAGGAGGTCGGCCAGTTCGGACCATTGCGTAGCGGTGACCTTGGTCTTGGCCACGTCAATCTCCAACACTTTTTTATCGGAAGCCCGCACATAGCCCAAGGTCTGCTTCCCGATGGAGGTGGCAGAACTGTAATAGAATTTTATTTCACGATCATTTCTGGAAATTACGCCCATTTCACCCATCAAATTATAGTTTCTTGTAAAGTTATCCAAGGGATGGGTTTGATTTAACGCTATCCATTTATTTGGTGTCTTAAAAGCATTTGGGGGCGTAAAGACATAAAAAAAGCGGAGCAATTGCCCCGCTTTCACAGAAACTACCTCAAAATTGACCATCCAAAATGATACTAAAAAACAAGGTGGATTTCCCCAACTGACTAACTTTGGGTAATTTCAGGCCCATGACCCGAGATATTATCGACATCAACGATTTTACCATTTTGGTGGAAGAGGCCAAGGCCGATGTGCCCATAACAGATTCATGCGTGTTTGACGAACCGGTGATAGCGGTGGCATTCTATGGTTCGGGCAATGTGGACCTTTCTGTAAAATATGTCGATACCCAAAAAGATTTTCAATATACCAAGGGATTGGCGCTCTCCTTCTATGCGGATGAAAAGGTGGTGTTTGAGCACAAAGTGACTTCGGATAAACCTTTGGAATGTATTGTGATTGCCACTTCACCCCGAAATCTTGCGAAACTTCCCAACGAGGAGGGGGAACTTTTTTCGGAAATGCTCAACCAATTGGTGAACCCATCGGACCATTATGTGGACGGCCCCCAATTTTTTATGACCCCAGAGATGCAATCCGTAGTGGACCAAATTTTTCATAACTCGTATGAAGGAAAAACCAAAATGATGTTTTTTCGGAGTCAGATTACAACATTGCTATCCCATTTCTTTGGACAACTGGCCTCGATGGACAAAACAGTCATCAAAGCATCCGAACGTGAGAAATTGTTCCAGGCCAAGGAAATTCTTTCCAACCAATTGGACAATCCGCCCTCTTTGACGGAGTTGTCCAGACAGATAGGCCTCAACAGTTTTAAATTGAAAAAGAACTTCAAGGAGATTTTTGGTGTTCCCGTGTTCAAATACCTTCAAAATGAGCGGATGGACAAGGCCCATGAGCTGCTCCGAAATCATGAAGTCACGGTGCAGGAAGCCGCTTGGCAAGTGGGATACGATAGCCTCAGTTCCTTTTCCAATGCCTTTGCCAAAAAGTTTGGATTCCGTCCCAGTGAAATCAGACGATAGAACAGCACTAATTTTGAGAGACGGCAAAAAGGCCCACTTTTTCTTCTTTTCCCTTTAGGGAAATGCTGCCCAGCGCGGCGAATGAATATTCACCGGAATTAAAATGATCGGCAAGCGTTTCAGACACCAAAAGCTCGCTGTCCAGCACATTGCACTGCCCTTGAATACGGGCGGCGGTGTTCAAGGTGTCCCCGTGATAGGCGATCTCCTTTTTGTATTTTCCTACTTCGGTAACGGTGACCAGGCCCAGGTGCATCCCCGCCTTAAAAAAGGGTAGAACACCATATTTTTTTTCATAGTAGTTGCGCTTTTTCGCCAACGCCAATTTGAAGTTGTAAAACGCTTTCAGACAGTTTTCGTTCTTGAGCCCGTTTTCCAAGGTCCAGGTCAGTACCGCTTCATCACCCACATATTGATAGATTTCAGCCCGGTTATTGGCGATGGCATTTCCGAGGTCGTTAAAGCAATCCTGAATCAATAAACTGTATTTTACGTGTCCCAATTGTTCGGCAAGCTGGGTGGAGGATTGTAGGTCCAAAAACATAAAAATACGTTCCTCTTCCCTGGGGTTAAAAAATTTCCCTTGTATCAGCTTTCTTAAATTGCCTTCCCCCAACATGAGATTAATCTGTCGTAAAAGGGTTAAAAAGACATCAACGGACAATACATAAAAATAAATTGCTCCACTACCGGCATCAATGGCAAAATCTACAATGCCCATGGAAGTGCCAAAATAGAATTGGTAAACCGTATACGCTCCCAAAATCAATAGGATCAAGAAGAGGATGCCATAGATCATGCGGAAAAGAAGAAGGGTGATCAAAGAGCGGTATTTTTGTACTCGTTCCTCCGTCAGAATTTGGGCAAACCCGGAAATCAGTCCTATGATGGGACCCAAGGTTATTGAGATCAATAGGCTGGAAAGCAAATCAAATTTAAGGCTGCCCATTTCTGTGGTGCCCACACCACGCACAATGCTCAGATACACAAAGGCAAGGGTCCACCCAATGCAATAAAACCGGATAATCCGCCACCTGCGGTTATTGATGAAAGCCAAGGTCATCTTCCAAAGTTATCCTTTTCAAACAAATCTTACTGCTTTTCAAACAAATAGACCCAGTGTGTTTGGTGCAATTTTGCCCCGTAATCCTAAAACAAATACAAAAATGAAATTCTTTAGAGCAGTATTTATCGGACTTATTATTTGGACTGTTGGCGTGGGCATTTTTTTGCTTTCCTATTGTATTCCGGTTATGGAGGATTTGGATTTTCAAGCCAATCTGGTTCTCTCTTTGACTGTGATACCCTTGGTTTGGATGGGTTCATGGTTCTACTACATGAAGGACACTAAAACTCATGGACTAAAGATTGGATTAGTGTTGTTCCTGACCAGTGCCCTGATGGATGCACTGATTACGGTTCCATATCTAATGGCTCCCTATGGCGGTTCATACTACAGTTTTTATGTCTCGCCTGGCTTCTGGTTGATAGCCATGGAGTTTGTACTTACCGTAGTTCTGTTTTGGAATTTCAAGGTAAAACCCACAACAAAAAAACAATCCATCCATAACAATTAAAATTTAATAGTAAAACAAGAAAAATCATGAAAACAAATTATTTAGTTCTCGGAGGAAAAGGAAAAACAGGACGTAAAGTTGCCCGGAAATTGACGGAATTGAATCAAAATGTGCGTGTAGGCTCACGTAGTGAGACCCCATCTTTTGATTGGGAAAATCCAGAAACATGGTCCAATGCGCTTGAAGGAATGGACAGGGTATACATCACTTTTCAACCCGATCTTGCGGTTCCCGGAGCCTTGGAGGCCATTGAAGGTTTTATGAAGGTGGCCCAGCAAAAAGGTATCAAAAAAGTGGTGCTGTTGTCAGGAAAAGGGGAGCGTGAAGCGGAATTGTGTGAGCAGGTGGTCATCAACTCTGGGGTTGACCATACCATTGTTCGGGCGAGTTGGTTCAACCAAAATTTTAGTGAAAGCTTCTTTTTGGATCCCATTTTGGCCGGTCACGTGGCCCTGCCCCAAGCGGAAGCAAAAGTACCTTATGTGGATACGGATGATATTTCGGATGTTGTTGTGGAAGCGTTGATGAACGACAAGCACAATGGTGAAATCTATGAATTGACAGGTCCTCGCTTTTTGACTTTTGCCCAAGTTGTGAATGAAATTGCTGAAGCTACAGGTCGTGAAATTGCATTTACCCCCATATCGCTTCCAGCATATACCAAAATGATGGAGGACTTTGGTGTGCCTTCGGATTATGTTTGGTTGATCAATTATCTGTTTTCTGAGGTTTTGGGAAACAAAGCCAATGAGATCATTACCCATGACATTGAAAAGGTGTTGGGAAGAAAACCCAAGGATTTTTCAGCATATGTAAAGGAGACCGCAGCCACAGGCGTGTGGAACCAAGGGGTAGAGGTGTAAACGAGGAAAATTACCGATCAAGGGCAAGTTACGACTTGTCCTTTTTATGGTTTAGGGATTTCCACAGCTTTGAGAAAGTTGTTCAAAGCATAGTCACCTATTTTTTTTCCCAAGAGAACGCTCTCTTCTGAATCATATCTAAAATGAATACCCAAATACACCCGGGATAGGGCAGCTTCATGAGCAGCTTCCGAGAAACTTGAAAAGGAACGGGTGGGGGGATCCATTTTTACCTTCTCAGAAAAGAGTCCAGCTTTGTCCACTTCTGGAGTGACCATGGTAAAGGCATACTCATCCCCTGTTCCCAAGGTACTGGCCAAGACGGTCATGGCAGCGCTACTGGCAGTTCCGTGTGCGGAAGGATAGGATGGAAAAGGATACGTATGCAAATGAAGGTTGTTCCACTCAGGGTCAGGTTCGGTATCTGGATTTTCATCATTTTCAGCCCAATGGATTGCCGTGTAAGGTCGCCAGTGGTTGTAATGGAATTTGTTGTCAAAAACATTGATGTAAGCATCGTAAACGGTCATGTTGAGTAGAGCAAACAGACGGCTTGCTTCCCAAAGATTTAGTTGTTCTTTTTCGATCAGTTGACGGGCAAGTCGGTTATGGGAATTCTCCACAAAATCTTTCCACCACATGGCCAAATGGGCTTGGTCCTTGGTTCGAGTGCTACTTTTTGTGCTTCCAACCTCTTTCACCTCATTAAATGCTTGGGTGTAGGATTCACTTTGGATTTCAGGTGGGGGTGGAGACCTAAAATAGTTCTGTTTGGGAAGCATAAAAGGTTCGGCTTTGGCCCATCCTGCCCCAAAAATAAAACCTTCAGGAGTGCCGCTATGTTCATTGAATTCGGCATAAACACCTGGAGCCATGGGATGCCATGTATATTCCGATTCCGTATCCCATCCATCATTGTACCGAACCTGAAGAATGGATATGGCTGTTGTTTCACCAAGATTTTTTGCAATTTCTTTTGTCTCTTTGGAAATATCCTTTATCCAATGTTCCAATTCTTCCTGAAGCGCTTCTTTTTCATTAGGATATTGATGTAACGCAATAGTGTAGGCGGCATAAGCTGCTGTTGCTAATGGGTCTCCATCTATTTTCTCTGAAGTAAAGTTGTATGAGGTGTATTTTGGAACAATGCTGTTTAGAGCATTGTGCATCGCAATGTGCATCAAGGAAAGTGTTCGTAGTCCTTTAAGTGTGGAAAGACCATCTTCCGCAATGGCCATGTCCATAACTTTTTCGTTCCATGCAATTACAATTTCAGGATTGTAATCCTCTGGATTGATGGTTTTTTCTGAACAACTTTGCAGTAAAAAAAGTGCAAGAAAGATACTTGTAAGCGAGTTGATAGATACATTTTTCATGGCACACAGAATATATTGACTAGAGTGTCGGGTTTTAACAAATCCATTATGTTTTGATTTGGGCAGTTAGGGGAGCTAATAGTAGGTGTTGGGAATCAACTATAAGATACTACAAATTTCTAAAAATCAATAGATTGCGATTATTTTTTAGATGAACAGCAACAAGTATTCGTACAATATCCCTGATAGAATGGCAAATCCAAAACTCAATAGGGTGCCAATAAGAACATACTCGGTCAGTTTACGGTTCTTGCCTTTGTTGAGGTCCCCAAATCGGAATACGGATTTGGCCGCGATCAACAATCCAATGGCCGCCCATTGTTGAATCAGAATAAAACCAAATACAAAAAGGCGTTCCAACATACCAATGTAGGTGCCGGCATTTTTAAGGGAGCCTCCTTCGCCGTTTTCCTCATCTTTTGCTATTTCATCAATATAGGGGGCCAACAACATGCGCATCAAAATACCGCAGACATAGGTAACGAACACCAAAAAGGTGATCATTAAAAGGTTTTTCTCGCCAAACACTGTACTGAAATCAATCTCAAATGGGGAAATCCAGTACACCATGGCGGCAATGACCAAAAGATGGAGGATTTGGTCCACCACAAACAACCAGCGGTAATTTTTTTCGTTGGTAAGGCTGAGCTTGCCCACATCTATTAAAAAATGGGAGACAACAATAATGGCCACGGCACCCAAATGTTGAAACTGGAGGATGAGCAATAGGGTCAATAGATGTATCCCAATGTGCCCATAGAGGTATTTGGATTTCCATTTGTTTTGGAGCTTGTCTTCCACCCAATGGCTGGGCTGTAGGACAAAATCACCTATAAAATGTGCCAGGATGAGTTTTAGTGCCAGTATCATAGTTGGGAGAGTTGGGATTGATAGAATTGAATCATTTTTTGGACTTCGTCAAAGCCGGCACGTATAAGGGCTTCGCTAATGGTGCTTTGTGACTTGCCCAAAATTGATGCGAGTTCTGTTTGACTCGCTTTGGGGTTGTCCAAGGCAGTTTTTACGACTCTGGCGGTGGCCGGTAGCCAACTGTCCATGGAAAGGGAGGCGAGTTGAAGCATTAAATTTATGGGGGTATCAAAATCTTGGGATGCTGATTTTAGGGCCATGGTTTGTTTTTTGAGATTTTCAAAGCATTCTCCTGAAAGCACAAATGCCGGCCCATTGGATTCGGTTATTTTTTGGGCATCATAGGTTTTTTCACCAAGCCCAATGGCTATCCGCACATCCATGTGGCGAATCTGCTTTATACAGGTCTTGATGTACACTGCGGCTTCCAGTGCATTTTCCGGATGGGTCTCCAACTGAAAACTATCACCACGGTAAATTTCCCAAGCTTTGGGTTCTTTTCCATATTTGCCCAAGGCTTCCTTTAATTGGGGCAGCCATTTGGTGGTTTTATGCGCCGATGAGTTTTTGATGTCTCCAGTAAGTATGGCAACCATTTTTTCTTATAAGGAATATCCGTTAATCAGCAGATATATGTAAATATCTGTAAAAAAGCCGATATATACAAATATCTGTAAAAAAGCCGATAATTTTAAATATCGTCAAAAAAGACGATACAATTGTTTTTTTCAATTTAACCAAAAGAAGAAGCCGCACCCATGGCAGGCGCGGCTTCTAAAAATCAACAAAAAACACTATCCTCTTCTTCTTCTCTCCTGCATTTTCTTTTCGCCGCGATGCGCTTTCGCGAATCGTAGTTTTTTCCAGGTTTGGTACTGCTCATCGCTCAATACCTCCTTCATTTTTTCCTGATGCGCAATTTGATGCTCCAATCTTGCATTCTCCCTTTCAAATCGTTCTTCAGGTGTGGGTTTTTCGCGTTCGCCACTTTCTCTTTTGGCTTTTATTTCCTCCCACTTGGCCTTTCTAAATTCAGCCTCATCCAAATTTAGGGTCATGACCTTCTGTTGCTGGGCCTTGGTCAAGTCTAGGGCCAAGGTCATTTTTTTGGTCTGCAAAGTGGCCATCTGTTCTGCGGTCATGTCCATTTTTGGACCTTTGTGCATGCTATGGCCGTGTTGCTTTTGCGCCAAGGCACTTAAGGAAACCAAAAGTGCCAATGCTACTGCTAATCGTTTCATATGTTTACTTTTTAATGATTTATAACTTGGACAGGGGCATTGTCCAATGGTTTAATCATTAAGTCGACATTTATGAAGCTTTTAACAGCGGAGTTTAAAGGAACTTATTTTTGTTCCTCTTCAAGTTCGGTTTTGGGTTTTTTCAGATCGTCGACATCATGGAACTGAGTTTCGACAAAGGTTTCTGAACTGATCTGTTCTTGGAATTTTTCCTGTTGTTCCACTTGGTAATAGACAAGGGAAGAAATCACAAAACAGGAAAAAAAGATGAGGCTTTTTAATTTGTAGGTCATGACTTTATAAGATTTGGGACTACTAAAGTAGTTAAACCTTCGGTTAATCTCCACGATATGTTGCGAAACGCTCCCAATACGATGTGTATGGGATAAAGTGCAAGGTATAACCGACAAACTACATGGTTTATAAACAAATGTATAAAAATAGTTGTAAATTCCTACAAATACGTAGGATTATTTGGGGTTCAAAATAGGTTTGATGTGTTCCATACAACCCGAATAGTTGACTTTATTGAAAATATTTTGGTCATGACGGGACATTTTAAATGGTGCAGTGTCTCCAAAGAAGCCAAAAAATCATCAAAACATTTCGTTAAATAACTCTTAACATCAAAATTTTTTGTTGAAAGACGAAACCTTTGAGAATCCTGCGTTTTACTGATGCTTTGCGTTGAAATGCTATATTTTATGGGGTCTGGGGAGAATCTAATTTTCGTAAAAAAATCTAAAAGGGTGTAACATTTTAAAACCATTATAGTCTTATAAGCATATCATCAATCACAAAATTCAATCAAAAAATGAACAAGTTATTAGTAATTTATGGATGTGCACTTTTAAGTAGTGTTGCCATAGCAAATGACCAACAAAGGACGGTGGTTACAGACACAGAAACAGACACCACAAGCACCTTGGAAAATGAGTTTACAGCGTTGAACATCAATGCTGAATGGAGTAAGGCAAATCTGTCTGATGGGACCAAAGATGGGTCTTATGAGTTGAATTTGGACGAAATAGTGTTTATAGAGGAAGAAACCGATTTGGATCTTGGTTTTGATACCGCCGATTATCTTCCCAAGGATTTTGATCCTTATAAAACCTATTTTGATTTGAATTCCATCATATACCTTAAAAGCGAAGTTGAACAAGAACTTGGATTTGATACCAAGTCATACCTTCCTGAAGGTTTTGATCCCTACACCCAAGTTGTGGATGTCCATGGCATCAACTATTTGGAAGATGAGGACATGGAATTGGATTTCAATACCCAAGATTACCTTCCAGAAGGGTTTTCACCCTATGAAGTATATGTGGATTTGAACGCCATCGCCTACATTGAGAACGAGGTGGAATTGACCCTTGGTTTGGACAGTGAATATGAACTCCCAGAAGGTTTTGACCCCTATACCAATGTTTTGGAAGTGACTTCCATCAACTATATGGAAGATGACAACATAGATTTGGGCTTTGATACTTCAAAGTATCTCCCAGAAAATTTTGACCCTTACGCAGGGACAAAGTAGTAGGATGTTTTAGTTTTCATTTTACAAATTTTTGAGTTAGTTAGTTATGAAAGGCCCTCCTTTGGAGGGCTTTTTATATGAAAGTCGATTTTTTATCGTTACAAATAGTGTAAGGTGTTGGTTAACAAAAAAATAACATGGTTGGTCAACAAAGCGTAAAAAGCAATGAAATGTGTTTAACGCTATCAATTTTGCAAGCTTTGGAAGCTGGCCTTATGGGTTTTTCACCGAATCTGAAAAAGGGTTGATAAAGTTGTTGTCGGGCAATTTTAGCAGGTTCGTTAACAAAAATCTAATTATGATAATCTTCACTTTAAAGGGTCATACCTTTGTGGTGTAAAAGCATATAAGAATAGAGTTGAGTTAGTTTCTTACTATTTTTTTGAGTTAGTTAGTTTGTCAATGGCCCCTCCAGTTGGAGGGGCCATTTGCGTTAGAACAATACTGGAACCACAAACTTGAATACCAAGATCAACAGTCCCACGGCAATAAGGTTCAAGATAACCCCCACACGGGCCATTTGGGCAATCTTCACATGACCACTGGCAAAGACTATGGCATTTGGTGGCGTGGCCATGGGCAACATAAAGGCACAGCTACTGGCAATGGTCACGGGAATCAGCAGATAAAGGATGGGAATGTCCAATCCAATGGCAATACCGGCCACCACTGGAGCCAAAACAGCCACTAGAGCCACGTTGCTCATCAATTCGGTCATAAAAAGCATCAAGAAAATCAATAAAGTGGCCGTAAGAAGAATACTGATCTCGCTTTGGGCTATGGCTTCGGCCACCATATCCACAATGCCGCTGGAGGACATCCCTTGGGCAAGGGCCAATCCACCTCCAAACAAAATCAATATGCCCCAGGCCAATCTGGAGGTGTCTTTCCATTCGATGATAAAATCACCTTTTTTAATGTTGTAGGGAATTGAAAACAAGGCAATGGCCGCAAAAATACTGATCATGGTATCCGTAAGTCCCAAAGAAGGGAAAACAGCATTGATGAGAGTCCTGAAAATCCAAAGAAAAACAGTGACGGCGAAAATCACCAAGACCATTTTCTCCTTTCCGGAAGTGGGCCCGAGTTTTTCCAATTCTGTATGAATGACCTCCTTGGAAGCATTAAACCTTAAATCCCGGTTGGGAAACATCCATTTCACCAAGACCAAATAACAAATGGCGATCATGATCAAAGAAAATGGCAACCCCAATGTCATCCATTTTAGAAAGGAGATTTCGGTATTGTACTCATTTTCCAAAAGCCCGATCAAGACAGAGTTGGGCGGTGTGCCTATTACGGTGGCGATTCCCCCTGCATTGGCCGAAAAGGCTATGCCCAGCATAACACTCAGCGCAAAATTTTGGTCGTTTTTGGTAAAACCATCTTCATCATTGATCAAAAGGTTGATGACGGACAGGGCAATGGGCAACATTACCACCGTGCTGGCCGTATTGCTGATCCACATGCTCAGGGAAGCCGTGGCAATCATAAACCCCAAAATCACCTTATTGGGTGTAGTGCCTGTCAACCTGATGATATTGAGCGCAATACGACGATGGAGATTTACCTTTTCCAGGGCCAGGGCCATTACAAACCCTCCAAAGAACAGAAAGACAATGGGACTTCCATAGTTGGCGCCAACTTCCGCAATGGGCAATATCTTAAGGATAGGCAATAACAATAGGGGCAAAAGTGCGGTCACAGAGATGGAAACTGCTTCGGTGATCCACCAGATGAGCATCCATACCGCAACGGAAATCACGGCATCCCCTTTTTCAGAAACCAGTTCTACGGGTAAATTGGTAAGAATAAGAAAGGCGATGGGCCCAAGGATGAGCCCTATTTTTTTGCTTAGTTCCATTTGGGTTTCTAAGCTATGCTTTTTTGTGAAATAACAAAAATAATGAAGCCCCATGCCGGGGCTTCACCATCAAAATAATCAAGAAACGGGTAGATTATTTTATTTTAAATGTCAATCTACCGAAAACATAACGGCCATTCTGGCCAAATTGGACCGATCTTCTTGAGTAAATAAACCTTCCATCAGATCTAAATGCGGGATCGTTCTTATCTGGATACACATCTAAAAGGTTGTTGGCACCAATAGTAAAAGTGGCACTGTCCGTAAAACTATAACCAATGGTAAAATCAGTGACAATTTTTGCACCAAAAGTATAGTCGATGGTTGGGTCATTTTCATTGGTGGCTTCCCTCACCTCTCCAAAATAACCGTTCCGTAAAAAGAAGTTCCAGTTGTCCCCTATTTTTACATTGTGTGAAAGGTTCCCTTTGGTGGTGGGGACAGCAGATTCCAAATAAATCCTACTGGTTGGATCAAAATACGTATCACTTAGCCCTGCATTGGCAATGGCTTGTGGCACCTTTACTTTTTCCACAGAGGTTTCAGATAAGGTAAACGCCAAAGTGTTCGTCAAAGAAACATTATCTGAAATATTGGCCTTATGGTCAACCACAAAATCCAAACCTTTGGTTTGGGTGTCCACAGAATTGGCAAAGAAAGCCGCTTGTGTGGCATTGGCCTGTTGGAAGAGGTTGGCCAACTCAGGATTTCCGTTATCACTGAACTGACCGGTAAGAATCACCCGATCATCAATATTGATAAGATAACCATCCAAGGTAAATTTAAGATTGGCACTGGGAACCCTTGCCGTGAATCCGGCTGTGGCGCCAATTGAAGTTTCCTCTTTTAAAGGCTCAATGCCCAATAGTCTGGCCACCCTGGAGGTATTTGGGAAAATACCAACTTCGTTGGGGATGCCATCCACAAAAAGTGTGGAAGTGGAACTATAATGAATTTGATGCAATGATGGCGCCCTAAACCCTGTTTGTCCACCACCTCGAAGATTGAAATTTTCGGAAATTTTCAAACGGGTGGCCAATTTAAAGTTTAAGGTTCCGCCAAAATCGGAGAAATTCTCATACCGAACCGCACCGCTCAATAAAATGGACTCCGTAAAATCAGCTTCCACATCAAAATAACCGGCTATGGTATTTCTAAATGCATCGACTTCATTGTCAGGTTTAAAACCGGGAAAAACTTGGATGCCACCAGGCCTTGAATTTCCAAAAAAGTCGGTAGGGACAGTTGAATTCATGTCAGTAGGGTCATGCGGATTTCCCAAAGTATTGTATTGGGTGTATGAAGCTTCTTCCCCGGCCACAATGGCATAATTTTCCACACGGTACTCTGCACCAAAGGCAATGTTGAGCCCGGCCATGGTATCTTCAAAAAAGCGACTCATGTCAAAATTGGTGGTGTTCTCGCTGTAATTGAACCCACCCGAATCGGCTTCAAAAGGGGTTGAATTGACCAAAGAGGCATTGTTGGAGTTGGTAACCCGGTATAAAAATTCATTTTTACCATAGGAATTACTGAAATCCACGTTCCAATCCCCCAACATTCCCTTAATGCCAAATGCTGCTGATTTATCAAGAATACTTGAATTGATTTCAGGCAGAAAGCCATTTATGTAGGCGGGTGTGTAAGCCCTTGATTGATTGGGCAGCCTGTAAAAACCAGCTGCATTACCATTTTTAAAGCTCAATCCCCCAAAACCATACAGTTCCAAGTTTTCATCCAATGGAATGGAAAGATTGGCAAAAAACTGGGCACCTCTCAACTCAGATTGGCCAACACGCATGTTGAAGTCGCTTCGTTGCAACCCTCTCGCTAAAAGTTCTTGCTGCGTAACATCGACTCCCAAAATGCCCTGAAGTTCTTCTTTGGTTTCAGTTCCGTTTAGTGTGAAGCCAGCGGCCCCAGCGTATTGAAAAATATCGGTTAAATCATCATCAAGGAGCAGCGAGAGGTCATAGTTGTCGTCTGCAGCCACACGTTCAATGGAGTTATAACCATTAAAAATAGACCCTTCCCATGCTTGCATTCGGTTGGTCCATCCGCGGAAGTTAAAGTTACCCGTAAAGTTGATAAAGCCACCATCCTGGCCAATGGGCAGACCATAGTTTAGGCCCAAGCTCACTTTTTCACCATCTATTTTTTTGGCGGGACTGTGCTCGCTGGTAAAATGGGCTCCTGTATTGATGTCCACTTGGAGTTCGTTCACACTATTTTTAAGGACAATGTTGATGACCCCTGCGATGGCATCGGAACCATATTGGGCCGCCGCACCATCCCTCAAAATTTCTATTCGGGAAATGGAGTTGGATGGAATGGTGGTCATATCGGTCCCCACGCTGCCTCGGCCAAAAGTCCCGTTTACGTTGACCAATCCCGTTTTGTGCCGTCTTTTTCCATTGATGAGCACCAAAACCTGGTCGGGCCCCAAGCCGCGTAATGAGGCAGGGGCAATATGGTCGGTACCATCAGAAATGGTCTGGGGGTTAGAGGTAAATGAAGGGGCCGCATAGTTCAGGATTTCGGTTACGGTGACCTGGGGGGCAGTTTGTACCAATTCCGTCACATCGAGAACATCAACGGGTACGGGGGTATCCGTGGCGGTTCTATTGACATTTCTGGAGCCAATGACCACTACATTTTCCAATGCAAGCCCTGCTTGCAATGTAATGTCCAAAGTATTGCCGGTAACTGTGGCTTCTTGGGAATTGAAACCGACGTAGGAAAATACTAAAATGTCCCCGACATTCGCTTCGATGGTGTACTTGCCATCAAAATCGGTGATGACCCCCGTTGTGGTCCCCTTTATTAGGACCGATGCTCCGGGCAACGGTACATTCTGGTCATCGTAAACGGTTCCGGTTACCTCTTGTGCGCTACTGACAAACGATACCAACAGCACAAAAAGGAATGCTAATTTCATTCTTTTCATATAAGTAGATTTAAGTAAGATTAGTGGGGGTAGCTGCTGGAAATCTCCTTCTGATCAGAAGGAAACAGGGGCAATATAGGACTTTTTTTGAAAATCGATTTTAAAAATCAAAACAGCAATGCTTAATGTTTCATACTTATAATTCACCTCGAGTGCAGTCCAGAGGTACTCAAAGGGAATGTTTTAGCAATAAGGTCTCGACTGCGCTCGACCTGACAGGGCGCAATACACTATATCCAATTTTGGATATTCAAAACAATTAAGGTTAAGAAAATGGTCGCGGAGTTAGCCCGTATATTTAGCCAAAAGGGCATCTTCTGTTTTTTCCACCTTTAAAAGTCCGTGTTTTGTAAGGCTTATATTGAGTACCTAAGCCAACTTCTTTCAAATACAGCCTTTTAACTTATTACCGATTGAGGATCGTGTCAGGGTATTTTAATTTACAGCCTGAATTTTCTAAATGCTTGAATTGTTTGGTAAATACCGTAAGCAATGAAAATCTTGCCAAGGATAAAAGGTAAATACTGGAACCAGAGCGAAAGACCATTTTGAAATGGTGGTTTGTATGTTGGTAGTAAAAACTTAAAATAACCCTTGATAAAATGATTTAAAGATTCATTGGTTACGCTAAAATCCAGTGAGTAATTCTCGGTTAGAAAGTAAAAAACATAAAAAAGTAAAGCAATTATGAGTGTGAAAATCGATGATCGCAACCAATCCAATCCATGCTTTGATGAAATATTGTTTATCCAAAGGATAAAAATTTCTTTCCACCTATCTGGGCTTAACTCTTTTTTATAGGCGTTTAATTCAGCTGCTTTGAAGATGTTATAGTCAATTCTATTTTCGGTTCGCTGCAATTCTTGTTTTATTGTCCTTAGTGTTTTGCGATTGCAGTTTTCAAGATTGTCTACCTCAATTCCATCAAAATGTGCAGCTTTTTCAAAAATATTTCTTTCGAATTCAATTTCCTGGAATTTTGTGTTTTCAAATGAAGTAATTCCCATGAATTGGGAGTTTTTTATTGTCAAACTGTTAAATTCGGAATAATTGAAAAATGCATCTTTGTAAAATATGCATCCGGAGAAATCAGCTTTGGTATTTTCCAAATTTTTGCAATGGACAAATAGAACACTATTTTTGAACATACTGCCATTAAAAAAACATCGCTCACCAAAATTAACCTCATTAAAATAAGCAGATTCAAATTTGCAATCATTAAAACTTCTTGCGCTTCCATGAGAATCATATGTTAATTGCATTCTGTAAAATTTCACTTCGTTATTAAAAGTGTTGTGCAAAAAACTTGCATTGTGAAATATTGAATTACTAAAGCTTGCCAAAAACTCAAACTCTGATGGTCTTTCTGGGGTGTTTATATTATTTCCTTCGAATGAAAAATTACCAGCTATGTGTTGAATATTTTCGAGGTTTAATATTTGGCTAATCTTATTATATGATATGTCAATTGAACCATCCAACTCCAATTTTGTTCCCTTATATCCCTTAAAATAAAAATCACCAAACTTACAATTCCTAACTTCTAAAGTTTGTCCTATTTCTTTAACTCCAATAAACTTTAGCCCCTTTAAAACAAGTCTTGTAACATACAAATTACATTTGAACCTACAATCTCTAAAAAAGATATTTAAGTTGGGTTTATTAATGTCCTCGAAAAGGACTTCTGATCCTGAAAATTCACAATTAATAAATTGTATTACTTGAAATTTATCATTGATAGAGCTATTTGAGATAAAAATACCACGGTCAATATTGATAATCTCATTTTCAACCTTTAGGAAGTTAAACTCTGATTCTCTGGAAAGTCTTTGACTAAATTCAAAATCGTCCATTTAGTAGAACAGTTTTCCCTAAATGTAACGAGAATCATTTAACCTATAAACATAGCTAGTAGATTGTCTTCTTTTTTCTCAATTTTGAGCAAGCCCAACTTAACAAGACTTTTGGTGCTCTTGTCCCATTTTTTACCGCTAAGACCTGCTTTTTCCTTAAGGTCGGCCAAGGACATTTCCCCTGCGGGTTTTAATATGTCCATGATGATTTTTTCCTCTTCGGTAAGGTCAACCTTTTTCTTCTCGGGTCGCATTTGCGGGAAGAAGAGCACTTCTTGGATGGAGGAGTTGTTGGTCATCAACATCACCAAGCGGTCAATACCGATGCCAATTCCCGAGGTTGGGGGCATTCCGTATTCCAAAGCGCGCAAAAAGTCCTGATCAATGAACATGGCCTCATCATCCCCTTTTTCGGAGAGTTTAAGCTGTTCCTCAAAACGTTCCCGTTGATCAATGGGGTCGTTCAACTCAGAGTAGGCATTGGCCAATTCCTTTCCGTTTACCATCAGCTCAAAACGTTCGGTAAGCCTTGGGTTGGTGCGGTGCTCCTTGGTCAACGGACTCATTTCTTTTGGATAATCCGTGATAAAAGTGGGTTGGATATAATGGTGCTCGCACTTCTCACCAAAAATCTCATCGATCAATTTACCCACACCCATGGTCTCATCCACCTCAATTTTTAGTTTTTGGGCCACTTCCCGCAGTTGGTCTTCGTCCATATCGGACACATCATACCCTGTATGAATCTTAATGGCTTCCAAAATGGGAACCCTGGGGTAGGGCGCCTTGAATTCAATTTCGTGATCACCCACTTTCACTTTGGTGCTTCCAGTGGCATCAACGGCCACTTTTTCCAATAGTTTTTCGGTGGTTTCCATCATCCAGTTGTAGTCCTTGTAGGCCACATAGAGTTCCATTACGGTAAACTCCGGATTGTGGGTGCGGTCCATTCCTTCATTTCTGAAATCCTTGGAGAACTCATACACCCCGTCAAAGCCACCCACGATCAATCGTTTCAGGTATAATTCGTTGGCAATTCGCAAATACAAGGGAATGTTCAATGCATTGTGATGGGTCAAAAACGGACGCGCAGCGGCTCCTCCGGGAATGGGCTGCAAAATGGGGGTTTCCACCTCCAAATAGCCTCGTTCATTATAAAACTCGCGGATACTGTTGGTAATCTTGGTCCTTTTGATGAAGGTATCCTTTACATGCGGATTTACCACCAAGTCCACATACCGTTGACGGTAACGCAATTCTGGGTCGTTAAAGGCATCGAACACTTTTCCTTCGTCATCTACCTTTGGTAGCGGAAGGGGACGTAATGATTTGCTCAACAGGCTGAAGTTTTTCACCATCACGGTCTTTTCGCCAACCTGGGTCTTGAACAGTTCGCCCTCAACACCAATGATATCGCCAATGTCCAACAACTTTTTGTAGACATCGTTGTATAGGGTCTTGTCCTCACCGGGACAGATTTCATCACGGTTAAAATACACTTGGATTTTACCTTCACTGTCCTGCAATTCGGCAAAGGAAGCTTTCCCTTGGATTCTTCGGGACATCAATCTACCGGAAATGACCACCTTCTTGCCTTCCTCAAAATTATCCTTGATGCTCTTGGATGTGGCATCCACTGGATACAATGCTGCGGGATAGGGGTCGATGCCCATTTCCCTGAGTTTGGTCAATTTTTCCCTTCGAACGATTTCCTGTTCCGATAGTTGCATAGCCTGTAAAAAATTAAAGCGCAAAATTACACTTTTGCGCTTTAATTCCATTCCCTGGCTGCGGTTATTGTGCATAATTGGGAGTGTAGGGCCTGTTTTGCACGATTTGGGCGATGTCTTCCTCCAGAGAATCAATGGGTCTTTCCACGATTCGGTTGACCTCGTGGCCGTCTTTGAAGAAAATCATGGTGGGCACTTTGATGATGTTGAGCCCTTTTTCTTCACCGGTGGGACTTTTTTTGTACTGCTCTTTTCTGCGGTCCAGGGCAATGAGTTCCAATTGTTCCATGGGAAAATCGGCAACCTCCAGAATTTTGATGAAACGGGGCGTTTCCCGTTTACTGTCCCCACACCAGGTGCCCAAAAACAGCTTGATGTTATATTGGGCCAAGTCATTTTTGAAGAGTTCTACCAAAGATTCATCAACGGGATAGGTCTTCATGCCCTGATGGAACCATTGTTGGTAAGGTTTGGTGTGGAGACCCTCCAAATTGATTTTCCCCACCATAAATTTCCGGCCATCCTCTTGTACAATTTCTTTGTTGAATTCTTGGGAGAGAATGATGGTTGTACAGAGCATCAATACGGCTGTAAAAATGTGTTTCATGATTTTTCGATATAAAGATTTGGCTCGAAAATTCAATAAAAACAAGGTGTGGGAAGACTTTAGATGGATGGAAATGGGGACTAGACCGGGGGTTGATTTTTATTTTCTGAAGCGACAACCAATTTTCATGGGTAAATAATATTAGCATGAACATTTGGGTTGTATTTAAGAATTAAACCTATACTTGTATCCAAGTAGATACAATTTTTATATGTACTTCATTGAAAAAACTGTTGATTTCGATAGATGGCTAAAAAAATTGAAAGATGTAAGGGCAAAGGCTAAAATCCTGTTCAGAGTTCAAAAAATTGAAAATATTGGACATTTTGGTGATTGTAAAAGTGTAGGGTGGAATCAGTGAAATTCGAATACATTTTGCCAAAGGATATAGAATTTATTTTAAAGAAAAGGATGGTAGAATAATCGTTTTACTGGCAGGTGGCGACAAATCGTCCCAGCAAAGGGACATTAAGAGAGCAAATGAAATCTGGAACAAATTAAAAGAATAGAAAATGGGAACCTCAAAATTTGATATAGCGGATTATTTGGACAGTAAGGAAATGATTGCTGAATATCTCAATACAGTGCTGGAAGAAGGTGATAGTTCAGATGTAGTAAATGCAATTGGGCATATTGCAAAGGCCATTGGGATGACAAAAATATCAGAAGAAACAGGATTGAGCAGGCCGAGTCTTTACAAAGCACTTTCCGATGGTGCAAAACCCCAATTTGCGACCATAATGAAAGTTTTAAAGGCCATAGGAGGACAGGTTCAAGTCCATCCAATTTAGGAAGCAATTAGAAAATAAGGGCACAGCTCTTTTATTTTTTGAAGAGATACACAATTTCTTCGCGCGAGGAAACCCCCAATTTTTTATAGAGATTGTTGATATGTGTCTTTACCGTGCTGAGGCTCACAAAAAGTTCGGCGGCAATCTCCTTATTGGATTTTTCCTGCAGGATATGGGCCACAATTTTCTGTTCTTGCGGCGTGAGCTTTTGTCGCAAGGATTTTGCCTTGATCTTTTCATTCAATTTTCGGGTGGTGAGCAAATATGCATTGGCCAAGAGTGATAGGATAAGGGCCACTTGCAAGAGATATTTTAAATACCAGGTTTTGGGCGTGTTGTAGGTGGCCAGTTCTTTATCAGTGCCAATTTCGGCAGCATATTGTTGGGTAAAGCTTGCTTGAGGATATGTATTTAGCAAACGGGACAAAAGATTTTCATAGTAGGTGTTGGTGGATACGTCTTGAAGATAGTATCCATAGGTTTCGTTTCTTTTGTCCGATAGAAAATCGTAGATGAAAAGCTCAACCAAGGGTTCGTCTGACGTTTTGCCAAAATCCTGCAAAGTGCTGAACCATTTTCTGGAATTGAGTTTTTTGCTGGCTTCACTGGGAAATTCCATAAAATCAAAGGCCATTTCATCTTTTAAGGTTTCCACTTCCAGCAGCGCAGCAGATTTTGGGTTGGATGAAACAATGGAACAGAGGGACTGGTCTTCAAACGAAGTTGGAAATTGAACCGTATCCCGATTGTGGGCAATGAACAAAACGCTTTTGCTATTGTTGCACTGCCCCAAAAAGTGGTTGGCTTCGGCGTCATCGGAACAACCATCCAAATGAATGCGGTAGACTCGGTTTTGCAAAGGCAAATTGTTGCCCTCAAACTGAAAATAGCCCAAAGAATCCACTTGGGTTTTCTTCACAATTTGATCCAGATAAATCCGTGATGATTTGCGGTAGTCTTCCACCAGGGACAGATAAATGGTATTTCCAGAATGGGTTTGCGACACCTCACCCGAAAAGCGATATTGCGCAAAAAGGGTAGAACTGGTCAAAAAAAACAAGAAAAGGACAAAAAACCGCATCAAAAGATCATTTTGTGTTAAAAGAATGGGTTTAGTGTAACAAAAATGTTGATCAAGGTACTAATAAGTATCATCAATCAAAATCTATACCATGAGTTTCTGGAGAGTTTTATTGGCCATATTTTTTCCACCTCTCTCCGTAATCGGAAAAGGTTGCGGGTCTTTTGTTATTGTATTACTTTTAACATTCTGTGGATGGGTGCCCGGGGTTATCGGGGCTCTTGTCATATTGAATAACACGAACTAAAGTAGTATGAAAAAAATCCAAATCTTGGTATGTGCCCTAGCGGCAGTGTTTATCTATTCCTGCAATTTTACCGAAGAAATCCATCTACAGGAAGATGGCTCCGGAAAGCTTTCCATTAATTTTGATGGCTCTGAACTCATGGAAATGGCCGGTGACCAAATGGTGAAGGAAAACGAGAAGCCTATTGATTCCATCATTTCTTTCAAGGATTTGTTGGAGGAGAAACATGACAGCATAGCAGAGCTTTCACCTGAAGAACAGGCAAAATTGAGAAAATTGGAGCCGTTCAACATGCACATGGTCATGAATCCCGCGGAAAAAGTGATGAAGTTTGACCTCTTCAGTGACTTTAAGGACGTAAATGAGGTGAACGATGCCTTCAATGCTTTCAGGGACGCCAGTTTAATGGGCCCCAAAAGCCAACCGGAACAAGCCACACCCATGCCCATGTCCGAGCAGACCACTGAAGTTTCGTATGCCTTTGCCAAGAATACCTTTTCAAGAACGGCCAAGATAATCGACCCGGAACTGTTCCAACAGAACATTGACAGTCTTCAAGGATCGGAAATGTTCCTGTCGGGATCTACATACACCTTAAAATACCATTTCCCCAGAAAAGTAAAGTCCACCACAGCTGAGGAGGCCACTTTTAGTGCGGATGGTAAGACGCTGATCTATGAGGTATCCTTCTTGGAAATGATGAAAGACCCCAAACTTTTGGATATTGAAGTGGAACTGGAAGAATAGTTTTCCAGTCGTATGCTTTGTATCTTTGTGGCATGAACAAAAAGGTTGGGCTACAAGATTTAGGGTATAGGGATTACAAGGAAACTTGGGATTACCAAGAGCAGTTGTTCCAAAATATTGTTGATGCCAAGATCAAGAATAGAAGGGAAGGTTCTAGCCTTGAAACCCCCAACCATTTTTTGTTTGTGGAGCACCCCCATGTCTATACCTTGGGGAAAAGTGGCGACATCACCAATTTATTGGTGGACGAAAAGGCCTTGGAGGAAAAAGGAGCTTCGTTTTATAAAATCAACCGGGGTGGGGACATCACCTACCATGGCCCGGGACAAGTGGTGGGTTATCCCATTTTGGATCTTGACAATTTCTTTACCGATATCCATAAATACCTTCGTTTTTTGGAAGAAATGGTGATTCGCACCTTGGCCGAGTACGGCTTGAAAGCCGAACGCTCCGAAGGAGAAACCGGCGTTTGGCTGGATGTGGGCACTCCCTTTGCCCGAAAAATTTGTGCCATGGGCGTTCGGGCCAGCCGCTGGGTTACCATGCACGGTTTTGCCTTGAACGCGAATACAGATTTGGGCTATTTTGATTTGATGATTCCCTGCGGAATCAAGGACAAGGCCGTTACTTCATTAAATGTGGAGTTGGGACAAAAACAGGTAGACGTGGAAGAAATCAAACAAAAATTGCTCCGCCATTTTCAAGACCTTTTTGAAGCGGAAGTGGTGCGGGAGAAGACGAAAGTGTAGGTTTCTTCCACCCGTTCATTATTGCTGGATTTTCACCCTAAAAAAAGCTAACTTCACTCCTGCCTGCCGGCAGGCAGGTGCCTGTGCTGAATTTATTTCAGTATAACTCGATATAATTCATCCCATACTGAGCGCCGGACGGACGGGGAGTCGAGGTATTAAAAACGAATCACATTATAACATTGGCAACAATTTGAATGATAGAACAACTAACCAATACAATTTCAAAATACATTAAATTAAGTTCTGAAGAAGAAAATTTAATTAAGACTTTTTGGACAGAGAAAACCCTTCAAAAAGGGCATTATCTTTTGAGAAATGGGGAAACTTGCCGAACCGATAATTTTGTTGTCAATGGAACATTGAAGGCTTTTTATATAAACCCGGAAACAGGAAGGGAAGAAATCCTATATTTTGCAAGTGAAAATTGGTGGGCAACAGATATTGAAAGTTTTCAAAAACAAAAACCTTCGATTTACAACATTCAAGCCATTGAAAATACCACACTACTCCAAATCCGCTACGACTCTTTTCAAGAAATGTTAATGCAAATTCCAAAACTTGAACGCTTTTTTAGAATCATCCTTGAAAATTATCTTGGGAGTTTACAGCGGAGAATAATCTTAAACAGCACTCTAGATGCAGAACAGCGATATTTGGATTTTTTAGAAAATTACCCAGAAATTTCAAAGAAAGTACCAAACTATCTTATTGCATCCTATTTGGGAATCTCTGCCGAATTTTTGAGTAGAATGCGTAAAAAAATCAAAGCATCTTAAACTAGGTCAATTTTTTTCACTTTTCCATTCCGGAACTTTGTCTCATAATCAAAATTTAAGACTATGAACAAAGTATTAATCATCAATGCAAGTGTAAGAAAAGAAAAATCACACAGTAGAAAACTAACACAACTTTTTGAGGATAATTGGAAAAAGAAAAATCCTAACGACAATTTTACGCATCGGGAGGTTGGATTAGAGGAAATCCCGCCCATAAATGAAAAATGGATTGCGAGCGCATTTGTCAAACCAAGCGAAAGAACAAAAGAAAATCAGTCTGGTGTAGAGTTTAGCAATGAATTGGTTAAAGAGTTTAAGGAACATAATATTTATGTTTTGGGAACGCCAATGTACAACTGGTCAATTCCCAGTGGACTAAAATCTTATATCGACCAACTTATGAGAATTAACGAAACTTGGAAATTTCGTTCAGGCGTACCAGACGGAGATTATGTTGGAATTCTTGAAGACAAAAAAATGTTCATTCTGTCAAGTCGTGGCGACACAGGTTATGGGGAAAACGAGAAAAATGAACATATGAACTTCCAGACAACCTACTTGAAATTCGTTTTCGGGATTATGGGAATAAAGGACATTTCTATAATTTCATTGGACAATGAAGAGTTTGGTGGAGAAATATTTGAGAACTCTAAAAAGGAAATCTACCAAAAGATTGGACAGATTTAAAAGCTGCGGTCAATATTGTCTATAAGCAATGGCGGGAAAGTGATAAGTTAAAGGTTTTACTCTTTGCTAGCTTTGAGCTTGGCAGAATAGTCAGTGCAAGTCCATTTTTCTCATCCCCAATTATATTAAAAACCAAGGTGTAGTTTTTAACGGCACCAATTTTTTCATGGATATGCCTCTATGAACACCTTCTTAATTAATACTCCAAAAAATGCTAACTTCACGGTTTAAGTTGAGCCTGCCTAATGTTCAGGTGGGTGGGCTGTGATAATTCTTGATATAGATTAATACAATAGACATATGAGACTACTTAAATTGACCCTTTTTGCATCTGCCGTTTTATATTTTCAGTTTTCCCAAGCGCAAAATTGGGAGACCATAAATGTATCGGAGAATTGCACCGCACGACATGAAAGTTCATTGGCGGCAGTGGGCAACAAGGTGGTCCTTTTGGGTGGAAGAGGGATAAAACCCACTGAGATTTTCGATACGGAAACCCAAACCTGGACAAAACATGCTGAAACGCCAATAGAAATACACCATTTTCAGGCTGTAACGTTCAAGGGTGAAGTTTATGTCCTGGGAGGGTTCACCGGTGGATACCCGCACGAAACACCAATTGAAAACATCTACATTTTTAATATCGATAAAAACGAATGGAGAAAAGGCCCAGAAATACCGGAAGACCGAAGGAGGGGAGCTGCTGGGTGCACTGTCTATAAAGATAAGATTTACTTGGTTTGTGGTATTCAAGATGGCCATTGGGATGGCCATGTAGCGTGGCTCGATGAATATGACCCTAGCACAAATTCATGGCGAAAACTTGCAAACGCCCCTCATGCCAGAGACCATGTTAGTGTTGGGGTGGTCAATGATAAACTATATGTGGCAGGTGGTAGACGTTCTTCAGGAAAAACGGAACAAGTATTTAATTTGACCGAAGGAGCGGTGGATGTCTATGATTTTTCCGAAGACAAATGGCAGACACTCCCCAAAAACTTGGATATTCCTACCCAAAGGGCGGGTTCTTTCGCTGTGACGATGGGTCCAAAAATAGTGATACTTGGAGGGGAAAGTGCCAGTCAGGAAGCGGCTCACTCTGATGTTGAAGCTTTTGACACCGAAAAAATGAAATGGGAAAAATACCCCAGCCTAGTTAGAGGCAGACATGGAACCGGAGCCGTGGTCATTGATGGTAAAATATATACCGCAGCGGGTTGCGGCCAAAGAGGGGGCAACCCCGAGTTGGATACGATTGAAGTTTTTAAATAAAACTTTCATAAGACATTTTACACTAAACCGAATCTGCTCGATGTTCAACCGGGCTCCTTGGCTAAGGGTTATTAAAACGACATTGAGTTTAATAGATAAGTGCAAAAGCCCCTTACTTTTTGCAAAAGGCTCTCTGCTAACTTCATGCCAAGCATCAAAAAATTGAAACATGAAAATGCATTGACGTGTATGGGATTGAAGGATTCTAACCCAACCAAAACAAAAAAACCGAGGCTCACACCCCGGTTTTTCTTTTTTTAAATTGGATTAGTGCTTATTTGCTAAACTGCGTCAGTACCGAGCTGGCCATTAAGTCTCCTTTTTTGTTGTAGGACTCCTGTTTTACCATGCCCACACCTTCGGTCAACCATACTCGGGAAGGATAGGTTTGGTTGGCCATCATCATTTTGCTCTTTGTTTCACTGTAGATCACAAAGCAATCAAACGTGCCTGCAGGGGTGGTCACACTTTCCTTTTTTTCCACTTTTCGGTTGATGGTCTCCACGTTCATGTTCATATTCATCATCCCGCCCATTTTCATTTTCACATTTACGTTTCCATCGGGCAATTCCTGACCCACGCCCAGATTGTTCGGCCATTCCACATCGGTTCCCGAAATGTCCATCTCAACATCGCCCATTTGGCTCAGCATTTGTTCGTTCATCAAGGATTTAAAATCAACCTTGACCACATTGCCATTGCAAATTATATCATATTCAGACGAATAGGTGTTGCCCTTTTTGTCCTCAATATCCATGACCATGGTAGCGGAAATGTTGTCGCCGGACCCATTTACATTGGTCACTTTATAGTTGAGCTTGCCGTCTTCCTTGCCTTTTTTGTCATAGTTGGTGTATTGAAAGCTGGCCCCATCAACCAAGGGGTAGTATTGACTGCAACTGGTTTGTGCCGATGCAGCGGTGAAGCAGAAAATAGTGGCTATCAGTAAAAGAAAATAGTGTTTCATGTGTAATATGGTGTTTATTGTTTGATGAATTCAACTCTTCGGTTTTGTGCCTTGCCATCAGAGGTATTGTTGTCCCCAACAGGTTCGCTTTCCCCTTTTCCTTCGGAAATCAATCTATCCATGGAGACATCATATACCGAGACCAAGGCATTCTTTACGGCTTCCGCACGGTCTTTTGAAAGTTTTAAGTTGCTTTCTTCCGAACCATCCGCATCGGTATGTCCCACAATCTTGAGTTTCATGGAAGGCTCTTGTTGAAGCACCTGCGATATTTGCCGGATGATGCCCATGGATTGTGGCTGGATGTTTGCAGAACCCACATCAAAAAGAATCCCGTTGGTGGAAACCTTTCCTTCGGAAAGCAATTTTCTTCTAAGGTCAACCCCACCTTCGGCCACTTTTAGGTTGGAAATGAAGATTTTTTCCTTTCCGTCCTTAAGCCCGCTCACTTTAAATTTAAGTGTGGTCAATTTATTTTCTGGGACCATTTGGGGAATGTCCACATACTTTTCTTCGTTTACCCAAAGCCTAAACCGTGCATTGTTCACTGCAATGGAAATATGGGGTTGGTTGAGCACGGCTTGTCTGATATCGGACTGCACCTCACTATTGATAATGGAACCTTCTCCGTGAATATGGTTCCGGGTGCGGATGCCGAAGGCGGCATATTGTCCTACGGGAATCCAAGCTCTGGCAAAGTGGAGTCCTGCCTGAAAATTTTCATCATCGCTCAGGGAAACTTCAATCCCTGTTGTTGAAGAGGTTTTGTTGTCCATACCATACGTCAATAAATCAAATTCTATGGTATATTCCTCTGGAAGGTTGGGTACATTGGGCAAGTAATAAATATTATGTCCGGGAATCAGTTCCATCCATCGCTGGGGGGAATTGCCAATTGTGACTACCTCTCCGCTTCCGTTGGTATTCCATTTTGAGGGGAAATCACCGATAAAATCGTTGGCATAGTCATCAAAGAACAAGAGCTTGTCCCCTGGAACATAGTCGAATTTGCTGTAGATGGCAATTGATTTTTCGCTGGAAGCAGAGGGCGTGCCGGTATTTGTATTCCCGCTTGGGCCATTTCCGGTATTGGCGGGGGCATTGCCACCCTGATTGTTAACATCGGGCGCTTGGCTTCCTCCGGAACCGGGCTCCAAAATACTGTCCAATGCTTGGTCTGTCTTTTCGCTGGTTTCTCTTTCAACCCGTCTTTCAACAGTGCGTTCTGCGGCTCTTTCCGCTTTTTTGGCCAATTTTTTAAAGAATTGGGCATTGATTGAGGAACCAACCATCAGCGTAACAACCAAACTGATGAAGGTTTTACTTGAGGTTTTCATTATAGTGTACTTTAGTTTTGGTTTTTAAAAGCAATTCCATACAAATTACAAAAAAATCACCCCTACTAATCACTAAAATTGTGTAACTCGTTTAAACCAATGTATAAGCCGCAAGAAAGAAACCGTTAATTCATTTTGTAAACGATTATGGAATTATCTTGATCCTTGGCCACCAACTCCAATTTCCTGTCGTTGTCCATATCCGTAAGATCAATGAGAGAACTGCCATAGACGGGAAAATTGGGAATGGGTTCCGCCTGGCTGTCGTAGAGGTAGATTTTTTGGTTCTGGATGTCCGTGACACTCACATAAATTTTATCGTAGATGTAAAAAATCTTGGGTTTGGTATAAACGCCCAAATCCAGCTCTACTTTTCTGCCCTTAATACTTAGAACATTGTCGTCCATAAGAACCAAGGTGTTGCTCGTGGCATACATGCCATGGTCTTTGTTAAGGTTGAAATTACTGGCAGTGAGCTTTCCATTGGTATCAATCTGATGCAATACACCCGTCTTGTTGGTCACGGTAAATTTGTTTTTGTACAGGAAGACCTCATTGGTGGAGAAATCAATTTTTTCCTGAACTGTTATTCGGTCCGTTCCCACCCGATGCAATATTTTAAGGGTATTGTCCTCCAGTTTGAACACCAAATAATCACGGTTCCCAACCCTAAAGTGTTTGGGAGTTCCCAAAATGGGACTTGCTGCTTGGGTGTATTTGAATCCGCTGACAATTTTCGCTTTGTTGTTATACATAAAGACTTTTTGCCCTTGGGTGATTACAAAGCGATAATTCTTGCTGCCATCATAATCAAAAACGGCCAAAGGGTTTAGGTTGCCTCCATCAAAATCAATTTTAAAGGGAGGCACGTCATCACCGTTTCGGTCCACGATCATAAATTGGTCGTTGGTACAAAAGGCCAGTTGAAGCCTGCCATTCTTGTAAATATCCACTTGTTGAATAGGCGGTTGTATGCGCCCTTCCAGCTGTTTGGTCCACAACACCTTGCCTTCAGTGGAAATAAGATAAAGCACATTGTTTTGGTCCTGCACCACAATTTCCTGCTTATTGGTCCTGTGATTTTTGACAAATTGTGGATTAATTGCCAAATCGGTATCCAATTCCAAGGTAAACAGTGGAGTGACTGTATTCGTCTGAATGGTTTTCTCAATTTTGGAAACCAACATATTCAGATGGGCAAAATCCGTATCACCCACAACTTGCGTAGCAAAAGTGTAGTCCTCCAAATCGGTATCCTTGATGGACTCAAAAAGGTCAGGGGCAAGCTCTTGTTCGGCAAAAAGGTCAATCCCCGAAGCATTGGATACAAACAGCACACTGGATTCGCTAGCCAATGGAGCTTTGGCGGTTTGGTACAACGGTGCATTGCTGAAGGAAGACGTACCATTATGGTTGCTGATGATGGTCTGCAACGATTCTTTGTTCTCTGAAAAAACAAAACTGTTCTCCAAGATGGTGCAAAAGTTCGATTCAAAATCTCTGACCAGTGGTGCAAATCCCTCATTCAAGAAATTTTTGTCCTGCAATTCCATAATTTCACTTCCCTGATAGTTTTCTGAGGATGCCTTACTACCATCCAAAAATTCAAACAGACTGTCCGTTCCGTAGGAATTCAGCAAGACCACCCTTTGGTTGTTCAAGTAAATGACGCCCACTTCCTCGATGGTGTTGAAAAGGGAGTCCACGGGCTTTACCCGATCCAAATAGGTGTTTTGGTTTTTGGCAAAGACCTGATAATCATCAAAAGTGTACGAGACAATGGCCTGTGCATTCAACGGGGCAAGCGTTGGTGTCTTGTTGGTCAATGGGGATGTCCCTTTGAAAAGATTGATGAAATTTTTGGTGGAATCCGGGGCCATGGCAATTCCGTTGAGGCTCACTTCATCAGAATTGGCCGTAAAATCCAACGAAATCCATTCAGAAAACGGTTTTTTGGAATCGGATTCTTCTTTCAATGAAAGTAGTGATGCATTGTCGCTGAGATTCATGAACACCGTCCCCGATTTGTTGGGTGCCGTGGTCTCATACAGTTTTTCCAAAGTGGGATTCACAGGATTGTTCGCTTTGGTTCTTACCATGTTTTCCATCAAAAGCAGGGAGGAACTCAAAATGACTGCCTTATCGCTTGGCATTTGGAAGACCTCGTTTTCATCAAGAGTGTATTTGGTGATATCCGTACCCTGGTATTGGAGGGTCTCCACCGTTTTATTGCTCACATCGTCCACATTGAAAATGTCCGGATTCTTTTCGGCAATGAGAATGAAATCATAATTTCCTTTGCCCACTTCGTAAAGGGCCAAAAGACAGGTGGTATTGGTGGATAGGTGGCCTAAGTTATTTAACTTCCCCAAAACCTCCTTATAAACAGGAAAGCTTTTTGTCTTGGTCAGAAATGCATTGTTCTTGAGCTCGCTTTTAAAATTGGACAGATTGGTGATCTTAATGATCAATGCGGGGTTGGGCGGTAGGTGGCCTAGCAGGGAGTCTTTGGTCTTGACCTCGGTTTCGCAGGAAAGGATAAAAAGTGCGAGCAAACAGAACAGTACCTTATATCTCATGGTTGAAGTTTGACACAAAGTTAGGATTTTTAAATATCCAATGTGAACTGTTTCGGGAGTTGTCGGAAGCTTTTTCTGTGGTATTTGGTCAGGCCAAATTCTTTGATGGCCTCCCGGTGTTCCTTGGTGGGATATCCTTTGTTTTTTTTCCAGTTGTACATGGGGAACTCCTCATGGATTTGGGCCATGTATTCATCCCGATAGGTTTTGGCCAAAATAGAGGCCGCGGCAATGCTCATGTATTTGCCATCCCCTTTGATGATGCATTCATGGGCAATGGAGGGATAGGGCTTAAACCGATTTCCATCGACCAAGATAAAACTGGGGGTCTGTTCCATGGCATCCAAAGCACGGTGCATGGCCAAAAAGGAAGCGTTCAGAATATTGATTTCATCAATTTCATCCTGAAAAACATGGCATACCGAATAGCATACCGCCTCTTGTTCCAGAATGGGCCGTAGGCCTTCCCGTTTTATTTCCGATAGTTGTTTGGAATCGTTCAGGATGGTATTGGTAAACCCTTCGGGAAGAATTACGGCTGCGGCGGTAACGGGTCCTGCCAAGCAGCCCCTTCCGGCTTCATCGGTCCCGGCTTCATTTGGATATTTATAAAGGTCCTTTAGCATATTTCTTTCCGAACTGAAAGATAAGACCTGCTTCTTTGAAGGCCAAATATGGGTGCAGATTTCCAAATGTTGATTCGCTTTTTGATGGCAAACTTTTCACATTTGTTTAGAAACAAAACCTATACCTTTGCCTGAGCAATACCATGGAATGAGATTGATACTGTTTGCCCCGCTCTTTTTGCTGGGCCAATTTTTATTTGCACAACAAGACTCTTTGCCTCCCCAGAAAGAAGTGGATTCAATGAAGGTAGAGACGCTGGATTCCTTGGAAGTCAATCAGCTTGATTCCCTAAAGGTTGTAAAAATGGATTCCGTGAAGACCAAGCAAAAGGACTCTCTTGCCTCGGATTCCACTGCATTGGCTGATAGGAAGTTCATAAAGAACACAAAACCGATCAAAAAGGTAGATTCCGTTTCCATTAAAGATTACAAGATAGTCTCGTATGCGAGGGACACTACTTTTCTGGACACTACCCTTACCGTCCAAAAAGAATACAAGTACAATTATATCCGCGAGGATGATTTTGAGTTGATGCCCTTTGCCAATATGGGACAACCATATAATGAGTTGGGGAAAACATTTTCAAACAATCCATACTACCCCCGTATTGGCGCAACGGCCAAACACTCCAGATATTTTGAGGTGGAGGACATCAAATATTATAATGTGCCTACGCCGATGACCGAGTTGATGTTCAAGACCTCCATGGAACAAGGGCAGTTTTTGGATGCTCTTTTAACCTTTAATCTTTCAAGGCGATTCAATGCATCTGTTGCCTATAACGGTTTTCGCTCTTTGGGAAAATATCGATATGAACAAGCGCAATCCGGAAACTTCAGTACCACTTTAAATTATAGCACCCAAAATGATCGATACAATCTCCGGGCACATATTGCGGCACAGGATATTGAAGGGCAAGAAAACGGCGGGCTTTTGGACCGCGAACAATTTGAAGGGGATTTGCCCGACTTTCAAGATCGTTCCAAGATTGATGTGCGCTATACCGATGCCAACAATAGAATACTGGGTAAACGCTATTATTTAGATCACCAATATAAATTGGTAAATCACAAAAGAGATTCAACGGATATGAATCCTACCTCGCTTGCCATTGGTCACGAGTTTAGCTATGAGACCAAGTTTTACGATTTTGGGCAGACCAGACAAAATGATGCCTTCGGGGAGGACCCCTTTTTGACGCCCATAGCGGATAGGGCACGATTAAAGACCATGTTCAATAAAGGGAGTGTGGAGTTCTCAAACAGGATATTGGGCAAAGTCACAGGGAGTGTTGGACTCTATACCTATAATTATTATTTCAACAGTCTTTTGATTACGGATGAGGGTACCATTCCAAATAAATTGGAAGGAGAGGAGATAACCGTAGGCGGGGGGTATGCCAAAAATTTTGGGCGATTGTATCTAAAAGGAAATATCAATTATACCATTTCGGGGGACCTTACTGGAAATACGCTGGATGCCATGGCCAAGTATAGCATCAACGATAATAGCACTGTGTTTGGGGGAATCCACATATCGTCCCGTATGCCGGATTTCAACTACCTATTATATCAAAGTGACTACCGAAATTTTAACTGGTATAACCTTGACACTTTTGAAAAGCAACAGATTCAGTCGATCAAGTTTGGTTTTGATTCAAAATGGCTTGGTCGGATAGATGCGGAGTACAGTGCAATTGACAATTATACCTATTTTGCTTCAACAGCCACCCCAGAGCAGATTGAAGCAGCCCAAGAAACCGCTTTTGTAAAACCCTTTCAGGAATCTGGTACCATAAATCATTTACGGGCAAAATATACAAAGGAATTCAAGTGGCGCAAATGGTCATTGATGAACACCGTCTTGTACCAAGACGTTACCCAGGACAACCAAGTCTTGAACTTGCCCCAGTTGGTTACTCGGAATACCCTTTATTTTTCAAGCGATGTGTTTAAAAAGGCCATGTTCTTGCAGACGGGGGTTACCTTTAAATATTTCACCTCTTACAATATGAATGCCTACAATCCGCTCTTGGGTGAATTTTATATTCAAAACAACGAAGAACAGGGCGGCTATCCCTTAATGGACTTCTTTATCAATGCCAAGGTGAGGCAAACACGGATTTATCTAAAAGCGGAACATTTGAATTCCATTTTTTCAGAGCCTAATTATTATTCAGCCCCAAACTATCCGTACAGGGATTTTGTAATCCGATTTGGGTTGGTTTGGAATTTCTTTTCCTAGGAAGAATCAAATTAAGCTTGATAAACAGCGACTTATTAATTTTATGCGTTTTTTTGAAAAAAAATAAGCGAAAACTATTTGCGGAGAAAAAATAACCTGCTTATATTTGCACCCGCTTAGCTGATAAGGCTGGGTTGGTTTTAAGGGATGGAGGGGCCTTTTCAGGGTTCTTTTTTTTCCTTGATTTGAA
>MRWG01000185.1_pt1 | contig 107022 bp, 102 predicted proteins | sample 1013341 | NCBI WGS metagenome assembly MRWG01 (sample SAMN06117577, study PRJNA244670) | biofilm metagenome | biome: Water; feature: Cathode Biofilm; material: Biofilm; isolation source: microbial consortium enriched at the cathode of a solar microbial fuel cell | place: USA: District of Columbia...
ACCGCTACCGTTTCGGCCACCGCCAGCGCGCGATGAGCTTCTGTCCAGTTGGATCGGGCGATTGGCAAAAGCCAATCACTGTTCTGTCGAAGAGCTTTGCGGCTATCTCGGCTTGGGGCAGGGCAGGGTGCCGGAGCGTATCAACGATCCCGGAGAGATGGACTGGGCCCGTCTCTGCTCGGCAGTTCAACGGACCCGGAATGAAATCGCCGCCATGACCCTTCCGGATACGGTGCATCATGCCGTACGATACGTGTCACGGCATGACTTCCAGTATTGTCCGGGGTGCACGGAGCAAACACCCGGTCTCGCTCTTCGTCATTGGCGCTTCGCGTGGTCGATGACCTGCGAAACCTGCGGTCAATCCCTCGCGGCGAAACATCCAGCCGAAGCCGTATCAGACCGGCTACTTGCGCGCGCTGCACGTGGCGCGCAGGTCTTGGAAACGGCTGTGGCGAGCAACGATCTCAGGCGTTTGCGCCGAATGGATTTGACCCTGTCTATTGTATCGATTCTGGGCGTCGGCAACTCAGCGTCCGTCATCTCCACGAACGAACTCGAAAGATTGATGGCACTTGCTGCGGTTGGTGTCGGCATGGCCCGTCCCTTGTTGGGTGCCGCCATCATGCTGAGAGGAAACGGCCAGGTGGTTCGGGAGTTGCGCCGCGTCTTTCCTCAGCATCGCAGGGTGATCGAGCGGGTCCGTGGGTTGTCGTGTAACCTCGATCAACAGTTGACGGGACTGCGCGAAACGGGGCATCCGACCGGCCAGGAAACACACGGAATGAGCCGCCCAAATGCATCCGAGAGCGCTTTGCGAGCAGCACGTCAGGCCATCTCAGAGCTCGGACACGATGCAAATCGTCAAGCGTTACTGGCGCGCGCCGATGCAATCTGGACGCGCTCAAGTGGGGTTAAATCCTGAAGCGAGCAGCCTGTGGATATATTGTAATTAAGGGTACAAAAGTGCCCCAAAATGCCCTGAACCCGCAGATTCTGATTAATTAGGGTACAGTGACACCGAGCGCCGAAGGACACGTCGACCGATCCTTACAAGGGCGCATTCTACGGGCTTTACCGCGCGTTTCTGTGGCTGGCGCTGCGAACCCGTGTGCTGGTCGTCCTGACGATTGTGGGGGTGACCGTCTGGTCCGTCATGGCCTTCGGGCAGGTCAAGCAGGCCTTCTTTCCCGCTTCGAACACACCGATCTTCTATGTCGAGTTCCAGATGCCGCAAGGAACCGACATCAACGTCACCGACACTGAAATGCGGCGGCTGGAGCAGATGCTTCTGGACGAGGACGGCGTGACGGACCTGACCGCCCTCGTCGGGAGAGGGGCGAGCCGCTTCATGCTGACCTATAATCCCGAGCAGTCGGATCCGAGCTACGGTCAGCTTATCGTTCGAGTTGCCGACGCCGAGGCTATCACGTCCATCGCGAGGCGGCTCAACCGGGATCTGCCCGCCGAATTCCCCCACGCCTTGGTCCGCGTCGAAGAAATCGTGTTCGGTCCGCCCGCCGGCGCCGATGTGGCAGTCCGCTTTTCGGGACCAGATCCTGTCATCCTGCGCCAGCTCGCGGACGATGCCACCAGGATTTTCGAGAAAGCAGGGACAATCACCAATCCGCGTACCGATTGGCGACAGCGAGAGATCCTTGTCGAACCCATTGTTGACGAGTCACGCATGCGCATTGCTGGCGCGACACGAAGCGCGATCGCGGATACCATTCGCTACGGAACGTCCGGCCTGCGTGTAGGCGAGCTGCGCGAGGACGACACGGTCATCCCAATCCATCTCCGTCTTCCCGAGAGTGACCGCGACGGTGTCGACCGTCTTCTTGACCTGTCGGTTTGGTCCGATGGGGGAGGATCATACGTTCCGATGGCCAACCTTGCCGAGCGGTTCGAGCCACGACTCGTCGAGGCACTCATTCACCGGCGCAACCGTGAACGAACGATCACCGCCCTCGGCGGCGCACGCGGCGACCTGACCGCCGACGAAGCCTTCCGAAGTGTCCGGACACAAATCGAGGCCCTCCCGCTTCCCGATGATTATTCGATGGAATGGGGCGGCGAGTACGAAAGCGCCAAGGATGCTCAGGCAAGCCTTGGCAAACAGCTTCCCTTGGGCTTTCTCGTCATGCTGACGATCTCGATTTTGATGTTCAACAAAGTTCGCCAGCCGCTCATACTGTGGCTCGTCGTGCCTATGTCCGTGACGGGCATGGTCTTGGGGCTCCTGTTCACCGGACTGCCCTTCACCTTCACCGCCCTGCTCGGCTTCCTGTCGCTTTCGGGCATGCTGATGAAAAACGCCATCGTTCTGGTCGAAGAGATCGACCTGCAACGTGCAGATGGTGTTGCGGACTACGAGGCCGTGATGAATGGATCGGTCAGCCGTCTGCGCCCAGTGGTGCTCGCGGCCGGCACGACGATTTTCGGCATGGTTCCGCTCCTGCCGGATGCCTTCTTCGCCTCGATGGCTGTGACCATCATGGGCGGCCTTGCCTTTGCTTCGGTCTTGACAATGGTGGCAGTGCCCGTTCTCTACGCGCTCCTGTTTCGGATCCGTCCTCCGAGGCGGGAGATGAATCCGACCACGTTGCATTCGAAGGCGACCTCTTCCTGACTTTGCGAACTGGTCGATAGCCCGTGATTAAGGTGACGACTTTGTGGACAAACATTCTCTCTGTCTGACCGCAAATTTCTAAAAGACAGCAATCGTTGACCCTTTCCCGAGCCATTCGAATCGCACTCACCGCTTGAATTTGATCCGCATCTTCGCTAATAATCTAACGGATGTTAGATTATTAGCGAAGAGACCATATGACCTCCCCACTTCATCAGCTGAAAATCATCGAGCTCGGTCATGTTATTGCTGGACCACTCTCGACCTCGCTGCTTTCTGATTTTGGGGCAGACGTCATCAAGATTGAGGCACCCAACCGGACGGACATGATGCGCGATCTCGGACCAAGGGCCGGGGACGGGGTTGGCGTTTGGTGGAAAACTCTGGGCCGCAACAAAAAAATTCTGAGCCTAGACTGGAAGTCGGGCGAAGGCCGGGACATCCTGCGCAGACTGGTTGAAAGCGCCGACGTACTTGTTGAAAATTTCCGGCCAGGCGTGCTTGAACGTGCGGGTGTCGGGCCTGAAACCCTGCATGAATGGAACCCGGATCTGGTTATTCTGCGTGTATCGGGTTACGGTCAGGATGGCCCGATGCGCGACGTGCCGGCTTTCGGGCGCGCGGCTGAGGCTATGAGCGGTCTGGCCTATCTGACTGGTTTCCCCGACGGGCCGCCGATGCACCCCGGATTTCCGGCGGCCGACAGCACGACAGGTCTGATGGGCGCATTGGGAATCATGATTGCGCTGTTCGCCCGCGAAAAGGGGATAGCACGGGGTCAGGTTGTCGATCTGGCGGTATTCGAAGCGCTGCTTCGATTGATGGACTATCCTGTTCCCGCGTTGACGGGTGCTAACCTTTCGCCGCGGCGCAACGGGCTGCGCCAGCCGATGGACTTTGCGCCGGGGGGCATGTTCCGCACGTCTGATGGGGTTTGGCTGACCGTCTCGGCAGGTAGCGCGGAAACAGCGCAACGCCTGTTGCGGGCGGTCGGAGGGGACTCTTTGGCCGATGACCCGCGGTTCGAGACACTCGGCGAGATGTCGCAGCACATGGCGGTGGTCTTTGACGCGATCAATGATTTCGTCACGCAGCACACCGCTGAAGAAGTTACGGCTGTATTCGCCCGACATGATGCGGTTGCCTCTCGGGTGTTTAGCGTCGAGGAGATCACGACCAATGAGCAGATACGCCATCGCGGGAACATCGTATCGGTCGACGGCGAGCAGACCCAAGTCATCGGTCCGATCCCGCATCTAAGCGCGACGCCCGGTGAACTTCGCTGGCTGGGAAGATCGCCCGGCGCAGACAGCCGAAGTATTCTAAACGATCTTGGCCTCGATGATGAGCAGATCTCTGACCTTTGTGAGGCAGGACTCGTGAGACTGGAAGGCAAGGGGACGCCATGACATTTAGAATGACCACCGACCAACAGGAAATCCGGGACCATATTCTGCGGATTTGTGCACAATTCGACGATGACTACTGGCTGGACCGGGATCGCAACGGTGGTTTTCCGCATGATTTGCACAGGGCAATGGCCGATGGCGGTTGGCTTGGCATCGCCATGCCTGAAGCGGTCGGCGGCGCCGACCTGGGGATCACTGAAGCGACGATCATGATGCAGGCGATTGCCGAGTCCGGGGCTGGCGCGAGCGGGGCCTCGACCATCCACATGAACATTTTCGGGCTCAACCCGGTGGTGAAGTTCGGGACTGATGAACAGCGCGCGCGCATGTTGCCCCCCCTAATCGCGGGTGATGAAAAGGCCTGTTTCGCCGTGACCGAGCCAACAACCGGGCTGGACACCACCAAGTTGAAGACGATGGCGGTGCAGCAGGGGGACAGGTATGTCGTGCATGGGCAGAAGGTCTGGATTTCAACAGCGCAGGTGGCGGACAAGATGCTGCTTCTGGCGAGAACAACGCGTCTTGAGGATGTGACCAGCCCGACCGATGGTCTGAGTCTGTTCTATACCGATCTCAACCGCGATTTCGTTGATGTTCGAGAGATCGAGAAGATGGGGCGCAAGGCGGTCGATTCGAACGAGGTCTTCATCGACGGGCTGCCGATACCTGCTGAAGACCTGATCGGAGAAGAGGGCAAGGGCTTTCGGCAGATTCTGCACGGGCTGAACCCTGAGCGCATCCTTGTGGCCGGCGAGTGCATCGGCATCGCCCGCAACGCTCTGGCGCGCGCGGTGCAATATGCCAGGGAACGGGTGGTTTTCGACCGGCCAATCGGCCAGAATCAGGGCGTTCAGCATCCGCTGGCCAAGGCGTGGGCGCAGGTGGAGGCCGCCAACCTCATGGTGATGCACGCCGCCGCCCTTTACGACGCCGGAGAGCCCTGCGGAGTCGAGGCGAACGCGGCCAAGCTATTGGCGGCAGACGCCGCGGTCGAAGCGACCGAAGTCGCGCAGATGACGTTTGGCGGATTCGGATACGCCAAGGAATATCATGTGGAGCGGCTGGTGCGCGAGGCGCTGCTGTTCCGAATAGTACCGGTGACGCCACAGATGCTTTTGTCGTTCATAGCAGAAAAAGCTCTTGGGCTTCCAAAGTCTTACTGAACGGAGGGGACGGGCGGTAACACCTGCGAAATGTTTTCTTGATATTTTTTCTAACACGCGTTAGATTTGCATCAACTGCCCTGAATGGGGAATGGGAGGAGGCGTCATGAGTGAGACGCAGTTCGGGTCTTCGAAAGAAGACCTCGCAACACGCTCGACTGTATATGCTGGCGACCTGTTCGCAGGCAAAACCGTCGTTGTCACCGGAGCAGGTGGCGGTTTGGGGCTGGCAATTGCGGCCCTGTTCGCCAAACTGGGTGCCAACTTGGCGATCAATGGACGCAACGAGGAAAAGCTGGCTTCGGCCAAGGCATTCCTCGAAAGCCTGGGCGCGAAGGTCTTCGCGATGCCGATGACCATCCGCGACCCCGAACAGGTTGGGGAGTTTATCGCCGGGACAAATCAGGAATTCGGCTCGATCGACGTGCTGGTGAACAATGCCGGGGGCCAGTTCCCCCAGGCGGCGCTGGACTTCAGCCCGAACGGCTGGAACGCGGTCATTGACACCAACCTCAACGGCACCTGGTGGATGATGCAAGCCATGGCGCGCCACTGGGTCGAGAACAAGCAGCCGGGCTCCATCGTGAACATCGTGGCCGATATCTGGCGCGGCATGCCCGGGATCGCGCATACCTGTGCGGCCCGCGCAGGGGTGATTTACCTGTCCAAGTCGGTGGCGGTAGAATGGGCACCGCATGATATCCGCGTGAACTGCGTGGCACCGGGGTGCTGCGAAAGCAACGGTTTCGGGAACTACCCAGCCGAGGGCTCTGCGACCTTTCAGGACTCCAATCCGATGCGGCATGCCGGAGATGAATGGGATGTCGCAGAAGGCGTTGTCTATATGGCGGCCAATTCAGGAAAATTTGTAACCGGCGAAGTTCTGAACATCGACGGCGGGCAACAATTGTGGGGGGATCCATGGCCAACGGGGCGACCGGACTACTTCCGGATTTCCTGATGAAAGCCATGAACCTAAGTGGGGACAATGGGACTTAAATGACGACGAAGAGCAAAACAGCAATTGGTGCCGGTGACGGGACGATACTGGAATGCAGCGGGATCGAACGCCGGTTTGGCGGCATCGTCGCTGTCACCGGTGTGGATCTTACTATTCGCCAGGGCGAAATTTTCGGACTTGTCGGCCCGAATGGCAGTGGCAAGACAACACTGACCAACGCAATCACCGGGTTTTACCCACCAAATGTTGGCACTGTCCGGCTGGGGGGGGAGGACATCACGGGCACGGCGCCTCATAAGGTTGCCAAACTCGGGGTTGCCCGGACGTTCCAGAACCTTGCCCTGTTCAACGGGATGAGCGTGCTGGACAACATTCTGCTCGGGCGGCACATCCACATGAAGCCGGGCGTCTTGCGCACCGCGCTTTATTGGTGGGCCGCACAGCGCGAAGAGATCGAGAACCGCAAGATCGTCGAAGAGGTGATCGAGTTTCTACAACTCGAGAGCATCCGGCATGAGTTGGTCGATGGTCTTCCGATCGGGTTGAAAAAACGGGTCGAGCTGGCGCGGGCATTGGTGGCAGAACCGGAAATGCTGATTCTGGATGAGCCGATGGCAGGCATGAACCAGGAAGAGAAGGGGTATATGTCCCGCTTCATTCTGGATGCCCGTGCCGAACGGGGCGTCAGCGTCCTGCTGATCGAGCACCATATGGATGTCATTACCGGCATTTGTGACCGGATGCTGGCCCTGAACTATGGCGAAATGATCGCCAGCGGCATTCCGAAAGAAGTCGTAAAGGACCCGCGGGTCGTCGAGGCATATATCGGAGGGTCGCATGACTGATTTTACGAAGAACCAGTCTTCGGACGGCGATACGATCGGTGCCTTGCTGGCGCATAACGCGTCGCGCCACGGAAGCGAAATCGCGCTTCGTGAAAAGGAACGCGGGATCTGGAAGGAAACCACCTGGGCGGAGTATGCCGAAGAGGTGCTTGCCTGTGCCGCCGGGCTGGAGAAGATCGGTGTAGAGCCGGGCAAAGCCGTGCTTATTCTGGGCGACAACCGGGCACGTCTGTATGGCGGGATGCTGGCCGTCTCATTGCTGGGGGCCTATGCAATGCCTGCCTATGCGGGCGCGACGCTTGCGGAACTCCAGCACTTTCTCGGCGAAGTCGAGATTGTCGCGGCCATCGCCGAGGATCAGGAACAGGTCGACAAGATCCTTGAACTGAAGGACGCCGGCGCGAAAGGCATCGACCACATCATCTATGATGAAACGCGCGGCCTTGGGTTCTATGAGGTCGAAGGCCTGATGTCCTGGGATCACCTGATCGAGGTTGGTCTGCACGACCTGAACGAAGCACCGGGGTTGCGTGACGCGCTTTTGCAGCGGGCAAAGCCTGGCGATCCGGCGATCTTCATGCATTCGTCCGGCACCACGGGCGCGCCCAAAGGGATCGTTCTAAGCCAAAAAAACGTGCTTGCCGCGGCCCGCAACGGCCATGCGGCGGGGGCCTTTGACAAAAACGAGGATGTGCTTGCCTATCTGCCCATGGCCTGGGTGGGGGATTACGCCATTACCGTCGCGGCGGCGTTGCTGCTGAGGTTCACAGTGAACGTGCCCGAGCGGCAGGAAACGGTGATCCGCGACATGCGTGAGATTGCGCCGACCTTCTATCTGGCGGCGCCAAGAAGCTGGGACCAGATGCTGACGACAATCCAGGTCGGCATCGAAAATTCGACCCCTCTCAAGAAATGGCTGTACCATTTCTTCATGGACCGGGCCGTTGCGGCCGAGACGGCCAAGCTGAATGGCAAGAGCGGCGGCGCACTGGAGCCTTTGGGCCGCTTGCTGGGCGAGGCGATCGTGTTCGGTCCGATCAAAGACCAGTTCGGCATGAGCCGTCTGAAGAACGCCTTCACCGGCGGCGAAGCGATCGGTGAAGACACGTTTGTGTTCTACCGCGCCCTGGGGATCAAGCTGCGCCAGCTCTACGGTCAGACCGAAAACAGCGCGATCAATGCGATCCAGGCACCGGGCGAGGTGCGGCTGCATACCGTTGGCAAACCCGCGCCGGGTGTCGAGCTGAGCATCGCCGAGGACGGCGAGATCCTGGTGCGTTCGGACAGCGTGTTTGAAGGCTACTTCAACAAGCCCGAAGCGACCGCCGAGGCCCTTGCGGACGGCTGGCTGCATACGGGCGATGCCGGTTATCTGGAGGATGACGGCCACCTCGTCGTTTTGGGCCGTGTCTCCGAGGTCATGCATACGGCTGGCGGTGAACGTTATGTGCCAAACTACATCGAGAACCGGCTGAAATTCAGCCCGTATATCAAGGACGCGGCGGTGATCGGCGCGGGCCTTGATGAATTGACGGCGATGGTCTGTGTGGATTTCGAGGCTGTGGGGCACTGGGCCGAGGTGAATGGCGTGCCTTATGTGTCTTATGCCGATCTGTCGCAGCGCGAAGAGGTCGCGGCATTGCTGGGCGAGGCGTTTGAGCGGGTCAACAAGGCCGTCACCAAACCATTGCGCCTGAAGCGCTTTGTCAGTCTGCCGAAAGAGTTCGACCCCGACGATGGCGAGATCACGCGAACCCGAAAACTGCGGCGCAAGGTCGTTCAGGAACGCTACGCTGACGTGATCGCGGCACTCTACGACGGTTCAAAAGAGGTCCATGTAAGCGCGCAGGTGACTTACGAGACCGGGGAAGTAGGGAAGGTTGAAAGAATCCTTCCCGTCAGGGAGGTATAAATGGACTGGATATTTCTAGCCGAGCTTGCGATCAACGGGGCCCTGACGGGCCTGTTGTATTCGCTGTTCGCCATTGGACTTGTGCTGATCTACAAGGCGTCCTCGGTGCCCAATCTGGCGCAGGGCGGGCTGACGATGGTGGGGGCCTACGTGGTTCTTGCCCTGTCGTACGATGCGGGTCTGCCTTTGTGGCTGGCCATTCCGCTGGCTGCGGTCATCATGTTCGGCCTGGGTTTTGGCATCGAGCGGGTGGCGCTGCGGCGTCTTGCCGGACGCCCGGTCGTCATGATCCTGATGCTGACACTTGGCCTCGATATTTTCCTGCGGGGCACAACGCTTGCAATCTGGGGCGGGACGTCGCGTTCGATGGAACTGGGCGTCAGCTATGAGCCGCTGTTCCTGGGCGACATCTTCGTTAGCCGCATCCATCTTGTCGGTGCAGGCGTCGCGCTGGCTCTGTTCGTCGCGTTCATGCTGTTCTTCCGGACCCGCACCGGGATCAAGCTGCGGGCGATCGCGGATGATTACATGGCGTCGTGGTCGGTTGGTGTCTCGGTCGAGCGCGGTGTCGGGCTATCCTGGGCGCTGGCGTCTGTGGTGGCCGTGGCGGCAGGTGTGATCTGGGGCGAAATCCAGGGTGTCGATCAGGCGCTGTCGCTGTTGCTGCTCAAAGGGCTGACGGTGGCCGTTCTTGGCGGTCTCGATTCCATCCTTGGCGCCGTGGTCGCGGGCATCATTCTGGGCGTGGTCGAAAACGTCGGCGCCGATTTCCTCGATCCGCTGGTCGGAGGCGGGAGCCGCGAGCTTATCGTCGCCGCCGTGCTCATTCTTACGGTGATGATCCGCCCGCACGGTCTGTTCGGCCGTCACGACATCGAAAGGGTGTAAGGCATGTTTTACAGACTTTCCGGCGTCCATCACGCGAACTATGTCTCGGACAGCCGTATCTTCAAGGTCCCTGCCGACCGGAACCTGGCCGCGTTCATCCTCCTGTTGGGCCTTGCTGCGCCATTCATCATACCTTCGCTCTACCTGAACGGTTACATGCTCCCGTGGCTGATCTGGACGGCAGCCGCACTCGGGCTGAACCTGGTGACAGGTTGGGCTGGGCAGCTGCACCTGGGCTATGCCGCGGTGATGGCGGTCGGGGCGTACTCGGCGATCCACGCCGCTCGATTTGGGGTGCCGTGGGAATTTGCCCTGATCATCGGCGGGCTGATGTCATCCGTGATTGGCAGCCTGTTCGCCTTTGCCGCATTGCGGGTCAAGGGTCTCTACCTCGCCCTCACGACTCTTGCGATGCAGTTTGTGATGGATTGGGTTCTGACCCATTCGCCAATGATCTCAGGGGGCTCGCACGCATCGCTGCAATCGCCGACACTTGCGCTGCTCGGGCAGGACATCACGTCGGATACCGGGTATTACTATGTCGCCTTTGGATGGTGTGTGTTGGTCACGATCTTCATGCTCAACCTCAAGCGCTCCGGGCTTGGACGTGCCCTGGTCGCCGTGCGGGAAAAGGATTTTGCCGCCGCGATCCTGGGTGTGAACAGCTTCTACTACAAGATCCTGGCCTTCGCGACATCGTCGTTTATCGCCGGCGTCAGCGGTGCGTTGCTTGTTGCCACCTTCTTCTTTCTTGCCGCGCCAGAGCAGTTCTCGGTTGCCGTTTCGATCCAGGTTCTTGCGATGGTGATCGTTGGCGGGCTTGGCAGCATCATCGGATCCTATTTCGGTGTTGCCCTGATCCTGCTGGTTCCCGGGCTTGTGAACGGTCTTGTCGTTTCGATAAGCGAAGGGCTGGGCATGCAAGTGAACATCGAAACGCTCGCCCATATCCCGAACGCGGTCTATGGCGCGCTGATCGTCGTTATCCTTCTGATCGAACCGCTTGGTCTGGGGAAACTCTACGGCAACATCAGGGACTACCTGATGGTCTGGCCCTTCGATCAGTTCAAGAAATGAGGGAAATGTCGATGCAAGAAAAAGCTGAGGCCCAGCCCATCCTGTCCATGAACAGTGTCGAGGTGCTGTATGACAATGTAATGCTGGCGATCAAAGGTGTTTCAGTCCAGGTGCCAACGGGCGCGATGATCGCGCTGCTGGGCTCGAACGGCGCGGGGAAAAGCACCACGCTGAAAGCGATCAGCGGTCTACTGAAGGCCGAGCGCGGACGTATCAGCCGGGGCGAAGTGATGTTCCAGGGAACGGACATCACCGAGATGCTTGCCCAGAAGCGCGTCGAGATGGGCATCTGTCACGTCATCGAAGGGCGACGGGTCTTTGAACATCTGACGCCGGACGAGAACCTGACCGCCGCCGCGCCACGCGGCATGTCCCGGTCGGCGCTGAATGCGGAAAAGGAGAAAATCTACGCCTATTTCCCACGGCTTGCCGAGCGCCGCAATTCGCAAGCAGGCTATTTGTCGGGTGGCGAGCAACAGATGCTCGCCATCGGCAGAGCCCTGGTGACCCAGCCGAAACTACTGATGCTGGATGAACCAAGTCTTGGCCTTGCCCCGTTCCTGGTCGAAGAGATCTTTGGCATCCTGCAAAAGATCAATCAGGAGGCGGGCATGTCCGTTTTGCTGGTGGAACAGAATGCCCTGGCCGCACTGGAGATCGTTTCCGAAGGCTATCTGATCGAAAACGGCCGCGTTGTCATGCACGGCACGGCCGAGGCGCTCAAATCCAACTCCGATATTCAGGAGTTTTATCTCGGCGGCGGGGAGGCCACCGATTTTCACAATGTCAAACACTACAGCCGCCGCAAACGCTGGCTGAGTTGAGGTTTTAACCAAGACTGTTCAGGGAGGACATGATGAAGACACTTACAAAGGCGTTAGCCGCCATATCGCTGATGACCGGCATGGCAGCCGGAACGCAGGGCCAGACCGAACCATTCAAGGTCGGCGTCTGCTACGACCTCAGCAAGGCCTATACCTTTGCCACACCACAAGTGGCCCAGGCGGCGCAGGATCTGGCGAAGCTGATCAACATGAAGGGCGGGATTGGCGGCGAGCCGGTCGAAGTCATCGTGCGCGACCACGGCAACGAGCCGCAGCGCGGGATCGAGTGCTACTCCAAGCTCAGCCGCGAGGGCGTCTTTGTCTTTGACACGCTGTCCACGCCTGTGTCCCTAGCAGTGCTGCCGCGGGCTATGGAAGATGGGAACATTCTGATGCAGTCGCTCGTGGGCCGCGGCGATGCCGTGGACGGCACGGTGTTTGACTGGGTCTATCCGATTGGACCGACTTACTGGGGGCAGGCCGCCAACGACGTTGCCTATATCAAGCAATTGCATGACGGCGATATGTCGGATGTGAAGGTGGGCTTTGTCTATTTCGATTACCCGTTCGGGCAGGAGCCTATCGAGATCCTGGAAACCTTGTCCGAAAAAGAGGGTTTCGAGCTTCAACTCTATCCCGTGCCGCTTCCGGGCAATGATCAGGCCGGTGTGTGGTCCAAGGTGCGCCGCGAAAAGCCTGACCACGTGATCGTCTGGATGCTGGGAGGCGCGCATGTGGTCGCCTCGAAAGAGATGAAGAGAAATGGCATCCCGATGGAGAAGTACATATCGGTCAACTGGCTGAACGAGGTGGACATTGCCAATATCGGCAACGAAGCAGCCATCGGTATCAAGCGCGGCACCAATGTCGTGGGTGGACAGAATGTTGCCCTGTACCAGGAAATCATGACCGAGCTCTATGATAAGGGACAAGGTTCCGGCCCGCTGGAGAAGACGCAGGACGTTTTCTACAACACCGGACTGGCCATGTATTCGATCATGTTTGAGGCCGCGCGCAAAGCGGTCGAAAACGAAGGTCTTCCGATCACCGCGAAGTCTTACAAGGCGGGGCTGGAAGCGCTTGACGGCTATGACGCGAACGGGCTGATGGCACCGATCACGGTGACCGCCGACGATCATGGCGGTGGCGGCAAAACGCGTATCGAGATGTGGGATGGCGAGGCCTGGGTGCCGCAAACCGACTGGATCGCGGAATACACCGATGTCGTATGGGAAGTGGTGAAGGAAAGCTCTTCGAAATACGAACAATAAAAAGCGACCGAAAGATGGGCAACTGCCGTGAACGGCTGCGGCGCGCCCGGAACAGAATCAAGCCGGTAGACCATCATCCATGGGAGGAAAACATGGTGAACCTTACAAAGCAACTCAAGACTGTGGCTCTTGCCGCAGCGTTGGCAACAGGTGGGACGCTTGCGTCCGCGCAAGACAAGGAACCGATCCGGTTCGGGCTGTGCTTCGACCTCAGTAAATCGTATACCTTCATCTCGCCACAAGTGGCCCAGGCCGCGCAGGATCTGGCGATGTACACCAACGACAACGGTGGCATCGAAGGGCATCCGGTGGAAATAATCGTGCGCGATCACGGCAACGAACCCCAGCGTGGCGTTGAATGTTATGAGCAACTCAAGCGCGACGGTGTCTTCATCTTCAATTTCCTGTCCACCCCGGTCACGAACGCTGTTTTGCCGCGTGCGATGAAAGACGGCAACGTTCTGATGCAATCCTTCGTTGGCCGCGGCGACGCCGTGGATGGCGAAGTGTTCGAATGGGTTTTCCCGGTCGGTCCGACGTACTGGCAGCAGGCGGCAAATGACGTTGCCTTCATCAAGGGCCAGATGGACGGTGATCTGTCCAACGCGAAGATTGGCTTTATCTATCTGGATTACCCCTTCGGTCAGGAACCGATCGAGATCCTGAAAACACTTTCCGATAAGGAAGGGTTTGAACTTGAGCTTTATCCCGTGCCGCTTCCCGGGTCGGATCAGGCCGGTGCCTGGAGCAATATCCGCCGTGACAAGCCAGACTATGTGATCAGCTGGCTTCTGGCGGGCGGGCATGTCGTCGCTTCGAAAGAAATGCGCCGCAACCGTTTCCCGATTGATCGTTATCTGTCGGTAAACTGGCTGAACGAAGTGGATATCGCCAACATCGGCGCACAAGAGGCGAAGGGCATCCTGCGCGGAACCAACGTGGCCGGTGGTCAGGAAGTTCCGATCGTGAAGACGATGCTGGACACCTACTATGCCAATGGCAAGGGCAGCGGGCCCGAAGAACTGGTCCGTGACGTTTACTACAACACTGGCATGGCGATTTACTCGGCCGGTTTTGAGGCTGCACGTATCGCAATTTCCGAAAACGGCTGGCCGATCACGCCGGAGAGCATGAAGGCGGCCTATGAATCGATCGAGAACTTCGACGCCAATGGCCTGATGGCTCCGGTTACAGTGACCGACAAAGACCACGGTGGCGGCGGCAAGACGCGCGTCGAACAATGGAATGGCGAAACCTGGGTTCCGCTGACCGACTGGAGCGCCGATTATCTCGACGTTGTGTGGGAAGTCATCAAGCACAGCTCGGCGACGTTCACCACCGAATAAGTCGGCCGAACAAGCATGAACTTCCCCGCGGCAAACCTGTCGCGGGGAAGCTTCGCCCCAAGTTTATCCAAAGAATACGAGGCAGGCATCATGAGCCCCATTGACGTGAACATCGCGGACGGTATCGCGACCGTCTCAATCAACCGGCCCGAGCGCAAGAATGCGCTTTCCGTGGCCGCGACAAACGGGTTGACCGATGCCTGGGAACAGATCGAAGCGGATGACAACGTGCGCGTGGCAATTCTAACCTCTGCCGATTGCGGGGTTTTCAGCGCGGGGCTGGATCTGAAGGAAGCCACGCAGATCAAACGCGACGAGGGTGTCGATATCCTGTCCAAGATGCGTGATCCGTTTCACGAGACCATGCGCGCCTGCAAGAAGCCGATCATCGCGGCGATGACGGGGTCGCTGATGGCGGGTGGCATGATGCTGACGCTGAATTGCGATCTCCGGGTCGGTCTCAAGGGGACCAAGGTCGGCATCACCGAGGTGAAGATCGGTCGTGGATCGCCTTGGGCGTCGCCGGCGCTGTCGATGTTGCCGCAGCCCATCTTGATGGAAATTGTTCTGACCGGCGACCTGATGCCGATCGAACGGTTGCACGATTACGGGTTCACCAACTACCTCGAAGAGACGCCCGATGCCGTTCGCTCACGCGCGCTCGAACTGGCCAGACGCATCGCCAGCGCGGCGCCGCTTTCGGTGATTGCGGCGAAAGGCAGCGTTCGCGCAACCATGGATCTGGGCTGTGCGGGTGGCCTTGAGGAAGGCAAGCGCCTGCACGAGGTGGTCTATGCCAGCAATGATGCCATTGAAGGCCCCAAGGCCTTTGCCGAAAAGCGCAGGCCGGTCTGGACCGGAACCTGAAGGAGACATACCATGAGCGACTTGATGCGATTGGACAGGGAAGGCCCCATCGGCGTCCTGCGCTTTCTTCAGCCAGCAAAGCGCAACCCCTACAGCATCGCCTTCGTCGATGAACTGGTGACCCACCTGCGCAAAGCGGAACGCGACGATACGATCCGTGCCGTTGTCATGACCGGTGGCGACCATTTCAGCAGCGGCGGCGATCTCGTCGGGTTTCAAACTGAGATCGCCAAAGGCGCGCGCGCGACATCGGAAATGGTGGACAAGGTCCACGATGGCGGGCGCGCGGCCTATCTGTTTCGCAAACCGCTGATTTCCGCCGTGTGCGGCGTCGCCTTCGGTGCGGGCCTCAGCCTGGCCCTGTCGGCGGATATTGTCGTGGCGGCAGAAGATGCCCGGCTGTGCGAGGTCTTTGCCCGCGTTGGCGGCTGTCCCGACACCGGGTCGAGCTGGCTTTTGCAGCAACGTGCCGGCGCGGGTGTGGCGCGGATGCTTGTTCTTACCGGGCGCGAGATCGACGGGCGGACCGCCCAGGAACTGCGCATCGTCGAAGACTGCGTTCCGGCCGACCAGGTCGAGACCCGCGCGCTGGAAATCGCGCGCGAGATTACCCAGCATCCGATGTTCGGTGTTCAGACCGCCAAGCGTGTGATGCGCGCCGCCGCGGAATGCAGTTATCTTGAGGCACTGGACATCGAGCGTGATTGCCAAAGCGTCCTGTTGTGCGCGCACGACTTTCCGGAGGCCATGAAAGCGTTCTCGGAAAAACGAAAGCCGGAATTCCAAGACCGCTGAACCGGTCGAAACCAAACCAGAAAATCAAGGAGATCCACGCCAATGAAGGTACTCGTGCCTGTGAAACGCGTGATCGACTACAACGTGAAGGTCCGCGTCAAGGCGGATGGCAACGGTGTCGATCTCGCTAACGTTAAGATGTCGATGAACCCGTTCGACGAAATCGCCGTCGAAGAGGCCATCCGCCTGAAGGAGGCCGGGAACGCCGAAGAGGTGGTCGTCGTCTCCATCGGTGTGAAGCAGGCGCAGGAAACCCTGCGGACCGCGCTCGCCATGGGTGCAGACCGCGCCATCCTGGTTGTCGCCGCCGATGACGTGCACACCGACATCGAACCGCTGGCCGTCGCCAAGATCCTCAAGGGTGTCATCGACGAGGAGGCCCCGGGCCTCGTCATCGCGGGCAAACAGGCGATCGACAACGACATGAACGCCACCGGCCAGATGCTGGCGGCCCTGCTCGGCTGGTCCCAGGCAACCTTTGCCAACGAGCTGGACATCGACGGCGACAGCGCCGTCGTGAAGCGTGAAGTCGACGGCGGTCTGCAGACCATCAAGGTCAAGATGCCCGCCATCGTCACCGCCGACCTGCGTCTGAACGAACCGCGCTATGCCTCGCTGCCCAATATCATGAAGGCGAAGAAAAAGCCGCTGGATGAGAAATCGGCCGACGACTACGGCGTCGACGTTTCGCCGCGACTGGAGATCGTGAAGACCTCCGAGCCCGAAGCGCGCAAAGCCGGTGAGATGGTGCCCGATGTGGATACCCTCGTGGCGAAACTCAAAGAGAAGGGGATTATGTAATGGCCGTTCTTCTGCTTGCCGAAGTCAACAACGGCGAACTGGCGCTGGACGCCACCGCCAAGGCTGTCTCTGCCTCCAAGGCTCTGGGCGATGTGACCGTCCTGGCCGTTGGCGCCTCCGCCAAGGCCGCAGGCGACACTGCCGCCAAGATCGACGGCGTCGCATCGGTTCTGGTCGCCGAGGATGCGCTTTACGGTCACCGCCTGGCGGAGCCTGTGTCGGCGCTGATCGTTTCCCTCGCGAGGGATTATTCGCACATCGTGGCCCCCGCCACGACGGATGCGAAGAACATCATGCCGCGTGTTGCTGCCCTGCTGGACAGCATGATCCTGACCGACGTGACCGGAGTGGTCGACGCCGATACCTTCGAGCGCCCGATCTACGCCGGCAACGCCATCCAGACTGTAAAGTCGAAGGATGAAAAGAAGGTTATCACCTTCCGGACCTCCACCTTCGACGCGGCCGGTGACGGCGGCTCCGCTTCTGTCGCGGATGCGGCCACGGCCGAGGATCCGGGCCTTTCGGAATGGGTCGAGGACGCGATGGCCGAGTCGGACCGCCCGGAACTGACCTCCGCCAAGGTGGTTGTCTCCGGTGGCCGCGGTGTCGGCTCCAAGGACGACTTCGCGATCATCGAGGGCCTCGCCGACAAGCTGGGCGCCGCCGTTGGCGCGTCCCGTGCAGCCGTCGACTCGGGCTATGCCCCGAACGACTGGCAGGTCGGCCAGACCGGCAAGGTTGTCGCGCCCGAGCTCTACATCGCCGTCGGCATCTCCGGCGCGATCCAGCACCTGGCAGGCATGAAGGACAGCAAGGTCATCGTCGCGATCAACAAGGACGAGGAGGCCCCGATCTTCCAGGTCGCCGACTACGGACTGGTCGCGGATCTTTTCACCGCCGTCCCCGAGTTCGTCGAGAAGCTCTGAGGCGCGGCACACGGTGCTTCACGGAAAGGCCCGCCAGACCGGCGGGCCTTTTTTTGCGTGTGGCGAGTGGAAGGCGGGCCCAACGGAACCACCCGGAGACGCGTGGTGCAAGAGCCGGTGACGCTTCGTCATCAGCTGCTCAGGATCGTTGTCAAGAAACGGAACGCTCGTTAGATTCCTCCAAATGAAAGCTTGGCTCGATAGGTAAGAAACATGTCTCTGATCAAGAACTCGCCTGGTTGGGCGGCGGATGAACACAAGATATTTGCGGATAGCACGCGCAAGCTTTTTGATGCCGAAATGGCCCCGAATATCGAAAAATGGGCCGAGCAGGGGATCGTGGACCGCGAGTTCTGGAAGTCCGCCGGACAGCAGGGCATCATGGGGGGCTCGATCGCCGAAGACTATGGCGGGTTCGGCGGCGGTATCGGGTTCGATGCGATTACCGTTTACGAACAAGGGCGTACCGGAGACATGGGGTGGGGCTATGGCATCCAGTCCATCGTGATCCATTACATCGACGCCTATGGCAGCGAAGAGTAGAAGAAAAAGTGGCTGCCGAAGCTGGTCAGCGGCGACCGTGTCGCGGCCATCGCGATGACCGAGCCGGGAACCGGCTCTGACCTTCAGAACGTCCAGACCCATGCGGAGAAGGACGGCAACCATTACAGGATCAACGGGTCGAAGAACTTCATTACCAATGGGCACACCGCCGATCTGGTGATCGTCGTGGCAAAAACCGACCGGGGCGCCGGCGCCAAGGGTGTTTCGCTGATCGTTCTGGAAACCGAAGATGCCGAGGGCTTTCGCCGGGGGCGCAACCTGAAGAAACTGGGCATGAAGGGGTCGGACACGGCGGAGCTGTTCTTCGAGGACGTGCGCGTGCCGACGGCGAACCTGCTCGGCCCGGAAGAGGGGCAGGGGTTTTATCAGCTGATGAAGCAACTGCCATGGGAGCGGCTGATGATCGGCATCACCGCGCTAGGCTTCATCGACTTTGCCATCGCCGAAACCGTGAAATACGTGCAGGACCGCAAGGCGTTCGGCAGCCGGATCATGGATTTCCAGAACACAAGGTTCAAGCTGGCGGAATGCAAGACCAAGGCCGAATTGCTGCGCAGTTTCGTCAATGACGGGATCGCACGGCTGGAAGCGGGCGAGCTTGATGCGGCCACGGCCTCGATGGCAAAGTGGTGGGGCAGCCAGACGCAGAACGAGGTCATGCATGAATGTCTGCAACTGCATGGCGGCTATGGCTTCATGATGGAATATCCGATCGCGCGGCTTTATGCCGACAGCCGTGTTCAGATGATCTATGGCGGCACGAACGAGATCATGAAGGAACTGATCGCACGTTCGATGGATGTGTGATCGACCCGGTGCCGGGTGGGGTTATTCCCCGCCCGGTCCGAAGATCTCTTCGTCGTGCTCTCCCAGTCCGGGGGCAGGGCGGTGGTCATGCCGCGCCGGTGTTGCCGAGAACCGGATCGGCGGGCGTGTTGTCCAGATGGCGCCTTCGCTCGGGTGATCGATCTGCTGAAAGAACCCGGTCGCGGCAAGATGGGGGTCGCTGGGCAAATCCGACAGGTTGTTCACTGGCATGGCGGGGATGTCGGCCTGCTCCATCAGGGCAAGCCAGTCATCCGTTGTCCGGGTCAGGGCAATCTGCGCCACCATATCGTATACCGCGCCGATGTTGCGGCTGCGCGCATCCATGTCGGTGACCCAGATGTGGTCAATCATGTCGTCGCGCCCGACCGCCATGAAGAACCGCGCCCACTGGACGTTGGTGTAGGGCAGAATCGTGATGTAGCCGTCCGCCGTCTGAACCGGGCGCCTGTGCGGAACCAGCATCCTTGCATAGCCGAAATCCCGCGGGGTTTCTTCGAAAGTGGCGCCGTCCAGATGCTCGACCATCAGAAAGGAGGCCAGCGTTTCGAACATCGGAACCTCGACATGCTGGGCTTCGCCCGTGCGCTCGCGGTGGAAAAGGGCCGCCATGACGGCGTAGGCAGCTGTCACGCCGCCGAGCTTGTCGGCGAGGATCGTCGGGGCATAGGCGGGCGGAGCCTCGGGGTCACGCAATGTTGCTAGGCCGGCCAGACCCGAAACCGACTGGACGGAATCGTCAAAGGCGGGCTTGGCGGCATAGGGTCCGTCCTGCCCGAAGCCGGTGGCCGAGACCGTGATCAGCTTTGGGTTCTCGTGACGCAGGGTTTCGGGATCAAGCGAAAGGCGCGCAAGTGCGGCGGGCCGGATGCTTGAAATCATCACATCGGCATCCGAGAGAAGCTTGCGCAGCCGGTCGCGGCCGGTTTGCGTTTTCAGGTCGAGCACAACACTGCGCTTGTTGCGGTTGGTGCCCAGGAAGGCCGCGCCCATCAGCTTGCTGCGGGAGGGCTGGACCTGGCGAAGAAGATCGCCCTCAGGGCCTTCGACCTTGATCACATCGGCCCCCAGATCGCCCAGCATTTGCGTGGCCAAAGGTCCGAAGACCACCGAAGTCAGATCGACGACCTTCACGCCGTCAAGGATCGCGGGCTTTTTTGCTGCGGTCATTAATTTCCGTAACCTTTGTTATGAACGCGGCCCGAATTCGGCGCGCAGAGCTTTGCCTTCCGCATCAAAGGCAGGGCAGGGGCCAAGCGTCGCCTCACCGCCGCTGCGCCGGATCGGGGGCGTCGGGACATTGATTTCGCCAGAGGGCGTGGCAATGGCGGACCTGTCAAGCTGCGGGTGCGCGGACAGGGTCGCCACGTCGTTCACGGCACCGGAGGCAATGCCCGCAGCATCGAGCCGTTTCAGCATTCCGGCACGCTCATGCGCGGCGAACTCCGCCTTGATCAGCGCCTCCAGCGCGGGCTTGTTGTTCAGGCGCGATGTGTTGTCATGAAATCGCGGGTCCGATGCCAGTGTTGCGTCGCCCAGTATGTGTTCGCAAAACCGCTGCCATTCGCCGCTGTGCTGCACGGCAACGACGACCAGCTCACCGTCCTTGCACGGGTAGGCCCCGTAGGGGCAGATAACCGTGTGGTTCAGCCCGACACGTGGCGTCTCCTTGCCAAGGTAATCGTGATAGAGCAGCGGAACCGACATCCAGTCGGCCATCACGTCGAACATGGCCACCGAAACGCCGCTGCCCCTGCCGGTGCGGTCGCGCCCGACGAGCGCTTCGCAGATCCCGGCATGGGCTGCCATGCCGGTTGCGATGTCACAGACCGACACGCCAACCCGCCCCGGTCCGTCTGGCGTGCCCGTCACCGATGCCAGACCGCTTTCGCATTGCACCAGAAGGTCGTAGGCCTTGGCATTGCGCATCGGGCCGTCTTCGCCGTATCCGGTGATGTCGCAGGTCACCAGGCGCGGGAACCTTTCTCGCAGGGTCGCGGAGTCGAGCCCGAGCTTGGCCAGCGCGCCCGGCAGCAGGTTCTGAATAAACACATCCGCGTTTTTGAGCATCCTGAGCAAGACTTCCCGGTCCTCGTCCGCCTTGATATCCAGCGCGACCGATTCTTTTCCCCGGTTCAGCCATGTGAAATAGGCGCTTTCGCCATTGGCGGCGGTATCGTAGGCGCGCGCGAAATCCCCCGTGCCCTTGCGTTCGATTTTAATCACACGCGCGCCGGCATCGGCCAGCCGCGAAGAGCAAAAGGGTGCCGCCACCGCCTGTTCGAGCGTGACGACGAGCTTGCCGGAAAGGGGGGTTAAGTCTGAACCTGACATGAGTTTCTCGCAGATGATCCTGGGCGCTTGACTAAATCTAACAAATGTTAGAAATATTGGCAACACGCTTGACCAGTGACTGAGACATTTTGAGGAGAACGCCGGTGCCGGATGCCACAGGACCAGACCAGATATTCCAGAACGCGCTGGCAATGGGAGAGATCGTGCTGCCCAGATGCGATGATTGCGGGGCCTATCACTTCTTTCCCAGAATCCTGTGCCCGCATTGCCATGGCACCGCGATTTCGTGGTCGCAGGCCAGCGGCAAGGGCCGGGTTCATACCACCACGGTCGTGCGCCGCAAACCCGAGCGCGGCGGCGACTATAATATTTGCATGGTCGAGCTGGAGGAAGGTGTCCGGATGATGAGCCGGGTCGAGGGCATCGCCCCGGGTGATGTCACCATCGACATGGCCGTGACCGCTTTCGTGGGCGAGGCCGAGGGCGCCCCCGCCGTACTTTTCAAGCCGTCGGAGGGATAAGCCATGACCACTGAACTTCGGGGAAAATCCGCCATTGTGGGCACCGGCCACGCAGGGTTTGGCGAGGCGCATGGGCTGACCGCCTATGATGTCATGGCGCAATCCGCGCTTGCGGCACTTGGCGATGCGGGGCTGAAGCTGTCAGATGTGGATGGTCTGTTCTGCACCATGATGGAAGACAGCATGCCGGCGCTGATGGCGGCTGAATATCTGGGTATTCAGCCCCGGTTCATCGACGGCACCATGACGGGCGGATCGTCCTTCGTGAATTACCTGACCTCCGCCACCATGGCGCTGGAGGCAGGTTTGTGTGACGTGGCGCTGATCGTTTATGGCTCCAACCAGCGCACGGCGTCGGGCAGGCTGGTGACGGCCTCGCGTCCGCCCGCCTATGAGGCGCCATATAATCCGCGCTATCCGATTTCCGCCTATGCGATGGCGGCGGCACGGCACATGCATGAATATGGCACCACCCGTGAAAATCTGGCCGATGTGGCGGTGGCCGCGCGAGCCTGGGCGCAGGCCAACCCCGAGGCGTTCGAGCGCGGCCCGCTCAGCCGCGAGGACGTGCTGGGCGCGCGCATGGTGGGTGATCCGCTGACTGTGCGCGATTGCTGTCTGGTCACCGATGGCGGCGGGGCGATCGTAATGGTGCGCGCCGAGCGCGCACGCGACTTCCCCAAGGCGCCAGTTTACGTCCTGGGCAGCGCGGCGGAAAGCTCGCACCGGCAAATCTCGCAGATGAAGGATTTCACCGTGACGGCCGCCCGCGAATCCGGCGTACGCGCCTTTGCCGCGGCGGGCGTGTCGTCTTCGGACATTCAGGCGGTCGAGCTTTACGATGCGTTTACCATCAACACGATCCTGTTTCTGGAAGATCTCGGCTTTTGCGCCAAGGGCGAGGGCGGGGCCTTTGTCGGGGACGGGCGTATCGCGCCGGGCGGGGCCTTGCCGGTGAACACCAACGGCGGGGGCCTGTCCTGTGTGCACCCCGGCATGTACGGCATCTTTACCGTGATCGAGGCCGCGCGTCAGATTCGGGGCGACGCGCCGGGCATTCAGTTGAACGATATCGACCTGGCGCTGGCGCATGGCAACGGCGGTGTGCTGTCCAGCCAGGTCACGGCCATTCTGGGGTCGCAAAACACGCTCTGACGGCAACTAAGGGAGGAAAGTAAATGCCATTGGATTTCGATGCACTATCGAACTGGGATTTTGAGGAAGTCGAACAGACGCTGACCGAGCGGGATACAATCCTTTATGCGCTCGGCCTTGGGTTCGGCGAAGATCCGGCCGACAAAAAGGAACTGGCCTATGTCTATGAGGACGGGCTCAAGGCCGTTCCCTCGATGGCTGTCGTCATGGGGTATCCGGGCTTCTGGCTGCGCGATCCCAAGACGGGCGTGAACTGGCAGAAAGTGCTGCACGGCGAACAGTGGCTAGATATCTACAAGCCGCTGCCGACCCATGGCCGGATTGTCGGCCGCAGCAAGATCGACTTCATCTCGGACAAGGGCGAGGGCAAGGGCGCCGTCATCTACCAGAGCCGCGATATCGTCGACGCGGACACCGGCGACAAGTTGGCGCGCGTGGCGATGTCGGCCTTCTGCCGCGGCGATGGCGGCTTTGGCGGCGACAACAGGCCCGGCCCGGCTCCGGCGGCGCTGCCTGATCGCGCGCCCGATCATGTCTGCGACATCGACACCCTGCCGCGCCAGGCGCTGATTTATCGTCTCAGCGGTGACTATAACCCGCTTCATGCCGATCCGGATGTCGCCCGCTCGGTCGGGTTCGATCGCCCGATCCTGCATGGTCTGGCGACCTATGGGCTGGCGGCGCGGGCGATCCTCAAGACGCTGCTCGACTATGATGCCGCCCGGCTTGTCGGTCTGGATGTCCGGTTCTCGGCACCGGTCTATCCCGGCGAAACCGTGCGGTTCGAAATTTGGGAAGAGAACGGCGAGGCCCGGTTCCGCGCGTCGATCCCGACCCGCGATGTGGTGGTTCTGAACAACGGCGCGGCACGCTTCGCCTGAGGTAGTGAAGATGGCTCAACCGCTCAAGGATATCCTGGTGCTGGATTTCAGCACCCTTCTTCCCGGTCCGATGGCCACGCTCATACTGTCAGAGGCTGGGGCCGAGGTGATCAAGTTCGAGCGCCCGGGCACGGGCGAGGACGCCCGCCTGACCGCGCCGAAAATTGACGGTGAGAGCATTGGCTTCTCCGTTCTGAATCACGGCAAGCGGTCGGTGGCGATCGACCTCAAGTCAAAGGGCGCAATAGAAGTTCTGCGTCCTTTGCTTGAAAAGGCCGATGTTCTGGTAGAGCAGTTTCGCCCCGGTGTGATGGACAGGCTCGGGCTGGGATACGACACCGTCCGCGAGATCAATCCGGGCCTCATCTACTGCTCGATTACCGGTTACGGACAGACCGGACCGAAGGCCAGCGCCGCCGGTCATGACCTCAACTACGTGGGCGATGCGGGTATCCTGTCACTGAGCCGGGGCCCGGACGAACAGCCGACTATGCCATACGGTCTGATCGCCGACATCGGGGGCGGCACCTATCCAGCGGTCGTCAACATCCTGCTGGCGCTGATGGCGCGGCAACAGAGCGGAAAGGGGACGCATCTGGATATCGCCATGTCCGAAGGGGCGTTTGCCTTTGCTTATTGGGCGCATGCGGAAGGTGTGATCGCGGGGCAAGAGATCGAAAACGCCTCTGGCCGTTTGACCGGCGGGCTGGCCCGTTATCGGCTCTATACCGCTGCGGATGGGCGCCAGATTGCGGTTGGTGCGTTGGAAGAAAAGTTCTGGCAATCGTTCTGCGATGTTATTGGCCTGCCGCAGGATCTTCGCGATGACTGGTCCGACCCCGATGCCAGCGCCGCCGAAGTCGCGCGCCTTTTGGGCGAGCAACCCTCGACCCATTGGGGGCCTTTGCTGGCGGCGGCCGATTGTTGTTGTTCCGTCGTGAAAACGCCCGCAGAGGCGTCGACCGAGGCGCATTTCACCGCGCGCGGCGCATTCGGACGGACCCTGAACATATCCGGACAGGAGGCGCCCGCATTGCCGCTGCCAATCGCGCCGGCATTCCGCGCTCCGGCGAGTTCGGCGGGGCGTGCGGCCGTCCTTGGCGAAGACAACGCGCGTTACGGGCTGGACGAGCCTGAGACAGAGTAAACCCGGTTGACGCGCTGGTTGAGACTCACTATTCTAACAGGTGTTAGAAAAACGGAGATGCACGATGGTCAAGCCCAATGACGACCTGCCGACAGAAGCCGAACGCTATGTCATGCCATCGCATTATGTCGAAAGCGACAGCCTGGAAGTGCAGGGGTTTGTGACAACGGCCTTGCGCGATCTCTCGCCGGATGCGTCCAAGCGGGACAAGGCGATCCGCCTGTTCGAAGCGGTCCGCGATGACATCCGGTATGATCCATACACATTCGCGCTGGATGAAGACTCCTACCGTGCAAGCCATATTGCCGGGGCAGAGGCGGCTTTTTGCGTTCCCAAGGCGATCTTGCTTGCCGCCTGTCTGCGTGCCGTCGGCATTCCCGCCGCATTGGGGTTTGCGGATGTGCGCAACCACCTGAACACACCCAAGCTGCAGGAGCTGATGGGCACCGATCTTTTCATCTATCACGGCTACGTTCAGTTGTGGCTGGATGGAGAGCCTTACAAGGTCACGCCTGCCTTCAACATGGATCTGTGCGAAAGGTTCGGGGTCAAGCCTCTGGTCTTTGACGGCTATCACGACGCCCTGTTTCATGAATTCGACGAACAGGACCAGCGCCACATGGAATATGTGAACGACCGGGGGCTCTATTTCGATGCGCCGATGGAGGAGTTCCTGAACGCCTTCAGCGCAACCTACCCGAAACTGGAAGAGTTCAACCGCATTCGGATTTCCAGGGATGCGAACGGGTACGATGCCGGATTCGCGAAGGAGGGTTCCTCTTGAGGTATCTGGAGGATTTCTCGCCGGGCCAGGTCTATCGCTTCCGAACCGCCCCGTTGAGCGCGGATTCAATAAAGGCATTCGCCACGGAATGGGACCCGCAGCGGCTGCACATCGACGAAGATTATGCGACCAGCATCCATGGCAGCCTGATCGCCTCGGGGTTTCAGACGATGCTAGAGGTGTTCAGGCCGGTCATGGCCGAGATGATGGTCGATGTTGCCAATATCGGCGGTCTGGGCTTTGACAATCTGCGCTGGTTGCGGCCCGTGCGCCCGGATGAACCCCTTGATGTTGAGATGACGGTCAACTCGGTGACGCCGTCCAAAAGCAAGCCCGACAGGGGTGTCTTGCACTATACGCTCAGCGCCAAGAATCCGATCGGCGAGGTGGTTTTTTCAACCGATACCCCCGTGATGATCCAGCGAAAACAAAATGACACAGACTGACATGCAATCCAGCGAACAAGAAGAAGACCTTCGCCTGCTGCGTGAAAGCGCGCGCACGCTGTTTGACCGAGCGGGCGGAAGTGGACGGGCGCGAAAACTCCGCGATGCCGGGGGCGAATTTGACCCGGATATGATCCGGGAACTGGCCGAAGCCGGTGTTTTCGGCGTGGCGGTGCCCGAAGACCAGGGGGGGCTTGGCATGGGCCTCGCCGCCGGCGGCGTCATCGCCGAGGAAGCCGGCCGCGTAATCGCACCGGAACCGGTGGTGGCGACGATCGGTCTGGGTCTCGGGCTTCTGCACCGCCTTTGCCCGGACCATCCGAAGTTGGCCCAGCTCATCGGCGGCGAGGCTTCGCTGGCGGTTGCCTGGCAGGAACGTGGCCCGGGCGGCGCGCCCGCCCAAGCGACCTGCCGATACGCGGAGGGCAAGCTGACAGGTGGCAAGGCCTGGGTGGTCGGCGCGGCGGGATCGCAGGGTTTCCTTGTTGTGGCCGAAGGTGACGATGGCCCGGTCCTGGTTCTGGCCGAGGTCGGTGCGGCCGGGCTTGTCACGAACACGCGGGCGCAGGCCGACGGCAGTTCCCTGGGCGAGCTTTCGTTCTCGGCAACCCCGGCCGAGGAACTGGCCAGCGGCGCCGCGGTTCGGAATGCTCTGGCCGAGGCTGTGGCCGATGCCACGGCGCTTGCCGCGGCAGAGCTTGTCGGCCTGTGCCAACGCGCCTTCGAGATTACCCTCGACTACATCAAGACGCGCGAGCAGTTCGACAAGCCGATCGGGTCGTTCCAGGTCATCCAGCACCGTGCCGTCGATCTTAACGTGATGTGCGAGGTCGCCCAGGCCGGAGTGCGCGAAGTTCTGGCGCGGATGGACGGTGAAACAGACGCAAATACCCGGTCAAGGCTGGCCAGCCGGGCCAAGGCGCGGGCCGTCACCGCCGCAAGGAAAGTCACCCGCGACGCCATCCAGCTGCACGGGGCAGTCGGCTACACCGACGAGTTCGATATCGGGCTTTACATGAACCGGGCGCTGGTGCTGTCGGCCTGGCTGGGCGACGACGCCTATCACCGCCGGGCCTGGTTCGACGCGCGCGAAGAAGAGGGGGCCGCACAATGACCGACTGGAACGCAATGAGCGATGCGGAGTTCCGCAAGGAAGTGCGCGGTTTTTTTGAGGCCGAGTACCCCGAGGAGCTGCGCCACCTGCCGCACCGACCCAAATTTTGCGAGATCGAACCCTGGCACCGCAAGCTGCACGCCAGAGGCTGGGTCGCGCCGGCTTGGCCTGCGGAATATGGCGGCATGGGGCTGAACGCCGCCAAACTCTTGATCTTTTACGAAGAACAGCAACGCTGGGGTGTCAATCGCGGGCGCGATATGGGTGTGCAGATGGTCGGCCCGCTGATCATCAAGTTTGGCACCCAGGAACAGAAGGACTATTGGCTGCCGCGCATTCTCAGTTGCGAGGACATCTGGTGCCAGGGCTATTCCGAACCCGGTGCCGGGTCCGATCTGGCCAACCTGCGCACCCGCGCGGAGATTGACGGCGACGAGTTCGTCATAAACGGGCAGAAGATCTGGACCACGATGGCGCATGACGCCACGCATATCTTCATGCTGGTGCGCACCGAACCGGACACGCCCAGGAAACAGCAGGGCATCAGCTTTGTCCTGGCCCCGATGGATCAGCCCGGCGTCGAGGTGCGCACGATCACCACGCTTTCCGGGGAAACCGAGTTTTGCGAGGTCTTTTTCGACAATGCCCGCACGCCGCGCGAAAACCTCGTGGGCGAGTTGAACAAGGGCTGGAGCATGGCCAAGGCGCTCCTGAGCTTCGAGCGCATCTTCATCGGCGCGCCCAGCCTGGCCCAGAACGCCCTGGGTCAGCTTGAGAGCTTTGCCCGGGGCCGTGGCGCTTTCGACGATCCGGTATTCCGTGACCGTTTTGCACAGGCCGCGCTTGATGTAGAGGATCACGCCGCGCTTTACGCCCGCTTCGCCGACCAACTGAAGCGAGGCGAAACGCTGGGCGCGGATGTCTCGATGCTCAAGATCTGGGTGACCGAGTGCTTTCAGCGCATCACCGAATTGATGATCGAGGCCGCCGGACCCGATGGCGGCACCGTCGGCCCGCTTCAGGTCGGCAACGTAAGTGTCGATGTCCTTGCGAGCTTCTACAAGGCCAGGCCGACCACGATCTACGGCGGATCGAACGAAATCCAGCGAAACATCCTGTCCAAGGCCGTTCTCGGACTGCCAGGCTGAACCCATACCCTACGGAGGAAAAGACCCATGTCGGAGCGTTATGCAAAATACGACAAACTGAAATTTGACTATCCCGCGGATCGCGTGCTGCGCATCACGTTCGACCGGCCCGAGAGCTTCAACTCGGTGGATGCCGAAACCCATACCCAGATGACGGATATGTGGATCGACATCGACCGTGACCCGGACATCAACGCCGTCATCGTGACCGGCGCGGGCAAGGCGTTCTCTGCCGGCGGCGATTTCAGCCTGATCGAAAACATGATCGGCAATTCGCACGAGATCATGAAGACGTGGAAAGAGGCCAAGGACCTCGTCTACAACATCATCAACTGCAACAAGCCGATCATTTCCGCGATCAACGGCCCCGCGGCCGGCGCCGGTCTGGTTGTCGGCATCCTCGCGGACATCTCGATTGCCGGGAAGCGGGCCAAGATCGTCGATGGTCACCCGCGCCTGGGGGTTGCCGCCGGTGATGTTGCGGCGATCATCTGGCCGCTTCTGACCTCGATGGCCAAGGCAAAATACTACCTGATGACCTGCAAGCCGGTTTCGGGCGAAGAGGCCGAGCGCATCGGTCTTGTGTCGATGTGCGTTGAAGATGACGAGCTGCAGCAGATCGCTCTGGACACGGCCGTCGAGCTGGCCAACGGCTCGCAAAGCGCGATCCGCTGGACCAAGTATTCGCTGAACAACTGGCTGCGTCAGGCCGGCCCGATCTTCGATGCGTCGACCGCGCTGGAAATGCTCGGCTTCATGGGCGACGACGTCAAGGAAGGCGTGCTGTCGCACCGCGAGAAGCGCGCGCCGAACTTCCGCAAGGATTGCCCGATTTAAGCGGCGAACGGTCAAGGAGGCATGGTCATGTCCGAAAACATCTATCAAGGTATCGCGCAAGCCTATGCCGCCGCGGCTGAAAAGGCTGCGGGCCTGAAATCACGGTTTGCGGCTGCCGGATTCGACCCGGCTGCTGTTTCGTCGCTGGCAGACCTGTCGCGTCTTCCGGTGATGAAGAAGGAAGAGCTTCTGAAGATCCAGCGCGACAACCCGCCTTTCGGCGGTTTCCTTGCCTCGGATCTGAAGGATGTCGGGCGGATCTACGTGTCGCCCGGCCCGATCTTCGAACCGGCCCTTTCGGGCGGTGGCGGTCACGGTCTTGACCTGCTGTTCAAGGCGGCCGGCGTGGGACCGGGGGATGTCATCCTGAACACCTGGATGTACCACCTCGTGCCTGCGGGGCTTCTGTTCGATGAAGCGGCGCAGGCCGCGGGCGCCACGGTGATCCCCGGCGGGGTCGGCAATACCGAGCTTCAGGCACAGATCATCGTCGAAACCGGCGTGACCTCGATCTGCGCCTCGACCGCGTTTTTCCTGACGCTGGCGGATAAGGTGATCGAAGCCTATGGCCGCGACGCGTGGAAGGTGAAAAGCGCGTTTCTTGGTGGCGAGATGGGTGACTGGATGGCCAAACGCCGCCGAATCAAGGCCGACTATGGCGTCTCCACCTGGGCTGCCTATGCCACTGCGGATCTGGGCCTTGTCGCCTATGAGGATGGCGGCGAAGGCTATGTGGTTCATCCCGACCGCGTGGTGCAGATCTGCGATCCGGTCAGCGGCGAACAACTGCCGCAGGGCGAGCCGGGCGAGGTCGTCGTGACCGCGCGCGATGCAGGTTGGCCGATGATCCGGTTCGGCACCGGCGACAGCGCCTTTGCGCTGGAAAGCAACGCGGATGGAAGCGTAAGTCGCCTGTCCGCCCTGCAGGGCCGGGTGGGCGCGGCAGTGAAGGTGCGCGAGATCTTCGTTTATCCCCGCGTGATCGAGGAAGTCGTGATCGCGACACCCGGCGCCAAGTCTGCACAGGCCGTTGTGACGCGCGAGAACGACCGCGACATGATCCGGCTTTCGCTGGTGCTGGATGAGGGTGCCGACACGGCCGCTGCCGAAGAGGCCGCCGCCGAGGCCTTCAAACTGCAGGCCAGAATCCGCGCCGACGCGGTGGGCGTGGTCGCGGAGTTGCCGGAAAATGCCGAGTTGATCGTCAACGATAAGGACGGCTGAGCCTGGCCATAACCGGATGATGCTCGCATATGCTGGGCGATCGGGATTTCCCGGCCGCTCCCATTTCATTTCAGCTCAGTTCAACCGTCAGAACGCGTTCAGCCCGGTCAGGTTACGCCCGATGACCAGTTTCTGGATCTCGGTGGTCCCGTCCGGGATCGGCATGATCTTGGCATTGCGGAAGTGCCGTTCGACGGGAAACTCCTTGGTGATGCCGTTGCCGCCGTGAATCTGGACGGCCTTGCCGGCAATCTCGACAGCCATTTCCGTCGCATACCATTTCGCCATCGAGGTCTGTGTGTCGCACCGCACGCCCAGATCCAGAAGCTGCAGGCCGCGCTGACACAACAGGCGCGCTGCATCCAGGTGCGTGGCCATGTCGGCCAGGTAGCCCTGGATCAACTGGTGCCCGCCGATGGGCTTGCCGTGCTGTTCGCGTTCCTGCGCATATTTGACGGCACATTCCAGTGCTGCCTGGGCAATGCCAATGCTGGTCAGGCCGACAAACACGCGGGCGCTTTCAAACAGCTTCAAAGTCTGGAACAGGCCCCCGCCTGCACTACCGAGAACATGTTCGGCAGTGGTTTCGGCCCGGTCGAAAAACAATTCGCAGGTCGATGCACCAACAAGCCCCAGCTTGCGCAATTCGCGGCTTTCGTATCCGCCGGTGTCACGGTCGACGATGACCATGGAAATACCGTCGTCCAGATTGCAGACAACGATGGCGAAATCCGACTGGGCCCCATTGGAAATCCAGAGCTTCTGGCCGGTGACGAAAATCTTGTCGCCCTCGCGGTCTGCGCGGGTTTTGACCTCGCGCACGTTCGAGCCGACCTCTGGTTCGGAAATACAGGTGGCACAGATCCGTTCGCTGCGCAGGAGCGGCTTCAGATAGGCCTCTTTCTGCGCCGGATTTCCCAGAAGGTTGACCGCAAACACGGCGTGGCCTTGGATCAGGACCGCAATTGCCAGATCTGCCCATATCCGGGCCAGTTCCTCGTAAAGGATGCCATAGGTCATGCGGTCGATTCCGGCACCGCCGTCTTTCTCGGGGATCAAGCCGCTGATCAGCCCAAATTCCTCGACCTTGGCGAACAATGATTTCAACGTGTCCGCGTCGGGCGGGTGGCCCAGCTCTTCGTATTTCTCCGCCAGCGGAGCGAACTCTGCCTCGGCCATCTTGCGGAAGTTCTCCAGCAACATGCGTTGCTCGTCTGTATAGATTGCCTGAGCGGCGGCGATCACGTTTTCCATAATTCTATTCCCTGTTTCAGCGGCCGAGAATGGTGACACAGGCGGCAGCTTCTTCTACCCCGTGCAAGCCCCCACCGTTTTCGGCGATGGCGTTCTGCGCCCCTTCGACCTGACGCGCGCCGGCTTCGCCGCGCAGTTGCGTGACCAGTTCAAAGACCTGCCCGATACCGGTGGCCCCGACCGGGTGGCCCTTGGATTCCAATCCGCCCGAGGGGTTCACCGGAATGCGTCCGCCGATCTTTGTGTCGCCGCGCAAACTGGCCGGGCCGCCCTCACCGAATTCGACAAACCCGAGGTTCTCGATCTGGATTACTTCACCGACGGCGGTGGCGTCATGCACTTCGGCCACCGACATATCCTCGGGGCCGAGCCCGGCTTGGTTATAGGCCTGAAGCGCGGCCAGCCGGGTCAGGTGGTTCTTGTAATCTTCCGGCGGACGATCGGTGCCCGAGCGCAGGATCGCGGCCTTGACCTTGATCGCGCGGGCGGGATCGAGCCCCAGCCGTTTGAGGCCCTCGCCCGTACAAAGCACCGCCGCCGCGGCACCGTCCGAAATCGGGGCGCACATCGGCAGCGTTAGCGGATAGGTGATGGGCGGGGCGGCCAGAACCTGATCGACACTCATTACATCGCGGTACTGCGCCAGCGGGTTATGCGCGGAATGTGCATGGTTCTTGGCGGCGACGGCGGCGAACTGTTCCTGCGTGGTGCCAAAGGTATTCATATGCAACCGCGCGAAGCCTGCATAGACATCCATGAACACGCTGTAGGGCTTGGGCGATTTAGATCCTTCGGGTTCCTCGACTCCGGCACCCAGATCGGCCAGCCGTTGCGCGACCTCGTCGCCGTTGCTGACGTCCCAGCCGCTGTCGAAGGCCGAAAACATTAACGCGCGGTCGTCGGAATACATCTTTTCGGCGCCTACGGCGAGGCAGCAATCGCCATTGCCCGCCTTGAGAAAATCCACCGCCAGTTTGAACCCGGTCGAGGCGCTGGCACAGGCGTTTTCGACATTCACCACCGGAATGCCCTGAAGGCCCATCTCGCGTAGTGCGATCTCGCCCCGTATCATGTGTTGGCCTTCCATGTGACCCTGCACCGCGTTCGAGAAGAACGCGCCGTCGATGCGATCAACCGTAACTCCGGCGTCTGAAAGGGCGGCGACGACGGCCTCGCCGGTCATGGCCTTGATGGTTTTGTCCCGGAATTTTCCGAACGGCGTCATCCCGATGCCAACGACGTAAATGTCCTGCATCGTTTGTCCTCCTGATCTAGTATCCGCGAAACTGCGGTTTTCTCTTTTCGTTGAACGCCGACAGGCCCTCGTGCATGTCCCAGGACCGCATGTGCGCGCGCAGGTTCAGCATCTCTTCGGACAGGGCGGCGGTTCCGTCCACGTCCATTGATCGGTTGGCAACCGCCTTCATACGGCGCAAAACCGCCGGGCTTTTGTCTGCCAGTCTGTCGGTAAAGGTCTGCACCGCGTCGCGCAGGTCTTCGTCCGCGACGACCTTGTTGACCAGCCCCCAGTCCATCATGTCCCGCGCCGAAACGTTCTCGCCCGAGAACAGCAGGTATTTCGCGCGGTTCAGGCCAATCCTGCGCGGCAGGACCGCCGCACCGCCTGCTCCGGGAAAGACCCCGAAATTGGAGTGTGCGTCGCCCATCTGCGCGCTTTCGGCGGCAAAGACCAGATCGCAGGCCATCACCATTTCCAGACCGCCCGCCATGGCCAGCCCGTTCACGGCGGCGATCATGGGTTTGGGGCCATGTCGCATCAGTCCAAACGTGTGATCGACGAGGTCGAGAAGATCCGGTTCGCCGGGCGCATGTTTGGCGCCGGCAACCTCTTTCAGGTCGGCGCCGGCGCAGAACGCCCGGCCCGAACCGGTCAGGACGATCGCGCGCACCGCGTCGTCTGCCATCGCCGCTTCCAGCACATCTGTCATCTCGCGCAGCATCTGCGTGGACATGGCGTTTAACTGGTCGGTCCGCTGGAAGGTGATCCATTCGGTTCGGGCTATCCGTTCGACGGATAGCGTTTGCTTGGCTTCAATCACGGTAAGCTCCTGAAAGATATGGATATTATGCCATTTTCAACTTGTCATTTCCAGCAATTTGCGCTGCTATGAGGCGGACCCGCACGCGGATAAACCGAACATTGGAGCCCGATATGAGCAACGCACCCCTGGCCGGCCTGAAAATCCTCAGCCTCGCCGAACAATTCCCCGGTCCCTATGCGACCATGCTGTTGTCGGACATGGGGGCCGAGGTGATCATGATCGAACGACCGGGCGTCGGCGATCCGGCCCGGCAGTTTCCGCCGCTGTTTCGGGCTCTGAATCGCGGCAAGCGCAGCGTGGCGCTTGACCTGAAATCCGCCGAGGGGTTGGCACGGTTTCGCGGTCTGGCCAAGGACTCGGATGTTATCGTCGAAGGGTTCCGACCCGGCAAACTGGCAGCCCTTGGTGCCGGGTTCGTAGACATGCGCCGGGTCAACCCACAGCTGGTATATGTGTCGATTTCGGGCTACGGGCAGGACGGCCCTTACCGTGACAGGGCGGGGCATGACCTGAGCTATGAGGGCGTTGGGGGCCTGCTGGCCGAACAGGCCGATGCCGGGCAGCCCGGTGCCGTGCCCGCGATCCCGCTGGCGGATGTTGGCGCGGCGCTGTTCGCGGCGATCGCAATCCTGTCGGCGGTGGTGTCGAGCCAGCGGACGGGGCAGGGGCGTTATGTGGATGTCTCGATGTCGGATGCGGTGGTTTCCATGCTGACCGCTTTCCTCGTTCCGGCCGCCAACGGCACGCCGCTGGGCGAGTTCATCGCCGAGCCGGGCTATGGCGTGTTCACCTGTAAAGACGGCAAGCTCATGACCTTGTCCATCGCGCATGAGGACTGGTTCTGGCAACCGTTCTGCGATGTGATCGACAGAGCGGATCTTGCGCCGTTGACAGGCCGCGACCGTGTCGCCCGCAAAGACGCGCTCCGCGAAGAGATCGCGGCGGTCATGGTGGGCAAGACGCGCGCCGAATGGGGCAATCTTCTGGACAAGGCGGGCGTGCCATGGGGACCGGTCAATTCGCTGGTCGAAACGCTGGACGACCCGCATGTTCGTGCGCGGCAGTTGCTGCGCACGATTGCGCATGAAGGCGGCAAGACCGAGACATTCCTCGTCCAACCTCTGAAATTCGACGATTTCGAATGTGCGACGCCTGGCCTGCCGCCAGAGCTGGGCGCTGACACTGACAGCGTTCTTGCAGTGGGCTCCGTTTGACGGAGCCCACCCACATTTGCGGTCAGCAGGCAAAGGAATATCCCCCGTTCACCGGATAGGTCTGGCCGGTGATCCAGCTGGCGGCATCAGAGCAGAGAAACAGGATCATTCCGGCGGGATCTTCCGGTTCGCCCAGACGGCGGATCACATATTGCGACAAGGCCCGCTTCTCGGTCGCTTCATCCGGGATCAGGTCGGCAACCGCCGGGGTTCTTGTGCCACCCAGAGCGACGCAATTCGCGGTAATCCCGAACCGGCCGCCGGCCTTGGCAATTGCCCGCATGAAGCCCGCCGCGCCGGCCTTGGCCCCGGAATAAACCGCCAGATGCGGTTCGCCGACGCGACCGGCATCGGAAATGACGGTTACGATGCGGCCATAGCCGCCCTTGACCATCAGGGGCATGGCGTGTCGGGTGCAGTTCAGAACCCCGTCGAAATTGGTGGCCATCCAGCGGCGCCATTCGGCGGGATCGGATTCCCAGAACGGAACAAGATCGTCCAGCCCCGATGTCGGCCCGGCATTGCCTGCGTTGTTGACCAGAATATCCACGCCGCCAAAGGCGGTCTGCGCCTCGGCAAACGCCGCGCGGACGGCATCGAAATCCGAGACATCGAAGGCCAGCGGCAGCGCCTTTGCCCCGGCGGCTTCCACTTCTGCGGCAACGCTCTGTGCCCGGTCGGCATGGAAATCGTTGACGACAACAGCACCCGCGCCGTGTTCCGCCAGATACAGCGCGACCTGACGGCCCACGCCCTGACCGGCCCCGGTCACGAAAGCGGTGCGTTCCTTGATGGCAAGCAATTCACTCATTTCAGTTCCCTTCCTATCCCAGCCATCTCTTGCGGCGGCGATAATGTTTGATGTCGCGATAGCTCTTTCGTTCGCCGGACGCGGTAACGCCAAGGTAGAATTCCTTGATGTCCTCATTGTCGGCGAGCTTGTCTGCCGGGCCGTCCATCACGATCCGTCCGTTTTCCATCACATAGGCATAGTCGGCGATGGACAGCGCTGCTGCGCTGTTCTGTTCGACCAGGAAAAAGGTGGTGCCTTCGGATTTGAGCTGCTTGAGAACGTCATAGACATCCCGGATCATCATCGGCGCCAGTCCCAGGGACGGCTCGTCGATCGCGATGATCTTGGGCTTGGCCATCATAGCCCGGCCGATCAGCAACAGTTGCTGTTCGCCGCCGGACATGAAGCCCGCGGTGCGGTTGCGCAGGTCCGCAAGCCGCGGAATCAGGGTATAAACATGATCCAGCCGGGTTTTCAGCTCGGCGGCGTTGGGCACCATATGCCCGCCCACGATCAGGTTTTGCTCAGACGTCAGATGACGCAGCACGCGCCGGCCCTCCATTACGTGGATCAGGCCGTTCTTCACAACCTTCGACGCTTCCATGTTCTGAACAGGGGTGCCGTCCAGAATGATGGACCCCGCCGAGACGTTGCCATCCTCGGATTTGAGCGTTCCCGAGATGGCCTTGAGTGTCGTGCTCTTGCCCGCGCCATTGCCGCCCAGCAGCGCAACACATTGACCTTCCTGCACTGTCATGGACACGCCTTTGAGCGCCAGGATGACATCGGAATATGTCACTTCTACGTTGTTGAGTTCCAGCATGGTCGTATTGCCCGGGGCTGAGGATAAGGACGGGCACCGCTGATGCGGTGCCCAGTTTGGTTCACCATTTCTTGACTTCAGGAATATCGACGCCGGTCGCTTCGATGGTGATTTTCCCGTTTTTGACGGTCCCGACATTCACTTTGAGGCCTTCCAATGGAAAAGGCGCTTCGGGAGTAAACGTGAGGGAGGGAAGAAAGCCGTGGGTTTCTTCGGTCGTGATCGTTTGAGCAAAGAGGGCTTCGCGTACTTTCTCGCCGGTCAGTCCTTCGGCGCCGTTCGCCTCGATCGCGTGCTGGATCACGGTCACGGTATAAAGACCCTGCGACACACCCATTGCTGTCACGACGTTCCAAGGTGCCTCGAGCCCGTACTCTGTAACCAATGTCTCGTAGAATTGTCGCGCGGGAGTGTCCTCATCGGCCGCAATCGCCATGCCGTAGGCTTCAAAGTCTCCCTCCAGTTGCTCAAGGCCGCCAAGTGCCGCCCCCGAGGCTGGAAGACCGTTATGCGAACTCATCATGATCGGGATGTTCGCCCCATTGGCCTGCAGGCCACGTTTCGCGGCAACCACGATAGAGGTGTTCGTTTGGATAATCAGCGCCTCGGCCCCGGCCCGTACAACGCGGCGCATTTGCCCCGTCAGATCGGTGGGTTGCACCTCGGTATAAATGACCTCTACGAGGTCGATCTCTTTGGGGTGCTCTTCGGCATAGAGTTCAAGGCCCTTTGCCATGTCGACATAGGCAGGCGAGGCTTCGGAGGCGAGGATTGCAACCTTGAACGGTTCGTCTCCGCCGCGCTGTTCACGCATCCAGTTCAGAAAGCCCGCGCTTTCGTGCGAGTAGGTCGGGCGTGGGTTGAAAATCCAGGCATCCGGCTGCCAGGCAAAACCGTAGGCCGCTGTCGCCATGAACATCGGAATTTTGTCTTCCGGCAGGCGTTCGGAAAGAGCCGCCACGTCAGGCCCGCCGAGCCCGACAACCGCAATCGGGTCCAGTTCCGATTTGATCCCGGGCCAGAGACTTGCCACCTGTGCCGCGTCATAGCGGGTTTCGTAATTCTTGTAGTTCAGCGTGACGCCAAGGTCCTGACCTCGGGTTTCATTCCACCAGGTGAACACGGCTTCGCGTCCGCCGGCCAGAATGGGCATGATGTCAGCATAGGGGCCGGAAAAGTCCGACAGCAGGGCCAGATTATAGATCTCTTCGGCCTTCGCTTTCAAAGGCATGGTCGCCGCGACGGCCATGGCGCCCGCTGCCAGAAAGCCGCGAAGCCCCCGTTTCGTTTGGTATGTCATGTTCTTCCTCCCAGGTTGAATGCCGCCCCAGATCAGTAAGGAAACGGCCAGATACGGTATGATGATTTCAGGATGTTCCAGCGGTGCATCAGCCCCTTGGGTTCAAGGATCATGAACATCGCGATCACGCCGCCAAGAACGACATTCATGCCGGCGAACACGATATCGCCGCCAAGAAAGGACACCGACTCGGCGATATTGGGGCCAACCGTCGCGATGATTTCCTGAATGATGCGGATGACGAAGACCCCGACCAGAGCCCCCACGATCGAGCCCATGCCGCCGACGATGATCATTGCCACGAAGAAGATCGAATGGAACAGGGTGAACTGATCCACCCCGACAAAGCGGATCAGATAGGCCCACAGCGCCCCGCCGACGCCGGCATAGAACGCTCCGATCAGAAAGGCATTCGCCTTTGTGGCCGCGACATTGATCCCCATGATCCCCGCTGCCACGTCGTCGTCCCGGACCGCCACAAATGCGCGGCCAAAGCGGGATCGCACGATCCCGAACGCGCCCGCGATCATGATTGCCGCGACTGCAAGATTCAGGTAGAACTGAGAAGACTCGCCGACAAAGCGCAGTCCTAAAAGTTCTGCCGGCGGGACGGTGATCCCGTTTGACCCGCCCATCCAGCTCGATGGCAGGTTCAGGACGGCAAAGTGAAAGATGAACTGCGCCGCAATCGTGGTCAGAGCCAGGTAAAATCCCTTGATCCGTGCCGCAGTCAGGCCAAAGAGAAAACCGAACAGGGCGGCCGAGATCCCGGCCAGGGGAATCGTCAGCAGGAATGTCAGACCGGTCTTGGAGGCCAGTATCGAAGCCGTATAGGCCCCGACCCCCATGAACGCCGCCTGGCCCAGGTTGATCTGGCCCGCATAACCGGTGCAGATCTGAAGCCCGACAGCAATGACGGCGCTGATCAGCATCATGTTCAGGATGGCGATGATGCGCCCGCTCACCAGATAGGGTGCTGCCAGCATCAGAGCCATGAAAACGACCAGGGCAAGCGCCTGCCAGCGCGTCCGGACAACACGTCTGTCACTGCGATAGCTTGTGGAAAAAATGCCGGAAGGATCCATGGTTTACACCCGCTCGATTGTGCGCCAGCCGAACAGGCCGGTGGGCCGGATCAGTAGGATGGCGAGCATGATGATGTAAGGCACGACACTGCCAAGTGAGCCGCCGATCAACGGATCAAGGTAGTTGGTGGTCAGGCTCTGGGCGACACCGATGATCACACCCGCCAGGATCAGCCCGCCGATAGATTCCAACCCGGCAAACAATGCCACCGGCAGCGCGGCAAACCCGATATCCGAGGCCAGAAAGGTCAGCGACTTGCCGCTGAGAAAGATCATTGCACCAATCGTGGACAGGATTGCCCCGAGAACCCAGGCAAAGGCAATCGAACCCTTGACCGAAATGCCCATCGAGGATGCGACGACGTGATCTTCCGCCACTGCGGTCATCCGCAGGCCCGACCGGGTCCGGTTGAAGAACCACGACAGGCCGACAGCGGCAACAATGGTGATGATCCCGCCGATCAGCAGGTTCATCGGGATCAGCATATCGCCGACGAACAGGGGCTTCAGTGGGAAAATGATCGGGAAGGGCCGCACGGCGGGACCGAACACAAGCAGCACCAGACCGCGCAACAGGATCAGCAGGCCAACCGTGACCATGACCATCGAAAAGACCGATTCACCGATCAGCTTTGTCAAGAAAATTCGTTCGATTGCGTACCCGACCAGCCCGGCCAGAACCAGCGAAAGGGGTATCGACAACCACAGGCTAAGCCCTGCCTGCATCGTCGTGAACCAGACGATGAAACCGCCGATGATCACCAGTTCACCCTGAGCGAAGTTGAACACCTTGCTGGCCCGGTAAATCACCACGAACCCCATGGCCACCAATGCATACAGCAGGCCGATCAAAGCCCCGGTTATGATGTCATTTATGAAATAGACCATTGTCGCCGACCTCCCCTAATTTTGCGACTGCCGGCTGGCAGCCTTCGATGCGTTTTTGACGTCCGATATGCGAACCGTGGCTTTGAGCACGCCTTGGCGTCCATCCTGATAGGTCACGGCGATCTCAAGGTCAGTCTGGTTGTCGCCGCCATAGATTGCATCGACAAGCTTGGCATATCGCTCTTCCAGAAAGGCACGCCGAAGCTTGCGGCTGCGGGTCAACTCGCCTTCGTCCGGGTCGAGTTCCTTTGGGAAATTCGCAAACCGCTCCAGGCGTGAGCCTTCGGGCAAAAGCGCATTGATGCGCGCCACTTCGCTTTTTATAAGTTCCAGAATCTCGGTTTTTTGCGACAGATCGGTGTAGGTCGAAAAGCTGATATTGTTCTCTTCCGCCCAGCGGCCAAGGACTTCCATATCGATATTGATCAACGCGCTGACGAAGTTTCGGGTTTCGTCGCCCAGCGTCATGAGATCCTTGATATAGGGGCTGTAGCGCAACCGCGTCTCGATGAATTGCGGCGGATAGCTGTGCCCGTTTGCCAAACGGCGCATGTCCTTGACGCGGTCAAAGAACAAAAGTTCGCCACTGTCGGTCATCGACACCGCGTCACCGGTTTTGTACCAACCGTCTTCGGTCAGCTCCTCGGCGGTCTTCTCGGGCTTGCCGTGATAGCCACCGAAGCCCGATCCGCCACGCACCTGAAGCTCCCCTTCGTCCGAAACCCTGTATTCTAGCGGTTCGCCGTAGTTCTTGTTGCTTTGCATCCAACTGCCGCTGGTTTCCAGCTGATAGCTTTCGCCGACATGCGCGGTCAAAAGGCCGATTTCGGTCGCGCCATACACGTTGCGCAGCTTAACCCCCATCGCGTGGAACATACGAAAAACGTCTGGCGCCATCAGGGCGCCGCCGCTCATTGCGTTTTTGGCCTTACCAAGGCCAAGATTGTCGCGCAGGTGATGCAGCACAAGCGCCTCGGCAAAGGGAAGCTGCAGGCGCGCGGCAAGCCTGGGCTTTCGCCCTTCCAGCCGTTCGACATGAACGTCGCGGCCAACCTTCATACCCCAGTCGTACATCGCATTGCGAAACTTGCCCGCGCCCAGCATCCGGGCCTGAACGATCGAGGCAAGGTTTTCCCATTGCCGCGGGCTGAACACCAGGGCGTCAACCGCCAGTTCGCGGATGTTGGCAAGCACATCCTCGGGGCCTTCGGGAAAGTTGACGACCATGGGCGCGAGCAGTCCGATCGAAAGGCCGAAAATCTGTTCAGTTACCCAGGCGGGGGAAATATAGGTCAGGTATTCGGTGCCCGGCGCGATATCGACCGCCCCCATCACCCGCGAACAGTTGTCGAACAGATAGCGTTGGCTGATGACCACACCCTTGGGCTTTCCGGTGGTCCCCGACGTATAGGACAGCAACGCGATATCATCCGCCCGTCCACGTTTTACGTGTTCTTCAAATCTGGTTGGTTCCTTGGCGTGGATCTGACGTCCTGCCGCGCTTACACTTTCAAAGGAATGCAACAGGGGATGATCATAGCCCCACAGGCCGGAATCGTCCCAGTAAACGATCGCCAACGCACCCGAGTACGTGCCAGAGATCTCGACGCATTTATCGACCTGCTCCTGATCCTGCGCCAGGAATATCCGCGTCTGGGAATCCTCAGCCAGATAGAGGATCTCCTCGGCGGTCTGATCCGGATAGACGGAAAGAACCTTACCACCCAGCGACTGCACCGCGTATTCAGCCCAGAAATGTTCGGGTTCGTTTTCGCCGATCATCATGACGGATTCGCCGGCCGACAAGCCCAGGTTCTCCAACCCGAGAGCCAAGGCGCGAACCCTGTCGAGAACATCGGCCCAGGTGAACTCACGCCAGATACCCAGGCGCTTGTGCCGTTCCGCGAGTTTGGTCGGTGTAGATGTCGCTCGCGCGAGCAAAACCTGCGGCAGGGTTTCGCTAGGTGTCACTGCCGGGTCCGAAAAGACCATTGCTGTCCGTTGTTTGACCATGCCGCTACCCCAGATATGCCTTTATGACAGCCGGGTCCTTCTGGATTTCTTCCGGGGTGCCTTCGGCAATGACCCGCCCGAAATCCAGCACCACGATCCGGTCGGCAAGGTCCATGACAACGCCCATGTCGTGCTCGACCAGAACCACTGGGATCTTGCGTGCCTCGCGCACATCGAGAATGAAGCGCGCCAGGTCTTCTTTCTCTTCCGAGTTCATGCCGGCCATCGGTTCATCCATCAGGAGGATCGACGGTTCCTGCGCCAATGCACGGCCCAGATCGACACGCTTTCGCAGCCCATATCCCAACGTGCCCACCGGCCGGTTGCGGATTGCCTCGATCTCTAGAAAGTCGATGATCTCTTCTGCGGCTTCCCGATGTTCCGATTCCTCGCGCATCACGGGACCGAATTGGAAGAAGGCCTGGACCACATTCGATTTCATCAGCATGTGACGACCAATCATGATGTTTTCCACCACGGTCTGCCCGGCAAAAAGATGGGTGCCCTGAAACGTACGCGCCACACCGCGCCGGGCGATCTGATCGACGCGCAGGCCGGTCACGTTCTGCCCCGAGATTTCGACATGTCCCTTTTGCGGGCGGTAAAAGCCGGCGGTCACGTTCAGAAAAGATGTTTTCCCGGCACCGTTCGGGCCGATGATCGCAAGCAATTCATCGTCGTTGACAGAAATGCTCACATCGTTGAGCGCAGTCACACCGCCGAATTTCAGTGTAGCGCCGCGCACGGCGAGCGGTGTTGAAGCATGTCCCGCATCCAGTGTCATGACAAGGCACATGACTGGCCTGAGCAACCCGCCGGGCCGTATTCAACCCGATCGAACGGTGATCCGCTTGTGACATGGTTTCGTCGCATCGTTTCTCCTCCCACCTCTTTTTTCAGAGGCTTGCTGAAAACTAACATATGTTAGAAATTTAAATCAACACCGGAGTCCGTTGACCCTAAAGAACCATTCAGACTTCTGAATATTCGGCGGAAAAACTCCGCATCCCGGTTTGATCCTGGCACCATACTGTTCCGGAGGCACCGGTTCCATCATTATGCAGTTGCAAGTTGCAGGGCAGCGTCAACGGGGCAAGACCCCGGAAAGAAAACCGTCCTGGCGGTTCTTTTAAGGCATCCGCGGCCAGGTTGAGAAGCAGCGTGGCCTGCAAGGGGCCGTGCACAACCAGTCCGCGATAGGACTCGGTTTCGGTCGCATAGACGTGGTCATAATGGATGCGATGCGAATTGAACGTCAGCGCGGAATAGCGAAACAGCAGCACCGGATCGGGTGTCAGGCTTGATGCCAGCGTGGCGGCGTCGGGCGCTGCGGGGGCTGGTGCAGGTGCGGTCCGCGCCGGGCCGGGCGGTGTGATCCCGCGAAAGACAATGGTTTGTGTCTCGCGGATGCAAAGCCGGTCGCCGCTTTGAAACTCCTGTTCGAGGTCAACAAAGACCAACACGCCGCTGCGGCCCTGCTTGGCCGCTATATCCCCGATCGTCGAGCGTCGGGTGACGGTCTCGCCGATTGCCAGCGGCGCGATATGGGTGACATTGCCGCCAGCCCACATGCGGGCAGGCAGCGGGACAGGCGGCAGAAACCCGCCCTTTTCGGCATGGCCGTCCTCTGAGAGGGCCGAGGTCGGCTCGGCATCAAGGGCCAGACACCAGTGAATGCCCAGCGGAACATCGCCCGCGCCGTCCCAAAGATGGCCGCCAAACGTGGCGCGGAACTTGTCGATCAGCCCCTGTGTCAGCAAGTCTTCGCGGGTTTCGGTGCGCCCCTGCCAGGGTGCCAGCGCCTCAAGGTCAATCTCGCTCATGGGCCTCAAACCTCAGAAGGATCGCGGCATGCCGAGGATATGTTCACCGACATAGGAGAGGATCAGGTTGGTCGAGATCGGGGCCACCTGGTAAAGCCGCGCCTCGCGGAACTTGCGCTCGACATCGTATTCCCGTGCGAAGCCAAAGCCGCCGTGGGTCTGGATGCAGGCATTGGCCGCTTCCCAGCTGGCCTCCGAGGCCAGCAGCTTGGCCATATTAGCCTGCGCTCCGCAATCCAGCCCGGCATCGAAGCGCCTGCAGGCTTCAAAGCGCATCAGATTGGCGGCCTCGATGTTGACATAGGCCTTGGCAATGGGAAACTGCACGCCCTGGTTCTGCCCGATGGGACGGTCGAAAACGATCCGCTCGCCGGCATAGGCGCGGGCCTTGTCGGTGAACCAGTAGCCGTCACCGATACATTCCGCAGCAATCAGGGTGCGTTCGGCGTTCAGACCGTCAAGGATATGGTAAAACCCGCGCCCCTCGGTGCCGATCAGGTTCTCGGCGGGTATTTCCAGGTTGTCGAAGAACACTTCGTTGGTTTCGTGGTTGGGCATGTTGTCGATCGGGCAGATCTCCATGCCCTTGCCGATTGCCGCCTTCAGATCGACCATGAAGATCGACAGGCCCTGCGACTTTTTCCTGACCTCTTTCAAGGGCGTGGTGCGCGCCAGCAGGATCATCAGGTCGGAATGCTGGATACGGCTGATCCAGACCTTCTGGCCGTTGATCTCATACCGGTCACCCTTCTTGACCGCGGTCGTCTTCAGTTTGGTGGTGTCGGTCCCGGTTGTCGGTTCGGTCACGGCCATGGATTGCAGGCGCAACGCGCCGCTGGCAATACCGGGCAGGTATTTCTGCTTTTGCTCATCCGAACCATGCCGCAGAAGCGTGCCCATGTTATACATCTGCCCGTGGCAATGGCCCGCGTTTCCGCCGCAGCGGTTCACCTCCTCCATGATGATCGAGGCTTCCGTCAACCCCAGACCCGAGCCACCGTATTCCTCTGGGATCATCGCGGCAAGCCAGCCCTCGCGGGTCAGCGCATCGACAAACTCCTCGGGGTAGCTTTCGCGGCGATGATATTCCGGCGGAAACTGCGCACAAAGCGCGCGCATTGCGTCGCGCAGATCATTATGGGTGTCGGGGGCCGAGGTCTGCATCGCCTATTTCGCCCCCGGTCCGGAGGTTTCAAGGATTTCTTCTTCGGCACGCTGCCACAGCTCATAGGAAATCGGGTTTTCGCTTTCCTCGAGGATATGTCCCACCAGGCCGATGGCCCGCGCCATGACGCCGAAACCGCGCACGATCTTCCAGGGGAAGCCGAATTCGCAGCAGATCGCCCCGATCGCGCCGGTGGCGTTGATCGGCAGCATCTTGCCCGATCTTTCCTCGGCCACGGTCTGAATTTTCTGGATCAACGCGATGTATTCGCCGGATTTTCCGTTCTCGGCGGCGATTTGGAAAAGGCGCGGGGTGCGCGGATCGACGGGCTTGTGCACCGGATGGCCCAGCCCCGGCACGATGGCCTTGCGGGCACGGAATTTGTCCACCGTCTCGACGGCCAGCGCATCCAGATCGACACCGGTGCCCAACTTGTCCTGTGGCAGTGCCTCGTAAAGCATTTTCGAGGCACCTTCCATAGAACCGACAAAGACGGTGCCCAGCCCACACAAGCCAGCCGCCACGGCCGCCTGAAGCGATTCCGGCGCCCCCATATAGGTCATCCGCGCCGCCAGGGCCGACGGCGTGATGCCATGTTCGACCAGGGTAATGACGATGGCGTTGAACACCCGGCTTTCCTCGGATGTGGCCTTGCGACCCGTCAACTGAAGAAACGCCAGATCGCCGAGGTTCATGTGGCCCAGGATTTCGTTGGGCAGATCGAGCCCGCGCACGCTGATCTTGTCAGAGGTGCTCCAGGCAATGTCGGAGCTGATTTTTTCTTTGCGTCTTCCCATCAGACAGGATCCCACGAAAAGACATCCGCCGAAACTTCGAGCGGTGTGAATTGCGATTTGAGCGCGGGAATGGCACGCTCGGCGATTTCGTCGGCGGTCCAGCCATCACCGGAATGAACCGACCGCACCGGGCGGGGCTGGTTGAACAGGAAGATTTCGTTCTTGCGAACCGCAAAGATCTGTCCGGACACGTCGGCCGCGCGGTCGCTCATCAGGAAACAGGCCATTGGAGCGACTTTGGCCGGTGTCATTTCCTTGATCTTTTCGACCCGTGCCGCCTGTTCCGGGGTGTCTGTCTTGATAGACGAGATCATCCGGCTCCAGGCGAAGGGCGCGATGCAGTTTGACCGCACGTTCCAGCGTTTCAGGTCGAGCGCGACCGATTTCGAGAAGGCCGCGATGCCCAGCTTTGCCGCCGAATAATTCGCCTGCGCCAGATTGCCAATCAGCCCCGAGGTCGAGGTCATGTGCACCAGAGCACCGCCCTCTTGTTCGCGGAAATAATCGGCCGCCGCGCGGCTGGTGTTGAACGCACCGTAGAGATGGACCTTCACAACCGCGTCGAAATCCTCGTAGGTCATCTTGTGGAAGAACCCGTCGCGCAGGATGCCCGCGTTGTTCACCACCGCGTCGATGCGGCCGAATTCGCTGACTCCGGCTTCGATCATCGCGCGCGCGGCGTCCGGATCGGTGACGTTGCCGCCATCGGCGATCGCATCGCCGCCCGCCGCCTTGATTTCTTCAACGACTTTCTGCGCCGCGGTTTCCGTCTGTCCGGTGCCCTTCAGTGACGCGCCCAGATCATTGACCACCACGGCGGCGCCTTCCGAGGCTGCCATCAAGGCGATATCACGCCCGATCCCACCGCCGGCCCCGGTGACCAGAACCACCTTCCCATCAAGTGCCTTTGTCATCTTCATTCTCCCTCAGCTTGCCTTGCGATATTTGTCCAGGCCGCCGGTATGCATGACCCGGCCCATGAGCGGCACGCCGATGATCTCTTCTGCCTTGTTCGCCGCTGCGATCAGCTTGTCCAGATCAATGCCGGTTTCGATGCCGAGCTCGTGACACAGGAACACCGCATCCTCGGTGCAGACATTGCCTGCGGCGCGGGCGTGACCGTGGCCCGCGAAAGGACAGCCGCCAAGACCGGCGACCGAGCTTTCGAACATGTCCACGCCCATCGACAGGGCGGCATGGAGATTGGCGATCCCCAGCCCACGCGTATCATGGATGTGCATACCGATGCGCGCCTCGGGCGCCATTTCGCGCAGCGCGCCGATCATCCGTTTGACCGCCTCGGGGTTTCCCCAACCCATGGTGTCGGCGACCACGAGGATCGGCACGGGGATGTTCTCTTCTTCGCACAGCTGAAGGATAAAGCGGAAATCGTCCAAGATTCGCTCTTGCGGGATGGGGCCTTCGAAGTTGCAGCCAAATGCCGTCATCACATAGGCCGCGTCGACGGTATATCCTTCTTCCTTGTAAAGACGGACCCAGTCGCGTTGTTTTTCCCGCATCTCCGCCGAGGAACAATTGTTGTTCGATTGGGCGAATGCCTCGGAGGGATAGAACAGCAGGCGCGGGTCGATATCGACCTCATGCGCGGTCAGGGCCTTGCGAAACCCTTTGTCGTTCAGCCACAGCGATGTGTAATTCACGCCCGGCTTGCGCTTGATACGCTGGAACAACTCGCCGGTGTCGGCCATTTGCGGTACGTATTTCGGGCTGACGAAACTTCCGACCTGAATGCGCTTCAGACCGGTTTCGCTGAGCATGTCGATCAGTTCGATCCGCTCTTCGATCGGATAAATCTTCTTTTCGATCTGAAAACCCTCGCGCGGGCCTTCTTCACGAAATTCGACGAATTTGGGAAAGTCGTTCATTTCATCACTCCTCGGATGGCAGAATCTCGGCGATGACCTGGCCCCGGTCGACCATGTCTCCATTCGAGACGGATATGTGGCTGGCGATCCCGGCCGCGGCCGCCCGGATCGAGATTTCGAGTTTCATGGATTCCAGGACCGCAACCACGTCGCCTTCGGCCACGCTCTGACCATCGGAGACCTTGATTTCGACAATCATGCCGGTCAGCGGAGAGGTCACGGCGCGATCCGCCGCGGCATCGCCGCCGGCAAAGGCAAGGGGCGCGGCGGGGCGGAAGACCAGGCGGCCTTCGGGCGTGCCCAGTTCGATCACGCCGGCATGCAGACGTGCCTCGATCAGGTGGACAGTGTCGCCCTCGTTCAGGCGCCAACGGCCCGGCGTGATTTCGCGTGCCGACAGTGTCAGCGCCTCGCCGTTTTCCGAATAGACGGTGTATCTGGCACCCGGTTTGACAGGACTGACGCGCAATTCCTCGGATACCTCGTCAGAATCGGTAAGCGTCACGCGCTGCCCCGCTTCCATCGCATCGCCGCCCAGTCCAAGCCGCCAGCCGGTAAAGGCATCACGGTTGGTCCAGGGATTGGCGTTTGTGTCGCTGCGCGACTGGGTCACGAAGAGAATGGCAGCGGTTGCTTTCCACAGATCGGGGCGGGTCAGGCCGGGTGCCTGTGTCAGCTCATCCAGCCTGCCGTCGATCCAGCGGGTATGCACCTGCATCCGTTCGAATTCATGGTTTCGCGCCAGCGCCGTCAAAAAGGCGCGATTGGTTTCGACACCTTCGACCGCGACATGATCAAGCGCCGTGGCCAGACGTGCCAATGCGGTTTCCCGGTCGGGCGCGTGCACGATCAGCTTGGCGATCATCGGGTCGTAGTAGGGCGTGACGGCATCGCCTTCCTCGACGCCGCTGTCGATACGCAGGCCCGATGGCAGGCTGAGCGTGGTGAGCGTACCCGTCGACGGGGCGAATTGCATCGCCGGATCTTCGGCGTATAGCCGTGCCTCGACCGCATGGCCGTTGATCGCCAGATCCTCCTGCACCAGCCCGAGGCCCGCGCCTTCGGCAATGCGCAGGTGAAGCGCGACAAGGTCCAGCCCGGTGATCGCTTCGGTGACGGGATGTTCCACCTGAATGCGCGGGTTCACCTCAAGAAAGAAATATTCGTCCCCCGCGACCAGAAATTCGACCGTGCCCAGCCCGCGATAGTCCAGCGTTTCACCGAGGCGCACCGCGTCGCGCGCGATGTCGTCCAGAAGCGTGCGCGGCAATCCCCAGGCCGGGGCTTCCTCGATGACCTTCTGGTGACGGCGCTGAAGCGTGCAATCGCGTTCGAACAGGTGCACCACATGGCCCTTGCCGTCACCTGCGATCTGCACTTCGACATGGCGCGCCTCGGGCAGGAAACGCTCCAACAGCAGCCCTTCGGAACCGAAGGTGGATTTTGCTTCGCGCAGCGCGCCTTCGATGTCCTCGACCAGCGTGGTTTCGTCGGTGACGAGCCGTTGCCCTCGCCCACCACCGCCGCCGACAGCCTTGAGCAGCACCGGCAGGCCCATTTGGCGCACCTCCTCGGCAATCTGCTCGGGATCGGACCGCGCACCTTCGGCGCCCGAAATCACCGGGACGCTGGCCGCCACGGCGGCCTCTTTGGCGCTGGCCTTGTCGCCGAAACGTTCCAGCGTTTCCGGCGTCGGCCCCATGAATATCATGCCGGCGGCTTCGACCGCGCGGGCAAAATCGGGGTTTTCGGCCAGAAAGCCGTAACCGGGATGGATCGCATCCGCGCCCACCGATTGCGCGGCGGCAATCACCGCGTCGATCTTCAGGTAACTTTCGGAGGCCGGTCCGCCGCCGATACAGACAGATTTGCCGATCTCGCGGACATGCAGGGCATTGGCGTCGGCCTGCGAATGTATGCCGACAGGTGTGATACCGCTGGCCCGCGCAGTGCGCGCGATCCGGCAGGCAATTTCGCCGCGGTTGGCGATCAGAAGCGTTTTGATTTTCACGGTTCGCTCCTCACATCCTGAACACGCCGAAGTTGGTCTCGACCTTGGGTCTGCGCGATGTCACATCTAGCATCAGCGCCATGACGTCACGGGTCTCACAGGGCTCGATCACGCTGTCGATCCAAAGGTTGGAAGCAAAATTATAGGCTCCCTGAAAATCTTCGTATTCCTCGCGGATCGGTGCCTTGAAGGCCTCCTCCTCCTCGGCGGTCCAGTTTCTGCCTTCGCGTTCGTTGATCTGCGCGCGCACCTGCGCCAGCACGCTGGCGGCCTGTTCCGGCCCCATGATCGCCGACCGTCCCGTCGGCCAGGCGAACATTGCGTCCGGCTGGAACGGGCGGCCCAGCATCGCCAGGTATCCGGCCCCGTAAGAGCCACCGGTGATGATTGTGAATTTCGGCACCCCGGCCGAAGACATGGCCGTGATCATCTTCGCACCGGCTTTTGCGATGCCCATCTGCTCGACCTCGCGCCCGACCATGAAGCCGTTCACATCGGCCAGGAACAGCAGCGGAATATCACGCTGCACGCAGAGATTGATGAAATGCGTGGCCTTCAGCGCGGCTTCGACGAAAAGCACACCTGTATTGGCGAGAATACCGACCTCGTGGCCGTGGATGCGACCCCAGCCGGTCATGATCGTGTCGCCATAAAGCGGTTTGAATTCGTGAAAATCGCTCTCATCGACCAACCGAGCCACGATTTCGCGGTTGTCGGTCGGTACCTTGGGGTCGCGGCTGATGAGTCCATAAATCTCTTCGACCGGGTAGGCGGGCGCACGGGGCGCTTCGGGCGTCTTGCGGGGTTGGGGTTTTTCGCCAAGATGGCTGACAATTTCGCGCGTGATGGCCAGAGCATGGGCGTCATCTTCAGCCAAATGGTCGGTCACGCCGGAGACGGACGAATGCATCTTGCCGCCACCCAGTTCTTCGGCTTCGACCTTTTCGCCGGTTGCGGCAAAGGTCAATTCCGGTCCGCCCAGATACATAAAGCCCTGACCGCGCACGATCACCACTTCGTCACAGAGCGCGGGGATATAGGCACCACCCGCAGTGCAGGGCCCCATGACCACGGCGATTTGCGGCACACCATCGCCGGACATGCCAACCTGTTGGTGAAAGATGGACCCGAACTGGCCTTCGTCGGGAAAGATGTTTTCCTGATCCGGCAGGAAGGCGCCGCCGGAGTCCACGAGGGTGATAACGGGCAGACGGTTCTTCCATGCGATCTTCTGCGCCCGCACATGTTTGCGCGATGTCATGCCGAAATAGGTGCCGCCCTTTACCGTGGCATCATTGGCGATGATCATGCATTGACGGCCCTCGATCACACCGATCCCGGTGATGATGCCCGCGCCCGGCGGCACGCCATTGTATTTGTTCAACCCGGCAAGTTCTCCGAGTTCCAGAAATGGTGTGCCCGGGTCGATCAGGCGTTCAATCCGTTCCCGCGGCAGGATCTTGCCCTTCTCCACATGCCGGTCGCGCGCCTTTTTGGGGCCGCCGACACGTTGCAGCAGCCGCAGCGCGTGCAGATCGGAGAGTTTTTCACGGTAGTGTGCGTCATTTGCCCGAAAGTCGTCGGACCCGGTATCAAGCAGGGATTTCATTTTGGTCATGGCAGGTTCGGATATTCCCTGAGAACAAAGGCGACCTTGGCGGCGCCGGGTTTTTCGAAAGTGTCAGCCGCCACCAGGTGAACGTCGGCCTTGAAGACAAGCGCGTCGCGCAGGCGTTGCTCGATCTTCTTCTTGAGGGCGGCGTCATCGGCCGGATCACGACCGGGGCCGCGTTCGACAATCACCGTCAGCGCGCCCTGCGTGGTGTGGCCCTCGAAATCAGCGACGATCCGCATGACGCCATTGGTGTCTGGCACCATCTCGGTGATTACGCTGTTGATGGCGGACGGGAATACATTGGCCCCGCGCACGATCAGCATGTCGTCGGTGCGACCGGTGCAGCGGATCTTGGGGCCGGTGCGCCCGCAGGCGCATTCGGTGTCGATGACCTCGATATAGTCGCCTGACCGGAACCGCACGAGCGGGCTCGCCTGGCGGCCGATCGCGGTATAGATCATCTCGCCCTCGGCGCCCTTTTCCCAGGGAATGATCCTGCCGCTATCGGGATCGAGCAATTCGGTGATGATATAGTCCATGTTGACCATATGCATTCCCGACTGTTCGTCGCATTCGGCCCAGTAAGTCACGCCCAGATCGGTTCCGCCCAGCATTTCGGTGCATTTCGCCCCCCAAGCCGCTTCGATCTTGGCGCGGATAGCAGGGATGCCGCCGCCGGGTTCGCCACCGACGATGACCTGTTCCACGCCCAACTCACTAGCCTTGCAGCCCAGCACTTCGGGCGCTTTTTCGGCCAGGTGCAGAACGAAATTCGGAGCACCAACGATGCAGCGCGGGCGCGTATCCGCGCAGGCACGCAGCAGCCGTTCGGCACCGCCATCCGCCCCCACCGGCACATCGATCGCGCCCATATACTGCAACCCCTGCATCACGGGGATGCCGCCGACAAAGCCCTTGGCCAGCGAAAACGCGTGCAACACCATGTCGCCGGGGCGCACGCCATTGGCAAAGAAGCAGCGCGCTGTCATCTCGTGCCACATCTCGGCGTCGGATTCTGTCAGGGCCACATATGAGGGGCTGCCGGTCGTGCCCGACGAGGCCTGCATCTGGATGATGTCCGACATGGGCGCGGCACGGTGCTTGCCAAAGGGCGGCTCGGCAGCGAGGCTTTCGCGGATCTCGGTCTTGTAGGTATAGGGCAGTTTTTGCAGGTCTTCGATGGTGCGGATATCGTCGAAGTCCACACCGGCCTCGGCGAACTTTTCCTGATAGAAGGTCGAGTTCGCCTTGAGATACGCCATCTGATCGCGCAGCCGCTCTTCCTGAATACGGCGCACCTCGTCGAGCGGTGTGCCCTCGATCGTGTGCCAGAAGCGATCATTTATCTTGTCGGCGGCATCCTGCCGCCTGAAGCGCATTCCAAATTGCATGTCGTTCTCCATGTCGGGCAGAGCGATCAATAAGACCGCGGCAGACCCATGACCTTTTCGCCGATGAAGCTGAGGCACAGCTCGCGGTTCACGGGCGCCGTGCGCAACAAGCGCACCAGCGGGTACATCTCGTATAGTCCCGTATCCTCGGTGAAGCCCGATCCGCCATGCGCCTGCAGCGCGGCGTCCACCGCGTCGATCCCGGCTTCGGCGGCGGCGTATTTTGCCATGTTTGACGACGCCCCTGCCGGCAGTTTGTTGTCAAACTCCCAGGCCGCCCGACGGGTCATCAGGCTGGCCATCTCGACCGCTGTGTGCGCCTTGGCCATCGGGTGCTGCACGCCCTGATGCGCACCGATGGGTTGGCCGAACACATTGCGTTCGGAGGCATAGGCCACGCCCTTGTTCAGGGCGAACCGGCCGATGCCGCAGCACAGGGCGGCCAGGATGATGCGTTCGGGGTTGAGACTGTCGAACAGGATCGAGAACCCTTCGTCCACCTCGCCGACCACGTCCTCCGGGCCCAGATCCACCTCGTCGAAGAACAGGGTCCACTGTTCCTCGGGCAGGGGGATCGAGATCTTCACCCGCTGCTTGTCGACGCCCTTTTTCTTCAGATCCACTGCGAACAGGGTAAAGCCGTCGGTCTTGCGGCTGACCTCGGTATGCGGCTTGGTTCGCGCCACGACTAGGCAATAGTCCGAGACCTCGGCGCCAGTGATAAAGGTCTTTTCGCCCGACAGGCTGAACCGGTTGCCCCGACGTTTGGCCAGCGTAGTGGCCTTCATCGTGTTCGACCCGGCGCCCGGTTCCGTGATCGCAAAACAGAACTGGATATCACCGCGGCAGGCCGCCGGCAGCAGCTCTTTCTTGTGGAATTCACTCCCGTGGCTGGCGATATGAGCCAGCGACATGGTCGGCCCGACCACCATCATCAAAAGCGGAATGCCGTGATTGGCGGTGCCTTCCATGAACAGCGCCATTTCGGTCATGCCGAGGCCCGCGCCGCCGTATTCCTCGGGCACCATGATGCCGAGAAAACCGTCATCGGCAATCTGCTTGAACATATCGTGGGGAAACTCGTGCTTGCGCGCGTGTTCCAGCCAATAAGCATTGTCATATGTCTGCGCCAGCTGACCGCCATATTCGTAAATCTGACGCTGTTCATCGTTCAGAGTGAATTCCATGTTTCGTCCTCAAGCCTTGAATTCGGGGGCGCGCCGGTTCTCGAATGCGTCGAGGCCCTCGGCGACGTCATCGCTGGGCAGTGCGCGCACGGCGGCGTCACGCTCAAGCCGCATCTGCTGGTCGATGCCGAGATCTGCGCCTTCGCGCGCCAGCCGCTTCATTTCCGCGATCCCTGGGCGCGATCGGGTCGCGATCTTTTCGCAATATTCCAGCGCGGCTTGGTGCAGATCCGCATCCGGTACGATGTAGTTGACCAGCCCGACCTCCTTGGCCTCGTCGGCTTTGAGCCAGCGCGCTGAGAACATCAGGTCAAGCGCCCGGCGTTCCCCCATTAGCCGCGTCAGCCGTTGCGAGCCGCCCCAACCAGGGATCAACCCAAACTGTGCGTGTTGATCGCCGAACTGCGCGGTTTCGGCCGCAAAGCACACGTCACATCCCAGCATCAGTTCGACCCCGCCGGCCAGACACAACCCCTGCACTGCGACTACGACAGGGAGGGAGGAGGTTTCGAGCGCTCGCAGGTTTTCCATGCCAAAGGCGAGGAAATGGTCCAGCGCGGCGGGATCGTTCAGTTTGCCCTTCACCTCGGTCAGGTCGGCTCCGGTGCAAAAATGTTTGCCCTGCGCCCGGATCAGGATCGACCGGATATCCGGGTCCGCCTCGAACCTGGCGCGCGCGCTCGAAATGCACTCATGCACCTCAAGCGACAGGCAATTGAACTTCTCGGGGCGCGCCAGCTCGATAATGCCGACGCTGCCTTGGGTGATTACTGCGACGGGAGCGCTCATTTCGATGCCCCCTTTGCTTTCTTGTCATATTGCAGCGCCACGCGGCCGGCCTTTTCGCGGGCGATCACAAGCTTCTGGATCTGTGCGGTGCCGTCACCGATCTGCAGACCAAGCACATCGTTGTAGCGCTGGTGGTGGGGCAGGTCGGTCGTGTACCCGTAATGTCCGTGCAGGATCAGACATTGGTGCAGGATTTCGCAGGCGGTCTTAGGCAGGTACCATTTGCACATCGCCGCTTGCGACGTGTGGGGCATGCCCCGGTCGCGCAGGTCCAGCGTGTAATAGCAAAGCTGACGCATCATGGTCAGCTGGGTTTCGGCCTCGGCCAAGGGAAAGCTGACGCCCTGATACTGTACGATCGGCGCACCGAACGCCTCGCGTTCCTGCACATAGGCCCAGGTTTCATCCACCGAGGCCTGCGCCGCGCCAAGGCATTCCAGCCCGATCAGCGCGCGGGAATAATCGAAGCCCGCCATGATCGTCCCGAAGGCACGGTCCTGCTCGGCCATCAGGTTTTCGGCCGGCACAAACACGTCATCAAAGAACACCGATCCGCGGCCGACAGGCTTGGTGCCGATGTCGTCGAAATGGGTTCGCTTGATGCCGTCCTGGTTCAAATCGACAAAAAAGGCGCTGACCCCGCGCGAACCGCCATCGGGATTGCCGGTGCGGGCGAAAACCACGGCCGCATCGGCCTGGCTGGCAAAGCTCATGGACGTCTTTTCACCGTTCAGCCGCCAGCCGTTTCCGGACTTCTCGGCCTTCAGGATCAGGTTCGCCGCATCCGATCCGCCGCGCGGCTCTGTCAGGCCCAGGCCAATGACGGCATCGCCGGAGACCACCTTGGGCACCCACTCCGCAGCGATATCCCGACAGGCGTGCTTGGCCACCATGCCCCCCATGAGAGAGCCAAGAAGCTGCACATAGCTCGCGTTGAAATCGGCATAGGCGATTTCTTCGACGATCAACCCTGATGTGACAGAGCTTTCGCCGAGCCCGCCGAAGTCTTCGGGCAGATCGGCCCCGATCAATCCAAGCGAACCCATCTCCTTGATCAGGGCGCGATCGAACGTATGGCCGCTTGCGCGCGCCTGATAGGTGGGCGCAAGCTTTTCAGTTGCGAAGCGCTTTGCGGTCTCGCGAAACGCCTTCTGATCGTCTGTTGGCTGGAACTGCATCGGTGCTCCTCCCATGAGCGAAAATCTTCTTTTAAAAAATCTAACAAATGTTAGAATGCAGATCAAGCGTAGTTTTAAGGAGGATGCCCACAGTGGAGAATAAGCCAACGGAGAGCTTTGGGACCATGCTCTCGCCCATCCGCGCAGGCCAGCATACATTGCGAAATCGTGTCATCATGGGGTCGATGCACACGCGGTTGGAAACCGAGCCTGACGGCATAGCCAAACAGGTCGCTTTTTACTCTGAGCGGGCGCGGGGGGAGGCGGCGATTCTGGTCACCGGCGGGTTTTCGCCCAATGCCGAGGGCATATTCGATCCAGAAGGTCCGCGAATCGATGATCCGGAAGAAGCGCTTAGCCTGCGCCCGATCTGCGAGGCGGTGCAGGCCGAAGGCAGCCTGATCTGCGCGCAACTCCTCCACGCCGGGCGCTATGCCAAGATCGAAGGCTGTGTCGCCCCGTCGCCGATCCGCGCTCCGATCAACCGTTTCATCCCGCGTGAAATGACCGAAGCCGACATTCTCCGTACCATCGAGGATTTTGCCGTGGCAGCCGCCAATGCGCAGGCCGCAGGCTTTGATGGCGTCGAGATCATGGGGTCCGAGGGATACCTGATCAACGAATTCACCGTCACCCATACCAACAAGCGCCAAGACGACTGGGGCGGCAGCGCCGCGAACCGCCACCGATTCCCGGTCGAGATCGTGCGCGCGGTGCGCGAACGCTGTGGGTCCGAATTTCTGGTTATCTACCGGATTTCGGCGGCCGATCTGATCGAGGGCGGCGCGCCCGCCGATGAAATTGCCGCACTGGCACGCAAGATCGAGGCCGCAGGTGCGGATATTCTGAACACCGGCATCGGCTGGCACGAGGCCCGCGTGCCGACGATCGCCTATCCGGTGCCGCGCGGTGCCTGGCGCAAGGCGGCAGCCAACGTGAAAGCGGCGGTGTCGATCCCGGTGGTCGCCTCGAACCGGATCAACACACCCCAGCTTTCCGAAGACATACTTGCCTCTGGCGATGCGGACATGATCTCGATGGCGCGCCCGTTTCTGGCCGATCCACATTTCGTGAAAAAGGCGCGAGAGGGCCGCGCGGACGAGATCAACACCTGCATCGCCTGCAACCAGGCCTGTCTGGATTTCATCTTTTCGGACCGGCCGGTCGGATGTCTGGTCAATCCAAGGGCCGGGCGTGAAACGGAATTCCGGGATACGCCAGCCGACACGCCAAAGAAAGTGGCCGTCGTTGGCGGTGGTGCCGCGGGCATGGCCACAGCCGCCGAGGCGGCGCGGCTGGGCCATGCTGTCACGCTGTTCGAGGCGCAGGACAAGCTGGGCGGTCAACTGAATCTGGCCCGCGCCGCACCGGGCAAGGACGAATTCGACGAAACCCTTCGGTATTATGCCGGTCAGATGCAGAAACACGGGGTCACGCAGCGTCTGGGACAGCGGGTAGAGGCGAGCGATCTTGAAGGCTTCGACCATGTGGTTATCGCCACCGGGGTCATGCCGCGCATTCCCGACCTGCCGGGTATCGACCATCACAGCGTCGCGACTTACGCCGAAATTCTGTCCGGCGACCGTGTGGCGGGCGACCGTGTCGTCGTGATGGGGGCAGGGGGCATCGGTCATGATGTGGCCGAGTTCCTGGTGACCGAACCCGCCGAGACCGCCAACTCCGACGTCTTTTGCGAAACCTGGGCTGTGGACCCCGAATTTGTCTCATCAGGTGCCCTGGCGGGCGACCCTCTGGCACCGAAGCCGTCGCGCCGCAAGGTCGTCATGCTGCAGCGCAAGACCGCTAAACCGGGGGCGGGGCTTGGTGTTTCGACAGGGTGGATCCTGCGCAACGCGCTGCGCAAACATGGGGTCGAGGCAATGGGCGGCGTGACCTATGAACATATCGACGATGCGGGGCTGCATATCGTCGCGGACGGAATGCCAAAGGTCATCGCAGCCGATACAATTGTGCTGTGCACCGGTCAGGAACCGGAACGGACCCTGGCCCAAGAGCTTGCCGCGCGCAGCGTCCCGGTTACGATGATCGGCGGGGCAAAGGAGGCCGCCGAACTGGATGCGCTGCGCGCCATTGATGAAGGCGTGCGCCTGGCGCAGGATCTCTGAACCGAAGCTCGGGCAAGGGGGAAACTATGCTGACCGACGTCATCCGCGCGGGGCGCGCTGATCTGTATTCGATCTTTCGAACCCGCGCACATGACTGCGCCCGCGCCCTCGCCATCGAGGACGGCAGCAGGAAATTGACCTATGCCGAGCTGCTGGAGCGGGTCGATCGTCTGGCTGCCGTGTTTCTGGCCAAGGGCGTTGCACCGGGCGACAGGATTGCGATCCTGTCGCACAACCGCTCTGAATACTTGGAGGTCGAACTCGCCGCAGCGGGAATCGGCGCGATCGTCGCCTGTCTGAACTGGCGGCTTGTCCCCGATGAACTGTGGCACTGCATCGATCTGGTTGAGCCGGTGCTCGCGGTTGTCGAACCGGAACTTTCAGAAGCGTATCGCGCCGTCGCGTCGACACCCTGTCTAACCGTCGGGCCAGACCTGGAAACGGCCATTGCCGGGGCCGGGCCGGACCCGCGCATCGGAAGCATGGTCGACGATCCAGAGGCCGGTCTGACGATTCTATATACCTCGGGGACTACGGGCCTGCCCAAGGGGGCGCTCATCAGCCACCGCGCGCATATCGCCCGATCCATGGCATTTGCGGCACAACTGGCGCTGGATCCCGGTGACGGGTTCATCGCCTGGGCGCCGATGTTCCACATGGCCTCCACCGATCATGCGCTGGCAACGATCTTGCGGGGCGGGACCGTGGTGATGGTGGACGGATTGCAGCCTGCAGTCATCAACGAGGCGCTGTCGCGCTACCGGATCGGCTGGTTCGTGATGATGCCCGGTGCGCTGGACGCCTTTATCGCAGAACGACGCGCCAACCCTTTGCCCGTGAAGGGGATCAAGGTTTGCGGCGCAATGGCCGATCTGGTGCCGCCGCATCAGATCGCGGAACTGACAGCCCTTCTGGACACGCCCTATCTGAATTCTTTCGGCGCAACCGAAACCGGCCTGCCGCCGGGGACCGCCGATCTGATTGCGCCGGGTGTTACCCCGAACCGGCTTTCCAAGCGCATCAGCGCATTTTGTGAGGTTCGGCTGGTCGATCCTGACGACCGCGAAGTCCCCGATGGGACGCCGGGCGAAATGGCTGTGCGGGGCCCGACATTGTTTTCAGGGTACTGGAACGCCGAGGACACCAACGCTCGCGATTTTCGCAACGGCTTTTTCCACATGGGCGACTTGTTCCGGCGCAATGCGGACGGCACCGTCGACTTCGTGGATCGGGCGAAATACCTGATCAAGACCGGTGGCGAGAACGTCTATCCGGCGGAAATCGAACGTGTGCTTCTATCTCATCCCGGTGTGGTCGATGCCGCGGTAGTGCGGGCATTCGACGTGAAATGGGGGGAAAGCCCGGTGGCCTTTGTCGCCTGCAGCAAGGGCGGGCCGGATGCCGAGGCGCTGATGAAATTGTGCCGCGAAAACCTCGCTGGCTACAAACGGCCGCGCAAGTTTCTGTTCATCGCGTTCGAGGATTTTCCCAGATCGACCAGCGGAAAGGTCCAGCGGCATATCCTCGAAGCCCGGCTCGCAGATTAATTTTTGCTCCGACCCGATCGTCACCCCGCCACGCCCGTTCGCCCCACTAGCGATTTAAGCGTTCCTGTCATCGTTGCGACGAGCTTCTCATCCCCGCCCTTTGGAGTAGCCCCCTGAAAGTGGTCCACCAACCGGGATAGATTGACCCGCGATTGACGTGCTGCCCTCTGTCGGACCACACGGCTGGGGGTTTCCCGGGGGTTTGAGCTCAGGCGGATTCTTCGATCCCTGAGCCATTCATCAGCGCGATCGGTGGTTTGTTCCCGGTTGCGCTGTGGGGGCAGCAGGTCACCCGGCGCTTCGCACGGACGGGCATGGAATGCCGGCAAGTGCCGGTTGGGGCTGCTGCGGGCCTTCAAGGGAAAGTCGGCGACTATCCGATGTGCGGGACAGAGCGGGTATTCACCAAGCGAACTCAAACGTCCGGTTCTGCACTGCGGCCCGACAAAACGATATCAAGTGATCAGCGGTCAGCCGATTGCACCTGTGTAACAGTCTTCTTCGGCCTTCCTGTCTGCATGATCTGGGACAGGTAAGAATTGCGCCGTCTGATGAAGTCACGCAGAAGAGTCGGGTAGTCTTCACTGACGGCACTCTTCACAGAAACCCGACGCTCCAGTTCATATCGCCAGGCCCTTACACGGGCAAGCCCTGTGAAGACGCCAAACTCTCCGATGGCGTCAAAAACGTCGAAATAGCGGAAGACCGGGCCGAAGACGACATCGACGAGGCTGAACTGGTGGCCGTCGAACCATGGTCCCTCCCCAAGCTCCGCGTCCAGCCGAAGGAACTTTGCGCGGAGCGCCGCGACTTTTGCTTCCAACGCTTTATCGTTCGGCGCCGAGTAGAACCCCGCAATGTCGTTCAAGACAGCAGATCCAAATTCAATCCAGGCACGGTGGCGGGCGCGATCGAGAGCGTCGTGCGGATGAAGCGCGTGGGGTTGTGTATCCTCAAGATATTCGAGGATAACCGCAGATTCGAAAATCGGCGTCCCGTCCACAACCAGGACAGGCGTCTTGCCCAGCGGAGATATGGCAAGAAACCAGTCGGGCTTGTTCGAAAGATCGATGTGAGTTCTCTCGAACGTGACACTTTTCTCAGTGAGCGAGATCGCTGCGCGCTGCACATATGGGCAGAGCGCATGGCTAATGAGGTGGAGGCTCATGTTGTCTCTCCCTCCATCTGCACGTTGCCGGGCGCGAAGGAGGGGCTGAGGGCGAAACGGCCGTCGCCCAGAAGTCCTTGCACGACGGCAAGCAGCGTCAGATAGGCCGGGTATTCCCACCCGCCGTTCTCGTATCCGAACATCCAGCCGTTTCCTGAGTGAGCCCAGGTCGCTCCGGCCAAGATGGGCACGGTCGCCGACGCGACCCACCGAGCCTGTACGCCGAGGACCAAAAGGGCACCGGCAATCGCCTCGACTGCAAAGATCATATAGGCAAACCAGCCGGGCAGCCCGATCGAAACGAAGAACTGCGCCGTTCCGGGAAGTGTGAAAATGAAGAGCTTGAGAAACAGGCTGTGCGCCAGGAACATGATACCGAGTGCTATACGGAGCAGGAATATCCCAAATTCTGTGAGGTGCGATTGTGACATGATATGATCCCATGTGTCGATGCATTTGCATCTATATATAACGCGTCACATGCGACGTCAAGGTTGATGCACTTACATGTATATGATAGGTGCTGGATATGAACGAGATTGACCATGCTACTGAGGCCGCCTGGACAGCCCTCATGACTAAAAGCCGCGTTTTGCTTGAGGCTGTCGAATCGTCTCTGAAATCGGCAGGATACCCGCCACTTGCATGGTATGACGCGCTTCTCGAACTCGAGAAGGCAGGCCCGGACGGACTCCGTCCATTCGAACTCAAAGACCGGATTTTGTTACCCCAATACGGTACATCGCGGTTGCTGGACCGCATGGTGAAAGCAGGGCTGGTGGACCGACGGAACTGCTCGGAAGATGGGCGAGGTCAAAACATTTCTATCTCTGAAAAGGGTAAATCTGTCAGGAGGGCGATGTGGCCGATCTATGAACGGGTTCTGTCGGAAAGGATCGGCGCAAAGCTGAAACCCAAAGACGCCGCTCAATTGGCCACGCTACTCTCAAGGCTCTGAAGTCTCGGTCGACTGACGCGAAACCTGTCTTTGACTTTCCACGCTAAGTGGCCCTGATTTTTTTCACGTTAATTGGCCGACAGTTGCCTATGTCGGTGTGCGAAGGGTGTTTCGGGCTGTTTCGACGTCCTTTCGCATCCAACAGACTTCTGCGTGATCGTTGATAAATCCCATGGCCTGCATGAATGCATATACGGTGGTCGGTCCCACGAATTTGAAGCCAAGCTTTCGTAGATCTTTGGACAGGGTCTCGGACGCTGGTGATTTGGACCGCATTTGTGGCAGTGCGTCGTCCTTGGCAGGTTCATATAGCCAGATGAATGCAGCGAAGGAGCCTTCCTCTTGGACGACCTCGAAAGTACGGCGAGCGTTGTTGATCACGGCTTCGATCTTGCCTCGATAGCGAACAATTCCTTCATCGGCAAGTAGGCGCTCAATGTCGTTGTCGTCAAAGTTCGCAACTCCCCGAAAGTCGAACCCGGCGAGGGCAGCACGAAAGTTTTCGCGCTTGGCCAGAATGGTGCGCCAGCTCAGCCCTGACTGGAAACTCCGGCGTGACGGCAGCCCATCGGCACCGTGGGCGTCCATCCGTTCCAATTACGGTTGCAGCATCAGGCCGCTGCAGCATAAACTTGAACAGAAACCGAACCAGATCCTCCGTTACGATACAGTCTCAGCTCTCCGAAAAACCCTGATGACGGACAATCGGCGACCGCACTGCTAAAGGCTAACATTACCGCTTGGCAGGTCTGAACCTGCTGGCGGCGATCTGGATACCGCGCGCGCCTATGGGAAACGGTTGGCCGAGGTCGCGAGCCGCTGGAACAGCTGATCCAGCTGTCTGAATAATCGGCCCGGCCGCCCGGATCGGATGTGCTGCGGCCGGGTTGCGCTCAGTCCGCGACCCCCGCCCGCCCGATCAGCGCCATGAGCGTTCCGGTCATCGTTGCGACGAGCTTTTCATCCTGGCCCTTCACGGCATAGGCACGCGCCTCGCATATGGTCAGCGTCCTGCCTGGTTTCACCACGTCAGCGACGAAGCGAAACCGTTCGCCGTCCGCCGGGTTGAGTAGGTTGATCTTGAATTCGGCCGTCAACACTGCCGCGTCCGCTGGCATCAGCGAAAAGGCCGCGTATCCGCAGGCGCTGTCCAGCGCTGTCGACACGATTCCGGCATGCAAAAACCCATGCTGCTGGGTCAGTGCAACCTGATGTGCCATTTCCAGAACGATGCGGCCGGGTAACAACTCGGCAATGCTGATCCCCAACGTGTTCATTGCCTTCTGGCGATCGAAACTGTTGCGCACGCGTGCGTCATAGTCGGGGTTTTTCGGTTTGAATTGTGTCATGGCGGGTCTTCCTCTTCGATTTCATTCGTCAATGACCAATCTTAGGCGGTCTTTGAGGCGCGTATCTTGTAGCGAAAGGTCAAAACGACGCGGAATAGACAGAGCGCGCAACGCGCCGGGCGGTTTGCCGGCGAAGATCCGGCAAGCGGCGGACAAGTGAGATTGATCGTAATATCCGGCGTCCAGCGCCAGATCGCACAGCGGCAGGGTCTTTGACGCAAGCTGCCCGAGAGCCCGGCGAAAGCGTCGCAAGGTCGCAAGCCGCCGCCGCGACACGCCGGTTTCCGCCCGCGCCTTTCGACGTTTGGTCCGGTCGCTGTAAGCTCCGGGTGGTGCGGCAAAGCGCAGGTCTCTCGCAAGGCCGTCAAGCACCGCGATGAGCGCAGGCAGGTCATCGTCCCCGGTCTGAACCCGGGCCAGTTCTGAGGCCAGCATGTCCAGCCCTTTGGAGTCGGGAAATCGCTGCGGTCGTGACGACAGTCGCAGCCCGGCCACGACACCCTGGAATGGCCTTGGGCGGGGCGAAAAATAGGGGCGCGGTTCTGCCAGCGATACGCGCCCGCCGCCGCAGTCGTCGCGCGTTACCGAAAGGGTAAAGAGGTCGGTTGCGAACCGCCCGCGTCCACCACCGCTCAGCACACCGGTATCGCGGAACACGAACAAGTGGTCGATCTGTCTGGGCGCTTCCTCAGGCGGCGCCAGTTCGAGATAAAGCGGCGCCGCCATCAGGTTACTTGACGAAAGCATCCCGGTTTTCGGCGACGAAATCGGCAAACCGGCGCGCCGGGCGTCCCAGCACGTCGCTGACCGTAGTTTCTATGCCAGCAAGATAGCCCTTGGGCGCGATGGAGGCCAGTTCGACCATGGCCCCGGCGACCTCGTCCTGCATTCCGCCTGCGATCATACCCGCCTTGGCATCCTCGGCCGACAGGGGTGCGCAGGTGACAGTCCGACCTGTCACCTCGAACAGAAGCGCCGCGATATCCTCTCCGGCAAGAGCTTCGGGTCCGGTCAGACCAAGACCCTTGCCTTCGTACCCCGGAGCGGTCAGCGCCTCGGCAGCGACATCCGCGATGTCGCGGGCGTCGATCCAGGCCACAGGGCCGCCCAGATCGTCGTAATAGACCCCATCTTTTGCAATATTGCCGGCCTGCCAGAGCAGGTTCTGCATGAAATAGGTCGGCTGGACGAAGGTCCAGTCAAGGCCGCTTTGCTTCAGCAGTTCCTGGGTTTCGGAATGCCATTTCCCAAATGTCAGCCCCGCCTTGGGCGAGGCGCCAAGCCCGGTGGCCACGACAACATGGCGCACCCCCGCGGTCTTGGCCGCCGCGATCACATTCGCCTTCCACTGACGCATGTCCAGATGGGCAGGCGTGACCAGGTATATCTTTTCTGCCCCGTCACAGGCCCGCGCCAGCGCGGCAGGGTCCGTGAAATTCGCAACGACCGCCTCGCATCCTTTGGCTTTTAGCGCATCGAGCCTGGAAGGGTCGCTGGTGACAGCACGCACGGTCGCGCCTTTTGCCATAAGCGTATCGACAAGAGGGGCGCCGGTGGTGCCCGTGGCTCCGAAAACAGTGATCATGGCTTTTCCTTTTGCAGGTCTGCGATGGGTTGAATGGTTTCCGGGTTGCTGATCGACGACAGATCGCCCGGATCTTCGCCCAGAAAGGCCGCGCGCACGATCCGGCGCATGGTTTTCATGCTGCGGGTCTTGGGCAGGGCCTCGACAAAGTGGATCTCGCGCGGGCGGAAGGGTTTCGAGACGATCTCTCCGACCCGATCCTTGAGCCGCTCCACAAGCTCTGCGTCAGGCGTGACGCCCTGGGCTGCCACACAGACGCAGACGACGGCCACGCCTTTGATATCGTCGGGTGCGGCAATGGCAGCGGCGTCCACCACCTCTCCGGTTTCGGTCAGGGCCGCCTCAATCTCGGGCGGGCCGATGCGTTTGCCGGCGATGTTCAGCGTGTCGTCGGACCGGCCCAGAATATACCATGTCCCGTCCGGATCGCAGCGCACCCAGTCGCCGTGCCGCCAGAGGCCGGGGAAGGTGGACCAATAGGTTTCAAGATAGCGATCGCGGTCCCCCCAAATGGCCGGGGTCAGACCCAGTGGCGGTTGAGTCACGACCAGTTCGCCGACCTCGCCCGGCGCGGCTTCGCTGCCGTCCTGGCGCAGCACCTTGGCGCCGACACCCAAGGCCTGGGCCGAAAATCCGCCGGGCTTGATTTCATGCAGCACGGTCGAGGTCAGGATCGCGCCAAAAAGCTCGGTCCCGCCCGAGATGTTCAGCGGCACCGCGCGGCGGCGGCAGATATGATCGAGCTGCCAGAGCCAGGCGTCGTCGGTCCAGGGTTCACCGGTCGAGGCGACAATGCGCAGGGGCGACAGGTCGTAGCCCGACAAAGGTTCAGTATCCTGCGTCATGAACTGCCGGACCAGAGTCGGGGCCACGCCAAGATGCGTGACCTCCATTTCGGACGCAAGGCGCAGAAGTCTGAAGGGATCGCCGGGCATTGAAGGTGCGCCTTCGGCCAGCACCAGCGTCGAACCGGACAAGAGCACCGACAACAGCGTGAGCGGCCCCATAACCCACCCCATGTCGGTCATCCAAAGATGCCGGTCGTCCCGTTTCATGTCGAGACAAAGCAGGAAATCGGCGGTGGCCTTGGCCTGTACCCCCAGATGGGTATGCACCACCCCCTTGGGCCGCCCGGTGGTGCCCGATGTATAGGCGATCAGAAAGGTGTCGTCGGCACTGACGGGAATGGCGGCAAACTCCGGACTGGCGCGGCCCACGGTTTCGGTCCAGTCCAGATCGCGGGCCGGATCGGCCACCGCACCGCCGAACCGTCGCAGGCTGATCACGGTATGAACCGATGGCACGTCGGTCAAAGCTTGGGCAAGGGTCGCTTCCATCCAGACCGGCTTGCCTCGCCGGGGTGTGGCATCCGCCGTCAACACCGCCACGGCATCCGCGTCGTTCAGACGCGATACGATGGCATGGGGCGCAAAACCGGAAAACAGCGGCACCGCAACCGCGCCCAGCCGGGCAATACCAAGAAGCGCGGCCTCGATTTCGGGGATCATCGGCATATAGATGCCCACCGCCTGACCCGGCTTTACACCGCGCGCGGCAAGGGCCGAGGCGACGCGGGAGGCTTCGGCGGTAAGGTCGGAATAGGTCCAGCGGCGGCGGCTTCCGTCTTCGCCGACCCAGTCGATTGCGACCTTGTCGCCCAAGCCATCGGCAATTCGGGCGTCAAGACAGGTTTCCGTCAGATTCAAAGTACTCCCGACGGCCCACCGGATCGATTCGGGCCCTTCGGAGATATCTCGCAACCGGCTGTAGGGCCGCGCGAACCGTATCCCGGCATGGTCAATGATCTGGCCCCAGAACCAGTCTGGGTCTTCATTCGAACGGCGGACGAGATCCTCGTAACTGTCAATGCCGCAGCCCCTCAGAAATGCGGTCAGCGTGCTTGTCCGCTGGATGTCAGAGCCTGGCTGAAACATTCGCAACCTTTCTACAACGAAAAAGGGCCGCACTTAAGGCGCGACCAGTCGGGGAGGTAACTCTTGGCACGGTTTGGCAGCAGCGCCTTGTGTCCGGCGCTGCTGCCAGCGTTTTAACCGTGCATGGACAAGCCGCCCGAAACCGAAATCACCTGGCCGGTAATGAACCCTGCGTCGTCCGACGACAGGAAGCAGATGATGCCGGGGTAATCTGTCGGCTGCGCAAGACGCTTCATCGGAATCGCCCGCTTGAGACCTTCGGCGATCTTTTGACCGGCCTCGCCCTCGGCAACCTGAGCGAACAGCGGCGTATCGGTCGGGCCGGGGGCGACCGCATTCAATTGAATACCTTTACGCGCCAGTTCGCGGGCTACGGTTTTGGTGAACGAGATGATGCCACCCTTGCAGGCCGAATACACGGCTTCGCCGGATGATCCGACGCGTCCGGCGTCGGACGCGATGTTGACCACACGGCCGCCCCCGTTCTTGACCATGCTCGGAAGCACCGCGTGATGCATATTCAGCGGACCGTAAAGATTGATGTCGATGACCTTTTTCCAAAGATCGGCATCTGTGTCGAGGAACGGTTTGATTACGTCCCAGCCGGCATTGTTCACCAGCACATCGACCGGACCCCCAGCCTCGAACTCGGCTACAGCCTTGTCGACCTGGGCACGGTCGGTGATGTCCACCTTGAAGGCCTGCGCCTTGCCGCCGGCCTCGGTGATCAGGCGAACCGTTTCCTTCGCCCCGTCTTCGCTCATGTCAAAGATCGCAATCTCGGCACCTTCTTCGCCGAACCGTTCGCACACCGCGCGCCCGATGCCGCTGCCGCCGCCGGTCACGATCACGCGTTTTCCACTCAACCCTCGCATATGGAGGTCCTCCTCTTCCGCTATCATCTTGGCAAAGAACTTGATTCGGAACGTTCCTTGCGTTATTCTAACATTTGTTAGATTTAATGCAATGGACAGTCTCGTGTCCCGCAAGTATCGAAATGGAATGGTACACAAGACTGACCCACCCAGGACACTGAGCGACGACTTGAGCAAGTCTGAGAGGACACGCGAAGGCATCCTCTCGGCGGCTGCTCGACTGTTTCGATACGAAGGTTACTACGCAACGACTATGCGCGACATCGCGCAGGAAGCTGGCATTGAGGCCGGCAGCATTTATTATCATTTTCAATCCAAGGACCAGATTCTGAGCGAAGTTCTCGATCTTGGCGTCCGTCAACTATATGAGGCGGTCAGTGAAATCGTTCGGTCGGCACCGACAAGTTCGGAGGATTTTCGCAAGACTTTCGAAGTGCTGATTGAAACACACCTTACCTACCTATTGACCGACAGCGACTTTACGTCAGCCAATATTCGGAACTATCCGATGTTGTCGGACGAAACACGCACCCCGCATCGCGAATTGCGTGCATCATATGCGGGTGCCTGGGGCAAATTCCTGAATGACGCCAAACGCGCCGGCCACCTTCGAAGCGACATATCCACTGCTGTGATCCGCCAGTTCATCCTAAGTGCCATGAACTGGACCGTAGAATGGTACGATGTCGACAAGTATCCGGTGCGCATCCTCGCGGAACGAATGAGTAAGCTGATACTTGACGGAATGTGTCTGCATTGTAAGGCGGATACCGAAGGCTTGAAGCAGTGCCCCGCCACACACGTTAAAACTCCGGACCCCGACGGCAAGGCGGCTAAGACCCGTGCAGAAATCCTGACGGCCGCGGCGCGCGTTCTGAGGGACAATGGCTACAAGGCGACGACGCTCAGGAAGATCGCGGAAGAAGCGAACATGAAGGCGGGCAGCGTCTATTACCACTTCGATTCCAAGGATGCAATCGTTGACGAAGTTCTAAACGCCGGACTGAAGGACTTGCTATCAGGTGTCGAAAGCGCCGTGCGGAAATTCGATGCCCCGTACGATCATCACGCCAGGATAGCGACTGCAATCTGGGCGCACCTGGATTTCCTCTTCAAGGCAAGCGAATTCACTTCGGCGAATATCAGAAGCTATGGAATGCTCCCCAATCATTTCAGGGAGAGGCACAGGGGTATTCGCCATGAATATGGAGAACTCTGGGACGGGGTACTCCGTGACGCTCAGGACGACGGTGCCATACGGTCAGATATCAAGATCGTCCCCTTACGCCAAGTAATGTTGGGCGCCTTGAATTGGACGGTGGAATGGTTCGACCCGAACAAGGCAGGAGCGGAAGGATATCTATCACTGCCTGAATTCTCCAGCATGCTCATCAATCTGTTACTCGAAGGAATTTGTAGCCGGGAGGCGACCCCGTCCACGGGACAAGGCACGCCCTGAAAGCGATTGGCTTTTGTCAAACCAGAAGGAAGTGATACAACCCCTCGGCAACCGCCTTTTCCCGTTCCGCCTGCCAGCTTTGTACGCTAACGCTGGCCATCCTATGGCCCTTGCGCGTGACATTGGCGCGCGCAAGAAGCGGTCCTTTCACACCGGGTCTGAGGTAATCGACGGTTAGGTTGATCGGCTTGGCCGGAACGTCGGCGAAATCGGGCTGTACCGCGATGGCAGCCGTGGCTTCCATAAAACTCGCGATTATACCGCCATGGTAGTACTCCATGACCGGGTTCCCGATATGGCGGTCATCAAAGGTCATTTCCGCTTCGGCATGGAGGCTATCCAAACTGTGGACTTCAAAGTTGAGGAATCGAAAAAACGGCACTCGGGATACGTGCGCATTGACAGTTTGCAAATCCATCACGAGGCTTTTCCTTTTGTCATCGCGTCAAACAGGCTGGTCGCACCGCGCGTCAAAGCAAACGACGCGGTTCCACGGGCTATTTCAGCGTCCTCATGGCCATCGAACCAGACGTTGCCGGAATTGAAGGCGATGTGGCGAGTCTCGCGAAAACAATGCGCTTGAACGATGACATCCGCGCGCGAACGAGCAGGGCGCAGGTAATCAACTCTCAGGTCAAGAGTGGCCATGGTACTGACGCCTTCGATGGCCACAAAGTTTGCCAGTCCGAAGACACTGTCCAGAAGGGCCGTCAGGATACCACCATGAAGCAGGGTTTGTGCCGCATCGACGCAAAAGTCCTTATTGAACGGCATCCGAACGCGAACGACTTCGGTCGAGACCTCTTCGATCTCAAGCGCCATATGCGTAATCAGACCCTTGCCGCGCGCATTCCACATCTGCGCGATTTGCTCCATCTTCTTTTGGGTGATGTCAGACATGCGATCTTTTCCTTAACGCCCCGTGAAGTTGGGTTTTCGTTTCTCGATGAACGCAGCAACCGCCTCGTGATGGTCTTCGGTCTGATGCATGAGCGCCTGATAAGCCGCCGCAGAATTCAGGTAATCCGGCAGGTCCATCCGTTCGGCATTCCGCATCAGACGCTTGGCGATCCGAACCGCGCGCGGCGGTTTCGCGGCGATGACAGCGGCCCGTTCGCGGGCTCGTGCCATCAATTTTTCATGCGGCACCAGCTCAAGCACCATGCCAAGCTCCAGCGCTTCCTTGGCCTCGACCATGCGCCCTGAGAAGGTCAGATCGGCGGCCTTCTGGTGGCCCAGACGACGCAACAGGAACCAGCTGCCCGCATCGCCCGGAATGATTCCGAGATTCAGAAACACCTCGCCGAACCTTGCTTTTTCCGACGCGATGCGCATGTCGCACATCATGGTCAGGTCACACCCCGCGCCAACCGCCGGGCCATTGACTGCGGCGATGGTGGGAATGTCCATGTTGTAGAGCGCCTGCGGCAGGCGCTGCACCCCGTCGACATAGCTCTGCGCCGCCGCCAGCGGTTCCTTGCGGAACACGCTTTCGGGATCGTTCATCTCCTTGACGTCGCCGCCGGCACAAAAGGCCGGGTCGGCGCCGGTCAGGATCATGACGCTGACTTGCGGGTCGGCCTGCACCTTGGCGAAGGTCTCCAGAAGGGCAGCGATCATGTCGTTGCCGGTGACCGGGTTGCGCCGCTCGGGGTCGTTCAGCGTGACCGTGGCGATCCTGTCGGAAATCTCCAGAAGGACGGGTTGCTTACTCATTCTTGCCATCTCCCCGTTCGCGTTTCTCGAACATCGCTGGGTTGATCATGTCCCGCGCGTCGTGACCCATGTGCAGGGTTTCACCGCCGTCTACATAAATGTCTTCTCCGGTGATGAAACCGCCAAGTTTCGAGGCCAGGAAAATGATCGTGCCTGCGATGTCCTCGGCCGCCCCCATCCGGTTTAGCACCGAGCGGTTCAGCTTTTTCCACTGTTCCGGCGGAATCGGATAGCGGCCAAGCGCATCGGTCTTGATCGTGCCCGGCGCGACACAGTTCAGGCGGATGCCGTATTCGCCCCATTCGGCGGCCAGCGTTTTCATCATGCCCGTCACACCGGCGCGGGCGGCGACGGTGTGTGTAAAGCCGGTAAGCGCGGTGCGCGCCGAGATGGCGGTGACAAACACAACCGATCCACCATTGTCGTACATGAAGTGATCCGCCGCTGCCCGGGTCATTTGCCAAGATCCGATCAGGTTGTTTCGGATCACGGCTTCGAAGCCCTTGTTGGTGATATCACGGGCGGCCGCGATATATTGGCCGCCGGCATTGTTCACCAAAACATCCAACTGCCCGTAGTGGTCCTTGATCCGCCCCATCGCAGTTTCGATACTGACTTCGTCGCGGGTATCTCCGGGCACGACAAAGGCCTCGCCCCCCGCCGACCGGATCATCTCGGCGGTCTCCTCCAGCGGCTCTTCCCGGCGCGCGAACAGCACAAGCCTGGCCCCGCAAGAGGCCATTTCGATCGCCGTCGCCCGGCCCATTCCGGATCCGGACCCCGTGACCAGGGCAACCTGGCCCGCCATGAGATCCGACGCGTAACGCGTTGATTTCGCTTCGCTCATGTTCCGCCCCTAGTTCTTCAGCAATTCGCCGGATATGATGAGTTTGCGAACCTCCTGGGTGCCCGCGCCGACCTCAAGCACGCGACCGGTCCGGTACAGCCGGTTCACTTCGGTATCACGCATGTAACCCGAGCCGCCGTGAATCTGGACGGCCTTGTCGAGCACGAAGGACGTCGCCTCGGCGGCCTTGTAGATCGCCGCAGCGGTGAGCTTGTGGATTTCGCCACGCCCGCCTTCGCCCTCTTCGAGGCCTTCACACATGGCTGCGGTGCGCAAGGAAAGGCTCCGCGCGGACTCGATCTGCGTATACATGTCGGCCAGCATCGCCTGAACCATCTGAAAACTGGCGATCGGTTTGCCGAATTGCTGGCGTGTCTTGGCGTAATCGATGGAAATATCCAGTGCCCGCTGCGCGATGCCCATTGCGTTGAAACAGACGATGGCACGTTCCAGATCAAGCCCGGACATGGTCACGGCAACGCCGCCATCGAGCTTGCCCACCATGTTCCCCGCCGGAACGCGGCAGTCTTCGAACACGAGCTCCCCCGTCGGCGAGCCGCGGAACCCCATCTTGTTGAGCTTCTGCGCAACCTTGAAACCCGGCGTGTCGGTTTCCACGATGAAAGCGGAGATACCCTTGGCTCCCTTCTCGGGCGCGGTCTTGGCATAGACCAGCACCAAATCGGCGATCGGCCCATTGGTAATGTAGATCTTGGCGCCATTCAGGATGTAATCGTCGCCATCCTTCGTGGCCGTGGTCCGCATGGACCCAAGCGCATCGGACCCCGCGCCGGGTTCGGTCAGACCCAGAGCGCCGATCAGCGTGCCATCGCACAGGCCCGGCAGATATTTGTGGCGCAGATCGTCATTCGCGTTGCGATAGATGTTGTTGACGCACAGGTTGTCGTGGGCCACGTGGGTCAGCCCGATCGCGGCAGAGGCCCGCGACATCTGTTCGGTGATGATACAGGCCGAGGTGAAGTCCAGCCCGGCACCGCCAAATTCCGGCGGTACGTTGAGGCCCAGATAGCCCATCTCGCCCAGCTTGGGAAAGACCGAGGCCGGCAGGTCATCGGTATCGTCCATCTCCGCGTTCAGGTGATGAAACTCGGACATGAAGAACTTTTCGGCCAGATCGGCCAGGGCCTGCTGTTCGTCGGTCATGAAATGGGTGGGCAGAGCGGTGTCGTTGCGCAGTTGCTTGTTCATGGTCTTGTCTCCCTCAGGCGCGCAGAAGTTCTTCGGCGATGATGATCTTGCGGACTTCGCTTGTGCCCGCGCCGATCTCCAACAGCTTGTTGGCGCGGTAGAGCCGGTTGATCTCGGTGTCCTGCATGTAGCCAGAGCCGCCGTGGATGTGGCAGGCTTCGGTCACTGCCTTGTTGAAGGCCTCGCCCGCATAGAGACAGGCCGCCGCCGTCAGTTTGTGTATTTCACCGCGACCCCCGGCGCCCTTCGGCAACCCGGTACAGGCGGCCAGCGCCCGATAACTGAAGGCACGCGCGGTTTCGACCTCGGTGTAGATCTCGGCCAGCTTCGACTGCATCATCTGGAAGCTCGAGATTGGTCGGCCGAATTGTTCGCGAATCTTGGCGTATTCCAGCCCCAGTTCCAGCGCGCGTTCCGCCATGCCCACGCAGACCGAAGCGACCATCGCGCGTTCAAGGTCCAGCCCGCTCATGACCACCGAAACGCCGGTGTTTTCCTGTCCAACCATGGCGGACGCGGGTACGCGGCAGTCCTCAAACACCAGTTCTCCGGTAGGCGAGCCGCGAAAGCCCATCTTGTCAAGCTTTTGCGCCACCTTGAAACCGGGATTGTCCGTCTCGATTATGAAAGCGGAAATGCCCTTGGCACCCTTCGACTTGTCGGTTTTAGCGTAAAGCAGGATCACATCGGCAATCGGCCCGTTGGTGATATAGATCTTCGAGCCGTTGATGACGTAGTCATCGCCGTCGCGGCGCGCGGTGGTCGCCATGGACCCAAGCGCATCGGACCCCGCGCCCGGTTCGGTCAGGCCTAAAGCACCAACCAGCTCGCCCGAGCAAAGACCCGGCACGTATTTCTTCACATGCTCTTCGGATCCATTGCGCAGCAGGTTATTCAGGCACAGGTTGTCATGCGCCCCGTGTGAGAGGCCCACAGCCGGATTCCACTTCGAAATCACCTCGGACACCAGCGCCTGGGTGAACTCGTTCTGTCCCGATCCGCCCAGCTCTTCGGGTGCGGTAATCCCCAGCAGGCCCAGCCCGCCCATCTGCTTGAACAGATCATCGGGCCACCATTCCTCGTCATCCATACGCGCTTGCAGCGGGTGCAGCACCTCGCGCGATACCCGATCCACGTGATCGACAATCTGGCGTTGCTCATCAGTCAACGAATAGTTTGCCCTGATGGCCTCCAGATCAGCCGCGAGAGCCTCTCTTTGAGTGGTCATATCATCCTCCCGAAAAATGTCGTCTGCAGTGTTGACCAAAATCAAACATATGTTAGAAAATAGATCAAGCCAAGCTTTTGACGACCCGACGTATGAATGCGCGGTGCGCTGAATACAGGGGGGAGCTACGGAAATGACTGAGACCGCTGTTCAATCGCAGGCGCTCGGCCAGGAAGTGCGTATCACGATTCGACGTCCTGAAAACCGAAATGCCCTCAACCGTGAAGTCGCAGACGGGATCATTGCTGCCATTTGTGCTGCCGAGAGGGACAGCGATTGCCGCGTGATCGTTCTGACCGGCGAGGGTGAGCGCGCCTTCTGTGCCGGGGGCGACATCAAGGCGGGGGCGGATGGCGGCCCGTTTGTTCAGGATCCGGCAGATCCGGATCACTTTGCCGGAAGGTTGTTTGAAACGATACAGGCGTGCCGCAAGCCAACCATCGCGCGCATCAATGGAGCCGCGATGGGGGCGGGGGCTGGCATCATCTGTGCCTGCGATCTGGCTGTAATGGCAGAGCATGCCCGCATTGGGACGCCCGAAGTCAAGGTGGGCCTGTTTCCCATGACGATCGTACCACCCATGATGCGCGTGCTGCCCCGGCGCAGGCTGATGGAGATGTTCATCACCGGCGTTCCTCTGACGGCCTCGGAAGCCCTGCAATTCAATCTGGTCAACTATGTGACCGATGCCGCGGAACTGGACAACAAGGTTGCAGAACTGGTCGCCCAGATTGCTGCGCAGTCGCCGAGCGCGATCCGGCTGGGAAAATACGCCTGTCACGCGATGGAGGACATGACCTATCCGCAGCAGATGCGGTTTGCGGAAACACTTTTACCCCGCGTTGCGCAGACAGAAGACGCGCGCGAGGGCTTTGATGCCTTCATTGCGAAACGCAAACCTGAATGGACGGGCCGTTAATCAAGCGGGGAGGAGAAGAATATGTCAGATCGGAAACTGCGCATCGGATGCGCCTCGGGATTCTGGGGCGATACGCCCGAAGCGATCGGTCAACTGGTCTCAAAGGGCGAGATCGACTATCTGGTGTTTGACTATCTGGCAGAGGTGACAATGTCGCTGATGGCGCGGGCCCGCGCCAAAGCGCCCGAGTCGGGCTATGCGCCGGACTTCGTCAAGGCGCTGGCTCCCTGGTTGCCGGATATCAAGGCAAAAGGGATCAAGGTCGTTGCCAATGCCGGGGGCGTGAACCCGCGTGGCTGCAGCGATGCGCTTGCCAAAGCCGCCGCCCAAGCCGGGATCGATCTGTCCATCGGAGTCGTGCTGGGCGATGACCTGTTGCCTAGGGTCGATGAAATTCGCAAAAGCGGTCAGACGGAAATGTTCTCGGGTGTTGAGTTTCCAGACGATATCTGGAGCATGAATGCCTATCTGGGTGCCCGCCCCATCGCGGCCGCGCTGGATGCCGGGGCCGAGATCGTGATCACCGGGCGCTGCGCCGACAGTGCGGTGGCGCTCGGTCCCTTGATGCATGAATACGGCTGGGGCGATGACGACTGGGACAGGCTCAGCCAAGGGTCGCTGGCCGGGCACCTGATCGAATGCGGCCCTCAGGGGACGGGCGGCAATTTCACCGACTGGCAGGACGTGCCGGGTTGGGACGATATGGGGATGCCCATCGTCGAGGTGTCGGAAGACGGCAGTTTCGTCATGACCAAGACGCCGGATACCGGCGGGCTGGTCGTGCCCGGCGCGGTCGGCGAACAGATGCTTTATGAAATCGGCGATCCGCGCGCCTATCTGCTGCCTGATGTGATCTGCGACTGGTCGCAGGTCACGCTGGAACAGGTGGGCCCCGACCGGGTGCTGGTGAAGGGCGGCAAGGGGCTGGGGCGCACCGGCAGTTACAAGGTGTCGGCGACCCATGCCGATGGCTGGCGCGCCGTCACCACGCTGACCCTCGCCGCCATCGACGCGCCCGCCAAGGCCGAGCGCGTGGCCGAGGCCATCCTGACCCGTTGCCGCCGGATATTCCGCGAAAAGAACCTGGGCGATTTCCGGCAGGTCAGCGTCGAGGTGCTGGGCGCCGAGGCCGCCTATGGGGCCAATGCATGCGCCCAAACCCGCGAGGTCGTGCTCAAGATCGGCGCGGTGCATGACGACCGCGCGGCGCTCAACATCTTTGCGGGCGAGATCGCGCCGATGGCGATTTCCACCGCGCAGGGCCTGACCGGGTTCTTTGCCGGGCGGCCCAAGGTGCAGCCGGTGGTCCGTCTATTTTCCTTCCTTCAGAGCAAGGCCGATACCCCCGTCGCGGTCGAGGTGGACGGCAAGGAGGTTCCAGTCACCATCGCTACGAATGCAGTGAAGCTCGACCCGCCCGCTGCACGGCCCGCAGATAGCCACGAGCCCGGTCCGGACGTTGTCAAGGTCCGCCTCGTCGATCTGGCCTGGGGCCGCTCGGGCGACAAGGGGGATATCGCCAATATCGGCATCCTCGCGCGCAAGCCGGACTACCTGCCTTATATCCGCTCGGCTCTTAGCGAAGAGGCGGTGAAAGACTATTTCGCCCACGTCTGCGAAGGCAAGGTCGAGCGGTTCGACCTGCCCGGAAGCCATTCGCTGAACTTCCTGCTGCATGAATCGCTTGGTGGTGGCGGCATCGCCTCGGTCCGCATCGACCCGCAAGGCAAAGGGTTCGCGCAGATGCTGCTTGATATTGAAATTCCTGTGCCGGTCGATCTGGCCGCCCGCGACGGGCTGAACGCCTCGGACCGGAACTAAAAGGACAATACCATGACCATTTCGAAACTCCTGGTCGCCAATCGGGGTGAAATCGCGGCGCGCGTGTTGCGCACCGCCAAGGCCCGCGGGCTTGCGACGGTCGTGTTGCGCCATGTCGCCGAGCAAGAGGGGCCGGCCCATCTGATCGCGGATGAGGTCGCGATGATCGACGGCCCGACGCCCGTGGCCGCCTATCTCGATATTTCGCAGATCGTCGCGGCTGCAAAGAAAATCGGCGCCGACGCGGTGCATCCCGGCTATGGTTTCCTGTCGGAAAATGCCGGGTTCGTCGCGGCGCTGGAAGAGGCCGGTGTGACATTTGTCGGCCCGACCTCCCAAGCCATCGACCTGATGGGCGACAAGGTGCGCGCGCGCGCCTTTGTCGAGGAGCGCGGCTTTCCCGTCGCGCCGTCGGCGATTGAGGATGACGACCCCGCCACCTTTGTGGACCGCGCCCGCGCCGTGGGCTACCCGCTGCTGATCAAGCCCTCAGCCGGCGGCGGCGGCAAGGGGATGCGCGTCGTGCGCGAGGACAGCGCCCTGGAGACCGAGATCGAGACCGCGCGCCGCGAGGGCGAGCGTTATTTCGGCGATGGCCGGCTGTTCGTCGAACGCTACATCGAGAGCCCGCGCCATATCGAGGTGCAGGTGATGGGCGACGGGCAGGGCAACGTGGTGCATTTCTGGGAACGCGAGTGCTCGATCCAGCGCCGGTTCCAGAAGATCATCGAGGAAACGCCGTCACCGGCGCTCTCGCCCGAGCAACGTCAGGAAATCTGCGAAACCGCCGCCGGGATCGCCCGCGCGGTCAAGTATCGCGGGGCCGGGACGGTCGAGTTCATCTATGCGCGGGACGGGGCGTTTTACTTCCTGGAAATGAACACCCGCCTTCAGGTCGAACATCCGGTGACCGAGATGGTCACGGGTTTTGATCTGGTGGCCGAACAGCTGCGCATCGCTGCGGGCGAAGGGCTGAGCGCGGTGCAGGCGGATATTCCGCAGACCGGCCATTCGATCGAACTGCGCATCTGTGCCGAGGACGCGACGGCCGATTTCCGCCCCGCGATCGGGGATATCCTGCTGCTGGACGAACCCCAAGGCGAGGGTGTCCGCGTGGACAGCGGCATTCTGGACGGTGGCAAGGTGACCACCGATTTCGACCCGATGTTGTCCAAGCTGATCGTGCATGGCCGGGATCGCGCGCAGGCCATCGCCCGTGCCCGGAATGCGGTGCAAAACTATGTGATTCTCGGGGTGACGACCAACACCGGATACCTGGATGCGATCCTTTCACATCCAGATTTTGCCTCGGGTGACGTTTCAACCGGCTTCCTGGCTGAACAATCCGAAATGCTGACCGCACCGGGCGAAGATGTCTCTGACCTGCTGATGGCGGCGGCGGCCCTGTCAGACGATCGGCTGGTGAGCGACGTAATGCAAATACCGAAAATGCACCGCAAGATGGGCGGGTGGAGAAACTGATGCAACGGATTTTTCAGATCGACGGCGAAGAGACTGAATGCTGGCTGGGCCATGATGGCAGCCGGTTCGTGCTGAATACCCCCGATGGTACTGTTGCCTGCCAATTGGACCCGACTGGCCTGCCGGGCGGTTACACGTTGCGGGCCAAGGGTGTTGTGCGCGAATTGCGACTGGCCGTGGGGCCGGAGGCGACTTTTGTGCACATGGACGGGCGAACCTACGGAGTCGGGCGGGTTGACCCCGCCGAACGTCTGGCGGGGCGTGACGGGGGCGCAAGCGACGATCGACTGGTGGCACCAATGCCTGGGGTCGTGGTTTCGGTCGCGGTCAAACCCGGCGACACAGTTGAAGAAGGCCAGCCGCTTTTGGTTATCGAAAGCATGAAGCTGGAAACCACACTGACGGCGCCACGCGACGGGGTCGTTGCCGAAATGCCATTCGCCGAAGGCGACAGTTTTGGGCTGAAAGATATCCTGGCCCAATTGGCCCCGGAGGAGGAGTGAGAATGCGCAGGATTGAAAGTCTGGTCGATACCAACGCCGCCGACTACAAGGCAAATTATGCCGCCATGTCCGTGCGGCTGAAGGAATTTCACGCCCGCCAGCACGCGGCGCGTTTCGAACGCCCGCAACGGGACATTGACCGCCTTGCGCGGCAAAACAAGCTGGGGGTGCGCGAGCGGCTGAAGCTATTGCTGGATCCCGGCACACCGTTTCTGGAGTTTTCAACCCTGGCCGCCTGCCGCGAATACGATGGTGCGGTGCCCGGCGCCGCCGTGGTAACGGGTATCGGCATCGTGCAGGGCCGCGAGGTCGCTATTCATGCCAATGACGCCAGCGTCAAGGGCGGTGCTTGGTATCCGCATACGGTTAAAAAGATCGTGCGACTTCTGGATGTGGCATTGGAAAACCGTTTGCCGGTCATCCATATCTGCGACAGCGCCGGCGGTTTCCTGCCGCTGCAACATGGCGTCTTTCCCGACCGCTATCTGGGCGGGCGGGTGTTTCGCAACCAGGTCAAGCTGAGTCAGGCCAATATCCCGCAGATTGCTGTGGTCGGCGGGCATTGCACCGCAGGCGGTGCCTATGTACCTACGCTGAGCGATTACAACATCATCATCGAAGGCACTGGGGCGATTTTCCTTGGCGGTCCCCCGCTGGTCAAGGCGGCCACCGGCGAAGAGGTCGGCGTGCAGGAGCTTGGCGGCGCGGTGATGCACACCTCTGTCTCGGGGACGGGAGATTATCGTGCCGCGACCGAACAGCACGCCTTTTCACTGGCGCGCGAGATTGTCAGCCAATGGAAACGCACACCGAAAACGATCATCGAAACTGCTTCCTATGAAGAGCCTTACTACGACCCGACCGAGCTTTACGGGATCATTCCCAAGGACCGGAAAACCCAATTCGACATGCGCGAGGTTCTGGCCCGGATCGTGGACGGTTCGCGCTTTCACGAATACCAGCCCGATTACGGCACCACGATGGTCTGTGGTTTTGCCCATATCTGGGGTTTCAAGGTGGGGATCCTCGCCAATAACGGGGTGCTGTTCAACGACAGCTCGCTGAAGGCCGCGCATTTCATGCAGCTATGCAACCAGAACCGTACGCCACTGGTCTTTTTTCAGAACATCACTGGCTATATGGTGGGCCGCGAATACGAAGAACGCGGCATCGCCAAGGACGGCGCCAAGATGCTGATGGCGCAGGGCGGCTCGGTCGTGCCGAAGTTTACCGTGATCGCCAATGCGTCCTATGGGGCAGGCAATTACGGCATGTGCGGACGGGCCTGGGATGCACGCACGCTGTTCATGTGGCCGCAGGCCGAAATCGGCGTGATGGGTGCGGATCAGGCTGCCAATACCATGGCCGACGTCAAGATCCGGCAGCTTCAGCGCGAAGGCAAAGAACTGAGCGAGGAAGAAATCGCCGCGATCCGTGATCCCGTGCTGGAGAAATTCCGCCGAGATGTCGAAGCCTATACCTCGACCTCGGAATTGTGGGACGATGGCATCCTTGACCCGGCGGACACACGCAATGCGCTTGGCATGTCGATTTCCGCCTCGCTGAACGCGCCGATCGATGATCCGCACTACGGGATCTTCCGGCTGTGACGGCTTGAGGGGTAGGGCGGCACGCCGGCTTTCCGCTGGGGCCGGCCCGTGCCAAGGCGATACCACTTGGCGCATTCGGCACCTGCAGAGACCCGCCCCTGTCCGGCTTCCGGGCAGGTCAGGACGGCTTCTGCCGCGCTTCCTGAATGGAGACGACGTCGGAGGCAGCCATCTCCGGTCGGTTGGCCTCGACCGCCTTCAGCGGCTCGACGGGCTTCAATCCGGCCAGACAGTCGCGCGCGAGTTGCTGATACTCGGCAGTTCCGCGTGTTTTCCAAGCGACTTCCTTCTCGGTGACGTCGCGGATCACCTTCGCAGGCGACCCGACAACCATCGAGCGTGGCGGAATCACCGTTTCACCACGCACGAAGGCTTGCGCGCCGACAATCGATTCCGCGCCAAGCTCGACGCCGTCCATGATGACCGCGTTCATGCCGATCAAAGCGTTTCGTCCAACGATGCAACCATGCAGAATCGCGCCGTGGCCGACATGCCCGTCCGGTTCCACCACCGCGTCGCGGCCGGGGAAGGAATGCATGATGCAATTATCCTGAACATTGGCACCGTCTCCAATCACGATCCTGCCGAAATCGCCCCGCAGGCTTGCTCCGGGTCCGATATAGCATCCATGACCCAGGATGACATTTCCGATCAGAACCGCCTGAGGATGGACATATGTATCCTCAGGCACAACGGGCACGAACCCTTTGAATTCATAACAATACGCCATTCTCTCTCCCTTTAGTGGGTTGGGTGCCACTGATTACCGGAACCAGACGTCAAACGCTCATCAACCGTCATGCCGGGACCCAAAAGCCTGAAAGGTGCTGGCTTCCGGAACGCGCGGTCAAGAAAATCAGTCATGTGTTAGCAAATGACGCAAGCGCCCTACATCACGTTTTAACTATGTTGACAGTTATCGAGGCTAAGCGCTAAAATCAAACATGTGTTAGAAAATGATATGGCTTACCGTTCACAATAGCCAGACCAAGCATGGGAGAGAGAAAGAAATGACAGGCAAAGCCTATGTCACCGGCGTCGGGATGGTCCCGTTCCAGAAGCCGGGAAAATCCGAAAGCTATGATGTGATGGCGAGCGCAGCCACCCGTTCTGCCCTGGCCGACGCGGGTCTGGATTATGACAAGGTTCAGCAGGCCTATGTTGGCTATGTCTATGGCGATAGCACCTGTGGCCAGCGGGCTTTGTATCAGGTCGGCATGACCGGCATCCCGGTTCTGAATGTGAACAACAACTGCTCGACCGGGTCGTCTGCCCTGTTCCTGGCCCGCCAGGCAGTTGAAAGCGGCGCGGTGGAATGTGCTCTGGCACTAGGATTCGAGCAGATGCAGCCCGGCGCAATCGGCGCGATGTTCCACGATCGGGTCAGCCCGTTTGCGGCTTTCGACGAAGAAACCGACGATCTGGTTGGCAACCCCGATATTCCGCTGGCGCTGCGCTATTTCGGGGGCGCGGGCAAAGCGCATATGGACGAGTTCGGCACGCCTCTTGAGACCTTCGCCAAAATCCGAGCCAAGGCCAGCCGCCATGCGGCCAAGAACCCGGTGGCCCTATTCCGCCAGGAAGTGACGGCGGAAGACGTCATGGCTGCGCAGGTGGTCTGGCCCGGCGTCATGACCAAGCTTATGGCCTGTCCGCCAACCTGTGGCGCAGCCGCCGCGATCATCTGTTCCAAGGAATTCGCCGACAAGCACGGACTGGACAGTTCGGTTCGGATCGCGGCGCAGGCCATGACAACGGACGGCCCGGAAACCTTCGAAGCCCATGATATGCGCGAGGTGGTCGGCTTTTCGATGGCCAAGCGCGCCGCCGATCAGGTCTACGAGGCTGCGGGCATCGGGCCCGAAGACGTGGATGTGGTCGAACTGCACGACTGTTTCGCCCACAACGAACTCATCACCTACGAGGCGCTTGGCCTTTGCGGCCGAGGCGAGGCTGCGAAGTTTGTTGATGATGGCGACAACACCTATGGCGGAAAATACGTGACCAACCCGTCGGGCGGTTTGTTGTCCAAAGGTCATCCTCTTGGGGCGACCGGCCTTGCGCAATGTACCGAGCTTGTCCAGCAGTTGCGCGGGCAGGCTGATGCGCGCCAGGTCGATGGCGCGCGCTTGGCACTTCAGCACAATCTGGGCCTCGGTGGGGCCTGTGTCACCACACTCTATGAAAAAGCCTGATAGCGCCTTTCGGGAGGAATTAATATGACTGGAAAACTCGACGGTCGTGTTGCCCTGGTCTCGGGTTCGGGCCGAGGCATTGGCCGCGAAATCGTACTCAAACTGGCCTCGGAAGGGGCCCGGGTAGTGGTCAACGATCTGGACGCCGACCCGGCCAATGAAGCCGCTGAAGCTATCCGCGCCGCTGGCGGCGAAGCGGTGGTCTGCGCCGGCAGCGTGACCGAAGACGGTTTTGCCGAACGGTTCATCAAGACGGGCGTGGACAGCTTCGGCGGACTCGACATCATCGTGAACAACGCCGGCTACACCTGGGACAGCGTCGTTCAGAAGATGACCGACGAGCAGTGGCAGGCGATCATCGACGTTCACATGACAGCGCCCTTTAAGATCCTGCGCGCCGCCCAGCCGGTAATCAGCGCCAAGGCCAAGGAAGAGGCCGCGGCCGGGCAAGAGGTGTTCCGCAAGGTGGTGAATATCTCGTCCATCGCGGGGACCGGCGGCAATGCCGGCCAGATCAACTACTCTGCCGCCAAGGCCGGTATCCTGGGTGTCACCAGGACGATGGCCAAGGAATGGGGCCGCTACAAGGTCAACGTCAATGCCGTGGCCTTCGGCCCGATCCGCACCCGCCTGACGGAGGGCAGCGCAGACGGCGACAGCACGATCAAGATCGAGGAAAAAGAAATCAAGGTCGGCGTGAACCCTGATCTCTTGTCCCAGATGGAACGCATGATTCCGCTGGGCCGGGTAGGCACACCGGAAGAGGCCGCGGGCGCGGTCTATTTGTTCTGTGCGCCGGAATCGAACTTCATCTCGGGTCAGCACATCATCTGCGGCGGGGGCTTTTCGATCTGATCCCCGCCACCCGGGCCACCTGTTCGGGGTCCGGCGTACGACTGACATTTCCGGGCGGCTGTATCACGGTTGCCCGGACGGCATTTTCCACAAGTTCCAACCCGAGCCAGGTTTGGAATAATTGTTTGTTGACTCATTGGCGCTAGCAACCTAACAGATGTTAGTTATGTATCGTACCGAGGGGAATCGCATGGCGGATACGACAGCCGGAGAGGTCAGCGAGACATCGCGCAGCGCGGTCGGGCGTAAAGGCGTTCTGGATGTCGCTGCCAGGCTCTTTCGGGAACAGGGCTATGGGCCCGTGTCGCTCAGAAAAATCGCCGAGGCCGCAGGGATCAAGGCGGGCAGCATCTATTACCATTTCGGCTCCAAGGATGAGATCGTCGTGGCCATTCTGGATGCGGGCATCCAGGCCGTTCACGACGATATGCGCCAGGCTGTTGGTGCATTGCATGCGGATACCGGCGCCGAGGCGGCCCTTCGGGCCGCAATCGGGGCGCATCTGCGCGCGCTTCTGGATGTCAGCGATTATTCCTCGGCCAATGTGCGCATTTTCGGGCAGGTTCCGCAGTCCGTCCGGGATGCCAATCTGCCCACGCGCCGCGCCTACGAGGCCGAATGGGACAGCCTGTTGTCCCGGCTTCAGCGGGATGGAGCGCTGAAACGAAACGTGGATATCCGCCGCCTGCGCCTGATGCTGATTGGCGCGCTGAACGCCACGCTGGAATGGTTCGACCCCGAACGCGGCGGTGCCGATGCCCTGTCACGCACCTATGCCGACGTGTTCCTGCACGGAATCTTGCAAGAAAAGGAAACCTGACAGATGGCACGACTTGACACGGCGGTGCTGACCGCATCGGAGGCCTATGCCCGCAATCACGCGGCGCAAAGCGAGCGTGTCGAAACCCTGCGCGCGCGTATTGCCGAGGCCACGTCGGGCGGGCGGCCCGATATGGTCGAACGTCACCGCAAGCGCGGCAAGCTTCTGGTCCGCGAAAGAATCGACCTGCTGGTCGATCCGGGCACTGCGTTCCTGGAGCTGTCGTCGTTGGCGGCCCACGGACAATACGGCGGAGCCGTACCCGGCGCCGGGATCGTCACGGGCATTGGTAACGTGCACGGCCTGCCTTGCATGATCATCGCCAATGATGCCACGGTGAAAGGCGGATCATTTTACCACGAAACCGTCAAGAAGCACATCCGCGCGCAGGAGATCGCGGCGGAAAACCGGCTGCCCTGCCTCTATCTGGTGGACTGCGGCGGGGCATATCTGCCCGAACAGGACAGGGTCTTTCCCGATGCCCGCCATTTCGGCAATTCCTTCTATCGCCAGACCAACATGTCGGCTAGTGGCTTGCCGCAGATCTCGGCGGTATTCGGCGGCTGCACGGCGGGCGGCGCCTATATTCCAGCACTGTCAGACGAGGTCATCATGGTGCGCGGCAATGCGCGCATCCATTTGGGCGGACCCTCGATCGTCAAGGTTGCGATCAACGAAGAGGTCGATGGCGAGACGCTGGGCGGGGCCGAGATGCATTCGCGCGTGTCGGGTGTTTCCGACCATCTGGCCGAGGACGAACATCACGCGCTCGCGCTGATGCGCGATATCGTGGCCGAGCTGGGCCAGTCGCGCCCGATGCAGCCCGACACGGCGCCTGCACCGCCGGCGCATGATCCGTCGGAATTGCTTGGCGTCATCAGCGCCGACCGCAAACAGCCCTATGACATGCGCGAGGTTCTGCTGCGCATGATCGACGCCGGCGAGTTCCGCGAATTCAAGCCCGGCTGGGGCGAAACACTGGTCTGCGGCACGGCGCGGATCCACGGCTACCGGGTCGGTATCCTGGCCAATAACGGCGCGCTTCTTTCCGACAGCTCGCTCAAGGGCGCGCAATTCATATCAATGTGCGATCAGCGGAACATCCCGCTATTGTTCCTGCACAACATTTCCGGTTTCATGGTCGGCACCGAAGCCGAGCGCGGCGGCATCGCCAAAGACAGCGCCAAGCTGGTCTATGCCATGTCCGTCGCCAAGGTTCCGCGCCTGTCGGTCCTGCTGGGCGGATCCTACGGGGCGGGCAACTATGGCATGTGCGGGCGTGGCTTCGCGCCGAATTTCCTCTTTGCCTGGCCCACGGCGGAACTGGCCACGATGTCGGCAGACATCGCCTCCAATGTGATGCTGGAGCTGCGCCGCCAGAAAGGCGGCGAGCCTGAAAAGATGGAGACCGATCTTGCACAGATCGAGGCGCAGGTGCGTGCCCAATATGGCGAACAGTCCGATCCCTATTACGCCACTTCGCGGCTCTGGGATGACGGGCTGATCGAGCCCGGGCAAACTCGCGACATTCTGGGTCTATGCCTGGCCATAGTCTCTTCGGTGCCCGACCTAGGGCGCCACACGCCCGTATTCAGAATGTGAGATCGGAAAAATGACGACAGTTCATGAAACCATCCAGCTTGAGACCGACGCGCGTGGCGTCGCCACCCTGACCCTGAACCGGCCGGACAAGCACAACGCCCTGAACGGTACGCTGATTGCGGAACTTTATGACGCGACCGGGCGGCTGGCTTCAGACGACGATGTGCGCATCGTTGTGCTGACGGGCACCGGCAAGAGCTTCTGCGCCGGGGGGGATTTCAACTGGTTCGCCTCGAACGTCGAGAAAACCCGCGCCGAGCGGGTCGAACAAAGCGCCACGCTGGCGCATCTGCTGCGCCGGCTGGACACGTTGCCCAAGCCACTGATCGGGCGGATCAACGGGCCGGCCTATGGCGGTGGGGTCGGCATGATTTCGGTCTGCGACTATACCATCGGCGTCGAAGGCGCGCGCTTTGGCCTGACCGAGGTGAAACTGGGTCTGCTGCCCGCGAATATCTCGCCCTACGTCGTGGCCCGCATCGGCAAGGTGCATTCGCGCGAAACCATGCTGTCGGGCGCCCTGTTCGACACGGCGCGCGCTGAACGGATCGGTCTGCTGACCGAAGTTGTCGCTCCGGACGACCTGGACGCCGCGGTGGACCGGGTGGTGCACGATCACCTTCAGGCTGCGCCGGGGGCCGTGGCCGATACCAAGGCGCTGGTCGCCTATGTCGCCTCCCACGACCTTGAAACCAACATGATCTACACCGCCGACCGACTGGCCGATGCCTGGGAAACCGAAGAAGGCATCGAGGGCATCAACAGCTTCATCAACAAAGACATTCCGTCATGGCGGGTCAAATGAGCTTTACCCGCGTCCTGATCGCCAACCGGGGCGAGATTGCCCGGCGCATCCAGCGCGGATGCCGCAAGCTGGGGCTGGAAAGCGTGGCGGTGTTCTCCGAGGCCGACCGCGATGCGCCCTTCGTGGCCGAGGCCGATCATGCGGTCTGCCTCGGTCCGTCCGCGCCGTCGGAAAGTTATTTGAACATTGAGGCCATCCTTGATGCCGCCCGCGCAACCGGCGCCGGGGCGGTGCATCCCGGCTATGGCTTCTTGTCGGAAAATGCCGATTTCGCGGCAGCGGTCGAGGCGGCGGGCCTTGTGTTCATCGGGCCTTCTGCCGCTGCAATCGCACGGATGGGAAGCAAGATCGAAGCCAAGGCCGCCGCCGAGGATGCGGGAGTTCCTGTGCTGCCCGGCTATCGCGGCGAAGATCAGTCCGACGCACGATTGCTGGAAGAGGCGCGCATGCTTGGCACCCCGTTTCTGGTTAAGGCCAGCGCCGGTGGGGGCGGGCGCGGCATGCGGCTTGTTTCTGATCTGAGCGGCGCGTCTGAAGCAATCGCATCTGCCCGGGCCGAAGCGCAAGGCGCCTTCGGCGATCCCGCAGTGTTCCTTGAGCGCTACGCGCCTCGTGCGCGGCATGTCGAAGTGCAAGTGTTCGGCGACAGCCATGGCAATGTCCTGCACCTCGGTGATCGCGACTGTTCGCTTCAACGCAATCATCAGAAGCTGATCGAAGAAGCCCCTGCTGCCGATCTTCCCGAGGCCCTTCGCGACGAAATGCGCGCAGCATCTGTGCGACTGGCGCAGGCGATAGGTTATCGGTCCGCCGGGACGGTGGAATACCTCTATGATCCCGAGCGCGGCGAGTACTACTTTCTCGAGATGAACACCCGGTTGCAGGTGGAACACCCTGTGACCGAGGCAATCACCGGCATCGACCTTGTTGAATGGCAGTTGCGCATCGCGCGGGGCGAGCCGTTGGCGCTGACGCAAAGCGATGTGCAGTTTGAAGGGCACGGCATTGAAATCCGCATCGCCGCCGAAAACCCGGGCGAGAATTTCCGCCCCGAAACGGGCGAGATCACCCTTTGGGCGCCGCCCGCGGATGTGCGGCTGGACACTGGGGTAGAGTGCGGTTCGGTCGTCGGCCACCACTATGATTCCATGATTGCTAAGCTGATCGTCCACGCGCCGGATCGGGCCGGGGCGATCCGCCGGGCGATCACCGCGATCGATGCTTTTGCCGTCGGCGGCGTCGGCCTGAACCTGGCCTATCAGCGCGCGTTACTGGCACACCCGGATTTTGAGGCGTTCCGGCACCATACCTCGGGCCTGCCCGAGATGTTCCCAGGCGGCTGGACTGAACCGTCCGCTGATCCCCGGGACATGGCCTTTGCCGCGATGGCGCTGCATCTGCGTCTCGTCCCGGCAGGCGCGTCGCCCTGGGAAAGCCTGGGGTCATGGCGACTCACAGCCCCTGCGGGACAGCCCGGTGCGGCCTTCTATTGGGACACAACCAACGAAGCGCCGATCCGCGTGACCGAGTCCGGGCCGGGGCCCGGGACGGTGCTTGCCGCCGTACAGCCGGACGGCCAGACAATAACGGCCGAAAATGTCGCCCTGAAAGGGAACCGTCTGAGCGGACGCATCGACGGCGTTCCGTTTTCGCGCATCGCCCATGTCGTGCGCGCGCCGGGTCACTGGCGGGTGCACCTGCAAACCCCTGCCGGAATGACCGCGACAGACCTGCGTACGCTGGAAGATCAGCATCTGCAACGTGCCACCGGCGGATCTGGCGGCGCTGACATGTTGTCGGCGCCCATGCCCGGCGCCGTTGCCGAGGTACGTGTCGCGCTCGGCGACCGCGTCGAAGCCGGTGACACGCTGGTGGTGCTGGAGGCCATGAAGCTCTTGCAAAGCCTGCCCGCGCCGGTCGCGGGCGTGGTGACGGAAATCTATTGTGCACCAGACGATACGGTCGCCGGGCACGCCCCACTTATCAAACTCGACCCGGAGGAAAACACATGACCAGACAAGACACCATCACCGCGGCCACCGGCCCGTTCAACGAAGACCTCAACATGATCCGCGACCAGCTGCGCCGGTTCATTGAAACCGAAGTGACAACCAAGGCCGAGTCCTGGGAAAATGACGGCATGGTGCCGCGCGACGTGCTGCGCCGGATGGGCGATCTGGGCGTGCTGGGCATGCGCTATGACGCGCAATATGGCGGCGCAGGGCTGAATGTGATGTCCAGCGTCGTGCTGGCCGAGGAAGTGGGGCGTTCCACCTTCGGCGGCTTTTCGGCCACGGTTCTTGTCCATACCGACATGGCCTCGCCGCATCTGGAAAACGCCGGTACGCCCGAACAAAAGGCGCGTTGGATGCCGTCGATCACGTCGGGCGAAAAGATCACCGCCGTGGCCGTGACCGAACCGGGCGCGGGCTCGGACGTGGCCGGCATGCGCACCCGCGCGGTGCAGGACGGGTCGGACTGGGTGCTGAACGGCACCAAGATGTTCATCACCAACGGTGTACATGCCGATCTGTATTTCGTCGGCGCCAAGACCGACCCCGATGCCAAGGGCTCGCGCGGGATCACCATGTTCGCGGTCGAAAAGGGCACGCCGGGCTTTTCGGTCGGTCGGGCGCTGAACAAGACCGGCTGGCTGTGCTCGGACACTGCCGAACTGATCTTCGAAGATGTCCGCATCCCGGCCGAAAACGTTTTGGGCGAGGTCAACCGCGGCTTCTATTCGGTGATGAAGAACTTCCAGAACGAACGCATCGTGCTGGGTGCGATGGCCTGTGCCGAAGCGCAATCCGCGCTGGACATGACAGTGGAATACGTCAAGCAGCGCAAGGCCTTTGGCGGTGTTCTATGGGAAAAGCAGGTGGTGCGCCAGCGGCTGGCAGACTGCCAGACGAGGATCGCGGCGGGACGGCAGCTGGTCTATCATGCCGCAGGTCTGGACGCGGCGGGCCACGATTGCGTGAAGGAGGTCTCGATGGTCAAGGCCTATTGCGGCGAACTGGTAAACAGCGTGCTCTACGACTGCGTCCAGTTTCACGGCGGCATGGGCTATATGCGCGAAACCCCGGTTGAACGCATGTCGCGCGACGCCCGTGTTCAGGCCATCGGCGGCGGTGCGAGCGAGGTCATGCTGGAAGAAGTCGCCAAGCGCATGTGAGCTTCCCTATCCAGCAAATCAACGATCTACAGAAACAAGGACGAAACAGATGAATTTGGAAGCCACTCAACGCCAACCGGTCGCAAGACTGACCCGAGAGATCTCAATAATACTCATCGGCACAATACTTCTGACACTATCCGCCAAAATCGCGGTGCCATTCTACCCGGTACCGATGTCAACACAAACCCTGGTGGTCTTGGGTCTCGGCCTTTTCCTGGGGCCGGTGCGCAGTAGTCTAGTTGTCGCTGCGTACCTTCTGGAAGGTCTGTTTGGCCTGCCGGTTTTCGCTGGCACGCCTCCCGCACCGGCGGGTCTGGCCTATTTTGCGGGTCCCACTGGCGGATTCTTGATTGGGTTTGCGCTCGCGGCGGCGGCTGCAGGATGGATGGTTCAAAAGCTGGCAGGGCTTCCGCCTTCAATCAGAGCATCTGTAGCGGTCCTCTCCGGTTCGATACTTATGTATTGCGCAGGGCTATTCTGGTTGGGTGGCTTTGTCGGCTATGGCGAAAAATTGCTGAACGCCGGGCTTTACCCGTTCCTGCTTGGAGACCTGACGAAGGCAGCAATTGCTGTAGTGCTGTATACAGGTTTCCATAATCGGGGTCACGCTTGACTGCTGGGCTTTGTTGCCTTGTTCCAGCGCCGGTTCTGACCGGCGCTGGACGCCAGCCCGAGGCTTCCAAAGCTATGCAAAGCAAAAGGCGGCTTTGCAAGTCCCAGACTTTTCACTGTCAGAAAGTGGTCGTATTCAATGACAAAACGCAGCATGTTTCACACAGAGCCGGAACCGTGTCGCGCGCGTGCAGAACAGGTGGCCGAGGGAATCCTGAGGATCGTTGCGAGCAATCCCGGGAAGATGACCTATCACGGGACGAACAGCTACATCATTGATACACCTGACGGTCGGTTCATTCTCGATCCGGGTCCAGCAGAAGACAGTGCACATTTCGAAGCAATTGTCGAGAATCTGGGAGGCAACCCGGCCGGAATTCTAGTGTCACACCACCATTCCGATCATTTCGGTGCCGTGCCGGGATTGCGCGAACGGACAGGTCTGCCCGTTTATGTTTCGCGTGCCTTTCCAGACGATGCATTTCAACCCGACGGGTTTTTGGAAGACGGGCAAAGGATTGCCGGTCTTACTGTCCTTCACACACCCGGTCACGCGAGCGATCACCTCTGCTTTGCGAGGCTGGATGGAGTGTTATTCACGGGCGACCACGTGATGAGTTGGAACAGTTCGATCGTCAGCCCCCCTGACGGCAACATGCGTGATTACTGCGACCAGCTTCAACGGCTTATTGATCGCGACGATAGGATCTGCCTGCCGGGTCACGGGCCCGTACTCCAGGATCCGCGCCCTTACATCGAACGGTTACTTGCCAACCGGATGCGCCGCGAGACCCAGATCCTCAAGCATCTCCTAAATACTTCCGATACAGTCCAGAATATCGCCGCTTCAGTCTACAAGAAATCTGACCCGCATATTGCAATGGCCGCCGAAAGGAATGTTGTGGCTCATTTACAGAAACTTCTTTCTGAATCGCGAGTGGCTCAGGAAGAAGGGATCTGGAGGGTAAATTAACATAAACTTAATTATGCGCCGTTTTACTTAGTGTTGCGATAGTATATTTTCGTATGTACGCTGAAGCTTGTCACAGAGGGTCCTCAGCATGCGTCATCTACTCAAGAAGCTCCTCCCCTCGGTCGCAGTCGCTCTAACTGTGACAGGTCTCTCGCTGCCTATGTCCGCCCGAGCGCAGACATACCCGATCGATTGCGCGATCCTCCTGTGCCTGTCTGGTGGCTGGCCTGCTTCCGTGCCATGCGCCAGAGCCCGCGCTGAATTCATCCGACGCATTACGCCTTGGCCGGTGGAACCGCCGCTTCAAATCTGGCGCTGTCCCATGGGTGCGTCCTTTGAGACCGCTCCTGCACCAAGCAACGCGGACCGCATCTTTGAAGCGTACTTCCAGAACGACAGTACAGGACCGCGACAGTCCTTTCCAACGCGCGATACCACTCACCCAATTGAGTCTGCTTGGCGCACCCCAGAAGCCCCAGATTACCTTGTTCCCGCCGACCGGGCCATTCGGCTCGTTCAGGATCGCGCGGACATCGATATCAGCGGACCTGAATTCAACTTCGTAAGATCTATCCGAGTCTTTGATGTCCGGTATGCGCGACAGCGCGAATCCGGACGTGACAGCGACTGCAACCGTAGCGCCACCGTGGTCCTCGGCACATACGGAACCCAAGGCGACTTCGCCTGGCAAAGGTCTTCCATTACCGCCCTACCCTCCGCCCATATCGGCCTCGAACGCTGGGGCCAGAATTGCCCCAGCATCTATCACCGTTCTGTCTTCGTCGACTGGCGTGACTATGAAGGGAACTACGGCTTTGAGCAGGTGAACTACTAGCGCCGACACAGACAGCGTTGGCCTTCATCCGTACTGACCTGTGCGCTCGGAGTTACTCAATCACCGGTCATTCGCTGCTGTCGATGCCATGGTCAGCTGAGCGGGACGAACCTGCCGTTCGATGAATGTCCGCTGTCGGTAGTTGCGGCTACCTCACGAACGCCTTCTGGACCGCCTCGGACATCGCGTCGCAAATTGGCCCTTTCGCTCCGTTTGCTTTTTGCAAAATCAGGTATGTCGGATAGCGTACCTCGATGTCAGCCACCGGGCGCAACCCCTCAGCGTCATCCGACGCGCTCAACAGGCCCACCGCGATTCCGGCCTGCACGGCAGCGCGAACACCTGTCGCGCTCTCGCTCGTGAAGGCGATTTGATAGGGACGACCTGTTTCATCCAGCCCGGACAAGGCAAGGTCGCGCCACCAACAGTCGCGATCAAAGACTGCGACGGGCAGGACTTCCAAGGTAGAGAAATCTCGTTCCCGGCTGCTCATCCAGACCAAATGGTCTTCCCGCAGAATAGTATCGTCCCTTCCTGGCTCGGGCACTTCGTGGACCGCAAGATCGAGCGTGCCGGTATTCAGAGCCGCAGCAAACCCAGCTCCGAACGCACAATGAACCTCAAGCTCAACGTCGGGATGCATCGCTGCAAAGGACGATATGATGTTGGCAAGCTCTGATCGGCTGTGATCGTCAGACATCCCGATCCGCAACTTGCCCTTGAGGCCCCCGCCGCGAAGCTCTGAAAGCGTTGCATCGAGAGACTGGACAACGTTCTTTGCCACCGGCCGAAGCTTCTCCCCTGCCACAGTCAGTGACACACCCCGCCCGTGACGGCGAAAAAGCGGCTGGCCGACGACCTCTTCCAACTGCCTGACCTGAAGGCTGGTCGCGGATTGCGACCGACCGATGCGCTCGGCACCCCCCGTCACGCTTCCTGCATCCAGGATGGCGAGGAAAGTTCGCAGATGATCGCTGTTGAGGTGCATCAAGCCATTCGCAATTCCGATTGGTGAAATAGAAACTACTCGTTTCTCAAATGTCTGTCGAGGCACTAGCTTCTTTTGCAGAAGAAGCGGAGTTGCCCATGTCAGTTTCGGAAATCATGCAGATTGCCCGACCAAGCGCCAAGCATTTCTATATTTTGCTGGCTGCCACGCTTATCGCTTTGGTCTTTTGGCGACCCGGCTTCGCATTGGATACGGCGCGGTTCGTTGTGCTCGGCATGATCCACGTCACACCGCTCGTCATTCCGGGCATCCTGCTCGCGGCATGGATCACGGCAAGCGGCGCGAGTGATCAGGTGGCGGCAGTGTTTCATGGTCGAACGGTGCAGACAGTCATCGGTGCTACTGTCGTAGGTGCGTTGCTTCCGGTTTGCGGCGTGACGGTCCTGCCTCTCATGGCAGGGCTTCTTGCCGCGCGGGTTCCGCTGGCCCCTGTCATGGCGTTCTGGCTCGCCTCGCCCATCACGGGTCCGGCAATGCTGTCCGCGACAGTCGCGACTTTGGGATGGGAGTTCGCCATCGGCAAGGCACTGGCGGCCATCGGATTGGGCCTATTCGGCGGCGGTATGACTGCCTTGTTGGCAGGCCGTGATTGGGCGATGTCACCCCTGCGCTCAAACCGCATCGTCGGGTCGCTGGGCGGACAATGTGGTGGGTGCGGCTCGGAGACGCCGGGCTTTGATCCGCGCATCTGGCGCGATCCGGCCCGCCGTGGCCGGTTTCTTCGGGAGAGCTGGTCGATCACCCGTCTGATCCTGCTGGTTCTTACCCCCGCATTTGCGGCGGAATATCTTCTGAACGCCTGGTTGGAGCCGAACGCCGTTGCCGAGTATGTCGGTCGTGATAGCGCCTTCGCTGTGCCATTGGCAGTCATTGTCGGCGGTCCAGCCTATATTGACGGCTACGCGGCTCTTCCGCTAACCCGCGCCTTGCTGGAACACGGGATGTCGGCCGGTGCGGCAATGGCCTTTCTGGTCTCGGGTGGTGTGGTCAGCATCTGGGGCGCGATGGCGATCTTCCCGGTGCTGAGACTGAAACCGTTCCTGCTCTATCTTGCATTGGCAGCCGTGGGGTCGATGGTTTCAGGATGGGCATTCGGAGCGTTCTACTAATCCACGTAAGCTGCCTTTCGCTGCGGCCTGACGAATGAGCAGGCTGGGCTCAGCGCCCGCATTCGCCGCATGCGGCCCCAATGTCCGGTATGCCGGCGGACCTTATCCATCAAAGATGAACTGGCGGCTAGCTGAGGAGCCTATCCGCCCTCGTCCCTTCCGATCCGCGTCAATCCGTCGAAGTCGATTTCCCGCTTCTGTTCCGCAGTGAGATCCGGCCGGATTGCTGACACCGGCTTGGGCCCATGGACGTCCCACATCACCGCGTGCGCGCCTGTAGTCCAGCGATACACCCAACCAACAACACTGCACCCATCGGTCCCGATCAGATTGGCGATCGCGACGCCCTCACCTTTATCATCGTTCACTGTTTACGGACTTCCTGCACTGTGGCTCTGATTTTGCAGCGCGACGAGCTGCGGTGCTCGCCTGCACCGCATGCCGCGCTTGGGGGATGTTGGCTAACTGCTCTTTATTGAGGAGCTCACTTCACATGGGGACGCACGAAGCGGAGCGTCCCAAAATTTCTTTGCTGTCAAATCTTGTGGTCGGGCTCCGTGGCGGCTTCGACAATCGACAGGACTTCGTTTTTGTCAAAGCCAATGACCCTCGCCAGAACTGTGAACTCCACGACGTCGATACGACGCTCGCCGCTTTCGAGACGTGCCACAAACGACTGGTGGCGTTTGAGCTTCGCCGCCAACTGCTGCTGGCTGAGACCCGCATTCTGACGTGCATCAACCAACGCACGGACGAGCGCCAACTGGCCATTTGTTCTGATTGTTTTCGCCACGCGTCACATACCTTTTGTGACGTCGCTAGCGGATGAAATCTGTTATCTAAAACGTAGATATTTGAGGGTGTTATCGGCGTCTGGTTTCCAAGGGATGCAAGTCTGGTACACGCCCAGTGGCCCATCAATCCCCCACCAGCTCCAGAAACCGACCGTAGTCCTGACTGACTTCGCGGGCTTCTTCGAATGCGCGCGCACGCTCCTGCTCGAGGCAACGAAAGTAGTCCTGAATGTCAGAGATGTAGACCTCGAAGTCCCGTCGGATGATGTCGGCATAATCCCGGGCGTCCTGCGAATCGCTTGGAACGAATGGCCGGATCGGGGCGAGGCAGGATTCCGCTTGGCTTGCGACCGGAACGAGCATCAGCAAGGCCGCAGCCTGCATCTTCACCCATCGGCTCAACCGCAGGTTTCTGAAACCCCTATTTTCCTTGATAGACGCCAATGGCCGTGCCTAGAGTTTGAGTAACCGAGATACAGCCGTATCCGCCGCATTATATCTTGCGGTTAATAATATACTATCGTAACTCTGGGCTTCAAGTGGGGATGCCCGGACGTTGCGCGTTTGAAGAAAGCGTGAGCCGGGCCATGAACTGGGACATCGAAGCACCAAATGTGGTTACGGAAGCACGTTTCCGCGAACTCGTGGAAAGTGGCTATAGCGCTGAAATCCTGTGCCAGGAGTCGGCACACAAAAAGGGCCCGAGTTATTACGGGGTCTGGATCATGCGTGCCGTGTCTGACGAAGGTATTGAGAAGCTCTTGGTCACCGCCCGCACACGAACAACCTACAACGACATCAAGATCCGCGAGTTCAAGACGATCACTGGCGTGGTCTCCTTCCTCATTGGCATCGGGTTCTCCCATGCCGATGTGCCACTCGAAGAAGGCCAACGGACTTCGCATAAGCTGGCGGCCACCGACAAGCGCGCCAGCGACTAGCCTTCTTCTCTTCAGCCTTCTGGCCGCGCCAACCTCGGCACAGATGGTGCTGGTCATGGAGAGCGACGGCTCTCTGACCCCATCCCGGTCTCAGGACAGTTTTGCCCGCAACTACAATGACGGCATAGGTCAGGGGTCTGCTGCTGATGAGCTAGCGATCCTCGGTGAAGATGAACCCGATACTGAACCTGACGCATTGCGTTTTGCAGCCTTCTCGCGGCCCGCTCCCCTGCCCCGCGCCGATGTTCTCACAGCCATCGAGGCCACCGCGCTTCGCTATGCCGGTCATCCCGGCCTGCGCCGTGCCGAGCTGCCCGTCACCGCGTGGCTGACCCTCTACCGCGCCAATATCGAGATCGAGAGCGCTTATCGGCAGGATGCGGTCTCGAGCGCTGGTGCCATTGGCCTTGGTCAATTGATGCCCGAGACGGCGCGCGATCTCGGCGTCGACCCGCGCGATCCCCTCCAAAACCTCGATGGCTCCGCTCGTTACCTTCTGATGCTGCTTGAAACGTTCGGCGATCCGCGCCTGGCGCTCGCGGCCTACAACGCCGGCCCAGATGCGATCCGCCAGTACGGCGGCATTCCCCCCTACCGAGAAACCCAGACCCACGTGGCCCGTGTCATGGCCGTCGTGGCCCGATTGGAAGGATCAAATTCATGAAACACGTATCTAACCTGTTTATTGCCTCGCTCGCGCTCTTCCTGCTCGTTGCTGAGCCCGCCCTTGCACAAAGTATAGACCTTTCCCCGATCCAAAGCTTGCTTCAGGGCATCGTGGACGCGCTGACCGGCCCGCTAGGCGTCGTCATCGCCACCCTCGCCGTCCTCGGCGTGTTCTTGAGCTGGTTCTTCAACATCATCGACCTGCGCCAAGCGCTTTGGGTCCTCGTGGGCATCGCCGGTGTTGCGGCCGCCCCCACCATCGTTGCCGCGGTCTTTGCCGGTGGCTGAGCGCTCGCCCCTCTTTCTCGGCCTCGTGCGGCCGCCCAAGCTTCTGGGCCTGCCCATCATGTACGCGATGGTCTGGCTCTTCGGTTCGGTGCTCTTGTTCGTCTGGGTCCAGCACATCGCGGTGCTGGGCGTGGCCGCCCTTCTCTATCCGGTTCTGTGGAAGGCCGCCGATTGGGACCCACGCTTCATCGACGTGATGATGACGTCGCTGCAAGAGACGCCGCCCACGCGGCACCGCTCCATCCACGGCGGGGACAGCTATGCCCCGTGAAGCCGCGTTTGATCTCCGCACGATGACGCCGGACTGGTACGCGCACGAGACCCGCCTTGCGCATATGCTGCCCTATGTGAGCCTCGTCGATGACCAGACCGTGCGCACCCGGGTCAACGAACTCTTCCGGTGCATCCGGCTCGAGGGGATCAACAGCTACACGACGGACGATGCCTATCTCGACAAGGTGACGGCGCTCTTTGCCCGCATCGTCGCGCAGCTCGGGCCGGAATTCAGCTATTACGTCCACAAGGTCTCCAAGGCCATCAAACCTGATCTCGACCCCATTCGTGAGGACAGCTTCGCGGGCGAGGTGGACCGGCGCTGGCGCGCGAAACTCGAGACCAGCGGGCTGCGCGACAAGACGCTGACGCTCACCGTCATTCACCGCCCGCCTCCGAAAAGCCTCCTGCCGTTCCTGAGCCGCAGCGCGCCGGACCGCCTGAGAGAAGAGACCCGCAAACGCCTGCAGCGACTGGGCGAGGCCGTGAACGTCTTCCTCTCGGGCCTCACCGAGCTCAAGCCGCGGGTCCTCTCGGCCGCATCGGGGGAGTTGGTGGGGTTTCTGGGGGCGCTCAACACCGGAACCGAGCTGCCGCTCTACCCGGCCAACACCTACGGCTTTTTGTCCTTCAACGTCGCCAATACCCGCGTGACGTTCCAGGGCGACCATTTCGAGCTCTCGGAAGGCGTCGTGGGCCATCGCTACGGCAAGAGTTTCACCATCGGGGAATATTCCGAAGGCACCTCCTGCACCATGTTCGACATGCTGAACCTGCCGGTCGACATGATCGTCACGCAGTCCTTCACGCCGATCAATTCGAACCTCATGGCGGGCCGCATCAAGCGGCAAAAGCGGCAGATGCAGGCGAGCCAGGACGCGGCCCTCTCGCTGATGGAAGCCCTCGACATCGCCGCCGACGATCTCGAGGCCAAGCGCCAGAGCTTCGGCGAGCATCATATGGTCGTGACGCTCTTCTGCGACACGCTCGAAGAGCTGCAGACGCTGAGCGCGGAGATCGTGAATGCCGCCGCGACCGAAGGCGTGAAGATGATCGGCGAGCGGGTCGCTGCCAAGGCGCATTACCTGAGCCAGCACCCCGGCAACCAGCCCAAGCGCGTCCGCGCCAGCGCCGTCACCAATCGCAACTTTGCGGATTTCGCGGCCTTTCACCGGACGCAGCTCGGCAAGCCGGCCGCACAAACCCCCTGGGGCCGCGTCATCACCTATCTGCCCACGCCCGAGCAGAGCGCCTACCGGTTTTCCTATCACGAGCAGGGATCGCCCGACAAAGAACCGACCAGCGGCCATACCCTGATCATGGGGCGGCCCGGGTCCGGCAAATCGGTTCTGTCGGCCTTTCTGATGACCCAGGCCCGTCGAGCAGGGGCGCGGATCTTCGTCTTCGATTACCGTCTTGGTATGGAGATGGCGGTGCGCGCCAATGGCGGGCGCTACGCGTCCCTGAACGCCGGCCAGCCCACGGGTCTCAATCCGCTCTGGACAGAGACCGATGCGCGGGGCACCGCCTGGCTCTCGGACTGGCTTGCCACGCTTCTTTACCGCGCCGACAAGCCGCTCACACCGGCACAGACCAATCGCATCCAAGAAGTCGTGCGCCAGAACGCGCAGGCCACAAACCCCGCCTTGCGGAACTGGCGGGATTTCGCGTCGCTTTTTGTGTCCACCGATGATGGCGGCGATCTGCACCAGCGCCTGCTCGAGTGGACCGAAGACGGCCGCTATGGCTGGATCTTCGGGCAGAGCCTCGAGGACACGTTCTCGCTCAAAGGGGATGTGGTGGGCTTCGATCTGACCGGCATTCTCGACAGCGAGGCCGACAAGGAGCGGATGGCGGTTCTCTCCTATCTTTTCCGCCGGGTCGAGCGCGAGATCGAGGATCGCCGCCCCACCATCATCGTGATCGACGAGGCCTGGAAGGCCCTCGATAACGCGTATTTCGCCGAACGGTTGTCGAACTGGCTCGTGACTGCGCGCAAGCAGAACACCGTCGCGGTGATGATGACGCAATATGCCAGCCAGCTTGAGCGCACCCGGACCGGCAAGACCATCGTCGAAGCCGTTCCGACGCAGATCCTGCTGCCCAATATCCGCGCGCAGCCTGCGGATTACGCAATGCTGAACCTCACGGAGAAGGAGCTCGACGTCCTTCTCAACACGGGCAGCAACAGCCGCCTCGCACTGATCCGCGACGATCAGGGCTCGATCGTGGTCGATGCCGATCTCAGTGCTCTCGGGCCCAATCTCACCATCCTCGGCGGCATGGAGAAAGGCGAGGCGCTCGTCGGCGCCGATTACCGCGACCGCCCAGATTTTTGGAGGCTTTCATGATCCGTATTCTTATCGCTTTGGCTGCGCTCGGCGCGCTGGCCTCCTGCACCCAGTATCGGGAGCCGCAGGCCAATTGCTTCACGTTCCTTGCGTCCACTGCACCCGTCGCGCCTGATTGTGACTTCACGCCCCTTGGCACCCCGGAGGGGGACATTGAAGTCTAGCCTGCCTCATATCCTAGCGCTTTGCCTGCTGCCAGGTCTCGCCTTGTCTCAGGGCGTGCCGACCAATGACAGTGGGCTGACCGCGCGTGATATCGTCGAGACTGGCGATCGCGAGGCAGACCTCGCGATCCAGGCCGACAAGCTTTCCGTGCGCGAACTCATCGCCGAGATCGAACGGGAGCAGCTGGAAACCCTGCAACGCATCCTCGATGCCCAGACCAGCTTCGGCGGTCAGGGCTTGCCGGCTATGGTCTCGGGGCTGGAAAGCGGCAGCGGCGATCCCGACCGCGCCGTGGAAGCCGTCTATGGCACGGGCGAGATCGACCCCAATCCCGGCGGTGCGCAGATGTTCGGCGACGCCGCCGAGAACATCGAGCAGCTCATCATCCGCGTCGCCCAGGAAACCAGCGGCTTTGCGGGTGTTGGCCGCGCAGGGCTCTCCCCCGTCCAATGGCGCGCGCTGCTGCAAGCGCTGATCTGGCAGGAAAGCCGGTTTGCGATCGGTGCACGGTCTCCCGTCGGCGCCTATGGCCTCACCCAGATCATGCCGGGCACCGCCAGCGATCTCGGCATCAACCCGGAATACTATGACAGCCCCTATCTGCAGGTGCATGGCGGCGCGCGCTACCTCGCGACCCAACTGAACACATTCGATGGCAACATCATCAACGCCCTCGCGGCCTATAACGCCGGACCCGGCCGGGTTTTCGAGTATGGCGGCGTTCCGCCCTTTCGCGAGACCCAGCACTACGTCCAGGTGATCCCCGAACGCTATAACCTCTATTTGACCCGTATCGGCGGGATCGAAGCGCTTGGCACGATCGACCCCGCGCTTCTGGCCAATGCCAACCTCTCGCTCACTGGGCACGGCGCGGCCTTCTATGGCAACAACTCACCCGCCGCGATCAGGCAAGCCGCCCTGCGTATTGCGGATATCGTCGAACGAATTTCCGAGACCGAGGATGTGCAGGAGAGCGTTGCGCTCAACACTTATGCCCGCGCCGAACTCGTGCGTCTCGTGGCCGCCCGCATCCGGCTTCAGGCGGCACGCACCCGCGTACTCTCCGCCGAAGAGCTGGCCCAGGCCAGCGCCCGCATGGCCGAAGGCGCGTTCATGGATTTTACGATCAGGGAGATTGAATGATGGGACATCTGCTCTTGAGGACAGCTTTGGCCACGACACTTGGCATTGGCTTGCAGTTCAGCGCCCTACCCCCTGTCTCAGCACAAGGCGTGCCCGTCGTCGATACCCAGAACATCGCGCAAAACATCCAGCAGCTCCGGCAGATGATCGAAGACGAGATCCTGCAAAACGAGCAGCTGACGCAGCTCCGTGAACAGCTCGGCCTTCTCACGGATCAACTCGCGGAGCTGCAAAGAACCTACGAGGCCCTCACCCGCCTCGCCGAGCTTCCAGAAATCATTCGCACCGAGATGGAAGACGAACTCAATGGCCTGCTCGACCAGGAGTTCGGGGACATCCTCGCCACGATTGAGGCGATCAAGACTGGGGATTTCTCCGGCCTGTCCGGCTCTGGCGCAGGCGAAATCGAAACCCAGATGGACCGGGTGCTGGCCGATCTCGGCTTCGATGAAGACACGCTCTCGGAAATGGCCACCAGCGGCAATCCCGGGGCCAACCGCGTGGCGACGCAGGCAACAACCGGCGCGCTCGTCTCAGCCGCCGCCCAGAACAGCTATGAAGATGCCGGCCAGTCGCTCGAGCGGGTCGACCGCCTTGTCGGGCTCATCGACGACATGGAAGAGCTCAAGCAAAGCGTCGATCTCAACACGCGCGTGACAGCTGAATTGGCCATCGCCCTCGTGGCGATGTGGCAGCTGGAAGCGATTCAAACCGTGGGCGATGGCACCGGCGGCGTGATCGATGCCGCCACCATCGCCGAGGAGCAGCGCTTCATGGATTTCACTCTGCCCGAGCTGCGGGCCGAGTGAGTGCGGGGTGTGACGCGTGGCGAGTGAACAAGAGATCATCGAGGAAGAACTGGTCTACGGTGCCCTGCGCCGTGAACGGCTTTGGCAGCGTCTTGGCCTGATAGGCCTTGTCTTCGGCATCATCGGCTGTCTGAGCGCGGCAGCTGTCTCGATCCTAGATGTCGATCCGCCCCCCGTCGTTGTCCCCTATGATCCCGCCACCGGCTTTGCACTCCCCGAAGCCTCGGTGGGCGCTTCCTCGGTGACCGCCAACCAGGCGATCATCGAGGCGGAGGTGTTCCGCTATGTGACCGACCGGGAGGTCTATAACCAGCTCGACAACGATCTGCGCATCCGCAGCGTCCTGCGCCGCTCGGACGGAGCTGCCGAGAGCGGGCTGCGCCAGATCTGGAACAGCGCCAACGAGAATTACCCGCCGACGGTCTATGGCCCCAATGCTCGGCTCGACGTGGAGATCCTCAGCATCAACCGGATCGGAACCAACCGCGCGACGGTCCGCCTGCGCAAGCGCCTGACGTCCATTAACGGCACCCAGACCGGCCTCTTCACTGCGACGCTTCTCTTCGAGTTCCGCCCAGAGACCCGCCGCTCCATCGACGAGGTCTGGACCAATCCATTCGGCTTCACCGTCCTCGAATATTCCATCCGCTCCGACAGATTGGAGAACTGACGTTGTTGTTTATAAGATCGCTTATTTTTGTCATTGCCCTGTTGCCCGGCCTCGCCTCTGCCGAAGCCATCCCGCGTGGCGGTCCCAACGACAGCCGGGTGCGCTTGGCCACCTACCAGGAGGGTCAGGTCTACCGTCTCAACGTGTCGCTCACCCATGTCACCAGCATCGAGTTCGGCGAGGGCGAAAGCATCCGCTCGATCATCGCGGGCGACACGGAAGGGTTCGAGATCGACGGCGTCCCGGGCGGTCAGGCCTTCGCGATCAAACCCGTCGCACGCGGCGTCCATACCAACGTGACCGTCTATACCAACCGCCGCAGCTACTACTTCAACGTTCAGGAGACCCGCAGCCCGACCTTCTACGTGGTCCAGTTCCGCTATCCCGAAGACAATGTACGGCCCACGCGTGCCATCGCGGCCCAAGCACCGAACTACAATTACGGGGCCAGCGCGCGCACTGAGTTCACCCCGACCCGCGTCTGGGATGATGGGACCTTCACGTATTTCGAGTTCCCGCGGAACGCGCCGGTGCCCGCGATCTTCCGCTACGCCAATGGCCGCGAGCGGACGGTCAACACGCAAGCCACCGAAGATGGCGTGATCCGGGTCTCCGGGGTGAACAGGCAATGGGTCCTGCGGATCGGAGAAGAGGTGGTCTGTATCGAGGCCACACCGCCTGCGGGGGTGGGATCATGAGCGACACCGGAAACGCGGACCTCGAGAAACGCCTCGACGCCCTAGAGCAAGGTAAAGGCGCAGGTTCGCCCCCTGGCCCGCGACGCTCGCCGCTGCTCGCTTTGGTCGTTGTCCTCGTGATCGGGGCGGGTGGTTCACTGCTCTATTTCATGTCCCAACCGGAGGAAGAGGAAGCCCTGCCTACGGCCACGCCGGACGTGTTCCAAAACGAAGGCGACGGGTTCGGTGCCATCGAAACCCTCCCCCCACCCGAGCCCGAAGTCGTTCTGGTCGCACCGGAACCGGTGGAACCGAACGCCGAGCTTTTGGCACAACTCGCCGCCCTTCAGGCCCAAATCGAGGAGTTACGCAATGCCCCCGAACCGGTGGTCGAGGAAGACACGGCTGCCGCCGAAGCCATCGATGCACTGACAGCCCAGATCGCAGCCCTTCAAGCCGCCTCGGAAGCCGCGCAGCAGCAGTTTCGCGATGAGCTCACCGCCCGTGATCGGGAATTGGAGCAACTCCGGATGGACCTCGAACTCGCGCAGCTCGAAGCCAATCGGCCCATTCCAGCACCTATCGGTCCCACCGAGGACGAGCTGCGCGCGCGAGAAGAAGAACGGCTGCGCCGCGAGGAGGAAGCAAGGCGGCTCGCCGAACTTGAAATCCGCGCTGCTGAGGAACGTGCGTTTCAGGAACGCCGCATCACCTCACCCACCATCGCCTTTGGCGGCACATCCGGTGCGAATGAGACGGCGCTGACCGAGCGCACCTTTGGCGAAGTTACGGATTTCGTGCTGAACGGCGCGCTGCCCACTTCGGTGACGCAAGCCGAGGTCATCGCCAACCCGTCCAACACCATCATCCAGGGCACGATGATCCAGGCCGTCATGGAAACCGCCCTCGACAGCTCCCTGCCCGGCCAAACCCGGGCCGTCGTTTCCGAAGACGTGTTCAGCTTCGATGGCTCCCGCCTCCTGATCCCCCGCGGGTCCCGCCTGATCGGGCGCTATCGTTCGGGGATCGATATCGCGCAACGCCGGGTCACCATCGCCTGGGACCGGATCATCCTGCCCGACAACCAGACGATCCAGATCAGCTCTTTCGGGGGTGACGAATTGGGCCGCTCCGGCGTCACAGGTTTTGTCGACACGCGCTTTGATGAGCGCTTTGGCTCGGCAGCGCTGATTTCGCTGATCTCCGCCGCGCCAAGCGCCGCCGCGGCAAACGTGCAGGATGAGACCACCGCAGATGTGCTCGAAGACGTGGGCGATGATCTAGCGGATGCCACGGACAGCGTCATCGGCGATTACCTCTCTATCGGTCCCGTCATTTATGTCGACCAAGGCGCACGCGTCACGGTGATGGTCGACCGCGATCTGGAGATATTCTGAGCCCATGTCGCTGAGCTATCTCGAAACCTCCCTCGACCGGATCGAAGCCGCCGCCCGCGACGATGTCATCGAGATCTGCATCAACCCCGACGGCTCCTGCTGGGGCGAATTCCAGGGCGATCATTTCATGCGAAAGCTGGACCAGGCGTTGACTGCAACCGAAGTGAAAGACCTCGGCAACCAGATCGCCTCCTCCGCCAACACCACGATGAGCAAGGACCGCCCCATCATCTCGGTCTCGATCACCTACAAGGGTCGCCCGATCCGAGCACAGGTCATTACCCCGCCCGCCGTGCTCTCGGCCATGTCGATCAGCCTGCGGTTCTTTTCCAGCTTGCCGCTCGACGGGATCGCACTCGACTTTCTCTATGGCAAGGAACGCAAGCTTGAAGAACTCCGCATTGAGAAAACCCGGGAACTGCGCGAGGTCGTGGCGTCTGGCGTGATCGACGATGCCCTAGCCTACTGCGTCGAAAACAAGCTCAACATGATTGTCTCGGGCGGCACCTCCACTGGCAAGACCGTCGCCGCGCGGAAGATCCTCGCCCACGTGCCTGCCGAGGAACGCATCGTCACCATCGAAGAAGCCGCCGAGCTTCTGCCGACCCAGCCGAATGCCGTGACGCTGATTGCCAATCGTGATGCGGAATTCCAGACAGCCGACGTGCTGCTCACAGCAACCCTGCGGATGCGTCCCGACCGGATTATCCTCGGCGAGGTGCGCGGCAAGGAGGCCATGACCTTCCTTGAGGCGATCAACACCGGCCATGGCGGGTCCATGACCACCCTACATGCAGAAACCCCGCAACTCGCCGTGCAGCGTCTGGCCATCGCGGCCCTCAAGACCGAGATCCCGATGACCTATTCGGACATGATCCAGTACATCGAGAACTCCATCGATGTGATCATCCAGGCCGGTCGCCACGATGGCCGGCGCGGCATCACCGAATTCTACCTCCCCGGCAAAACCGAGAATGGAGCCTCCCAATGAAGACCTTTGAATATGAGATCCTGTTTTTCCAGGTGAAGAAGCAAAAGGACTACGACGCGATGCGACGCGCCTTGAATGAGCGCGGCGCGGAGGGGTGGGAAGTCATCACAGCTGAAGCCGGTGACTACGGCTATACCACGTTCTTGAAGCGCGAGACCGCTGATACGAAGGCAGCATCAGAATGATGCGTGTCGTTGTGACGGCAGGCCTGATCGTCGTTTTCGGCGGGACCGCTGGCGTCGCCGAACGGAACCTGATCCCAACGCTCGAAAACCAACCAGATGTCTGTCCCGACCAGCCTCCAGAGCCACAATGGATGCAAGGCATCGATGTACGCGAGTCCCACAAACGGCTCCTGATCCAACAAATCTATCGTGCGCAGAGCATGCAACGGATCGTTGAAGCCCAAAGCTGTGAATGTCCCACGCGGTATCCGTCTTGGGACTCAGCTGAAGGCATCTTCGTCAAGCATTTCGCCGCATCTGAATACTGGGACATCGTGGAAGCGACGTCAGAATACCGAAGCCAGGCAAATGAGCTTCGGCGCGAAGCCATGCCAATCTGCGAAGCCGCTGGAAACTGGTAGGGTTTCATGAGTGTCGTCACCTACTTCGTAGAAACGACCGAAGGCTATCTCAATACCGCTGCCGAGACACAATTTGGCGCAGTCGCCGCAACAGTCGGAACGATGCTCATACTCGGCACCACACTCGTCGTCATCTTGGTCTTCATCAACGCGATCTACCAATACCGCGCCATGGACGGGCGCACGGCCTTTTGGCTCGCCGTGAAGATCGGACTGATAGGCGCATTTGCAACCAACTGGGTGCAGTTCAACCTCCTTGCTGCGGCGATCCTGAATGGGATCGACAGCATTGCCGGATCGCTCGTGGCCTCAGTCGGCGGCGGATCACCCGGCCCATCCGGCACCTTTGCAGAGGAGTTCGATGACCTGATCGCGGCGCTCGGAGAGTATTTGAATGCTGCGGGCTCTGAACTGAATTGGATGGCCGGAGCCCTGTTGGACACCCTTGGGGTTTTGTTACTCTCGATCCTCGGCGGCTTAGCCGCGTTCATCGTGGTCGCGTCGCGGCTCATGATCGCTCTTCTGATCGGGATTGCGCCGGTCATGATCTTCCTGACACTGTTTGAAGTGACCAAGGATTATTTCGCGCGCTGGCTTTCGGCGCTGATTTCCTTTGCGATGTACCCTATCGTCGTGGCCGGCGTGTTCGCAACCATCACGGGTGTCTCGCGTGCGCTTCTTGCTGAGTTGGGCGACCCGGAAGGCGCCTCGAATATCGGCGCGCTCATACCCTTCTTCATGATGGTGCTCATGGCAAAAGGCTTCATCATAGCAACGCCCTTCCTGGTTCGAGCAATTTCTGGAAACATCATGATGCCAGCACTCTCGGCCGGCTTCGGTGGTAGCTATGCCTTTGCCCGAGGGCTTGCAGGCAGCCAACAGGTCTACAACCGCTACGCCATCGGAGGCGCCACCGGGGCCGAATACGCAGCTCTGCGCGCGCGTCAATTCTTTGGTGTGCAAGCGTTGCCAAGCCGACCCAATACTGCGGGAGGGCCAACCGCTGCTC
>MRWG01000182.1_pt1 | contig 106460 bp, 99 predicted proteins | sample 1013341 | NCBI WGS metagenome assembly MRWG01 (sample SAMN06117577, study PRJNA244670) | biofilm metagenome | biome: Water; feature: Cathode Biofilm; material: Biofilm; isolation source: microbial consortium enriched at the cathode of a solar microbial fuel cell | place: USA: District of Columbia ...
CGATGCTACATAAGCGAGCGATAACGCAGCTGAACGCAAACAGGGTCTCAGCCCTATGGGTTGCCCCTGAAAAACCGTCACTCGGCGTTACAGCTCGCTCATTTGGAATGACCAAACCGCGCTCGCTGCGCCTTGATTGACGGTTTTTCAGGGGCAACAGAGGCGGCGACGAAAGCTAAACAGGCCCTAGTGTGCACGCAATCGCGGACGCTGGCACGGGTTGTCCGCAAGCGCGGCGACGACGGCACGTCCGCGACGGCAAACTACACAACGACAACAAGGATCCGCACGATGCGAACTGGCTTGTTTCTGCGCAACTCCGGCCCGGCGTCGACGCGCTCATTGATTGCGGCTTGCGCGCGCGCCGGCGATTCGATGGGGATCGATGATTTGTGGGTGCTCGACCACATTGCGATCCCGCCCGACGACGCGGAGGGTTCGGGCGGACGCTACGTCGATCCCCTGGCAACGCTGGCGTTTGCCGCGGGTATCACCGAGCGCGTGCGCCTCGGCGTATCGGTATTAATCGCGCCGTACCGCACGCCGCTGCCGACGGCGAAATGGCTCGCCGCGATCCAGGAACTCTCGGGCGGCCGGTTGTGCGCCGGGTTCGGCGTTGGCTGGATGGCGGCGGAATTCCGTGCGCTCGGCGTGGACCGGCGGCAGCGCGGTGCGCTCACCGATGAGACACTCGACGTGATCACGCGATGCTTCGCGGCCGATGAAGTGGAACTGAACGGACAGAACTTTCTGTTCAGTCCGCGACCACCACGACCACCGCTGCTGATCGGCGGGGCGGCCGCCACGGCCATTCCCCGGATCGTCCGCTACGGCGACGGCTGGATCCCGACCGGCCTCGACCCGGCCGCGCTGCGGGCGCCGGCGGCCGAACTACGCGCCGCCATGACCGCGGCCGGCAAATCGCCTCCCGAAATCATTCCGCTCGCGACGCTACCGCTCGATGACATCGGGGCCGCCGCGGACCTGCTCGCCGCCTACCGCGAAGCCGGCGCTACCGGCATCGACCACCCCGCACGCTACGCCAGTGTGGAGGAATTCAAGCGCAATGCCGACAGACTGTTACAGGCCGCGGCGCGCGTCGCGACCTAGCTCCGACCCGAGGCGATGGGGGACAGCACATGGTTACCGCGGAATATCTCCAGTCACATGCCCTGTTCGGGGGCGTCGCCACGGACGATCTGGCGATGATCATCCCGCGTCTGCAGGAGCAAACCTACGCCACCGGCGACTACGTCGTGCGCGAGGGCGAAAACGGCAGTGTCATGTACTTCATTCGCCACGGCACCGCGGAAGTCCTTAAAACGGTTACGGAAACGCATGAAACCCTGTGCCTCGCGGTGCTGCACGAAGGCGATACGTTCGGCGAAATGGAGCTCGTGGACGTGCAAAGCCGCTCGGCGTCCGTCCGCGCGCTCGAGCCACTGACGATACTCGCGCTGAGCAGCGAGGATCTGTTCGACATTTTCCGGGAGCACGAATCCGCTTTTATTATCATCCTGATGAATATCGCACGCGAAATCAGCCGGCGCCTGCGCAAAATGGATGCGCTCGTCGCGAGCAGCCTGTTCCACCGCGTGCCGGACGAGCGCTGATAGCGGCGGCCGCCGGCTGGCCGAAAGCCACCCACCCTCGTTATACTGCGCGGTCCTGATTTCGGGGGCGCCGGGGCCACGCTCGCCGCAGACCCCGCCATTCATGTAACGAGGAAACCGATCAATGGCTGATGTAGTGAGCTACGAACTCGACGGCGACATTGCCGTAATTACCGTCGACAACCCACCGGTGAACGCACTCTCCCTGCCGGTCCGCCGCGGGCTGGCGGATGCCTTCACCCGTTTCGAAGGTGACGCCGCCGCGCGCGCCGCGGTGCTGATATGCGCCGGCCGGACGTTTATCGCCGGCGCCGATATCACGGAATTCGACAAGCCGATTGAAGAGCCGTGGCTGCCGAAGGTCGTGCATCAAATGGAAGCCTGCGAAAAAATCATCGTCGCCGCGATCCATGGCACCGCCCTCGGTGGCGGCTTCGAAACCGCCATGGCTTGCCATTACCGTTGCGCGTTACCCAGCGCGAAGGTTGGACTGCCGGAAGTTCTCCTCGGCCTGCTCGCGGGCGCCACGGGAACCCAGCGGCTGCCGCGGCTGATCGGCGTGAAAGACGCCCTGGACGTGATGATCTCCGGCAAACCGATGCCGGCTCCGCTCGCGCACGAACGTGGTGCCATCGATGAAATCATTGACGGCGATTTACGCGCCGGCGCACTTGCCTACGCGCGGCGGCTCGTCGCCGACAATGCGCCGGTGAAACGCGTGCGCGATATCGTTATCGACCCGGCTTCGATTCCGGACGGTTTCTTCGACGAATACCGCAAGGGCATGGCGCGGCAGACGCGCGGCTTTCTGGCGCCCGAGCAAATCGTCAAATGTGTCGAAGCTGCCGTGTCCATGAGTTACGACGAGTCCGTCGAGGTCGAAAACCGGCTGTTCATGGAATGCATGGCCTCGACCCACTCGAAAGCCCAGCGCCACCTGTTTTTCGCCGATCGGGAAATCAGCAAGATCCCGGATGTGCCGAAAGACACGCCGGTGCGCAAGATCGAAAAAGTCGCCATCGTCGGCGGCGGCACGATGGGCGGCGGTATCGCGATGAACTTCGTCAACGTCGGCATCCCGGTGACGCTGAAGGAAGTGAACGCCGAAGCGCTCGAGCGCGGCCTGAACATCATTCGCGGCAACTACGACGTTGTCGTCAAGAAAGGCCGCATGACCCAGGAACAGCTCGAAAAGAACATGTCGATGATCACGGGGACGCTCGACTACGACGATCTCGGCGATGTCGATATCGTGATCGAGGCAGTGTTCGAAAACATGGCGCTGAAGAAGGAAATCTTCGGCACGCTCGACAAGGTGTGCAAAGCGGGCGCGATCCTCGCCTCGAACACCTCGACGCTCGACATCGATGAAATCGCGGCCAGCACGAGCCGCCCGCAGGATGTTATCGGGCTGCACTTTTTTGCGCCCGCGAACATCATGACCCTGCTCGAAATCGTACGCGGCGAGAAAACCGCGAAAGACGTCATCGCCACCTCGATGCAGCTCGCGAAAACGATCCGCAAGGTCGCGGTGCTCGTCGGCTGCTGCTTCGGCTTCGTCGCGAACCGGATGTTTTTCCCGTACGTACGCGAAGCACAGCTGATGATACTCGAAGGTGTAGCACCGGAGCGGATCGACCAGGTGGCCTACGATTGGGGTATGGCGATGGGACCGAACGGCGTGTCGGACCTGTCAGGACTCGACGTACTCGAGAAAGTCCGCACCGAGTGGAAGGACCGCCCGGAAGACCCGGTGTTCTTCCGCATGATCACGAAGCTCGTGGAGCAGGGGCGGCTCGGCCAGAAAACCGGCGCCGGGATCTACAAATACGAAGGCCGCAAGGCCGTTCCCGATCCGGAAGTCACCGCACTCGCGAAGGCCGAGGCCAAGGCTCTCGGGGTCGCGCAGATCGAAGTCTCCGATGAAGAAATCATCGAGCGCCTGTTCTACTCGATGATCAACGAAGGCGCTCTGATCCTCGAAGAAGGGATTGCGCTGCGTCCCGGCGACATCGACGTGGTGTACGCAAACGGCTACGGCATGGCGCGCTATCGCGGTGGACCGATGTTTTATGCCGATACGGTGGGACTGAAGAACGTGCGCGATGCGATGCTGAAGTACCGCAAACGCTACGGCGATCTGTACTGGACTCCCGCACCGCTGCTCGAACAACTGGCGAATGCCGGCAAGACGTTCGAACAGTGGGCGGCGGAACGCGCCTAGCGCAAGCTGATACGGCGCGGGCCATCCGGGTCCGCGCCGTTTTCGTGAACCGGTCGCGCGTCGTCTAGGCGGTCTTGTCGATCGTCAAACCGAGCTCCTCGACCATCACATCGCGCATCACGAACTTCTGGATCTTGCCGGTTACGGTCATCGGAAAGTCATCGACGAAGCGGATGTAGGCCGGCACCTTGTAGTGGGCGATTTGCTCGCGACAGTAATCGCGGATCTGTTCCTCGCTCGCGCTTTCCCCGTCACGCAGTTTCACCCACGCGGCGACCTGTTCGCCGAACTTCTTGTCCGGCACACCGAAAACCGCCACGTCCTGGATCTGCGGGTGGCGGTACAGGTATTCCTCGATCTCCCGCGGATAGACGTTTTCGCCACCGCGAATAATCATGTCCTTTACCCGGCCAACGATATTCACGTAGCCCTCGTCGTCCATGACCGCGAGATCACCCGTGTGCATCCAGCCCGCGGCATCAATGGATTCGTTCGTTTTCTCCGCGTCGTTCCAGTAACCGAGCATTACGCTGTAACCGCGGGTACACAGTTCGCCCTTGTCACCGCGGGCAACGACCCGTCCGTTGTCGTCGATGATTTTCACCTCGACGTGCGGGTGGATCCGGCCGACCGTCGACACCCGCTTGTCGAGCGCATCGGTCGTATCGCTCTGAAAGCTCACCGGACTCGTCTCCGTCATGCCATAGGCGATCGTCACTTCGTGCATGTTCATTTCGTCGAACACGCGATTCATGACTTCGACCGGGCACGGCGCACCCGCCATGATCCCGGTGCGCAGACTGCGGAGGTCGTAGTCGCGGAAGCGCGGATGATCGAGTTCGGCGATGAACATCGTCGGTACGCCGTGCAGGGCCGTGCAGCGTTCCTCGGCGACGGCTTCGAGGACCGAGCCGGGTTCGAAGGCCTCATCGGGAAACACCATCGTCGCGCCGTGCGTGACGCACGTCAGCACGCCCATGACCATGCCGAAACAGTGATACAGCGGCACCGGTATGCACAGCCGATCGGCCTCGGATAAATGCATCGCCCGGCCGACGAAGTAGCCGTTATTGACGACATTGAAATGCGTCAGCGTCGCGCCTTTCGGCATGCCCGTCGTACCGCTCGTAAACTGGATGTTGATCGCATCATCCGGCTGCAGGGTCGGCCGGATTTCGGCAAGTCGCCGGGTCTGCGGCTCGCCACCGGCGCTAACCACGTCCGCGTAGCGATACATGCCGGGGTGACCGTCGTCGCCGAGGCAGATCACGCAGCGCAGATGCGGCAGCTTCGCCGCGTTCAGTTCGCCGGCGGCCGCGCCGCTCAGTTCGGGCGCGAGCTTGTTCAGCATCTCGACGTAATTCGACGATTTGAACTGCTCGGCGATCACGATGCCGCGACATTCCACCTTGTTCAGCGCGTATTCGAGTTCGCCCACGCGGTAAGCCGGATTGATGTTGACGAGAATGATCCCGGCCTTCGCCGTCGCAAACTGCGTAACGACCCATTCGACCCGGTTCGGCGACCAGATCCCGATCCGGTCGCCGGGCTCGAAGCCGAGCGCCAGTAAGCCGCTCGCAAGTTCGTCGGCAGCGGCATTCAGGGCTGCGTAGTTCCAGCGCACACCCTGGTGCCGCGCGATGAGCGCGACGTGCTTCGGCCAGCGGCGGGCCGCGGCCTCCAGTGATTCCCCGATCGTCGCGTAGCGCAACGGTTCCGCACACCCGCCATGGACATAACTGATTGCTGGATTCGACATCACCGGTTCCCCGCCTGCTTATCGCGTTCGAGCTTTTCCCGAACGCTGTTGATCTTGTCGTCCATCGATTGTTCGCGGTCCGTTCGGGTACCAATTTTCAGGGTCGTGAATACGCGCGGCGCGCCCATTTCGTGGACGACTTCGTGACAACGTTTCACCGCGGCCATGACGGCGTCCCAGTCACCCTGGATCACGGTCCCGTACGGATGCAGTTGTGATTCGAGTCCGGCATCCGTGATAACCCGCTCGCAGGCCGCCACATACCCGGACACCGATACCCCGACCCCGATCGGTACGACGCACAAATCGACCATCACATTCATTATCGACCCCTTCTTGAACCGGAGTGCTAAATTAGGGGACACCGGATCCCGATGCAACTTCACCCCTGGCCCGGTCGGCGAGAGACGCCGCCGCGGGTCGTGCCCGTGGTTCCGGCGCAACCCCGGATTGTTTCAGAATTCGGGCCGCGTACTCAGAATTCGAGGTTTTTCGGCGTGCGCGGATAGGGGATCACATCCCGGATATTCGTGACCCCGGTGACAAACATGAGGAAACGCTCGAAACCGAGCCCGAATCCGGCGTGCGGCGCGGTGCCGAAGCGGCGCGTATCGAGATACCACCAGTAGTCATCATGATTCAGTCCGTCGGCATCGAGGCGCTTGCGTAAGGTTTCGTAGCGTTCTTCGCGCTGACTGCCACCGATGAGTTCACCGATTTGCGGTACGAGCAAATCCATCGCCGCGACGGTTTTCCCGTCGTCGTTCTCGCGCATGTAGAACGCCTTGATATCACGCGGCCAGTCGTACACGAACACGGGTTGCCCGAAATGCTGCTCCGTCAGGTAGCGTTCATGTTCGCTCTGCAAATCACCACCCCAGACCGGCTCAAACTCGAAATTTGCCGCTGCCGATTGCAGGATTTCGATCGCCTCGCCGTAGCTTAGCCGGACGAACGGGGCGTTCTGCACATGCTCGAGTCGTGCCATCAGCGTCTTGTCGACAAAATTCCCGAACAGGGCCAAATCCTCGGCGCAATCCTCGCGTACCCGCGTGATGAGGTAGCGGACCATTTCCTCGGCGAGGTCCATATCGTCGTTCAGGTCGGCGAACGCCATTTCCGGTTCGATCATCCAGAATTCCGACATGTGGCGACTCGTATTCGAGTTCTCCGAGCGAAATGTCGGACCGAACGTGTAGACGTTGCCGAGCGCGAGACAGTACGGCTCAACCGCAAGTTGTCCGGATACCGTCAGGTGCGCTTCCTTGCCAAAAAAGTCGGCGCCAAAGTCCACGGCGCCGTTCTGCTTCGCGACATTCCCCAGATCGAGCGTCGTCACCCGGAACATCTCGCCCGCGCCCTCACAGTCCGAGCCCGTAATGATCGGGGTATGGATATAGTGAAAATCACGCGCCTGAAAAAATTCATGGATCGCAAACGACAGGCGCGAGCGGATGCGGAACATCGCGCCGTACTTGTTCGTCCGTCCGCGCAAATGGGCGATCCCGCGCAGAAATTCGTCGCTGTGCCGCTTCTTTTGCAGCGGATAATCTTCCGGGGCCGCGCCGATGAGGCGCATCCCGGTCACATGAATTTCCCAGCGCTGCCCTTTGCCCGGCGATTCGACGAGGTTTCCGCGCAATGAGACGGCGGCGCCGGTCCCGATCGATTTGATCGTCTCGTAGTCGTCGATTGTTGCATCGACGATCGCCTGAATACTGCCGAGGCAGGAGCCGTCGTTAACCTCGAAAAACGAGAATGCTTTCGCGTCGCGGCGCGTGCGTACCCAGCCGCTCACTGCAACGTCCTCGCGCGGAGCATCGCTGGCGAGCAGCGCGCGGACGAGCGTGCGTCGCGAGCCCATCGGTTCAGGCTTCCGGGTCGTAGCCGAGGATAGGACTCAGCCAGCGCTCGGCTTCGCGCGTGTCCATGCCTTTGCGTTTCGCGTAGTCATGCACCTGGTCCCGGTTGATCTTGCCGACGCCGAAATAACGCGACGCCGGGTGCGAGAAATACCACCCGCACACGGCAGCCGTTGGCACCATGGCAAAGCTTTCGGTCAGGTGCACGCCGATATTCTTCTCGACGTCGAGCAGCTTCCACAGCATCGGCTTTTCGGTGTGATCCGGGCATGCCGGATAGCCGGGAGCAGGGCGGATGCCCTGGTATTTCTCCGAAATGAGCCCGTCGTTGTCGAGCGCCTCATCCAGCGCATAGCCCCAGTACTCGCGCCGGATGACCGCATGCATGCGTTCCGCGAACGCTTCGGCCAGACGATCGGCCAGTGCTTTCGCCATGATCGCGTGGTAATCGTCGTGATCGCGCTCGTAGCGTTCGACCATCTCTTCGAGCCCGAATCCCGCGTTCACCGCGAACGCGCCGAGGTAATCGCGTACCCCGAGCTCTTTTGGCGCGACAAAATCGGCGAGCGCGAAATTCGGCTGGCCGTCCGGTTTGCGACTCTGCTGGCGCAGCGTGTGGATCACCGCGAGTTCACCGTCGCGTCCGTCATCGGCATACAGTTCGATATCGTCATCACCGACGCTGTTCGCGGCATACAGTCCGATCACGCCGTGCGCCTGGAGCAGGTCGTCACGCACGATCTCGTCGAGCATCTCGCGGGCGTCCGCATACAGTTCCCGCGCCTGCGTGCCCACGATTTCGTCGTCGAGGATGCGCGGAAAGCGGCCCGCGAGTTCCCACGCAACGAAGAACGGGGTCCAGTCGATGTAATCGATCAGATCCGCGAGCGGGTAATCCTTGAACACCTGGAGTCCGAGACGACGCGGTGTCGGCGGCTCGTAGCTCAACCAGTCCGTATTGAACTTGTTCTCGCGGGCCTCGTGCAGGTCGAGCCAGTCTACCCGGGCCTGGCGCTGCTCGTGGCGCTCGCGCACGGTTGCGTATTCATCGCGGATCTTGCTCGCGAAGCCGCCGCGCAACTCATCGCTCAGCAGCGTCGTGGTGACACCGACCGCGCGCGACGCGTCTTTCACATGCACGACCGGACCACCCGAATAGGCCGGTTCCACTTTCACCGCGGTGTGTGCACGTGACGTGGTCGCGCCACCAATGAGCAGCGGCAAATTCAGTTTGCGGCGTTCCATCTCGCGCGCGACAAACACCATCTCGTCGAGTGACGGCGTGATCAGCCCGCTCAGTCCGACGACGTCGGCCTGTTCGCGCACGGCGGCATCGAGGATGTCGTTGCAGGCCACCATGACACCGAGATCGATGACCTCGAAATTGTTACATTGCAGCACGACGCCGACGATGTTCTTGCCGATATCGTGTACATCACCCTTGACCGTCGCGAGGATGATTTTCCCCGAGGCCTTCGCATCGTCGCCGGCCGCTTTCGCCGCCTCGATGAACGGCAGCAGGTAGGCAACCGCCTTTTTCATCACGCGCGCGCTTTTCACCACCTGCGGCAGAAACATCTTGCCCGATCCGAACAGATCGCCGACGACGTTCATGCCGTCCATCAGCGGCCCTTCGATCACCTGCAGCGGACGCTCGAACTGCAGTCGCGCCTCTTCCGTATCCGCTTCGATGTAGTCGGCGACTCCCTTGACGAGCGCATGGCTCAGGCGCTCCGCGACACTGCCCTGGCGCCATGCTTCCACCGCGCCGGCCTGTTTCACTTCGCCCTTGACGGTTTCGGCGAACGTAACGAGTCGATCCGTCGCATCGTCGCGCCGGTTCAGCACGACATCTTCGACGAGTTCGAGCAATTCCGGCTCGATTTCATCGTAGATACCGAGTTGGCCTGCGTTGACGATCGCCATATCAAGTCCGGCCTTGAACGCGTGATAGAGAAACACCGCGTGAATCGCCTCCCGAACGGGGTTGTTGCCACGCAGGGAGAACGACACGTTGCTCAAACCGCCGCTGACGAGTGCATGCGGCAGGTGTTGCTTGATCAGGCGCACGGCCTCGAAGAACGCGAGCGCATACTCGTTGTGTTCCTCGAGCCCGGTCGCGATCGTGAGAATGTTCGGATCGAAAATGATGTCCTCGGGCGGAAACCCGACGTCTTCGGTGAGGATCCGGTAGGAGCGCTCGCAAATCTCGAATTTGCGCGCTGCCGTATCTGCCTGGCCCTGTTCGTCGAACGCCATGACCACGACCGCGGCGCCGTAGCGGCGCACGAGGCGCGCGCGTTCGCGGAACGCGTCCTCACCCTCCTTGAGACTGACGGAATTGACCACGCCCTTGCCCTGCAGACATTTGAGCCCGGCTTCGATCACGCTCCATTTCGAGGAATCGACCATGATCGGCACGCGTGAAATATCGGGGTCGGACGCGATCAGGTTCATGAACTCGACCATGAGCGCTTCGGAATCGAGCAGGCCTTCGTCCATGTTGACGTCGATGATCTGGGCGCCGTTATCGACCTGCTGGCGGGCGATATCGAGCGCTTCCTCGAGCTTGTTGTCCTTGATCAGGCGCGAGAATTTCGGTGATCCGGTGACGTTCGTGCGTTCGCCGACGTTCACGAAGCCAACGTCCTGGGTAATATTCAGCGGCTCCAGTCCGCTCAGGCGGCAGACCTGCTCGACCTCCGGAACCGCGCGCGGAGGATAACGTCGCGCGGCTTCCGCGATAGCGTGTATGTGTGCCGGGGTCGTACCGCAGCAGCCCCCGACCAGGTTCAGGAACCCGGCCGCCGCGAATTCGTCGAGCACCGCGGCCATCGCCGCCGGCGATTCGTCGTATTCACCGAATTCGTTCGGCAGGCCCGCATTCGGGTGCACGCTGATCCGGGTATCGGCGATGCGGGACAGCTCTTCGACATACGGTCGCAGGTCGGCCGCGCCGAGCGCGCAATTCAGGCCGATGCTGAATGGCTTGGCGTGGCGCACGGAATTCCAGAATGCTTCGGTGGTCTGGCCGGTCAGCGTACGTCCGCTGCGATCAGTGATCGTGCCCGAGATCATCAGCGGCAAGGTGAGCCCGAGTTCTTCGAACACTTCGTCGATCGCGAACAGCGCCGCCTTCGCATTCAGCGTGTCGAAAACGGTCTCGACGAGCAGGATATCCGCGCCGCCGGCGATGAGCCCGCGCGCCGCTTCGGTGTAGGCGCTGCGCAGTTCGTCGAAGTTCGTGTTGCGCGCGCCCGGATTATTGACATCGGGCGACACGGACGCGGTGCGGTTCGTCGGGCCCAGTACGCCGCACACGAAGATATCGCGACCATGCTCGGCGGTGTAGGCATCGGCCACCTCGCGCGCGAGCCGCGCGCCACTTTCGTTCAGCTCGTAAGCGAGCTCGGCGAGGGCGTAATCCGTCTGCGCGATACGCGTCGAGTTGAACGTGTTCGTCTCGATGATATCCGCGCCGGCATCGAGGAATGCGCGATGGATCCCGGCGATGATATCGGGCCGGGTCAGCGTCAGCAGGTCGTTATTGCCTTTCAGATCGAGGCTGTGATCCGCGAAGCGTTCGCCGCGGAACGCGCGCTCGTCGAGCGTGTGCTGCTGGATCATCGTACCCATTGCACCGTCGATTACGGCAATGCGCTGTTCAAGCAGGGTTTCGAGTTTCTGTCTCGTTGTCATAAGTCCGGTCGTCTAGTCTTGCGATGAATTCAGCGCAGGCGCGGCGCGCGCAGCAATTCCTGACGCTTGCGTCGGCGCAGCCCGCTCGGACGTCGCTGCATTACGAGCAGGCCCACGATCGCGGCGACCAGCGCAAGGTGGAATATCCACAATCCAATACCCGGCGCGAGCGAGCCCTTTTTGATCAGGGATTTCCCGACACCGAGAATATTGCTGTATACGAAATAGACCGACACCGCGGTGATCAGTCCGAGATACCAGCTGGAACCGCGACTGGCCAGGCCGATTAGTATAGCCAATATTGGCAACAACAGCGTCGCAATGGCCGACGAAAGCCGCCACTGGAATTCCGCCGAGTAAGTCGGACCGCGAAACCGGAACAGGTCGCCCGTACGGATATAGTTCACATTCCCGCTGACATCCTGCGGTGAATTGTTCTCGATCCGCAGCGCGTAGCGCGTGAATCGCGTGATCACGTAATCGAGTGCACCGGGCATGCCGGCGTAGCTGATCCCGTCGGTAAACACGGCAAAGCGATCGCGCGACTTCGGATCCGTCTCGACGAATGCATCGGTGGAGCGCATCAGGCCTATTTCGGTCTGTCCGTGCACCTGCACGAACGTGTTTTCCAGCGTGTGCCGGTCTTCCGCCACGGACTCGGCGTAAAAAATGCGCTTGCCGCCGCTCAGTTCCTTGAAGCGTCCCGCCTTGACCCCGGCGATCGTCGCCTCGTTTTCCGTTTGATTGCGGATTTCAACGAGTGTCAGCTCCGCGCGGGGTTCGGCATACAGCGTGATCGCGGCAACGATTGCGGCGGCAATGACCGAGAGTTTCAGCGTCGCCGAGATCAGCAGCCCGTGGCCGCCGCCGGCGGCACGAATGGCCGTCAACTCGGAATCGCGCTGCATCCGGATTACGGCGGTGAACACGCCGAGATAAAGGCTCATCGGGATCAGATCTTTCAGCGATACGATCATTTTCAGCGACACGAGCTTCAGGATATGGTCCGCGGCGATTTTCCCTTCGGCTGCCTGGCCGAGGTACGACGCGAAACGCGTACTCAGGTAGATCATGAGCAGGCCGCCGATCAGCATGCCGAAAGCGCGCAGTATTTCGCGGATGAAATACCACTGCAGGGTCATTTCGGCACCGCGTAGATCATCTCGCTCGTCACGTACTTCGCTTCGAGATTCAGCGCCTCGAGCCACCGATCGTTGCCGCGACTGTCGGTCAGGAAGACGCCACCGGAAAAGTCCGGCGTCTGTTCGCGAACCTGCGACCACGACAGTACCTGCGGCACCGTGCCGGTATAAAAATGTACCCAGTCGCGGTGCGTATTCTGCCGCCGTGCCTGCGCCGGCGGCACCGGAAACCCGCCGATTGCGAGCGTCGACGTCCGTTCGCCGAGCGCGGCGCGTATCGCGGCGATTTCCGCGCGCGTATCGCGCGCGCCGGCACCACCGAGTTCACGCGCGACGACGACGATGCACAAGGCGGCAAGCACGAAAGCAGGTAGCCGTGCCGGAAAGCGCCCGCGCGTCAGCGCCATGATCGCGACGGCGGCGAACACACCGAACACGGGCAGGGCGGGGTAGAAATACCGGATGTCGTGGTCCGGCTTCATGACCGCACCGGTAACGACGGCAACAACCCACAGCAATAACCACAGATACGTCAGGCGTTGCGTTCGCGAAAGTGCCGGATCGAACAGGCGCGCGATACTGAGCACGAATCCGAGCAGTATGAATGGCAACCACGGCCAATAGCGGCGGGCCGGTTTGACGAGGTATTCCGCGACGACGGATTCCCAGCGGCCGAGATCGGGCGTTGCCGTTTCGCGCAGCGCGTCAGCGCCGAGTTCGCGAAACGGTGCCGCGCCGTGCAAATAAACGAGCCAGCCGTACCACAGCGCGATCGGAGTCAGCAGCCAAATCCAGCGCCAACCCCCGGCGCGGACCGGGCTCTCGCGCAACAGCGCCGCGTGGCACAGCACGAGTGGTACGCTCGCAAAGCCAATCGGCCCCTTGCTCAATACGGCGATCGTGATCCCGGCGAATAATGCCGGCGCGCCGAAGCGCGATTCGCGCCAGGCCCAGCCGGCCAGGCTGAGCATGAGACCGAACTGGAGCAGCGAATCCATCCGCAGGGTCGCCGTGAACTGCACGAACGTGCTGTTCGTCAACATGACGAACGCCGCGATCCAGGCCACCGGGTGCGACCACCAGCGCCGCACGATGACGTAGGCGAGCACGACGCAACCGACTCCGGCGAGCCGCGAGACGAACGTTACGCCGAAGTTCGTCAGCCCGAAGACTTTCGCGCTGAGCACGCTTGACCAAACCACGAGCGGGGGCTTCAGCAGGTAGGCATGCGCATCAGCATAAATGCCGGACCATGACCCCGAGTCGATAATCTCGCGCACGAGGCTGGCGTAAAATACAGCCGTTCCGTGGAGTTCCTTCGTCGTCGCGTCGGTGAACAACACGACGCTGGCGGCGGCGACGAGGAAGCCAAGCTGCAGGTGCTCGGCGCGTGCGGCGGGCGCTGCTCCCGTTATGGACGACGGCATCACGCTCACCCGGTCAGCGCGCGCCTCTCGCGATGGATAAAGTACAGATTGCGCAGGTACACGAGGCTGCCGGCCGCCTGGCCCAGGATGAATACGGGATCGCCGCGATAAATGGCATAACTGAGCAACACGAGCCCGCCGGCAATACTGATGTACCAGAATACGGTGGGTACGATACTCCGGCCCTCGCGCTCGCTCGCGATCCACTGTACCAGCATGCGTGATCCGAACAGCACCTGACCCAACAGCCCGACTCCGATCCATATCTGTTCGGTAGTCATCTAGATTTCCTCATTATTCGTCGGTTTAAAACGGCGCCGGACGAGCCACATTACGCCGACAATATCTACGATTCCGACCCACAAACGGTTGTGGATGCCATATTTGGAGACACCGGCCTGGCGCGCGCGATGCCCCACCGGCACCGATATCACGCTGCCACCGTCACGGCGCACGAGCGCCGGCAAAAAGCGATGCATGTGATCGAAGCGAGGCAGCCGCAGGAACGCCTGACGGTTAATCAGCTTGAGACCGCAACCGGTGTCAGGGGTTTCGTCGCGCAGCAGCGCGCCACGCACGGCATTCGCGATACGCGACGACAGGCGACGGACGAACGTGTCGCGCCGGGTCGTGCGATGGCCGCAAATGATCGGCCGTGCATCCTGCGCTGACACCGAGTCGAGCATCCGGATCAGCTTCGGGATGTCGGCCGGGTCATTCTGTCCGTCGCCGTCGAGCGTGATGACCCATTCGCCGCGGGCGGCATCGACCCCGCTGCATATCGCTGCGCTCTGGCCACTGTTCACCTGGTGCGCCACGATCCGCACCGGACCGGCGAGCGTGGCGCGCGCGGCATCAAGGCGGGCGCGCGTCTCATCCGTGCTGCAGTCATCGACGACGATCAGTTCGAACGCCGGATCCGCGCGGGTCACGCCGAGAATTTCCGCCGCGAGGGCGACGATGTTGTCCTGTTCGTTGTAACACGGCACGACAATCGAGTAGCGCGGAGCACTCGATGTCGCTGGCGCAGCAGGCTGTGAGGTTTCGGGCATGAATTCGCGGACTAAGACGCGCGTGGTCTGCGCTGTTGACAGCCGCGGATTCTAACAAGCTCCGAACGCGCACGCGATCGATAACCAAAGCTTGCTTTGACAGGCCCGAAGGGCACGATTACAGTCTCGCGCTGGCTTGATCCGAGCGCGCGACACCGATGGGACACCGGCTTTCAAAAATCTATACCCGCACCGGGGACGCCGGGACCACGGGACTCGGGGACGGTGAGCGAACGCGTAAGGACGCGGCGCGGGTCCAGGCGATGGGTGATGTCGACGAACTGAACTCACTGCTCGGTGTCCTGCTCGGCTACATTGCGGACGCCGATACACGCAACGTTCTGCTGGCGATACAACACGATCTGTTTGATCTCGGCGGTGAGTTGTCGATTCCGGGGTCGTCGCTGTTGCCGGGCAGCGCGGTCGAACGGCTCGAGCGCGCGATCGATCGGTGGAACGAAGATCTGCCGCCGCTGAAGGAATTTATTCTGCCGGGCGGAACGCCCGCCGCCGCGCACTGCCATCTTGCGCGCGCGGTATGCCGGCGTGCGGAGCGCGCGATCGTCTCGCTTACCGCCGATGAAAGCGTCAATACGGCCCTGCTCGAATACATCAACCGCCTGTCCGATCTGTTGTTCGTACTCGCCCGTACGCTTGCGCGACGCGATGGCGGCACGGAAGTATTGTGGGATCGCAGCCGGCTCGAGGATGCCGGCTGAACGGACCGGGTTGCGCTCAGCGTTCCGTTAATTCCAGCATTTGACCGGCGCGGCGCATGTCGAGCCGGTTCAGAAACGACTGGCCGAGCAGGGCAACCCGGGGATACTCGCCATCGAGTACGAGGCCGTCGACCCGTTTCAACGTGACATTCCGCGCCGAGACCTCGTCGAACCGAACCCGGTATGCCGGCACCACGCCGGCGGCCGTTTCCACGAACGTCGGATTGCCGTCCACCCGGTATAGCAGGCCGATCCGCTTCGCCGTGGCCTTGTTGATCGACACCGATGTCGCCCCAGTATCGACGAGAAAACGGATCCGGTTGCCGTTGATCTTGCCGTCAACGGCATAGTGACCACTGGAATCAGGATACAACTGCAGCGATTTCGCCGCAGTCCCGCGCGGGTAATGGCCCACGATCTTGCCGTCGAGCCGTAAGGTCAGACGTTCGCCACCAATTTCGACCACGGCCGCTTCGCTGTTCGACTCGACGAGCAGGACACCTTCCGGTGTCGATTTCCCTGCCTTCAGCGTGTACTGCCGGCCGTTGACCCGCAGTACCGCCTGATTGCGGAACAGGGCCACGGCCGCGGCGCGTACGACGGACTCGGATGCCGCGGGTGGCGGCTCCGATCGCGCCGGGTTGCTGCACAACAACAGCGCGACGATGGCAGCGCCGATGCTCCGGGGAACATACGGTTGGCGGAGGGACTTTGATAGACTTGCGGACGTTTTCGTCACACGCGATTCCTTGCGGCTGTTCGCCTGGCGATGACTTCGTACACCAGCCGGGCCACCACAGGTACAGGACAAATTGGACAGTTTATGAACATAGCATGTTTGGATTTCGAAGGCGTTCTCGTTCCGGAGATCTGGATCGGCCTTGCCGAACGGACCGGAATCGAGGCGCTGAAAGTGACGACGCGAGACATTCCCGACTACGACGAACTGATGACCTACCGCCTCGGTCTGATGGATGAACACGGACTGCGCTTTGCCGATATCCAGGCCGCGGCCGACGCGCTCGAACCCTTACCCGGTGCGGCCGAGTTCCTGCACTGGCTGCGCGGCGAGTTCCAGGTCGCCATCCTGTCGGACACATTCTACGAACTCGGCGGACCGCTCGCGCGCAAACTTGGCGACCCGATGCTGCTGTGCCACCGGCTCGACGTCGCCGACGACGGCCGGATTACGGGTTACCGCCTGCGCCAGCCGGATCCGAAGCGCGCATCCGTCAAGGCGTTCCGCTCACTGAACTACACGATCCTGGCGGCGGGCGATTCCTATAACGACATCTCGATGCTGCAGGAAGCGGACTACGGCGTGCTGTTCTGCCCGCCGGACAAGGTTGTCGCCGATTACCCGGCATTCGATGTCGCGCGCGATTACGCGACGCTGCGCGACGCATTCAGCCGCGCTAACCGCGGCTAGTCGTTTTCATCCCGCAACGCGGCGATACGCCAGCGCGGGATTGCCCACGCCAGTAATTCCGCCGGCGGCGCGCCGCGCAGTTCCGCCGGCGGGCACTGGTGCAGGAAGCGCAAGCCCTCGAACAGCGCTTCGGCCACCCCGGCAGGCTCGACCGGGGCGGCGAACGTTTGTTTGCTGAGTTTGTCGCCGGCCGCATTCACAACAACCGGAATGTGTGCGTACGCGGGCGTGGGCAGGCCCAGCAGCCGCTGCAGGACAATCTGGCACGGACTCGAATCGAGCAGGTCGGCGCCACGGACGATGTCTGTGATCCCGGTGTCGGCATCGTCGACAACGCAGGCCAGGTGATAGGCATAGTGGCCGTCGGCCCGGAGCAGGACGAAATCCCCGAACTCACGTGCCGGATTCTGTTCGATGCGGCCGGCAACCCGGTCGTGGAAACGCACCACCGTGTCGTCGACCCGCAGGCGCACGGTCCGGGCGGCGCGTCCGCGGGGAATCCCGTTGCGACACGTGCCCGGATAAACCGATCCCGGAAAATCCTTGCGCGTGCAGCCGCAGGCGAACGTGCGCCCGGCAGCGCGCAACTGTGCCAGCACCTGCTCGTAGCGGGCATGACGGGCGCTCTGGTAGCCGACCGCGCCATCCCACTCGAAGCCGCAGGCATCGAGTGTCGCGAGGATAGCCGCTGCCGCGCCGGGCTGTTCGCGTGGCGGGTCGATATCATCGATGCGTACGTGCCAGCGGCCGCGCCGGTGGCGCGCATCGAGGTAGCTCGCGAGAGCCGCGACGATGGACCCGAAATGCAGCGGTCCGGTGGGCGAGGGGGCGAAACGCCCGACCGGGGTCTCGCCGGTGACGGATTCACGCGATGCAGTCAGCGCGTCAGTCTCCCCTGAGTTCGTCCAGGTACAACGCGGTCGCGGCCGCGACCCCGACCGGCATGGCGATAAAATTGACTACGGGGATCATCGTCAGAGCCATGACGGTGCCGCCGAAACCGAGTGCGAGGCGCCGTTTCGGGCGCAGTTTCATTCTCACCGCCGGATAGGGCTGGCCGTGGTTTCCCAGCGGGCAGTCGACGTACTCGATCGCGAGCATCCAGGCGCCGAACGCAAACCACAGCGGCGCCGCGATCACGTTGATGCCCGGAATCACGAACAACAGCAGACACGGCAGGGCCCACAGCACGAAGTAGGCGAGTTTACGCAATTCAGCCCCGACGGTGCGCAGGATTTCGCGCCATAATGCACTGAAACTAAAAGGAATATGCTCCGTTTCCCCGGTCAGATGACGCTCTACGGCCGCCGCCAGCATGCCATTGAACGGACTCGCCACGAGGTTCGCGAGCAGCGAGAATCCGTAGAACACGATCACGAGCGCGGCAACGAAAAACAGGGGCCACAGCAGGAATCGCAACCAGTCGAGCCAGTCGGGCAGAAACCGGTCCATTACGAGGTCGAGGCCCCAGGCAATGCTCGCGATCCCGAGCGAAAACAGCACGATATTGATCAGCAGCGGAATAATGACGTAGACCCGAACGCTCGGTTCCCGGATCAGACGCAGACCGCGCAAGACATAGGCCGCACCGCGGCGCAGGCCCGCGGGTTTGTCCGCCGGCGGGGTCATGGCAAGGTCACGGGCGCCGGTGCCTGCCATCCCGCGGCGCGGTATTCAGCGGTAATCGTCGGATACGTACCGCCGCGGACGTTGAACTCTGCCGTCAACCGCGCGAACCGCGGTTCACAGGCGGCGACGATGTCGTCGAGGATTTGATTCGTGACGGCTTCGTGAAACGCGCCGTCGTCGCGATACGACCAGATATAGAGTTTCAGGCCTTTCAACTCGACACAGCGTCCGTCAGGCACGTATTCGAGCAGCATATTCGCGAAATCCGGCTGTCCGGTGAGCGGGCACAAACACGTGAATTCGGGCAGTTGTATACGGATGGTGTAGTCGCGTTCCGGTTTCGGGTTTGCGAACGTGTCGAGGGTGCGGGTCGGTTGAGTGCTCACGGTAACAACTTGGCTGCTGGACAGCGCGCTAAGATATCACATGCCCGCCACGTGCGGCCGCGCAGCGACGGCCGCCGGGCGCAGCTGCCAGCGCACACGTTCGGTGGCTGCACAGGTGCCGGAGCACTGCCGTAGCGAGTTCTGAGAAAGTACATTAATAATCTTTAAAAATATTTATTTATTATATAGTTATAGTATATTTATAAAGTAATTTATATTATTGTGCGGCGCGTTTCGCATAGGGTATGCTTGCGCCCCTATGCGCATCACCAAAATCAAGCTCGCGGGCTTTAAATCCTTCGTTGATCCGACCACGCTGACGCTTCCCGTCAACCTGACCGGAGTCGTCGGGCCCAACGGCTGCGGCAAATCGAACATTATCGATGCGCTCCAATGGGTCATGGGTGAATCATCGGCCAAGCAGCTGCGCGGCGACTCGATGGCCGATGTCATATTCAATGGGTCGAATTCGCGCAAACCCGTCGGCCAGGCTTCCGTCGAACTCGTGTTCGATAATTCCGACGGCACGCTCGGCGGGCAGTATGCCGGCTACGGCGAGATCTCGATCAAGCGCTCCCTGACCCGGGATGGCGTATCGACCTACCAGCTGAACGGCACCCGCTGTCGTCGCAAGGATGTGACGAACGTCTTTCTCGGCACAGGGCTCGGTGCGCGCGGTGGTTATTCCGTCATCGAACAGGGCATGATCTCCCGGGTCGTCGAAGCGAAACCCGAGGAACTGCGCGGTTTTCTCGAAGAAGCCGCGGGCATCTCGAAATACAAGGAACGTCGCCGGGAAACCGAGACCCGGATCCGGCATACGAAGGAAAACATCGAACGTCTCGACGACATCCGCGAGGAAATCACGAAACAGCTTGCCCATCTGCAGCGGCAGGCACGTTCCGCTGAACGCTACCAGACGCTGAAAGCGGAAGAACGGCTCACCGATGCCGAGCTGCTCGCCTTGCGCTGGCGCGAGATCGATCAGGCGCGCGCCGAACAGACCCAGGCCATCAGCGAAATCCAGACGCGGATGGAAGCCGCGACGGCGGAATTGCGCAACATCGAGACCCAGCAAACGCAGAAACGCGACGAACAAACGCAGGCGACCGATGATTTCAATCGGGTGCAGAGCGAGTTCTACGCGAAAAGCGCCGAAATATCGCGTCTCGAACAAGCCTTGCAGCACGCGGAGGAGCGCAAGACTTCGCTCGAGAACGACCTCGCGCGTTCGCGCAAGGCGCTCGAAGAGATGAACGAGTTGCTCAAAAACGACAGCGCGGCGATTGCCGATATCGATCGCCAACTCGCGGAGCTCGAACCCGCGGCCGTCGACCACGAACAGATTGCGGATCAGGCTAACGCAGCATTACAGGAAGCCGAGGCGCGCGCCCAGGCCTGGCAGGCGGAATGGGACGCGTTCAACCGCGAACGCAGCGAGGTATCGCGCGAAGAGCACGCCGAACAGATGCGCATCGAACACCTGCGCGAAGGCATCTCCGGCGCGCGCGAGCGACTCGAAGGGCTCGAATCCGAACAACAGGGACTGTCGACGATCGCACTCGAGGCGGAAATCAACGAATTGCGCAACGCGCTCATGGCCGCGGAAAAGCGCCACGACGAACAACTCGTCAAGCGCGATGAAATCAAGTCCCGCGTCGCCGAAGCACGCCAACAAACGTTCCGTTACAGCGATGAACTGCATGAATTGCGCACCATCCTGGCAACGCTGAAAGGGCGCGAAGCGTCGATTGCGGCCTTGCAGGACGCGGCATTACGCGAAAATCAGGGGGAACTGCAGGCCTGGCTCGCGGAAATCGGCCTTGGCGATCCGGACTTGCTCGCCGAGCAGATCGAGATCGAGCGCGGCTGGGAAAGCGCGGTTGAAATGGCCATGAAGATCCCGCTCGGTGCAATCTGTGCAAACGGCAGTATCGAGCGCGCGCTGGCCTCGGATCGCGCGACGATGCCGACGGCTTTGGCGACATTCGTCGACGAACACGCCACTCGCACACCCGCCGCGGACGGTACCCTGGCGGCGAAAGTACGCTCGAAATGGCCCGTGGCGAGCCTGCTGGCAGGTGTTTATACGGCGGCCTCGGTGAGCGAGGCACAGCAACGGGCGGGCTCGCTCGCGGCGCATGAGTCGGTGATCACGCGCGACGGATACTGGCTTGGCCCCGGCTGGGTTCAAATCAACGGTGGCGCCGAAGCGGAACCGGGCATCCTGGCCCGCGAGAGCGCACTCGAAGAGCTGCGCCAGGAGATCGCCACGAACAAGAGCCGGATTGACGCCGCACAGAGCGCGCTCGACGAAGCCCAGCAGGCCGTCGCGGACTGCGAAGCCCGCGAAGCCGATGTCGACGTCGACCTGGCCGCATCGGCCCAGGCGACGACCGGCCTCAAAACCGACCTCGCGCGACTCGACACGACGCTCGAACGCCAGCGCGAGCGCGCCGAAACAATCCGCCACGAAATCAGCGCCCTGCAGGAAAAATCCTCCGGCGGGGAATCGGCCGCGGCAGCCGCGCTGTCAACACTCGAAGCGATCCGGGCGCGGCTCGCGGAATTCGATCTGCGCCACGACACGCTGATCGAGAATCGCGACGCCGTACAGCAGACGCTGGACACGGCTCGCGGCACCTGGCGCGACGCCCGCGAGGCGCGGCATGCAACAGCGCTGAAACTCGAGGGTCTGCGCTCCACCCGCGAATCCCTGCACCTCGCGCTGTCGCGTAATGAACGGCAACAACACGAGCTTGCAGGCCGCTGCACCGACCTCGAAACGGCGATGGCATCGACGCTGGAACCGCAGGAGGATCTGAAGACCCACCTCGAACGTGCGCTGGCAGAACGGGTCGACAGCGAAAAGGCGCTCGCCGCCGCGCGCACGGTGCTGGAAAATCTCGAAGCGGAAATCCGCGGCAACGACGAGGCACGTCTCGCCGCGGAACGCGCGGTCGAGGCTCAACGCGAAATTCTCGACCAGGCACGACTCGAGGAGCGCGCCGTCCAGGTCCGCCAGCAGGAAGTGGAGCAGCGCCTGAAACAAACCGAACACACGGCCGCAGAACTGCTGGAATCACTCGAACCCGGCGCCGACGAGGCAAGCTGGGCGGAGCGACTCGAGAAGATACGCCGGCGGATCGAACGCCTTGGCCCGATCAACCTCGCGGCGATCGACGAATTCTCGCAATTGTCGGAGCGCAAGGAATACCTCGATTCGCAGCACAAGGATTTGAGCGAAGCGCTCGACACGCTCGAAGGCGCAATCCGCAAAATCGATCGCGAGACCCGCACGCGCTTCAAGGAAACCTTCGACAAGGTCAATGCGGGCATGCAGAAGATGTTTCCGATATTGTTCGGCGGCGGACACGCCTACCTCGAACTGACTGGCGACGACCTGCTCGAGACCGGGGTCACCGTGATGGCGCGACCGCCCGGCAAGCGCAACAGCACGATACATCTGCTGTCCGGTGGTGAAAAAGCACTGACGGCGCTGTCGTTCGTGTTTTCACTGTTCGAACTGAATCCGGCACCTTTTTGTCTGCTCGACGAGGTTGACGCACCGCTCGACGACGCGAACGTCGTGCGCCTGTCGAAAATGCTCAAAACCATGTCGCAATCGGTCCAGTTTATTTGCGTCACCCATAACAAGATCACGATGGAGATCTCCGAACAACTCGTCGGCGTGACGATGCAGGAAGCCGGCGTGTCGCGACTCGTGTCCGTGAACATGGACGAGGCCGTGGAAATGGCCGCGGCGAGCTGAGCATCCGATGATTACGCTCATTTCCCGACCCGTGGCCCGCAGCTGACCCGAACCCGAACCGCATGTTCGAGTCGCTGTTTTCCCTCCGTTTCCTGCTGCTGCTGATCGGCGCCGCGATCGTCGTCGCGATCTACCTCGGCGGCCGGCGCAAGCATAACCGCAACCAGCGCGTACGCTTCGATCAACGCCGCCCCGTGTTCAAGCCGAGGCGCAAAAGCGGCAAGCAGGCAAAATCGAAAGCCGCTCCGCAAACGTATACCGCGAGCCCGGCGCCTGACCCGGGCGACGACTATGCGCACGACGATGAGTTCATCGTCCCCACCGACGAGCCGGCGATCGAACTGCCCACGATCACGCGCTCCGGCGACGCGGACCCGCCGCGGCCGCGCCAGGCGCGGGAAGACCAGATGGAGCTGACGTTCGACGACGACATTCCGGCGCCATCGGCCACCACACCCGAACCGGCGATCATTGCGCTGTATGTGCGTCCGCCGGACCAGCATAAGTTGGCCGGGCCGGCCATCGTCAAGGCGATGAACGCCGTCGGCCTGCGCTACGGCGACATGAAAATCTTTCACCATTACGGCGCCGGCGAACTGCGCACGGAGAAACCGCTGTTCAGCGTCGCGAATATGGTGGAACCGGGGTATTTCAACCTCGATCGGGTGGACAGCCTGTCCACCCCGGGCCTTGCCATGTTCCTGCAACTGCCCGGTCCGCTCGACGGGGCGGTGGCGTTTGAACTGTTCCTCAATACCGCACAACGGCTCGCCGAAACGCTGTCCGCGGATCTCTACAGCGCACCGAAGGCGCTGCTGGATGGTGTCACGATCGACAAAATGAGGCGCCAGGCAAACCCGTACACGAATGTCCGCTGAGACCGATATCGCGCGCCTGCGCGAATTGCGTGAGGCGCTCACGCGCCACAACTTCCGCTACTACGTACTCGACGACCCGATCCTGCCCGACGCGGAATTCGATCGCCTCATGCGCGAACTCGAAGAACTCGAATCCCGCTATCCCGCGTACCGCAGCGCCGAATCGCCGACGCAGAAAGTCGGCGCACAGCCGAGCACGACGTTCTCCGCCGTGACACACCTCGAGCCGATGCGTTCGCTCGCGAATGCGCTCGACGAAGAAGAATTCACGGAGTTCGACCGGCGTATTCGTGCGCGCCTGGAGCGCGAGCCGATTGAGTATGTCGCCGAGACGAAGCTCGATGGTCTCGCGATCAACCTGATTTATGAACACGGATCGCTCGTGCGGGCGGCGACGCGCGGGGATGGCACCACCGGCGAAGACGTCACCGCGAACGTCTGCACGATCGACCGGATTCCGCTGCATCTCGCGCTTTCGGCGCCACCCGCGGTGATCGAAATCCGCGGTGAAATCTTTTTTATGTCGGCGGATTTCGTGCGTCTGAACCGCGAACAGGAAAAGCTCGGGGCGAAGCTGTTCGTCAACCCGCGCAACGCGGCCGCGGGCAGTCTGCGCCAGCTCGATCCGAAGGTGACAGCGGCACGGCCGTTGTCGATTTACTGTTACGGGATTGGTCACGTGGAAGGCCTGACGCTGCCGGCAAGCCAGGCTGGCATCCTTGATTACCTGCGCGAGGCGGGGCTGCCGGTGTCGCCCGAAACGGAAATCGTGACCGGCCTCGAGGCCTGCCTCGATTACTACCGCCGGCTCGACAAACGCCGGGCGAGCCTCGGCTATGAAATCGACGGCAGCGTGTTCAAGGTCAACGATCTCGCCGACCAGCGCCGGCTTGGTCACGTGGCGAAATCGCCACGATGGGCAATCGCCTACAAGTTCCCGCCGGAAGAAGCGACCACCCGCGTCCTCGATATCGACGTCCAGGTCGGTCGCACCGGGCAGCTGACCCCGGTGGCGCGTCTCGAACCCGTTGTCGTCGGCGGGGTCACGGTGACGAATGCAACGCTGCATAACGAGGATGAAATCCGGCGCAAGGACGTCCGTGTCGGCGACACGGTCGTCGTGCGACGCGCCGGCGATGTCATCCCCGCCGTCGTCCGCGTGATGCTCGAGGCGCGGCCCGACGACAGCGTCGAATTCGTGATGCCGGACTCGGTGCCGGAACAGGCCCTGACCCAGCGCGTCCAGGCCCTGATCCATTTCGCCTCACGACGGGCAATGGATATCGACGGGCTCGGCAGCAAGATCATCGAGCAGTTGTGCCGCACGGGCCTCGTCGAGACCCCGGCCGACCTGTACGGCCTGACCCGGGAAACCGTCGTCGGGCTTGACCGGATGGCGGAAAAATCGGCCGCGAATCTGATCGAGGCGATCGGCCGCAGCAAGCACACGACATTGCCGCGATTTCTGTACGCGCTCGGAATCCGCGAGGTCGGCGAAACAACCGCGGCCAGTCTCGCGACAGCCCTCGGAACGCTGGAAGCGATTGCCGGTGCCGATGAACAGACACTGCAGGCGATCCCGGACGTCGGGCCCGTCGTCGCGCGGTCCGTCGTCGATTATTTCGCTGACGACGACAACCGCCGGGTCGTCGAGCGGCTCATCGATGCGGGGGTCGAGTGGCCCGTGATCACGCCGCCGGTTGCGGTCGAATCCCGTTTCAGTGACCAGACTGTCGTGCTGACCGGAACGCTGGAAACGATGACCCGCGACGAAGCGCGTCAGGCATTGCTGGCACACGGCGCGAAGGTGACCGGCAGCGTGTCGAAGAAAACCGATCTCGTCGTCGTCGGCGCCGACGCCGGCAGCAAGGCCGAGAAAGCGGAGCGCCTCGGTATCGAGATGATCGACGAAGCCGAATTCATCCGGCGGCTGGAAGCCCCCTAGCGGCGCGCGGTTAACCGGCCGTCGACGCCATGATCCGGTTGCGTCCGGCCTGTTTTGCGCGGTAGAGCAATTCGTCGGCGCGTTGCAGCAATTCCATCGCAGAGTCACCGTCGACGAGTTGGGCGACGCCGGCGCTGACGGTGATGCTCGTATGATTCGACAGCGCCTCGATGTCGAGCGCCGCGATCGACTGCCGGATACGTTCGGCGAGAAAATCAGCGCCCGCACCTTCCGTATTCGTCAGTACGACGACGAATTCCTCGCCGCCATAGCGGAAGACCACGTCACTGTCCCGGGTACAGGTAACGATGGCGTTCGCCACGGCCCGCAGCACGACGTCACCGACGACATGGCCAAACGTGTCGTTAATCGATTTGAACAGGTCGACATCGATCATGATCAGTGACAGCGCGGTCTTGTGGCGTTCCGACACGAGTACCTGGTGTTTGAGGTAGGCATCCATGCTCGCCCGGTTATTAACGCCGGTAAGCGGGTCCTTCAGCGCCTGGGTCAGCGCCTGTTCGTAGAGCAGTGCGTTGCGCAGCGGATAAATCAGCGCACACAGTAATATTTCCAGCAGTTCCTGATCGCGTTCGCTGAGCGGATGTGAACGGGTGAAGGCGATCTCGCCGAGCGAGTCGCCGAGCAGCTGCAGATCGTAGCTGCAGCGGTGTACCTGGTTCGTACCGTCCTCGACGACGAGATTGCGCGTGCGGTTGCGGTAACGCAGGCTCACGTCCCGAACGAGACGGCGAACCTCGTTTGCGAAGGCATGGATGACGTCCTTCGCGTGCAGGCTCGCCTGCAGCGCCGTGGACATCCGCAGGACCGTGGAATCCGACACGAGCTTGCGGTGACGCGTCTTGTCGGTCGTAATCGGCAGTATGCTCGTTACTGTGGACGACAGATGATCCGGCGCGGGGCTGGTGGCAGCGATCGTGATTTCAGGTCGACTGGACATATTCTACTCAGCTACGAACAACAAAAGTGCCGTTCATCATGCGAGATTCGCGCCAACTATTGCGCCGCCGTCGCACTGACACCTCAGGCGTAGTCGCGGAAGTGAATGTAAGCTATTGTATGAATTATATATTTCTGTAATTTCGTCAACAATCTGACGATTCGAAGTGATGGCCTGAGCGCGTCAAATACCCGACCCGGATCGGTCGCCGGCTCGTACAGCGTCAATGAACCGCCGCCTTTCGCGCCCGATCTGCCGGCAAGCCGGGCCATGGCGGCAAGCGCCTGCCGCATCGGCGGCAAACGCTGTCGTGCGGCTAAACCCGGGGCTGGCGGGGCGCCTGGGCGTCGAGGCTCTGACCGTGGATAGCGCGACTGTCGGACCCGAGCAGGTACAGATACGCGTTCGCAACCGCCGCCGGGTGCGGCAGGGTAGTGGGGTCTTCGGCCGGATATGCCAGCGCGCGCATTTCGGTACGCACCCGACCCGGGTTCAGCGCATTCACGCGTACCGGGCTGTTCGTCTCGAGTTCATCTGCCAGTACCTGCATCATGCCTTCGTTCGCGAACTTCGTTGCCGCATACGCGCCCCAGTAAGCGCGCCCCTGGCGGCCGACCCCGGACGACGTAAAGATGACCGAGCCGTGTCCGGCGCGGTTCATCAACGGCAGCATAGCCTGCAGCAGGAGAAACTGACTGTGGACGTTGAGCTGAAAAACACGCGCCCAGGTCACGGGATCGTAGGTCGCGAGCGGCGCCATTTCGCCGAGCGTGCCGGCATTCAGGACGAGCCCGTTGAGCCGCCCGTAACGCTCGGCGATCAGACCGGCGAAGTCGAGGTAGTCATCGGCGGTCGCGCCTTCGAGGTTGACCGGAATAATGCCCGGCTCGCGACCGCCGGCGGCGACGATCTCGTCGGCCAGTTGTCCGAGTTGTCCGACGTTGCGCGCCATCAGGACCATCTGCGCCCCGCAAGCGGCGGCGGCGAGACTCACGGCACGCCCGATCCCGCGACTTGCGCCGGTGAGCAGCACGACGTCGTCTGCCAGCAGGTCGGCCGGCGGCGTGTAGTCGAGCAGGGGCTGCCCGGCGCTCAACTGAAATCACCCGCACGCAGGATCGTGCCGCGTAAATAATTACGATCATCGGTCTGCGGATAGTCCAGCGTGTAGTGCAGACCCCGGCTTTCCTTGCGCTTCAGGGCCGAACGGATGATCAACTCGGCGACCTGGACGAGATTTCTCAGCTCGATGAGGTCGCCACTGATGCGGAAGTTGCCGTAGAACTCGCTGATTTCCTTGTGCAGCAAATCCACCCGGTTGCGTGCCCGCTCGAGTCGCTTGTTGCTGCGCACGATACCGACATAGTCCCACATGAAATGACGCAGTTCGTCCCAGTTGTGCGCCACGACGATCTCTTCATCCGCATCGGTTACCTGGCTTTCGTCCCAGTCCGGGACGGACGGCAGCGGTCCGGTCGACTCGATGGCTTCACGGATGGCACCGGCAGCGGCATCGGCAATCACGAGGCACTCGAGCAATGAATTGCTCGCCATTCTGTTCGCGCCATGGAGGCCGGTGCAGGCGACTTCGCCGACCGCATACAGCCCGGACAGCGACGTCCGCCCGCGCACATCGGTGACGACGCCACCGCAGAGGTAATGTGCCGCCGGCACGACGGGGATCGGTGCCGTCGTGATATCGATGCCGAATCCGGCGCACTTTTCCATGACCGTAGGAAAATGCTCGCGGAGGAATGCTTCCGATTTGTGGGTCACGTCGAGAAACACGTGCTCCGCGCCGGAGCGCTTCATTTCGTGATCGATCGCACGCGCTACGATGTCGCGCGGCGCAAGCTCGAGGCGCTCGTCGTAATCCGCCATGAAGCGCTCGCCCGAAGTGAGACGCAGATATCCGCCTTCACCACGCAGCGCCTCGGTCAACAGGAACGATTTCGCCTGCGGGTGATAGAGGCAGGTCGGATGGAACTGCACGAACTCCATGTTCGCGACCGCGCAGCCCGCACGCCATGCCATGGCAATGCCATCCCCGGTGGCGACGTCCGGGTTCGAGGTGTAGAGATAGACCTTACCCGCGCCCCCCGTGGCCAGCACGCAACATTTCGCACGCAAGGTTTTGACGAGTCTGTTTTCGACGTCGAGCACGTAGGCGCCGACGCAACGATCCGGGGTGAGCCCGAGCTTGCCCAACGTGACCAGGTCGACGGCCATGTGATGCTCATACACGGTGATGTCCGGATGCGCGTGGACGCGCTCGACAAGGGTCGTCTCGATCGCACGGCCGGTGGCGTCGGCGGCATGCACGACCCGACGCCGGCTGTGGCCACCCTCCTGCGTCAGGTGGAAATCGACGTTACCGTCCGGCGTCTGGTGGGTCGTAAACGGGACACCCTGTTTGATCAGCCACTCGATGCGTTCGCGGCCACGCTGCACGATGAATTCGACCACCTCGGGATTACACAGCCCGCCGCCAACGGCGAGCGTATCGGCAACATGAGATTCTATCGAGTCACCCTGGTCCATGACCGCGGACACGCCGCCCTGGGCATAAAGTGTGGCACTTTCCTCAATCGCGCTCTTCGCGACGACGGCAACTTTCATCCCGTCGGCGAGCGTCAGGGCCATACTGAGGCCCGAGGCACCGCTGCCGATAATCAGTACGTCAAATTCCATGATATGAGTTGCGCTGCCGGTGGAGAAAAGGGCACGAGCCCGGAATGTGTTCGTGGAATCCGCCGGGGTCGGCCTGTTTGCTGCATCACAACGACAGGCCCACAGAGTCTCACGGTTGTTAACGTTCCTTGATATACTTCCCGCGCTTTCCGAACACAGCCACTTTTTCGAAACTAATTAAGTCTCCGATGGTCTATGCCCCTGATTACGTCCCGGTGTCGCCGCCATAATACAGGGAGACGGCCCTGATGGGCGATAGCTACACCGACAAAGAGCTGGTCAAGCGGGTACAACAGGGTGACAAAAAGTCGTTCGATCTTTTGGTCCTCAAATACCAGAACCGGATCATCAAACTCGTTTCGCGCTACGTGCGCGAGCCGAGCGATGCAATGGACATCGCACAGGAAGCCTTCTTGAAGGCGTACCGTGCGCTGCCGAACTTCCGGGGCGATAGCGCGTTCTATACGTGGCTGTATCGCATCGCCATCAATACCGCGAAAAACCATATTGTTTCGATGTCTCGCCGGCCACCCGAGGCGCATCTCGAAAATGCCGATGGCGACGCCATCGCGCTCGAGGAACTACAACCGGATATCGATAATCCTGAACATTTGTTGCTGGCGGACGAGATCAAGGAAACAATCCTGACCGCGATGAACAAACTGCCCGAAGACCTGCGCGTTGCGATAACGCTGCGCGAGGTCGAAGGGCTCACGTACGAAGAGATCGCCGAGGCGATGGATTGTCCGATTGGGACGGTGCGGTCTCGGATATTTCGGGCACGAGAGGCTGTCGATATTAAATTGAAGCCGCTACTAGAGCACTGACAGAGGCGCGTTATGCAAATCGACGAACAGACTTTATCAAGCGTAATGGACGGCGAAGGCACAACGGGCGAGGCGCTCGCCGGTGTTGCCGCGACGAACGGGACCCGTGCCGCATGGGCCCGCTATCATTTAATCGGCGATGTCTTGCGGGATAATTCCAGCGCGATCGCACCGGCAGAATTCGCCGCGTCGATCTCCGCGCTGATCGCCGACGAACCCACCGTGCTGGCGCCACGGCAACGAACGAAGAGCGCAATGCGACCCGTCGCCGGGTTCGCCATCGCCGCCTCGGTTGCCACACTCGCCGTGATCGGGATCCAGCGCATGGAACCGAACAACGTGAACAGCCCGGCGCCGACTACTGCCGCGGCGCCGGCTGCTACGCCGATCCCCGCGACGGCCACCACGGCTCCGGTTTTCGCATCGACGGTCGCGGAGACCAGCCCGGCGCCGCCGGAACTGTTGCACGCTACACATCCTGCGCAACGCCGATTCAACAGCTACCTCGTCAAGTTCAACGAGCAGCGTTCGAATGTTGGCGTTCCGGGAGTGAACCCTTACGTGCGCATCGTCGGCTTTGAATCGGAATAACTCACACCTTAACGGGTTTGGCCGGCCCCTCGTCGCGCTCGTACTGCTTGCCGGCGCCGGGAGTCTGGCCGCGCAGGAACCCGAGGCGACCGCGCTTGTCGAGCGCATGGCGCAGGCAACCGAACAGCTGGCGTACGATGGCACATTCGTCTATCAGCGCGGCACCGATATCGACGCGATGCGGATCGTGCACCGATTCGACAACGGGGTCGAACGTGAGCGTCTCATTTCGCTTTCGGGGCCGGAGCGCGAAGTCATCCGCGATGGCCGGCGGGTCACCTGTCTGTTCGCCGACGATCGCGAAGCAATGGTCGAAAAAAGCGAACCACGGGATTTTCTCTCACTCGGACTCGATGCGCCGATCGAAAGTCTCGTGCGGAACTACACGTTCAGCATTGCCGGCACGGATCGGGTCGCCGGGCGGGCCACGACCGTTGTCAAAATCGTACCGAAGGAACCGAATCGCTACGGCTACCGGCTGTGGGTCGATGAAGAACATGGCCTGTTGCTGAAATCCCTGATCCTCAATCGCGCCGGCCAGGCACTCGAGCAGGTGCAGTTCGTCGACGTCAAGATTGGCGAGGCGGTAACCGCGGCGTCGCTCGAAACCCAGATCGTCGGTAGTGGCTTCACCTGGCGAACGACCGCCGAGCCGGAAAATTCGGCCGCCGAAGTCGTTGAAACCTCAGGCTGGACTGTCAACTGGCTACCCGAAGGGTTTGAGATGCGAAACTACAAAGTGCAGAAAATGTCCGAAAGTGATATGCCGGTCAGCCACATGGTCTACTCGGATGGCCTCGCGATGGTGTCGGTTTTCGTCGAGAAGCTCATGTCGACGACCGAACCGATGCAGGGCTACTCTTCGATGGGCGCGGTGAACGCATTCAGCCGCGTCGCCAAGGATCATCAAATTACCGTTGTCGGGGAAATCCCGCTGCCCACGGTCAGACAAATCGCGAGTTCCGTCGCACATCAATAAGCAGTCATCGAGATCTATGAAACGAATATCCTTCCCCGCAATCGCGTCACGCCACTGCTGCCTGCTGCTCGGGCTGACAGTACTCCTCACCGCGCCGGCGATTGCCTCGGCGGCTCGCGTTACGGGCCTGCCGGACTTCACCCCGCTCGTTGAGGCGAACCGCGCCGCAGTTGTGAATATCGGCACGACCGGCAAGCGTCGTGCGCCCCGCATTATGCCGCGGCAACTCCCCGGGCCTGAAGGTACGCCGGACGACGATGACGCGCTGCAGGACTTTTTCCGGCGATTTTTCGGTGAGGAGCCGCCCGGCGGCGAAGGCCCGTCACAACCGCATTCCTCGCTCGGCTCGGGCTTCATCATTTCCGACGAGGGCTACGTCATATCGAATTATCATGTCGTCAAGGATGCCGAGGAAATTATCGTACGCTTGAGCGATCGGCGCGAATTCGTCGCCACCATCGTCGGCACCGACCCGCGCAGCGACCTTGCAGTGCTCAAGGTTGAATCCGATCAGCCACTGCCGAGCCTGAAGCTTGGCAAGTCCAGCGAACTCGCGGTCGGGGAATGGGTACTGGCCATCGGCTCCCCGTTCGGCTTCGATCATTCCGTCACCGCCGGCATCGTCAGCGCGAAAGGCCGCAGCCTGCCGAACGAGAATTACGTGCCGTTCATCCAGACCGATGTCGCCATCAATCCGGGCAATTCCGGCGGACCGCTGTTCAACCTCGACGGGGAAGTCGTCGGGGTCAATTCGCAGATCTACAGCCGCACCGGTGGCTTCATGGGCTTGTCGTTCGCGATCCCGATCGACGTCGTCATGAACGTTTATACGCAATTGCGGGAGAAGGGCACCGTCACCCGCGGCTGGCTCGGGGTCCTGATCCAGGACGTTACGCGCGAACTTGCAGAGTCGTTCAAAATGAGCAAGCCGCACGGGGCGCTCGTCTCCAAGGTGTTGCCGGACAGCCCGGCCGCGAAGGCGGGGTTCAAAGCCGGCGACGTCATCGTCAAGTTCAACAATCGCAAGATCGACACTTCGGCGGAGCTCCCGCCGCTCGTCGGCACGGCTGCGGTCGGCGGCAGCACCCCGGTTGAAGTCATTCGTGAAGGCAGTCGCAAAAAACTCAGCGTTCAAATCGGTGAGCTCCCGAGCGACGACGAACTCAATATCGCGCAGTCGCCCGGCAAGAGCAAAAAATCGAACCGGCGCCTGAACGCGAGCGTGCGCGACCTGACGGAGTCGGAACGCGAGGCGACCGAGCTGTCGGGAGGTGTCATGATCGACGACGTCGAGCCGGGGCCGGCGTACGATGCCGGATTGCGCCCCGGCGACATCATCCTGCAGATCAATTCGCAACCCGTGGAATCCACCGCAGCGCTGTCGAAAATCGTCAAGGACCTGAAAGCAGGGACGAGCGTGCCGGTTTTGATCCAGCGTCAGGGCGGTCCGCTGTTCATGGCAATGAAAATACCGGCGGATGGCTGATCCGGCGGCCGGAACCGTCCTGCAGGTAATGATGCGGGACGGCTGCTCCCTGTGTGATCACCTCGTCCTCGCGCTCGAACTGCTGCGGCCGCGGTACCGCTTCACGTATTCGAAGGTGGATGTGGACGCCGACCCGGCACTCGCGGACCGATACGGTGCGCGCGTGCCGGTGCTCGTTGCCGGCACCGAGGAGATCTGCGAGGGTCATTGCGACCCTGCGCTTATCGAAGCATTTCTTAAAGCCCGTTGAGCACAGCAGATTTTTCAACCCGTCTCCGGATTGCGCCGGTTGCCGGGCGGACGACGGTGCCGCCGGCATCGCAACGGTCGGGCTGTCGCGTATCACGCGGGTGGGATAGAATCGCGCCCGACCCCACAAGCCGCTGATCAGGCGGAGCAAGGATTAGGCCCTGGCGCCCCGCACTTCCGCATGCAGCACATAAGAAATTTTTCAATCATCGCGCATATCGATCACGGTAAATCCACGCTGGCCGATCGCTTTATCCAGACCTGCGGCGGACTCGAAGAACGCGAGATGGCAGCCCAGGTGCTCGATTCGATGGACCTCGAGCGGGAGCGCGGGATCACCATCAAGGCCCAGAGTGTCAGCCTGAACTACCGCGCCGCGGACGGGCAGGACTACCTGCTGAATTTCATCGATACGCCCGGCCACGTGGATTTCAGTTACGAGGTTTCGCGCTCGCTCGCCGCGTGTGAGGGTGCACTGCTCGTGGTCGATGCCTCGCAGGGCGTCGAGGCGCAGTCCGTCGCGAACTGCCACACCGCGGTCGACCAGGGCCTCGAAGTGATTCCGGTCCTGAACAAGATCGATCTGCCCGCCGCCGACCCCGATCGCGTCGCCCAGGAAATCGAAGACATCATCGGCGTCGACGCGTCGTCGGCGCTGCGCATCAGCGCGAAAACCGGCCACGGGATCGGTGAGTTGCTGGAGCAACTCGTCGCACAGGTACCGCCTCCGAAAGGTAATCCCGACGGACCGCTGAAGGCCCTGATCATCGATTCATGGTTCGACAACTACCTCGGCGTCGTGTCGCTGATCCGGATCGTAGACGGCACGCTCGAGACCGGCGAGCGCATTATGATGATGTCCACGGGTCGGCCGGTACACGCGGATCAGGTCGGCGTTTTTACGCCGAAGCGCCTGCGCAAGGACAAACTGTTCACGGGTGAAGTCGGCTTCCTCGTCGCCGGGATCAAGGAAATAGACGGCGCCCCGGTCGGCGACACCGTAACGTCGGTACAGAACCCCGCAACGACCCCGTTGCCGGGCTTCCAGCAGTCGAAACCGAATGTGTTCGCCGGACTCTACCCGATCGACTCCGGTGATTACGAAGCGTTTCGCGAAGCGCTGTCGAAATTGCGGCTGAACGATGCCGCCCTGCATTACGAACCTGAAACATCCGAAGCACTTGGCTTCGGATTTCGTTGCGGCTTCCTCGGCATGCTGCACATGGAGATCATTCAGGAGCGTCTCGAACGCGAATATGAGATCGACCTGATAACGACTGCCCCGACAGTAGTCTACGAAGTCGTCACAACCGATGGCGCAACGCACTATATCGACAACCCGGCACGCCTGCCGGCGGCGAATGTCATCAGTGAAATCCGCGAACCGATCATCCGCGCCGACATTCTCACCCCACAGGAACACCTGGGTGCGGTGATGACGCTGTGTATCGAAAAGCGCGGCGTGCAGACGAAACTGAATTTCACCGGGAAGCAGGCGGCCATCAGTTTCGAGTTGCCCATGAGTGAAATGGTGGTCGACTTCTTCGATCGGCTGAAATCCGCCACGCGGGGATACGCGTCGATGGACTACACGTTCATTCGCTACGACCGCGCGGATCTCGTGAAGGTCGACGTGCAGATAAACGGCGAGCGGGTGGACGCCCTGTCCGTGATCGTTCACCGCGACCAGTCCGCCCGGCGCGGTCGCGAACTCGCGGCAAGAATGCGTGAGATCATCCCCCGGCAAATGTTCGAAGTGGCGATCCAGGCCGCAATCGGTTCGAAGGTCATCGCGCGCGAGAACGTCAAGGCTTTGCGCAAAAATGTGACCGCGAAATGTTATGGTGGCGATATTTCCCGCAAACGGAAATTGCTCGAAAAGCAAAAAGAAGGCAAAAAACGCCTCAAACGCGTCGGCGCCGTTGAAATTCCTCAAGAAGCTTTCATGGCTGTGCTCAGCGTAGGTAACAAGAAGTGATTTTCGATTTTTCCGCCATCATGGTTCTGCTGGTCGCCGTCAGCGGCGCGATTTGGGCGTTCGATGCCGCTTTCCTCGCACCACGCCGGCGGCTCGCGCTTTCGGGTTCGGCGCTGGCCGACCAGCCGCCGGCGCCGCCGCCGGTACTCGTTGATTACGCGCGGTCCTTTTTCCCGATATTTTTGATCGTGCTCGTATTGCGATCATTCATCGTCGAACCGTTCCGGATCCCGTCCGGCTCGATGATCCCGACCCTGCTCGTCGGCGATTTCATCCTCGTCAACAAATTCGACTACGGGATCCGCCTGCCGTTGATCAACAAGAAGGTGATCGACAACGGAACTCCCGAGCGTGGCGATGTCGTGGTGTTCCGTTATCCGCGCGATCCCTCGACCCCGTTCATCAAGCGCGTCGTCGGTCTGCCCGGGGACAATATCGTCTACCGTGACCGCAAACTGTTCATCAACGGTGAGGCCGTCGAGCAAGCCGCGGTCGGCACCTATGTCGGGCTGAAATCCGCGTCCGTCCATACGGGGGCACACGTGCTCGAAGAGGATTTGGCGGGACGTGAACACGAGATCCTCGTCACCGCGAACGGTCACAACCAGGATTTCTCCGGGGTCGTGCCCGAAGGCAGCTATTTCGTGCTCGGAGACAACCGCGACAACAGCCGTGATTCACGCTACTGGGGTTTTGTCCCGGACGAAAACCTGATTGGACGGGCATTCATGATCTGGATGAACTGGGACAACGGCCCGACATTCAGCCGAATCGGGTCTAAAATACGCTGACGAAGCGGTGAAACAACGTGACAATGCGGCGGCGCACATACGCGCAGCCATCCGGCATGGGAGCATCTATCAATGACTGGCAGTTATCGACAACGCGGCATCACCCTGAGCGGGCTGATTTATCTGTGCATTATTTTAGGGGTCGTGGCCGTAACGGCGATGAAGCTTTTCCCGCTGTATAACGAAAAGACAAAAGTCGATTTCGCGCTCGAGAAGATCGCGGCACAGCCGGAGGCGGCGCGCATGTCGAAGGAGCAAATCGTGAAGCTGATTGGTCGCCAGTTCGAAGTATCCGATGTCGACCGCTGGCGTATGTCCGAATTCGCGAAGATTCTCGTGATCAAGAAGAAGAAAGGCGGTAAGGGCAAGACCATGAGCCTGGATTACGAAATACGCGGCCCGTTTTTCGGCGACCTCGACGTTGTCCTGAACTACAGCAGGACACTCGATCTCGGCGGATCCGTGACGGACTAGTGCATGAGGGGCGAGTCGAACGCTGCCGCAACCCGCCAGAACGTGCCTGACTTCCTTGCATACGAGTTCTCCGACCCGGCGTTATTGCAACTTGCGCTGACGCATCGAAGCGCCGCAAAAACGAATAACGAACGCCTCGAATTTCTCGGCGACGCCGTGCTCGGCCAGGTGATCGCGGAATGCCTCTACCGGCAGTTCGAGGATGCCGATGAAGGCCAGTTGACCCGCTCCCGCGCGCTGCTCGTGAGGAAGGAAACACTGGCCCGCGTCGCCCGCGAACTCTCGCTCGGCGAACACATCGTGCTTGGTGAGGGCGAACTCAAAAGCGGCGGCTGGCGACGCGACTCCATCCTCGCCAACACACTCGAAGCCGTCATCGGCGCAATCTATCTCGACGGCGGCCACGCGGCCTGCACCGAGGAAATTTTCCGCTGGTTTGGCCCCGCGCTCGCTGCCGTCGATCCGCAACGCTCGGAGAAGGACGCGAAAACGCGCCTGCAGGAGCACCTGCAGTCCCGCGGCAAAGCACTACCGCGTTACAACGCCGTGAGTACGACCGGCCCCGCGCACGATCAACGATTTACGATTGAATGTCATGTCGAATCGGAACCGGACCCCGCAACCGCTACCGGGCGCAGTCGCCGGGCCGGCGAACAACTCGCGGCGCAATTGATGCTCGAACGTCTCGAAAAGCAGAGTTCGCATGCCTGACACCCCGAACCGCTGCGGCACCATCGCGATCGTCGGCAGACCGAACGTCGGCAAGTCGACGTTATTGAACCGTATTGTCGGTCAGAAAATAAGCATCACCTCGCGCAAGCCCCAGACCACGTGGCAGCAAATTCTCGGGCTCACGACGACCGGCAGCTCGCAGATGATTTTTGTCGACACGCCGGGCTGGCAGCAGCGTCCGGGACGGCAAATCAACCGGATGATGAATCGCGAGATCCACGCCGCGCTCAGTAATGTCGATGTTGTCCTCATGCTGGGCGAGGCACGCGGCTGGCACGCGGACGATGACAAGGTCGTCACGCTGTTCTCTGATCTCACGTGCCCGAAGGTGCTTGCCCTGAACAAACATGACCTCGTGCAGCGGAAATCAGATCTGCTCCCGGTGCTCGCGGACGTCCAGGCGCGCCACGAGTTTGACGACATCGTGCCGACAAATGCACGCACCGGCGACAATGTCGACGTACTGCTCGGAATCCTCGCGGAAAAGCTTCCCGTCGCTGAACACCGCTTCCCGGCGGATCAGGTCACGAACGTAAGCGAACGTTTCCTCGTCGGTGAATTGCTGCGCGAAAAACTCATCCGTGGACTCGGCGAGGAGCTGCCCTACAGCGTTTCGGTCGTCATCACGGACTTCCGCGAGAAACCCACCGGGGTCGAAATCGATGCGGAAATCTGGGTCGAGCGCGAAGGGCAGAAAGGGATCGTGATTGGCGCGAAGGGCGAGCGCCTGAAAGCCATCGCGACGGCCGCGCGCAAGGACATCGAAAACCTGCTCCAGCGCAGTGTCTACCTGCAGACCTGGGTGAAGACGAAACGCAAATGGTCTGACGATATCAACGCGCTGCGCGAACTCGACCTCGGCGAATAACGCGGGCGCCGCCTTGCGCAGCCTTCCACACACGGCCTACATTCTCCATCGACGACGCTATCGCGAGAGCAGCCTGCTGCTCGATTGCCTGTCGGCCGAATACGGTCGGGTCGGGGTCATCGCGAAGGGCGCGGCGCGGCCCAAAAAGCGCGCGACGGCACCACTGCAGGCGTTTCAGCGTTTCACGATGACATGGGTCGGTCGCGGAGAATTACGCACGCTCGTCGATTACGACGCCGCGGGAACGCCGCTCGCGCTCGACGGTACCCATCTGTACAGCGGGTTCTATGCAAACGAACTCGTCATGCGCCTGACCGGGCGCGACGACCCGAATGCCGATGTGTTCGCGGCATACGAGCACACGCTGCACAAGCTCGGACACGCCGAGTGCCCCGTGGAGCCGACGTTGCGCAGCTTCGAAAAGGCCTTGCTCGATGCCTGCGGTTACGGACTACAGCTCGCCACGGACGTCGAGAACGGCGCCGCTATCGATGCCGGGACGAACTATCACTACGTCGTCGAGCAGGGGCCCATGCTCAACCCGAGCACTTACCGCGGAATCCCGGTCAGCGGCGCGACCCTGCTCGCGCTCGACGGCCGCGGCGAATTCGAGCCGGCACGCTGGCCGGACGCGAAACGCCTGATGCGATTCGTCCTGCATCATTACATCGGCGATCGACCGCTGGCGTCGCGAACCCTGTTCCGGGCGCCTGGCAATCGCGACTGAGGCCGTAAGCGAACGCTGTCCGAAGCCGTGCGGAAACGCTAGACTAACGGGCTGCAATTTTTTCGACGAAGCTTACCGTCCTTCAGATGAAACCCGCCATAGAACTTGGGGTCAATATCGACCATGTCGCGACGATCCGCGAAGCACGCGGCACGCGCTACCCGGATCCGGTTCAGGCCGCCTATACCGCGGTGGATGCCGGCGCGGACAGCATCACCGTGCACCTGCGCGAGGATCGGCGCCATATCCAGGAACGTGACGTGCGGTTTCTGAACGAATGTCTGACCGTACCGCTGAATCTCGAAATGGCAGCAACCCCGTCAATGCTCGCTTTCGCGCTCGACGTGTGCCCTGAAAAATGCTGCATCGTGCCGGAAAAACGCGAGGAGCTGACGACGGAGGGCGGGCTCGACGTGATCGCCGCGGGCCCGGCATTGACGGACGCCTGCAGCGCACTGCAGGCTGCCGGAATCGAGGTTTCCCTGTTCATCGATCCCGTCGCCGACCAGATCAGTGCCGCCGCGGACGCCGGCGTCCCGGTGGTGGAACTGCACACGGGCAATTACGCCGATGCGCAATCGGATGCCGCGCGCGCAACGGAGTTCGAAAAAATCGTCCTCGCGGCATCGCTTGCCGTGAAAGCCGGTCTGCAGGTCAACGCCGGTCATGGTCTGCATTACCAGAACGTCGCCCGTATCGCTGCCGTCGAGGAGTTTGGTGAATTGAATATCGGCCATGCGATCGTCGCCCGTGCCCTGTTTTCCGGCTTCGCCGAGGCCGTGCGCGAAATGAAACGGCTGCTCGTGGAGGCCCGTCGATGATCTACGGGATCGGGGTCGACATCGTCGAAGTCGTGCGTATAGAGCGTGCGTACACACGCTGGGGCCTGCGCTTCGCGGAGAAGATCCTGGGTCTGACCGAACTGCGGCAATTCGCAACCGCGCGCCGCCCGGTACGCTTCCTCGCGATGCGTTTCGCGGCGAAAGAAGCGGCGTCAAAGGCATTTGGCACCGGATTCAAGCAGGGTGTTTCACCGCGGCAAATCGAAGTTCAGCACAACCCGGCCGGCAAACCCTCGCTCGTGTTTTCGCATAACGTCGCCGCGCTCGCCGCGAGCGAAGGGATCAGTGCGAGTTTTGTCAGCATGGCCGATGAGACGGAGTACGCCATCGCCTATGCCGTACTCGAATGCGGGGGCACGGGCGTATGAGTGACACCCGGGAAATCGACAGTCGGCGCACGTTCGCGATTATTTCGCATCCGGATGCCGGCAAAACAACGGTTACGGAAAAACTGCTGTTGCTCAGCGGGGCGATCAATACTGCCGGCGCGGTGAAAGCGCGCAAGAGTCAGCGCCATGCAACATCCGACTGGATGGAGATCGAACAGCAACGCGGCATCTCGGTAACCTCCTCGGTGATGCAGTTCGAATACGGTGGCCGCGTCGTCAACCTGCTCGATACGCCCGGCCACGAGGACTTCTCGGAGGATACTTACCGAACGCTGACGGCGGTTGATTCCGCACTCATGGTCATCGATGCGGCGAAAGGGGTCGAGGATCGAACGATCAAGCTGCTCGAAATTTGCCGTTTGCGCAAAACGCCCGTGATTACGCTGATCAACAAGATGGATCGTCATGCGCGCGAGCCGCTGGAACTGATCGACGAGATCGAAGAAGTACTCGACATCCAGTGCGCCCCGGTGACGTGGCCGGTCGGTTCGGGCCAACACTTTGGCGGTACGTATCATCTGGAGCGCGACGAACTCATCGCGTTCGAACGCGACCGCCCGTCGGACAAGCTTTATGCAGCGTCGCCAACCCTCAAGCGTGAGGACCCGCGCGCGACTGAACATTTCGGCACCGAAGGTCTCGCGCGCCTCGACGAGGAAATCGAACTGATCGAGGGCGCCGGTACGGGATTCAACCTGGACGCCTATCGCGAAGGTCGGCAAACCCCGGTCTTTTTCGGCTCCGCGCTACGCAACTTCGGGATCCGGGAGCTCCTTGATTTTTTCGTTGAAGTCGCGCCACCGCCGCAGGCGCGTGAGACCGATGCCGAACCGGTCGATCCGCATTCGAAGGATTTCAGCGGCTTCGTTTTCAAGATTCAGGCGAACATGGATCCGCAACATCGCGACCGCATCGCTTTTCTGCGGATCTGCTCCGGCAAATTCGAACAGGGAATGAAACTTCACCACGTCCGCACGGGGCGCGATACCACGGTGGCGAATGCACTCACGTTCATGGCGAGGGGTCGGGACCACGCCGATGCCGCCTGGGCCGGCGACATCATTGGCGTGCACAACCACGGCACGATTCAAATCGGCGATACGTTTACGCTCGGAAAGTCGATGACGTTTCAGGGAATTCCGAGCTTCGCCCCGGAGATGTTCCGGCGTGTGCGCTCGCTCGACCCGTTACGCGGCAAGGCACTGCTGAAAGGATTAACAGAGCTTGGCGAGGAGGGTGCGGCCCAGGTATTTCGCGTCACGAATCGCAACGAACTCATCATCGGAGCGATCGGTGTGCTGCAGTTCGATGTCGTGAGCTGGCGTTTAAAACACGAATATAACGTGGACTGCGCGTTCGAGCCGGCCCCGTATCAGACCGCGCGCTGGATATCGTGCGACGATGCGACGGTACTTGAAAAATTCCGTCGGCAGCTCGCCGACAATATTGCGCTCGATGGCGGTAATTTTATTGCCTACATGGCGCCAACGCTTGTCAATCTGCAGCTGACGGAAGAACGCTGGCCGGATATCCGCTTTCACCGCACGCGGGAAATGACCGCGGCTACCCCGCTCGCGAAGGCGAGCTGAACGCCGCCGCGAGCCAGGTCTCGCACACCGATTAATTACTGCGGGTCGAGCGGCAATTCGCGCTGATTCGCGCGCTCCTCGCTGCCGCCGGCATTCCCTTTCTGCGCCGGCGCTTCCGCCGGAGTTTCGGCGGCGGCCACGGCCGTACCGCCTGCCGCGGGCTGCCAGCCGCCCGGTGCGGGCGCGGTTTTCGGCGCAGCGAAATTCACCTCGGTTGGCGCCTCGTGGTCGACGTCCATCGCCCTGGCCGGCGCATTCGGCGGCGTCGGGGTCGCTACATTACCGTTGGCCTCTACGGGCTCCCGCTCCACCTTGTCGGCGGCGCCGGATTTGTTGTCTGAGCGCGGCTCACGATTCGAATCCTTGGCGCCGCGACGTCCGCCACGGTTGCTGCCACCCGAAGAAGAGCCGCCTTCGCCGTTGTTCTTGCGTTGTCCGCGCGAACGCGAGCCGCCTTCACCCCGGGTCGATCCACCACGACTTTGCTTCGTCTTGCGGCCATCGCCATTGCTGCTGCTGTTACCGCGTGCGCTCGACCCCTGAGAACGGGTTCCCGATCCGGTCGAACTGCGATTCGGACGCCGGTTACGGCTACCCGAACCACGACGCTGCTGGGTCCGTTCGCTCGTATCCCTGTCGCCTTTGTGAGTCACCGCATCCGGCGTGTCAGCACCAAACACGGCCTGCATGAACCGCTTCACGAGTCCTGGCCGCGACTCGGCCGCGCGCGGAGTCTCGGGCTTCGGCACGTTCCGCGCGATCTCGCGGACCGCGGGAACCTCGCTTTGCGGCGTTTCGAGATCGTGGTGGTTCATCGTCGGGTTTTCGACCGCCTTGACCATCGAGTAACTTTCGTCGCCCTCGAACTTCGCCGCATCCTGATCCCGGATCCGCTGAATATCGTAGTGTGGCGTCTCGAGATTCTGGTTCGGGATCATGAGCACGGTCACGTCCTGCCGATCCTCGATACCGGTAATGTCCTGGCGCTTCTCGTTGAGCAAAAATGTCGCGACATCAACCGGAACCTGCGCGGCGATTTTCGCCGTGGAATCCTTCATTGCCTCTTCTTCGATAATGCGCAGGACCGCGAGCGCGGTCGATTTCGTGTTGCGGATGTTGCCGACACCCTCGCAGCGCGGACACAGTTCGTGGGAGGATTCCGCCAGCGACGGGCGAATACGCTGACGCGACATCTCGAGCAGACCGAAGCGGGAAATCTTGCCGATTTGTACCCGCGCGCGATCGAGTTTTACGGCGTCCCGAAGCCGGTTTTCGACCGCACGCTGGTTTTTCGAGGCCAGCATGTCGATAAAGTCGATGACGATGAGCCCGCCGAGGTCGCGCAACCGCAGTTGCCGCGCCACTTCGTCAGCCGCCTCGAGGTTCGTCTGCAGCGCCGTGTCCTCGATATCGCTGCCTTTTGTCGCTCGCGACGAGTTGATGTCGATCGTGATCAGCGCTTCGGTCGGCTCGATAACAATGGAACCGCCGCTCGGCAAGCGTACTTCGCGGTTGAATGCCGTCTGGATCTGACTTTCGATTTGGTAGCGGGTGAACAGCGGCACGCTGTCTTCGTAACGCTTCAACTTCTCGAGATTTTGCGGCATGACCTGCTGCATGAACTCGCGCGCGGTCTCGAACAGGGCCGGGTCATCGATCAGAATTTCGGCGATGTCGCTGCGCAAATAGTCGCGCAGGGCCCGGATGATGACGTTACTGTCCTGGTATATCAGGAACGGGGCAGGGGCCGCGGACGCCTCGTCGATGGCTTCCCAAAGCTGCATCAGGTAATCGAGGTCCCATTGCAGTTCCTCGGCGGACTTGCCCACCCCGGCGGTGCGCAGGATCAGCCCGATGTCTTCCGGGATCTCCATTCCCGCCATCGCTTCGCGGGCTTCGTCGCGATCCGCGCCTTCGATCTGGCGTGACACCCCGCCGGCGCGCGGATTGTTCGGCATCGCAACGAGGTAACGCCCGGCCAGCGAGATGAACGTCGTCAGGGCCGCGCCCTTGTTGCCGCGTTCTTCTTTTTCGACCTGGACGATGATTTCCTGGCCTTCGCTCAGAACTTCCTTGATGTTCACCCGGCCGCCGCTTTTCGGCTGTTCCTTGAACAGCGAACGCGAAACTTCTTTCAGCGGCAGGAAGCCGTGGCGCTCGGCACCGTAATCGACGAAAGCGGCTTCGAGACTGGGCTCGATGCGCATGATTTTCGCCTTGTAGATATTCGACTTCTTCTGTTCGCGGCCGGTCGCTTCGATGTCGAGATCGTACAGCCGCTGGCCATCAACCATAGCGACGCGCAACTCTTCCGGCTGAGTTGCGTTAATCAGCATTCTTTTCATTTTTAAATCCTACTGTTAGCGCTCGCGGCGCCAACCGTCACAGTGCTGCCTCGTGATCGTCGAACCTGCAGCGTCGTACCTTGTGACGTGGCGTTAATGAGCGTCGTGGCGCGTGGGCTCGAACGTGGTCGATTTCTCCCAGTACGCGTCGTTGTTTCAAGTGTTGTAAATTCCCCTCCTCGCGAGAGAGGGCTACGCGACGCCGGCGGATTTTGCGGTCTGCCGTCCGGCCTTGCGTGTCATTTTTCGTTGTAGTGGCGAGAAGGAACGATAAGTCTCGTGCGCCCCAGCACCCGTCAGTTCGGCCTCGCGACAATTTGTTAGAATGTTGTCGCTTTAGGCGCTAACTGCTTGGACTGGCTGGGAAATCATCTGATCCCCAGCCGCCCCCACAGCGGCTTGCGAATATAGCAGTGTTAAGCTAACCGGGCAATCCACGCCCCTGACGGACCGTCTCTTACCAACATGTCGAAACACCAGGTACGGCTCGTCGAAGTGGGCGCCGATCAAGCCGGCCGGCGGCTCGACAATTTTCTCGCCGCGCTGCTCAAATCCGCCCCGAAGTCGTTTATTTACCGCATTATCCGTCGCGGCGAGGTGCGGGTGAACGGCGGCCGTGCCCGGCCGGACCGCAAACTCGCGGCCGGCGACACGGTTCGGGTGCCACCGGTTCATGTCGAGGAGTCGGGCCCCCGGCCCTTGAGCGAGGCGACGCTCGCGCTCGTGCGTGATGCGATCATCTACGAAGACGCGGCCGTGCTGATCATCAATAAACCCGCCGGCATGGCGGTGCATGCCGGTACCGGTTTGCAGTTCGGCGTCGTCGACGTCGTTCGCCATCTGCGCCCCGCGGTGCCGGGCATCGAGCTTGTTCATCGTCTCGACCGCGACACTTCAGGTTGCCTCGTCCTCGCGAAAGACTATCCGAGCCTGCGTGAGCTGCAGGCACAGTTGCGCTCGCCCGCCAGCCACAAGACTTATGTCGCGCTGCTCGACGGCGCACTTTCCGCGCCGCAGGTCGACGTCGACCTGTGCCTGCAAACGACGCGACACGGCGGTGAGAAGCGGACGGAAGTCGCCGCCGGCGGCAAAACCGCCCATACGCGGTTCAGGTCCGTTGAAGCGTTCGCCGATAGCTGCCTCGTCGAAGCGGAAATCACGACCGGCAGGACCCATCAGATCCGGGTACACGCCGCCGCTCTCGGTCATCCCGTGATCGGGGACAAGAAATACGCCACCGCCGAGCTGAACAGCCGCCACCGTGAGCGCGGGTTCAAACGCATGTTCCTGCACGCCCGTTCGATACATCTACGATCGCCGGCGGGTGGCGAACGACGCGCCGTCACGGCGCCATTGCCCCCCGAACTGCAACGCTACCTCGAAATCCTGCGTCAGCCGTGATCAAGCTGCTCATCTGCGACTGGGACGGAACCCTGATGGATTCCGAAGCGACGATCGTCGCGGCGATGTCCGCGGCGTATTGCGCGCTCGACCTGCCGCCGCCGGCGTACAGCGCGATTCGCCATATCATCGGCCTGAGTCTCGAGCATGCGGTGTCCCGGCTGAGTCCCGAACTCGCCGTGCCGGTACGGGCGGAAATCGTCGCCGGTTATCGCCGCCAGTACGCTGCGATTGCGGACACCCCGATCCTGTTTCCCGGGGTCCGCGAAACGCTCGGCATCCTGCAATCCTCGGGCATGCACCTCGCCGTCGCGACGGGCAAAAGCCGTGCCGGACTCGCGCGCGCGATGGCGCAGACCGGACTCACGTCGTTGTTCGTGACGACCCGAACGGCCGACGAATCAGAACCCAAACCCTCGCCGGCAATGTTGCACGAAATTCTCGACGACCTCGATTTGCCCCCCGGGGACGCCTGCATGCTGGGCGATACGGAGTACGACCTCGCGATGGCCACCGCCGCCGGGATGCGCGGTGCGGCCGTATCCTACGGCGCTCATGCGCCCGGGCAGCTGCGCCGGCACCGCCCGGTGTTCATGCTCGACGACTTTGCCGACCTCCCCGCACAGCTGGAAACACTGACAGGCTCCTGAGCCGCCACCGTCCCGCGCAGGTCTGCAGACGACCTTGCAAACGCCGGGTGCTGATGGCAACTTGCGCGCACAGCATCTGAGGCGGACAAGCGTTCATGACAGACACCGACGACAAGGTCGCGAGCGCCTTTGCGCGCGAAGCGTTGCGCGAACAGCGTCTCGCAAGGCGTTGGAATACGTTTTTCAAAGCGCTGTTCTTTCTGTACCTGCTCGCAATCCTGGTCCTGTCGATCCCGAATCTTTCGCGCGGGACGTGGCTCATCGGCGAGAAATTCACCGCGCTCGTCGACCTGCAGGGAGTGATCTCGAGCGACTCACGGGCGAGCGCGGACGCGATCATCACGGGTCTGCGCGCGGCGTTCGAAGACTCCGGCACGGCCGGTGTGATCCTGCGCATCAACAGTCCCGGCGGGTCCCCGGTCCAGTCCGGATACATCAACGACGAGATCCGCCGCTTGCGCGATGAATACCCGGATATACCGCTGTACGCGGTATTACAGGACATCTGCGCGTCGGGCGGTTACTACGTTGCCGCCGCGGCCGATGAAATCTATGCCGACAAGTCCACGATCGTCGGCTCGATCGGCGTGCGCATGGACAGTTTCGGTTTCGTCGAATCGATGGAGAAACTCGGGGTCGAACGACGCTTGCTGACCGCCGGCGAACATAAAGGCTTTCTCGATCCGTTCCTGCCGCTCGAGGCCGATGACGTCCGGCACATCAACTCCGTGCTCGGCGAAATCCACGAACAGTTCATCAATACCGTGCGCGCCGGACGCGGAGATCGACTCGTCGAGTCCGACGAACTGTTCTCCGGTTATGTCTGGACGGGGGAGCGCGGACTCGCCCTCGGACTCGTCGATGCGCTCGGTTCTTCCAGTTTTGTTGCGCGCGAAATTATCGGCGCCGAGGAAATCGTAAATTTTACCCCGCGGCAGGATCTGCTCGATCAGTTCGCGCGTAAAGTCGGTGCGAGCCTGAGCGAAATGCTGCTAACGAACATCGCCACGCTGCGCTGACAACTCCGCGAGCACGTCGAACCCCTGGCGGCGCAACAGCCGCGCCAAGGCAATCAGCGGCAGTCCCGTCAACGCGGTCGGATCGTCGGATTCGATTCGCTCGAACAGCGTGATCCCGAGTCCCTCGCACTTGAACCCGCCGGCGCAATCGAGCGGCCGCTCGATCGCGACGTAAGTGGCGATGTCCGCCGGGCTCAGGTGCCGGAACGCGACGACCACGGGAACAATCTCGCTGACGCACGTACCGCTTTCGCCACTGCGCACCGCGACGCTGGTGAGGAACTCGACCTCGCGACCACTGAGCGCGCGGAGCTGTTGTTCGGCGGCCGCGACAGTGTGCGGTTTGCCGAAGATTTCGTCGCCGACGACCGCAATCTGGTCGCTGCCGATAACGAGGTCGCCCGCCACGGCAGCAGCCTTCGCTTCGCCGAGCCGGCGTACGAGGGCGCGGGGTGATTCGCCGCTGAGTCGACGCTCATCGATGTCCGGCGAGGCCCATTTGAACGCTAATCCGTAGCGTTCGAGCAAATCGCGACGGTAGCGCGACGAGGAAGCGAGGACGAGCTGGCGGACGCCCGCTACGGGTTCGTGGACCGGATTCATGACAGGTCTGCAAACATCGGATAAGCGCTCGATTTCAAGACGATTTTACCTCGCCGTTCAATCCCCTATAATACCGCCGCCCATGGCCGAGGAGCTGCCCAGTTTTATCGACATCCGACGTCTCGTCGATACAACGGCTGAGGTCAGCGGCAGCGTTCCGCCGCAGCGGCTGACCCGGCTGCCGGAGCCGTTTCGACCGGTGTCGCCGCTTGAACTGGCTCTCAGCCTGGATGCGGGAGACCAGCGGGGCGTCCGCGTCAGCGGACAGCTCAGCACCGAGGTCGACGCGATCTGCCAAAGATGCTTGAACGACATGCGGATCGCCATTACGCGGGCGATCGACGTGGTCCTCGTCAGCGAGGAACCCGCTGACTCGGAGGCGGAAGGGACGGACGACGATTTTGTCGTCGTAGCGGACGGGCAATGGCGCCTCACCGAGTTTGCCGAGGATGAATTAATCCTCGCCTGCCCGATGATCCCCGTACACGCGCAAGCGGACTGCCCGGTGCAGCTTGAAGAAACTGAAGTGACCGATGAACGTCGCCAGCCGTTCGCCGGGCTCGCCGATCTACTGGCGAAAGACAAACGCGGCTCCGGCGATTAACGGCCGGCTGCGAACAGTACTGAATTAATTAACGATCAGATCAGGAGATCGCACGAATGGCCGTACAACAGAACAAAGCAACCCCGTCGACCCGGGGCATGCGACGCTCGCACGACAAGCTGAAAAAAGCAGCGCTGTCGGAAGACCCGACTACCGGCGAAATCCATCGCCGCCACCATGTCAGCGCGGACGGGTACTACCGCGGGAAGCAGGTGCTCCCGGACAGCGAATAGTCACCCGTCCTGACGTTGCCGTCCGCTTGAGGCGCGCTGCCGCAACGCCAGACGTCCCAAGATGGATATTTCAATCGCAATCGACGTGATGGGCGGCGACCACGGACCATCGGTGACGCTGCCTGCCGCGGGGCGTGCACTCGTGGCTCACCCGGGCTTGTCGCTGCACCTCGTTGGCGACGAGGCGGAAATCGGCGATCCCGCGCGGCATGGCATCGATATGTCCCGCTGCCGGGTGGTCCATGCCCCGCAGACGGTGACGATGGACGACAAACCCTCGGTCGCGCTGCGTAACCGGCGCGAATCCTCGATGCGTTACGCGGTCGATCTCGTCAAACGCGGTGAAGCGGATGCGGCCGTCAGCGCGGGTAATACCGGTGCGCTCATGGCGATTGCCCGGTTCGTGCTGAAAACCCTGCCGGGGATCGACCGTCCCGCGATCTGCGGCGCGATGCCCGGGATAGCCGGCGCCACGCACATGCTCGATCTCGGTGCAAATGTCGATTCAAGCTCGGAAGAATTGTTTCGCTTTGCGGTAATGGGTTCCGTCCTCGCCAGCGCCATTGAGAACAAGCCCGCGCCCACGGTCGCGCTGCTGAACATCGGCGAGGAAGAAATCAAGGGTAACGACCGGGTCAAGCAGACCGCCGCGCTGCTCGAGGCGAGCGATCTGAACTACTACGGCTTCGTCGAGGGCGACGATATTTTCAAAGGCAAGGTCGACGTCGTCGTATGCGACGGTTTCGTCGGTAACGTCGCGCTGAAATCCAGTGAAGGCGTGGCGCGCATGCTGATGCAGTTCGCGCGCGACGAGTTCACCCGCAGCCTGTTTCGCAAGCTCAGCGCGCTGTTCGCGAAACCCGCGCTTGCGGCGATGCGTAACCGCGCCGATCCGGGACGTTACAATGGCGCCAGCCTGCTTGGCCTGAAGGGCATCGTCATCAAGAGCCACGGCAGCGCCGATTCGGCCTCGTTCGCGAATGCCATCGACGTCGCGGTGATGGAAATTCGGAACAAGGTGCCCGAGCGGATTAGCGATCAGATCGAGCGAATGCTTGTCGACGCCTGAACCGATACTTTTTATATGTCACAAAAACTTGCTTTCATTTTCCCCGGCCAGGGCTCCCAGTTCATCGGCATGAGCGATGAACTGCGTGCGCAATTTCCGGCCGTGAATTCCCGTTTCGACACGGCCGCGGAGATCCTGGGCTACGATATCGGCGCTGTGATGAGCAGTGGCCCGGAAGAAAAGCTGAACCAGACGGCAACCACGCAACCGGCAATGCTCGTTGCCTGCGTTGCCGCGTGGGATGCCTGGCGCGAATGCGGCGGGGCCACGCCGGACTACCTGGCAGGGCACAGTTTCGGCGAATACACGGCACTCGTATGCGCCGGCGCGATCGATTTCGCCGACGCCGTACTGCTCGCGGCGGAACGCGGCCGCTTCATGCAGGAAGCCGTACCGGCGGAACGCAGCGCGGTCTGGGCAGTGCTGGGCCTCGAGGAAGACGTACTCGCGCCGTTGTGCGAGCAGGCGGCCCAGGGCCAGGTCGTCCAGTGCGCGAACCTGAACGCGCCTGGACAAATCGTGCTCACCGGTGACCGCGCCGCGGTGGAGCGCGCCTGCAAACTGGCACAGGAGGCGGGAGCCAAAAAGGTGATCCCGCTCGCCGTCAGTGCACCGGTTCATTGCGCATTGATGATCCCTGCCGCGGAGCGACTCGCCGCACATATTGCCGATCTCAATATCGGTTTGCCGAACGTACCCGTCATCCACAACGTCGACGCGCGGCCACGCGACAGTGTCGAAGGCATCCGCGAGGCGCTGATTGCACAAATGGCGTCACCGGTGCGCTGGCGCGATACCGTGGATTATTTCACTGCTGTTGGTGTCGGCTGTGCCATCGAGTGCGGACCGGGCAAGGTATTATCAGCACTCGTGCGCCGGACTGATCGATCGATCGCGGTCAGCGCTATCAACAATCGCGAGCAGATCGAGACGGCGCAACTCGCCGTGGCGGCACTCGCCGAGGGAGCATGAGCATGAATGAAGCGACATGCGCACTGGTCACCGGCGCCAGCCGCGGGATCGGCAAAGCCATTGCCAGGGGGCTCGCCGAGGCGGGTTATACCGTCGTCGGTACCGCCACCGGTGAAGCCGGGCTGAACGCGATTCGCGCCGACCTGTGCGACGATTTCCCGACCGCCCGCGCGCTCGAGCTGCAGCTCACGAACGACGCCTCAATCGAGGCCCTCATGGATGAACTTACCGCGGCGAAGCTGCTGCCTGGCGTACTCGTCAACAACGCCGGTATCACGCGCGACAACCTGCTGCTGAGAATGAAAGATGACGAGTGGGACGATGTGATCAACACGAACCTGACGGCCATGTTCAAACTCACGAAACGGGTAGTGCGCCCGATGATCAAGGCGCGCAGCGGACGCATTATCAATATCGGTTCGGTTGTCGGATCGAGCGGCAACCCGGGACAGGCGAACTACGCGGCGGCGAAGGCCGGCATGATTGGTTTCACGAAGTCGTTGGCCCGCGAAATCGCGAACCGCGGCATTACCGTCAACGCCGTCGCACCGGGATTTATCGATACCGACATGACGCGCGACCTCGCTGAAGAACACAAGAAACAAATGCTCGCGCAGGTTCCGATCGGACGCCTCGGGCGACCGGAAGAGATCGCCGCGGCGGTGGTGTTTCTGGCGTCACCGGCGGCCGGCTACATTACCGGCGAGACCCTGCATGTGAACGGCGGCATGCTAATGCCGTGAGCGGCCCGCCGGCGACCGCGCGCAACCCGCGAATAATTCACCTAACTGGTTATTATCAATAAAGAAAATGGCAACGCCGCAGGGCGTTGCTTGCAAGATGTTTGGTTTCCACTAAACTAACACCCGCCGCGGCTGAAGGGCTGCAGTTGACTTGGGAGGAAGGTCAAAAAATGAGTAGCGTTCAAGAGCGTGTCAAAAAGATAGTTGTCGAACAACTGGGGGTAAAAGAGGAAGAAGTTACCGATGAGGCGTCGTTCGTCGACGATCTCGGCGCCGACTCTCTCGATACCGTCGAACTCGTGATGGCGTTGGAAGAAGAATTCAAAACGGAAATCCCGGACGAAGAAGCAGAAAAAATCACCACGGTTCAGCAGGCGATCGATTACATCAACCAAAATCTCGATTAACGCTACGCCGGTTCCAAACGTAAAGGCCGCGCCTTCCCCAAGAACGCGGCCTTTCATTTTATTAGGCCCCGAGGAATTCCATAGTGTCACGTCGTCGCATAGTCGTCACCGGACTCGGGCTCGTATGTCCGAATGGTAATACGACCGAGGAATGCTGGACCAATATCGTTAACGGAGTCAGCGGTATCGCGCCGATCACGTGCATTGATGTCTCCGACTTCAGCGCGAAAATCGGTGGCAATATCAAAGGTTTCGATGTCGAACAGTACATGTCGAAAAAAGAGGCGAGGCGGATGGACCCGTTCATCCATTACGGCCTGGCCGCGTCTATCCAGGCCATCGAGGACTCGGGTATCGAAATCACTGACGCAAATGCGAGGCGGGTCGGCGCCTGCATAGGCTCGGGCATCGGTGGCCTGCCCGGCATCGAACAGGCCTATCAGTCCTATCTCGACGGCGGCGCGCGCAAGGTGTCGCCGTTCTTCGTGCCGGGCAACATCATCAATATGGTTGCCGGCAACCTCTCGATCCGGTACGGATTCAAGGGGCCAAACTACGCGATGGTGACAGCGTGCTCGACAGGCGCGCACTGTATTTCCAACGCCGCGCGCATGATCGAGCGCGGTGATCTCGATGTAATGATAGCCGGCGGCGCCGAGTTCGCCACGAGCTATACCGGACTCGGCGGCTTCGCCTCGGCGAAAGCCTTGTCCACCCGCAATGACGACCCCGAGGGCGCAAGTCGCCCGTGGGATCGCGAACGCGACGGCTTCGTCCTCAGCGACGGCGCCGGCATCGTCGTCATCGAGGAACTCGAACATGCGCGCAAGCGCGGCGCGAAGATCTACGCGGAGCTCGCCGGTTCCGGCATGAGCAGTGATGCCTACCACATCACCGCGCCGTCGCCGGACGGCGAGGGTGCTGCCTACTGCATGGAACTCGCCGCCGCCGACGCCGGAGTCAATGCGGACGAAGTGCAGTACATCAACGCGCACGGCACATCCACCCCGGCCGGTGACAAGGCGGAAACAGACGCCGTAAAGCGATTTTTCGGCGAGCACGCCTACAAACTCGCGATGAGTTCGACGAAGTCCATGGTCGGTCATATGCTCGGCGCAGCCGGCGGGGCCGAAGCCGTGTTTACGGTCCTGGCTATCCGTGACCAGGTCGCGCCGCCGACGATCAATCTGACGAACCCCGATCCCGAGTGTGATCTCGACTACGTGCCGCTGACCGCACGCGAGATGAAAATCGACGTCGCGATGTCGAACTCATTCGGTTTCGGCGGAACCAACGGCACGCTGCTGTTCAAGCGCCTGTAACGGCGTTCGGTTCAGCCGGAGGCCATGCCGACCACGGCGTCCATACTCGTCGACGGGGTCGCCGCCGAAACGCTCGATGTCCGCGATCGTGGCGTCATGTTCGGCGATGGCCTGTTCGAAACGATCGCGGTCGTGGATGGCACCGTCGTCAACTGGTCCGATCATCATGAGCGCCTGAACGCCGGTTGCGCGCAACTCGATATTCCGGCTCCGCCAGCCGGGCTGTTACACAACGAAGTTCTCACCGTAGCCGCGGATCACCCGCGCTCCGTCGTACGCGTGACCGTGACCCGCGGGTGTGGCGGCGCCGGTTACACACCGCCGCGCGAGCCCAGCCCGACGCGTATCGTCGCGCGCCGTCCCTGGCCAGGCCACTACGCGGACAAGGCACTGCGCGGCGTCCGGATCGGAGTCGCCCGTCATCCGCTGTCGGTGAATCCCCGCCTCGCCGGTCTGAAGCACCTGAACCGGCTCGACCAGGTGCTCGCGAGTCGGGAAGTTGATGCCGCGAACTGGGACGAAGCGCTGATGCGGGACGCCGACGGGCACGTTATCGAAGCGACCCGGTGCAATGTCTTCGCGGTACTCGACGGCGACCTCGTCACACCGACGCTCGAGACGGCCGGGGTGCGCGGCGTCATGCGCAAGAACGTGCTCGCTGTTGCCGGCTCGCTCGATATCACGATACGCGAGTGTTTGCTGTCTCTCGCGGACATCGAACGTGCCAACGAGCTGTTTCTGTGCAACGCCATCGCCGGGATCTGGCCGGTCATCGCGCTGCACAGTGATACGCCGCGAACGTTCCCCCTGGGTCCGACAACCGCCGCGATTCGTGATCTGCTCGTGCGCGGCGGTATGCTGCGATGAAGAAATGGCTGCGGCGGGTAATTGCCGTCCTGATCCTTGGCGGCGGCGTGCTCGCGGCCGTCGCCGCCTGGCTGTGGCACGATCTGCAGACAAACCTGGATCAACCGATCGTGCTCCACGGTGACAGTGAACTGTTTACCATTGAGCGCGGCAGTTCGCTCGCCGGACTCGCGTCACGGTTGGCTCGGGCCGGCTGGATCAAACATGCCTACTATCTCCGCTTCGAAGCCCGGCGGCTCGGTATCGGCGGCCGCATCCAGGCCGGACTGTACGAGATTCCTGACGGCGCAACGCCGCGCGAGCTGCTGCAAAAATTCGTCGCCGGTGACGTAAAAACGTTCACCATCACGTTTATCGAAGGCACGACGTTCCGCGAAATGCTCGCCGTGCTCGCTCGCCACCCGTACCTGGAACACTCGCTGCAGGAACTCGGCACATCCGGCATCCTGGCCCGGGTCGCACCCGGTCTGGACCACCCGGAAGGCTGGTTTTTCCCGTCGACTTACCGTTTTTCGGCAGGACAGTCCGACGCGGATATTCTGCGCCGCGCGCACGCGCAGCTCGTCGAAATACTCGATCGCTACTGGCTCGAACGCCGAGCCGACCTGCCGTATGCCGAACCGGTCGATGCGCTTATCATGGCGTCGATTATCGAAAAGGAGACCGGGCGCGCCGATGAACGCGCGCTGATCGCCGGTGTCTTCGTGCGCCGCCTGGAAAAAGGTATGAAACTGCAAACGGACCCGACAGTCATTTACGGTCTCGGCGACGCTTTCGACGGCAATCTGCGACGCACAGATCTGGAAACGGACACGCCCTACAACACGTATACACGGCCCGGGCTTCCACCCACGCCGATTGCGATGCCCGGCGAGGCCGCGATCCGCGCCGCGTTGAACCCGGCCGCGGGCGATACGCTGTATTTTGTCGGCAAGGGCGATGGCAGCCACGTGTTCTCGCGCACGCTTGCCGAACACAATGCCGCGGTGCGTCGTTACCAGTTGCCCGGAGGAAGGCGTGACCAATAGCAGTCTGTTTATCACCATTGAAGGGACCGAGGGGGTTGGTAAATCGACCCAATGCCGCATGCTGTGTGACGCACTGAGCAAAGACAGCGGTCGTACGGTACTCGCTACGCGCGAACCTGGGGGCACCGAACTCGGCGAAGCCATCCGCGGCCTGTTACTCGACCCCGATCTGCCGCCCATGCACGGCACGGCGGAATTACTGCTGGTTTTCGCGGCGCGCGCGGAACATCTCGAACGCACGATCAAACCGGCATTGGCCGCTGGCGCAATCGTGGTTTGCGATCGTTTTACGGATGCGACGTTTGCGTACCAGGGCGGGGGTCGTGGTCTCGACGCGACGATGATTACAACGCTGGAAACCCTCGTACAAGGTCAGTTGCGTCCCGATTTGACGCTGGTGCTGGATCTCGATTTGACGCTCGCCGCGCAGCGAATTCACGATCGCGGCGACCTCGACCGATTCGAGCAGGAGCGGGGGGCGTTCTTCGAGCGCGTTCGCGCGGCGTATCTCGCGCGCGCCGCACGCGAACCGGAACGCATGCAGGTTGTCGATGCGAACGCGGATCCGGATACGGTCCACCGCCGCGTGCTCGACCACCTCGAGCCACTGCTGCGATGAACGCACCATATCCCTGGCACGCAACGCAGTGGCAGACGCTGCAACGCCTGGCCGCCGGTCAGCGCCTGGGCCACGCATTGCTGTTGTCCGGCCGTCCCGGCACGGGCACGGAAAGCCTTGCCGAGGCTTTTGCGCGCGAACGTCTGTGCGAAACCGACATCGGGGAAGAGCCCGAACGGCCATGCGGCACGTGCCGCAGCTGCCTGTTACTGGCCGCGGACAGCCATCCTGATCTGAAACGGGTCGGACCGCTCGAGGAAGGCAAGGCCATTGTCATCGATCAAATCCGGGAACTGACGGACTACTACGCCCTGAAACCACACTACAACCGCGGCAAGGTGACGATCATTCACCCCGCGGATCGCATGAACCGGGCAGCAGCGAACGCGCTGTTGAAGGTCCTCGAGGAACCTCCGTCCGGCGCCTTGCTCATACTCGTGTGCGATCGTTTCAGCGCGCTGCCCATGACGATCCGCAGCCGCTGTGTGCGGATCCCCTGCGAACATGTCGATCCGCAATACGCGCGGACGTGGCTGCAAGCGCAGCTGGAAACCGCGGAGGAGGGCGAAATCGACGCCCTGCTGACCGAGTGCGGCGGTGCCCCGCTCGCGGCACTTACGCTCGCCGGCGCGCCCGATCGCGACCTCGAGCAGCGCCTGCTGACGACGATCGAGGCGCTGGCGACAGGAAAAACCCACGCGCTGTCGGCGGCGAAAGGGTTCCGGGGTCTCACGAGCGAGCGGCTCCTGCAGCTGTTCCTTGGCGCCGCGGGCAAGCTCATCTTCGCGAAATTCGCCAGCGCGTCATATTATCAGCGCGCGACCACCGGGCCCGATCCAGGCTTGCAAGCGATCGCAGATCATTTAAACTTGAAGCACTTATACGCGTTTGTAGATCTACTTTTTGAGACAAAAACGCTGCTGTCCCGACACGCCGGGTTACGGGAAGCCGATATCGTCGATTCACTGTGGCTCGGCCTTGGGCAGATGACCCGGCAAAGCGCTGCAGAGGAGAGCTAAATGGCCGCTAGTGGCAAGAATCCACGCCAGGGCATCCTGTCGCTGACCATTCGCGACAAGAGCTCGCTGTATGCCGCTTATATGCCGTTTATCAAAAACGGTGGTCTGTTCATCCCGACGAACAAAAGTTACAAACTCGGCGACGAAGTCTTTATGTTACTGACCCTGACCGACAGCAAGGAAAAATTGCCCGTCGCCGGACGCGTCGTGTGGATTACGCCCCAGGGCGCGCAGGGTAACCGCAACGCGGGGATCGGCGTGCAGTTCAGCGAACTCGACAACGGCGCCACGCGTAACAAAATCGAAACCCAACTCGCCGGCGCGCTGAAGTCAGACCGTCAAACGCATACGATGTAAAACGGGATCGCGCGATCCCGTTTTCCTTTTGATCCCCGGTAGTTAACGTCGTGACGCTAGTCGATTCACATTGTCATTTGCCTCTCGTCGCAACCCCCGAACGCTCTGTTGCCGACATCGTCGCAAGCGCCCGCGATGCCGGGGTGAGCGATCTGCTGTGCGTGTGCGTCGATCTGGAAACAGCCGGGCCCGTACGCCAGGCGGCGCAAGATCATGCCAATGTCTATGCGTCCGTCGGGGTCCACCCGAACACCGATCGCGACGCACGCGAACCCACGGTCGACGACCTGCTCGAACTCGGCAGCGACCCCGCGATCGTTGCGATTGGTGAAACGGGACTCGATTATTATCGCAGCGACGGCGATCTGTCGTGGCAACACGAGCGCTTCCGTCGCCATATCCGCGCTGCGCGCGAACTCGACAAACCGCTGATCATCCACACGCGCGACAGCGCCGCGGACGTGATCCGGATCCTGCGTGAAGAGCATGCCGAGGACGCGCGCGGGGTCATGCATTGCTTCGTCGATGACTGGGAAACGGCGCAGGCCGCCATGGATCTGGGTTTTTGTATTTCGATCTCGGGCATCGTCACGTTCAAGTCCGCAACCGACCTGCGCGAGGTCGCACGCCGCGTTCCGCTCGATCGATTGCTCGTGGAAACGGATTCACCCTGGCTTGCTCCGGTTCCGCGGCGTGGCAAGCAAAACGAACCCGCCTATGTACGCTACACCGCGGAGTTTCTCGCGGAACTGCGCGGTGAATCCTTCGTCACGCTGGCGGCGGCGACAAGCGCGAATTTCTTCTCGCTGTTCCGGGCGGCACACCACACGGCAAGTCCGGTTACGCCGTGACCCGGCGCGCGTCCAGCGCGAGCACGCGGGACCGGTGAGCGCCACACCGGCTCACGCACGCGGTCGGATTGCCATCATCGGCGGGTCCATCGCGGGCCTGCTCGCCGGTTTGCTGCTGCTGCGCGATAAGTGGGACGTCCGGATATATGAGCGCAGCGGCGATGAACTGGCCGGTCGCGGCGCCGGCATCGCACCGCACCGGGCCCTGTTCGACGCCTGTGCGCTGGCCGGCATCGATGTCGAGAAAACGATTGGGGTCGAATCGGCGGGACGGACGCTGCTCGGTCGCGACGGTCACGTCGTCGCGAGCAACGAAATGCGACAGTTGTTCACCTCGTGGGGTTTACTCTACCGCTCGCTGCGCGCGGTATTCCCCGATCAGCGCTATCACAACGGAGTCGGTGTGCGTGAAATCCACGCCACGGAAACCGGCGTTCGGCTGACGTTCGATGACGACACCGGTGAATCCGCCGACTGGGTCATTGGCGCCGACGGACTCCGCTCCCTCGTACGGCAAACCGTCGCGCCGGACAGCGAACTGCGCTACGCGGGGTACGTCGCGTGGCGCGGGCTCGTCATCGAATCGAAACTGCCGCTTGCCCTGCGTCGTCAGCTCGAACGCGGTATGACGTTCTATGTGCCGGAAAACGAGCACTTACTGGGTTACACGGTGGCCGGCCCGAACGATACGCTGGTCCGTGGCGAGCGCTGGTACAACTGGGTGTGGTACCGACCGTTGCCGACCGGCCCACGCCTCGATGCGACATTCACGGATGACGACGGTACGCAGTATCGCGATGGCATTCCGCCGCCGCGGATCCGGCGCGATGTCATCGACGCCCTGCACGCTGATGCGGCGACGTCCCTGCCGCCGCAGTTCCGTAGCGTCGTACTTGCGACGGAGCAGCCGTTTCTACAGCCGATCGTGGAACTCTGCAGCCGGCAGCTCGTGCGCGGACGTTGCGTGCTGATCGGTGATGCCGCGTTTACCGCGCGTCCCCATATCGGTCTCGGGGTTTCGAAAGCCGCCGGCGATGCGTCCACGCTGAGCGCCGCGTTCGCCAAACCGGATGATGACATTCCCGCCGCGCTTGCACGCTGGGAGAGCGCGCGCCTCACTTATGGCCGTGCCGCGGTCGCGCGTGGCGCGGCACTCGGCTGTTATATTGGCGACGAACCCGCCGATGATGAACAGGCACGGCGTCATGCGCATTATCGCAGCGCCGCGGTCGTACTCGCGGAAATTGCCGCCGAACCCGCAGCAGAACCCGATCGCGACCCGGGTATTGAGCAGGGTCCCCGGCAATGACAAATCCCCCGAACCCGGCGTTCGACGTGTGCGAAGTCTATGCGGAACCACGCCACCGCTTTCGGCTGCGCAATGCGTGGACAAACGTCTACGAGATCGAATTGCCGGGTAACGAGCAGACCCTGTTTCACCGGCACAGCGAAGACACCGTGTATTTCGTGATCACGGACGCGAAAGTCCGCGAAACGTTCCCCGATAAACCCGCGGTCATCACGACCGCGAGCGCCGGCGGCACAATGTGCCGCGCGCACCGGCATGAACCCCTGGTCCACCAGGTCTGTAACGTGGGTAACGGACTCATGCATCTGCTCGGTGCCGAAGCAATCGCACGTCCACCGGCAGGCGCTACGGCGCGGCCCGCGCTCGACGCGCATACCCTGAGCACCGAATCCGGACGCTTTCGCGTTTTCGATGTCGCCGTTGGCGCACACGCCGTAACGGTGCGCTACGAGGTCTACGGCATCCTCGTTACGTTCGTCGAATGCACCCTCGGGATTGTCGATCCGGGCGCCGCCGGCACGTGTTCGGTGGGAATAGCTCCCGGCGGATTCATGTGGCTGGAACCGTCGGTCGGCGTCACCTTGCCACCGGGCTTTCGTGGTATTTTCGCCCAGTGGATCTGACCCGACGCTCCTGACACCGACGATCTTCGCGGAGTAACGACATGCAAAATCTTGCGGAAATCAGTCTCGATCTGATTTGCACCCTGAAATTCGCGCCACCCGGGGGCTACGAAGCAGAAGACCTCGCGGCAATGGAAAACGCGTGCTGGCAAACACTGCTGCACAGCCTCGACCCGGACGAGTACGCGGCGATCCTGTCGGCTGCGCGCGAGCACCTCGCGGAACTCGAACTTGAATCGCCGGACTCGCTGCCGGAATACCTGCAGCGCAAGCGCCAGGCGTTACGGGAACTCGTCGCGAACGGCGAGCCGGACGGTGACTGCGCATGAGTGAAAGCACCCCGGGCGACGTGCGGCAGCGCGCCGGCGCGCTGCTCGATCGTACGTTCGGTTACCCGTCTTTTCGCGGACAACAGCTCGAGATTATCGAAGCAACCGTGCGCGGGGATGACAGCCTCGTCCTCATGCCGACGGGCGGCGGCAAGTCGCTGTGCTACCAGATCCCGGCGCTGATCCGCCCGGGCATCGCGCTCGTCGTATCGCCGCTCATCGCCCTGATGCAGGATCAGGTATCGGCGCTGCATCAACTCGGGGTGGCCGCGGAGTTTCTGAACTCGTCGCTCGGCGCGGAAGACGAGGCACGCGTCCATCGCCGCATCGCGGCGGGCGAGCTCGACCTGCTGTACGTCGCCCCGGAACGCCTGCTGCAGGCGCGTACGCTCGAACTGTTGGCACGTTCCAGCGTGGGCCTGATCGCGATCGACGAAGCCCACTGCGTTTCACAATGGGGTCACGACTTTCGCCAGGACTATCTCGAACTCGGTCGACTGCGTGAACATTTCCCCGATGTACCCTGGATTGCGTTAACGGCAACCGCGGATCAGCGTACGCGTGAGGAAATCATCGAGCGCCTGCACCTGCGCGCTCCGAACCGCTTTGTCAGCAGTTTTGATCGACCGAACATTTGCTACGCCGTGCAGACGAAGACGGATGCGCGGCGCCAGCTCGCCGCGTTTCTCGAAGGGCACCGCGACGAGTGCGGTATCGTCTACTGCCTGTCCAGGGCGAAAGTCGAAAGTACGGCTGCGTGGCTGAATGCCGCGGGCTATACGGCTCTGCCTTACCACGCCGGCCTGCAGGCCGAAGTGCGCAGTGAACACCAGCGCCGGTTTTTACATGAAGACGCAACGATCATCGTGGCGACGATCGCGTTCGGTATGGGCATCGACAAGCCGGACGTGCGCTTTGTTGCCCACCTCGATCTGCCGAAAAGCATCGAAGCGTATTACCAGGAAACCGGGCGCGCCGGGCGCGACGGGGCGCCGGCGGACGCCTGGATGATCTACGGTCTGCAGGATGTCGTCAGACTGCGCCAGATGCTCGACGCCTCGGACGCCGCGGAAGCGCAAAAACGCATTGAACGCGGCAAACTCGACGCGCTTCTCGGGTGGTGTGAAATCACGAGTTGCCGGCGGCGTGCGCTGCTGGCGTATTTCGGTGATGAACTCGGCCGCGCCTGCGGCAACTGCGACACGTGTCTGAAACCGCCCGTAACCTGGGACGCGACGCTCGCCGCCCAGCAATTGTTGTCGTGTATCTACCGCACGGGACAGCGCTTTGGCGCCGGCCACGTGCTCGATGTTCTCATGGGCAAGCGCACCGACAAGGTCGAACAGCACGGTCATGCACAAGTGAGTACGTTCGGGATCGGCGCCGGGTTCGACGTGAAACGCTGGCGCTCCGTGCTGCGCCAGCTCATGGTGGAGGGCTATATCACGGCCGATCCCGAACGCTACGGTGCGCTCACCCTGACACCCGAGAGCCGCCCGCTGCTGCGCGGAGACATCGAACTGCACCTGCGTGAGGATACGAGCGCACCGACGAAAGCGAAGCGCGGCAGTGGTAAACGAGCCGCCGTCGCCCTGAATCCCGATGACGAAGCCCTGTGGGAGGAATTGCGCGCCTTGCGCACGCGACTCGCGAAAGACCAGGGTCTGCCCCCGTACACGGTGTTTCACGACGCCACGTTACGCGATATGGCGTCCGCTCGCCCGACTTCACTGGATGCCATGCGGGCAATCAGCGGGGTCGGCGAGGTAAAACTCGAACGCTATGGTCACGAATTTCTCTCCGTGTTAAGAGACCACGGCGTCGGCGCCACTGCGGAATAATGCGACACGGCGGGAACGGGCATGTCGCTCGCGCATAATCGCTTTACGAGGCCCGTCGTCATCGGATTATGCGGGCTCGCAGGGGTGCTTGTTACGGCGTTGTACGGCTATCTCGGCTTGAATAACCCGCTTATCGGCTTCCTGTCGGACGATGCCCTCTACCTGCTGATGGCCGATGTTTATTCAGCGCGGCAGCCGCTCGAGTTGCCCGTATACGAACATATCGAGCGCTTCACGCAGCTCCCGCCGATGTTTCCGCTCGTGCTGTCGATGGCGGGAGCAGGGTCCGAGAATCTGTGGCCCGCGCGTCTCGTCGTCGCCGTGTCGATGGGGCTGTCGAACCTGCTGTTTTATATTTGGCAACGGCAGCTGGATACGCCGCGCGGCGAGGCGTTTTTGCTCGTGCTGCTCGTATCCATCCACCCGATATCACTCATTTATGTCACGGATCTGTGGAGCGAACCGCTGTACGCGTGCTTCGTCTGGTTATCCCTGATCGCGCTGCACACCGGCTCCAGGTCGCAAGGCAGCCGCATCGTGTTGTTCGCCGCCGGGACGGCGATCGCTTGCGCGCTGATGACCCGCACGATCGGGGTCGCGCTCGTGCCCGCCGCGGCGTACCTGATCTGGCGAACCCGCCTGAGCGGCGCGCTTGCTGTCGGCGCCGGCTTTATCCTGGCGCTGCTCGTGCTCGTTCCACTTGATCTGGGCGGGGAGGGCGAAAGCTACAGCCGCTTGCTGCTGAATCAGTACACCCATGATCCGATCGCGACATTGTGGTCGCAGTTAACGGTGATCAGCGGGTCGGCCTGGCATGCCCTCGGGTATGTTCTGTTTCTGTGGCACGACTACTCGCTGCTGCAGCAACTCGTTCTCGTCGCATTTCTCGGCCTCGTCGTATCGGGCTTAATCGATTTGTCCCGGGCTCGTCAGCATCACGTTGTAATTTATCTGCTTGCCTACATCGCCATTTTCGCCGTCTGGCCATTTCCCGCGATCGCCGACCGCCTCATATTCGGGATTCTGCCGCTGCTGCTTTACACGGCTTTCCGGGGTATGACGTTCGTGACAGGGAGACTCGCGATACGACCGCGAATCGCCGGGACGGGATTTATCGTCGCCGTGACGCTACTGGCTTCGCCGGCGATCACGGCATGCGCCGCACGCCTGATGCGTGACACACCACCACCCGAGTTGAGCGCATTTCGAACGTCCCGTTACTGGATCGATCCGACCCGGGAGGATGTGAGTGAATCCGGGTTCCGCTATATGCTCGGTGTTGTCAGCGCAACCCGGGACATCGGCAACCGCGTGCCGGAAGCAGACTGCATCTACACGATGTTGCCGCAAATGGTTCTGTTCAACGCGAAACGCAAGGCCTGGCTTCCGCCAACGGAAATCCCGGACGGCGACAGCGCACAACTGGATTGTCGCTACTACTACCTGACGGCAACACCGCTACGCGGGAAACCCGCGTTCTATCCGTACGACCTGATCAAGGAACACACGGAAACCGTCGCCCTGTATCAACAGGCTGGAACGCAGGATTCCGGTAGTTCGCGACGCACGGTCACCGGGCTACTGGTACGTTATCGAACGGCTCCCTGAGCCGACGTGATGCGCGGGAATGTCCGCGCGGGCACAGCGTCCGCGACCGGAATCGAATGCGGCGCCGCCACGCTGGCGGCGCACGCAGAACAACCCGGGCTCGAGTGTGTCCGACCCGCCTGATCAGCAGACTTCGAACAGGCCGGCGGCGCCCATGCCACCACCGATGCACATCGTCACGACAACGTTTTTCGCGCCGCGCCGCTTGCCTTCGATCAGCGCGTGACCGATCAGGCGGCTGCCCGTTACACCATAGGGATGGCCAACCGCGATCGAGCCGCCATTGACGTTGAGCTTGTCGTTATCGATGCCGAGCTTGTCGCGACAGTAGATCACCTGCACCGCGAACGCTTCGTTCAGTTCCCACAGGTCGACATCGTCGATCGACATGCCGACGTTCTTCAGCAGTTTCGGAATCGCGAATACCGGTCCGATGCCCATTTCGTCGGGTTCACATCCGGCAACCGCGAAGCCACGAAAAATTCCCAGCGGTGTCAGACCTTTCGCTGCCGCCGCCTTGTCGCTCATCACGACCTGCGCGGAGGCGCCATCGGAGAACTGACTCGCGTTACCCGCGGCGATGACCCCGCCCTCGATCGCGGGCTTGATTTGTGACACGCCTTCGTACGTTGTGCCGGGCCGGATGCCTTCGTCCTGCGTGGCCGTGACTTCCTTCACGGTTTCCGCACCGGTCTCCTTGTCGACGAGTTTCATCTGCGTCGTCACGGGGATGATTTCATCGTCGAACTTGCCGGCTTCGCGTGCCTGCGCGGCCTTGTTCTGACTGTCCACCCCGTAGCGGTCCTGGTCTTCACGCGCGATGTTGTAGCGCTTCGCGACCATTTCCGCGGTCTGCAGCATCGGCCAGTAGATCTCGGGCTTGTTTTCAGCGAGCCAGGCGTCGGCGAGCATGTGCTGATTCATCTCGTTCTGCACACACGAGATCGACTCGACCCCGCCGGCAACGAAGGTGTCCGCTTCGCCCGCGATGACCCGCTGCGCGGCGAGCGCCACGGTCTGCAGACCGGACGAGCAGAACCGGTTTACCGTCATACCCGATACCGTCACCGGCATTTCCGCCCGCAGCGCAATCTGGCGGGCGATGTTCGATCCGGTTGCGCCTTCGGGATTCGCGCACCCCATGATCACGTCAGCGACTTCAGCCGGTTCGAGGCCCGCGCGCTCCACTGCTGCTCTGACCGCTGCGGCGCCGAGCGTCGCGCCGTGGGTCATGTTGAAAGACCCGCGCCAGCTCTTGCACAGCGGGGTACGGGCGGTAGCTACGATTACTGCCTCAGTCATTTCGATTATCTCCTCGTTGGGAAGGGGGATTAGATTGCAGGTCACCAGTGTCGCCAGCACAATGCCTGCTTCCGCGCGCCGGGGGCGGGTCGGCAATTATGCAGCGGCAATGGAGGACGGGCAACGGCCGTCCGCCGTGGCGCGCCGGTGACGGCCGGTTGATAATTTTGCGCCGGCTTCTTGTATCATGCCCGCGCACGATATCGTCACCGCCAGCTTCGCGCCCGTCCGGATCGGTTCGCGACAGCCCGGGCGCCAGAATTCGGGGAATCGGGAATTTGGACAGGCCGCAAACACGGGGCGCCCGGCGCGCGCGCACACTCATCGCCTTCGTGCTGTTCGCGTTCTTGCCCGGCACGCATGCGGACGCCCTCGACCGGCCCCTGCACATATTGCTGACTAACGATGACGGCTATCGCGCCGCCGGCATCGAAGCGGTTCATGCCGCGCTGCAGGACGCGGGATTTCGTGTGAGCGTGGCAGCACCGCGCGATCAGCAAAGCGGGTCAAGCATGCGCGTTTCGATCGGCTCGATCAAAGTAGAACAGATCGATGATCACGCCTGGGCCGTGGACGGCACGCCCGCTGACGCGGTCGCCTGGGCTTTGAACACGGTACTGCGTGACGATCCGCCGGATCTCGTCATTTCCGGCGCGAATTTTGGCCAGAATCTCGGCGGTAACACGAATCTCTCGGGAACCGTCGGCGCCGCGATCATGGCAACCCAACTCGGAGTACCGGCGCTCGCCGTATCCGTCGGTATCGATCTCGGCGAACGCAGCGCGCAACCCGAGCGCTACCCGAGCACGGCGGCCGCGTTCCCGCGCGCCGCGCGTTTTCTCACCGGCCTCGTCCACCAGCTCGTGCGCACGGCGCCTCCGGGCGGCGCCTTGTTGCCACCCCATCGGCTGCTGAACGTCAACTACCCGGCCTTGCCGCCGGACGCCATCAAGGGTGTGCGCACGACGCGGGTCGGGCATGTTGGCGGCTTTACGGCGGCTTATGTCGCGGACGGCGCCTCCGGGACCGTGCGCATTGAACTGCAGCACGGCGCCACCTCGGACGCGGACGTTCCGGGCGGGGATGCGGAATTGTTCGCGGCCGGCTTCATCACGATCAGCGTGATCGACGCTTCGCTCGATGCCGGGCGCGCGGAAACCGCCGCGCTCGAACAGCGGCTGGAGGGACAGCTCGAAGCCCTGCTCGGCGCGGGTCGTTGAGCCCGGCGCGCCGCGCCGGTCATTACCGTCGCGATTGCGCACCGCGACGGAATAATTGAGTCATCCTGGCGGTTGACCCGGGTGCTACGGACTATTTATTCCTAATAATTATATCTATATAACCAAAAAAGCTAATATACTCGACGCCAGGCCCCTGAGCACAATTACCGGTCATTTCAAACCCGTGAATTCATCGCAAGAGAGTCCTCGCGGCAACGCGCCGCCACCGACGGATACCGCCGACAGCGTAAAAACCACCACCTGCTACATGTGCGCGTGCCGCTGCGGCATTCGCGTCTACCTGAAAGACGGCAGCGTGCGCTACATCGAGGGTAATCCGGACCATCCCGTCAACCATGGTGTGCTGTGCGCGAAAGGATCGGCCGGGATCATGCAGCATTACTCACCGGCGCGCTTATCGAAACCCCTGCTCAGGGTCGGTGAACGTGGCAGCGGCGAGTTTCGCGAGATCGAGTGGGACGAGGCGCTCGACATCGCCGCTGGCTGGCTCGGTCCGATTCGCGAAACCGATCCGAAACGGCTCGCGTTCTTCACCGGACGCGATCAGAGCCAGTCGCTCACGGCCTGGTGGGCGGCGCAGTTCGGCACCATCAACTATGCCGCGCATGGCGGCTTCTGCTCCGTCAATATGGCCGCGGCCGGGCTGTACTCGATCGGTGGCGCGTTCTGGGAGTTCGGCGAACCCGACTGGGAGCTGACAAAGTACTTCATGCTGTTCGGTGTCGCGGAGGATCACGATTCGAACCCGATCAAGGTCGGCCTCGGCAAACTGAAATCACGCACCGGTACGAAGTTCGTCTCCGTGAACCCGGTGCGCACGGGATACTCCGCGATTGCCGACGAATGGGTCGGCTTGCGGCCCGGCACCGACGGCCTGTTCGTGTTCGCCCTGATCCACGAATTGCTGCGTGCCGAGCGCGTCGACTGGGACTATCTCGCGCGCTATACGAATGCCAGCTGGCTCGTGATCCAGGAACCCGGTGCGGCCGATCACGGTCTGTTCGCGCTCGATCCGGAAACCACGCAGCCGTTGTGTTTCGATCGCGGCGCCAATACGCTCGTGCCGGCCGATAATCCCGGCTCGAGTCCGGCCATGGTCGGCGAATTCACGACCGCGAACGGTCGCACCGTCGTGCCGGCATTTCACCTGCTCGTGGAACGCTATCTCGACCCGGCCTATGCGGCGGACGCCGTCGCGGAACGGATCGGGATCGACGCAGCGCAAATCCGGCGTATCGCCGCGGAACTCGCCGACGCCGCGTTCGAAAACGAAATCACGATCGATGTCCCGTGGACGGACTGGACCGGTCGCCGCCACGAGACGATGACCGGGCGGCCCGTCGCGATGCACGCGATGCGGGGTATCTCCGCGCATACGAACGGCTTCCACACGTGCCGCGCGATCCATCTGCTGCAGATGCTGCTCGGCTCGATCGACGTGCCCGGTGGCTTTCGCTACAAACCGCCGTTTCCGAAACATATTCCGCCGGCGCAGAAGCCCGCCCGGGAAGCCGATGCACCGGCCACGCCGCTAACCGGCATGCCGCTCGGTTTTCCGTCCTCGCCCGATGATCTGCTCGTCGACGACGCCGGCGCGCCGTTGCGGATCGACAAAGCGTTCAGCTGGGAATACCCGCTTGCGATTCACGGCATGATGCACATGGTGATCCACAACGCATGGAAGGGTGATCCGTATCCGATCGACACGTTGTTCATGTACATGGCGAACATGGCGTGGAACTCGTCGATGAACACGGCGCAGACGATCGACTACCTGACGGACAAGGACCCCGACACGGGTGAATACCGGATCCCGCACATCATTTACAGCGACGCGTACTATTCCGAGACCGTGCCCTACGCCGATCTCGTACTGCCGGATACAACGTATCTCGAACGCTGGGACTGCATCTCGCTGCTCGACCGCCCGATCGGCGACGCCGACGGCGCGGCGGATTCCATTCGTCAGCCCGTCACGCTGCCCGATCGCGACGTACGCTCGTTCCAGGAAGCGCTGCTGCAGCTTGGCGCAAAACTCGGACTGCCGGGCATGACGAACGATGACGGCAGCGAAAAATACCCGGGCGGCTATGCCGATTACATCGTGAATCACATGCGCACCCCAACGGTCGGCCCGCTCGCAGGCTGGCGCGGCGCGGACGGCAACGACAAACTGAACGGCGATCCGAACCCCGATCAGTTGCAGCGCTACATCGACAACGGCTGCTTCTGGCGACACGAATTCACACCATCGCAGCGCTATTACAAGTTTGCGAATGCCGAGTATCTCGAGTTCGCGAAACAGGCTGGCTGGATCGGCAGCAGCGCGCCGGTCGTCATGCAGATTTACAGCGAGGCAATGCAGAAATTTCGTCTCGCCGCGGACGGCCACTGGGACATCGCGCCGCCGCCCGCCGAGCGCGACCGCCTGAAAACGTATTTCGACCCGCTGCCGTACTGGCACGAGCCATTTGCCGAGCAACAACCGGCCACGGCGACGGAATATCCGATCCACGCGCTCAGCCAGCGCCCGATGCACATGTATCACTCGTGGGGATCGCAGAATGCGTGGCTACGCCAACTCACGTCGGCGAACGCACTGCACATGCATGAAGCGCTCGGCGAACGCCTGGGTATCGCCGACGGTGACTGGGCCTGGATCACGAGCCCGCACGGCCGGGTGAAGGCCGAAGTCAGACTCGTCAACGGGGTCAACCGCGATACGGTATGGACCTGGAATGCCATCGGCAAGCGCGCCGGCGCCTGGGATCTCGATCCGAAGGCACCGGAAGCGCGACGCGGCTTCCTGCTCAATCACATCATTTCCGAGTTGCTGCCGCCGCGCGCGGACGGTTATCGCTACGCGAATGCCGATCCGGTGACAGGGCAGGCCGCGTGGTTCGACCTGCGGGTAAAAATCGAGCGCTGCGCGGAACACGAGATGGGTGAAACGTCCCCGCAATTCGCGAGCCTCGCGCGCGCAGACGCCACGCCGCGTCCGGCCATCTCGCAGTTCGGCGCGGCATTCAAGCCACGCACGCCGCCACCGGAGCAGGGCACGCATCGTGAATTCGTCGGCAATCGCGAGCAGGCCGCGGAGTCGATCGCGGGACTTACGGACGACGCAGGGGAGGACGATAAATGACCATGCTGCCCGCGAGTACGCGGAAGAAACTCGGGCTCGTGATCGACCTCGATATCTGTGTCGGCTGTCACGCCTGTGCCACGAGCTGCAAGGAATGGAATACCGGTGGTTATTCCGCGCCGCTGACGGACACCGACCCGTACGGCGAGAACCCCTCGGGCGTGTGGTTCAACCGGGTTCACAGCTTCGAAGTGACCGCCGAGGACGGCAGCTCGCGCACGATCAATTTTCCGAAGTCGTGCCTGCATTGCGAGGATGCCCCGTGCGTTACCGTGTGCCCGACCGGGGCCTCGTTCAAACGCGAAGAGGACGGCATCGTGCTCGTGAACCCGGACACCTGCATCGGGTGCAAGTTGTGTTCGTGGGCCTGCCCTTACGGGGCACGCGAATACGACGCCGACGATGGGGTCATGAAAAAATGCACATTGTGCGTCGACAAAATCTACAACGAAGACCTGCCCGTCGAGAGCCGGGTACCGGCGTGTGTCGGCGCATGTCCGACGGGTGCGCGCAGCTTCGGCGATCTCGGTGATCCGAACTCCGGCGTATCGCGTGTCGTCGCCGCGCGCAACGGATTCGACCTGATGCCGGAACAGGGCTGCAAGCCGGTGAACAAATACCTGCCCGTACGCAAGCGCGTCAACCCGGCGGCCACGCCGCCGCGCGAACTGAAACCCGCGGTCAACGGTGTCGGCGAGGCGCTGCTGAAATGGATCGATAAAACCCTGAGTCGCTAGAACACGCTATGCATCCCGCCTTTTCCGTCATTTTCTTCACCACCGCGTCAGGCGCCGGCTACGGTTTGCTGGCGCTGCTCGGTCTCGGCTCCCTGTTTAACTGGCTGCCGCGCGACAATACGATGATCGCCGCAGCCGGAGTCACCGCGCTCGCGTTGATTACCGCGGGCCTGTTGTCATCGACGTTCCATCTCGGGCATCCCGAGCGCGCGTGGCGCGCATTGACGCAATGGCGTTCCTCGTGGCTGAGCCGGGAAGGCGTCATGGCGCTGCTCACGTATGTGCCCGCGGTCGTGTTCCTCGGCACGTGTCTTCTCGCCGACATGACGAGCCCGCTGGCGCGGATCGCGGGGGCGATGAGCGCCCTCGGCGCAATCATCACCGTGTTCACGACCGCCATGATCTACGGCTCACTGCGCTCGATCGCCGCCTGGCACAATGTGTGGGTACCGCCGGTTTATCTGCTACTCGCGGCGGCGAGCGGGATGCTGCTGCTGAACACGTTCGTGGTCTGGTTCGGTGGCCCCGCGGGCGCGTATCCGCTCGTATCCATTGCGCTGTTCGTCGCCGCGTTCGCGGTGAAGCTCGCGTATTGGCGACACATCGATCACGGGAACGGCGGCACCACGGTAACGACGGCGATCGGCGTCGACCGCAACAGCCGGGTGAAGCTGACGCAGGCCCCGCATTCGCAGGAAAACTATCTGCAGCAGGAAATGGGCTTCAGGATCGCTCGCCGACATGCGCGTAAGCTGCGCCAAATCGCCATCGCCACCGGTTTCCTCGTTCCCGTCGTATTATCCGTGACCCTGTTTTTCGATGCCGGCCTCGCCACCCGCGTGGCGACGGTCCTGGCCGTGATCAGCGCTGCTGTCGGCCTGTTGATCGAACGCTGGCTGTTTTTCGCCGAGGCAAAACATACCGTCAGCCTTTATTATTCATGATCACCGTCACGTCGATCACGGAGGCTTTCCGATGCTGATTTTTCGTCAACTGTTCGATCAAGAGTCTTCCACCTACACGTATTTGCTCGGAGACAGTGAATCCGGCGAAGCCGTCGTAATCGATTCCGTTTACGAGCAGAGCGGCCGCGATCGCGCGCTGTTGTCGGAACTCGGGCTGAAACTCGTCGCGGTGCTCGATACGCACTGTCATGCCGACCATGTCACCGGCGCCTGGCTGCTGAAACACCATACCGGCGCGACTATAGGCGTGTCCCATACGGCCGGGGTGAGTGGTGCCGATCGCGAACTGAAACACGGCGAGCATGTCGTGTTCGGCTCACGCTATCTCGAAGTGCGCGAAACGCCTGGGCACACGAACGGCTGTCTTACCTACGTCCTCGACGACGAATCCATGGCCTTCACCGGCGACACGCTGTTGATCCGCGGTTGCGGACGGACGGATTTCCAGCAGGGCGATCCGCACACGATGTATCGCTCGATCCAGACGCAGATACTCGCGCTGCCGCCGCGGACCCGGCTGTATCCCGCGCACGATTACAAGGGCATCACGATGACGACGGTGGCCGAGGAAAAGCAGTTCAATCCGCGCCTCGGGGGTCAGATCAGCGAGCAGGATTTCGTCGGGTACATGAACAACCTCGGGTTACCGCACCCGAAGCAGATTGATATCGCGCTCCCGGCCAACCTGCGCTGCGGCAAGCCGGACGGCGGCAATATCGATGACGACCAGCCGCAATGGGCCCCGCTGAGCCTGACATTCGCCGGTGTGTGGGAAATCGATCCGCTGTGGCTCGAAGAGCATCTCGATGACGTCCAGATCGTCGATGTGCGCGAACACGACGAGTTCGACGGTCCGCTCGGTCACATTCCCAATGCGATCAGCATTCCGCTCGGCGAACTCGCCGAACGGGCCGGCGAAATCGATACCGATCGGCCGGTCGTGACCGTGTGCCGCGCGGGCGGGCGCTCGACGCAGGCAACCGTGTTGCTGAAGCGTAACGGACTCAGCGCGATCGCGAATCTGAACGGCGGGATGCTGCGCTGGCGCGATCGCGGCTACGCCGTGGTTGGCGGCGTCAACTGATCGCCGCCCGCCACGACAACGCCTATTTCCCGAGCTTTTCGAGGTACGCCGCGACGTCGCGGACTTTCTGTTCATCGAGCATGGCGGGGTAGAGCTTCGGCATTTTCGCCGACGGGTTCTTGATCCACTCGATGACGCGCGGTGTGCCGAGACGGCTCGACACGTCGGTGAGCGCTGGCCCGGTTGCACCTTCACCCTGGGTGCCGTGACACATCGCGCAAACCTGGCCGTAGGTAATCTTGCCGGCAGCCGGATTCGCTTTACCGGCAGTCGTGGCAACCTTCGTCGCGGGCGCGGGCGCCGCGTTCGACGACGTTTGTTGAGCGCCGAGCGCGAAAATATTCAGGGTCGGACTGCCGGCGTTGCCGAACGTTATCCGCGATACATTACCGCTGAGAAATGCCACGTATTGCTTGCCGCCGCGCAGGTAGGTGATCACACCACCGGCGAGGCCACCGGACACTTTCGTCTCGTAGAGTGTTTTGCCGCTTGCGGTGTCGAGCGCGAAAAAATTCGAGCCGAGGTCGCCGGTGAACAGCACTCCGCCGGCGGTCGGTGTGACGCCGGCCACGTGCGGTCCCGCGGTTTTGCGTTTCCAGCGCACCGCGCCGGTATCCGCATCGAGCGAATACACCCAGCCGGAAGCTTCGTCGCCAAACGTGAACGTCCCGCCAAACGCGAACTGGCCGGGCTTGTACTGGAAGTCTTCCGCCTGCGCGGCCAGTATTGCGCACCAGTCAACCGTGCCGACGACGAGCGCATGATTCGGCTTGTCGAATGCAGGACCGTTCCATTCGACCCCACCGAGCGGTCCGGGACAGACCTCGATCCCTTCGGTCGTTGGCACGACACCGGCGTTCTTGATCGTCGTGACCTGCGTCTTGAACACGCGCGCTTTCGTTTCGCGGTTGACGCCGTACACATAGCCGTCTTTCGAGCCGAATGCGACCATGCGCTCACCATTCTTGTTGTGGTAGAGCACGGGCGCCGCACCGAGATCGAGATCCTGTGAATCGTTGCCGAGCAACTGGTGATACCACTTGATTTCACCCGTCGCGGCGTCGAGCACCACGAGACTGTTCGTGTACAGGTTTTCACCCGGACGCTCTTGCGGCAACAGATCGGGCGCCGGATTGCCGACCGGGACGAACAGTTCGCCGGCAGCGATATCAATCGTATAGGTCGTCCACGTACCGCCGCCGCCGAAGCGCGCGCTGTCGGCAACTACCCACGAATCCGCACCCGGTTCATCACCACGCGGGATCGTATAGAACCGCCAGACCTCGCGGCCGGTCGCCGCATCGAAGGCCATGACCCGTCCGCGAATGCCCCAGTCGCCGCCGGCGGCACCCAGGATCACGAGTCCCTGATAAATCTGCGGCGCGGCGCTGAAAAACTCACCGACCTGCGGATCACCCACCTGGTTCTGCCACACCGTTTCGCCTGTTTTCGCGTCGATCGCGATCAAGCGTGCATCCACCGTGCCGCGGAACAGGCGGCCATTCGCATACGCGACGCCGCGATTCACCCGCAGTGCCGTCAGCCCGAATTCCTGTTCGACGTAATGGTGACGCCAGCGCAGTTTGCAGTTCGTCGCGTCGACCGCGAGCGTGTCCGTCGCCGTCGTGAAGTACAGGATCCCGTCGATGTGCAACACGGAACTGTGGAACGCACCGAGGTCGTCGACCTTGAGTTTGCAGACTTCACCGAGTTGCGCCGCGTTGTCGCGATTAATCTGCTCCAGCGGCACGTAACGCTGCCCGTTGATGTTCTGGTTGTAACTCGACCAGTTTGTGCTCTGCCGGGCGGGTTCCGCGAAGGTGGCGGGCGCGACGATCAATCCACCGAGCAGGGGCAGGGCGGCGTAACGTAGAAACTGCATGGAATTGTTTACCTCTCATCTGCTTGCATCCGGCGCGCGGTGCGCACCGCAAGACGTTTTATCAATTGCGTTTGATTGTAGCGTCGCACCAGCCACCGCGACACCGGCACCGCCGGCATGCGCAATTCGGCCTAGACGCTGCGGTCGATGACATCCGGAGCGGATTGTTTGATCTTCGCGTCGTCGGTCCAGTAACGCTTCGCCCAGATGCCGTCGTACGCCTCGCCCCCAACGGGCATCCGCCAGCTACGCACTTCGGCGCCGGCGAGGTCGACGGCACACAGCGCGCGGGGCTGATCGTCGGTACCGTCGACATAGGCGTTCGCATCGTCGGCCGGGATGTAACGCCCCGCGATGCGCCGGTAGCGATCGCGCCACGCATCGTCGTTGCCAACCTCGTGGACGATGTCGGCGCGGCCGCGCACGACGACCTTGCGGTACGGCATCACCTGTTCATCGATACACAGCGCCACGCGTGAATCATTGCGCAGGTGTTTCAGCCACTCGGAATGCTGGCGCGGCGTAAACCAGATCCGGCCTTCCTCGTGCACGAACCAGATCGGGGTGACGAGCGGCGCGCCGTCGCTGTCGACGGTCGCGATGGTCATCATGATTCCGGGTTCGGCAAGAAACTGATCGCGCTCTGACGGCTTGAGCCTGGGCATGGAAAATCCTCCTGTTCGCGGCTGCTTATTTTATTCTGCGCTTGCGTGACCCGGCCGGCGGTGGCGTCCGCGGAACCGGTTTCGCCTTGCGCGGGGCGCGCCCCGGCACGTCGTTGCGTTCCGCGCGCGAGTGCGTCGTGCGGAACGGTCGCGCATTGCCCGCGCCACGACGTCCTTCGGCACTGTCGCCGGTGCCGGCGGGTTGATACGACGGCACGAGATGGCGTTTACCGTTACCGATCAAATCCTCGCGGCCCATGCGTTTGAGCGCCTCGCGCAACATCGGCCAGTTGTGCGGATCGTGATAGCGCAAAAACGCCTTGTGCAGGCGGCGGACCTTCAGGCCCTTCGGTACGAGCACGTCCTCACTGTCGCGCCCGACCCGTCTGAGCGGATTCTTGCCGCTGTGATACATCGCCGTCGCGCTCGCCATCGGCGAGGGCAGAAATGCCTGCACCTGGTCCGCGCGGTAGCGATGCTGTTTCAGCCACAGCGCGAGTTCGAGCATGTCCTGGTCCGAGGTGCCGGGATGCGCGGCGATGAAATACGGGATCAGATACTGTTCCTTGCCGGCCTCGGCGGAATACCGGTCGAACAGTTCCTTGAACCGGTAATACGTCCCGACCCCCGGCTTCATCATTTTCGACAACGGACCTTCCGCGATCGCTTCCGGTGCGATTTTCAGGTAACCACCGGTGTGATGTTGCGCGAGTTCGCGTACGTATTCCGGCGATTCGATCGCGAGGTCGTAACGCACCCCGGAAGCAATCAGGACTTTCTTGATCCCCGGCAGTTCGCGCGCGCGGCGGTACAGGTCGATCAGCGGCGCATGGTTCGTATTCAGGTTCGGGCATACCCCGGGAAACACGCACGACGGCCGTCGGCACGCGGCCTCGACTTCCTTGCTCTTGCACGCAAGCCGGTACATGTTCGCCGTCGGCCCGCCCAAATCGGATATGACGCCGGTAAAGCCGGGCACCTCGTCGCGGATCGTTTCGATTTCGCGGATCACGGAATCTTCCGAGCGGTTCTGGATAATCCGGCCTTCATGCTCCGTGATCGAACAGAACGTACAGCCGCCAAAACAACCGCGCTGAATCGAAATCGAAAAGCGGATCATCTCGTAGGCGGGAATGTTCGCCTCGCCGTAAGCGGGATGCGGCCGCCGCGCATAAGGCAGTTCGTAGACGGCATCCATTTCCGCGGTCGTCAGCGGCAGCGGCGGTGGATTCAGCCACACGTCCACATCGCCGTGGTTCTGTACGAGGGCGCGTGCATTGCCGGGGTTGGACTCGAGATGCACGATCCGCGAGGCATGGGCGTAAAGCACGGGGTCGTCACGCACGGCCGCGTAGTCCGGCAGGCGAATAACGCTCGTGGCGCGATCGCTGTTCGGGACGCGGCGGCTGAAGCGCACGATTTTCTCGTCGGGTTCACGCGTTTTCGTCGCCGCGGATTCGCCGGGCAGGCCGGCCATCGCGTACGGATCGACCGGCGGTGCCAGCGCGCCGGGTTTATCGAGATGGGTCGAATCGATTTCCGTCCAGCCCTCGGGCAGGTGGCGATGAACGAATGCCGTGCCGCGCAAATCCGTGATCCCGGCAATTCGCTCCCCGGCCGCGAGACGATGGCCGATCTCGCCGAGTTGCCGCTCGGCATTGCCGAACACGAGCAGATCCGCCTTCGCATCGATCAGGATCGAACGCCGGACTTTCTCCGACCAGTAGTCGAAATGGGCGGTGCGCCGCAGGCTCGCTTCGATGCCTCCGATCACGATTGGCGTCTGCGCGAACGCCTCGCGGACGCGTTGTGCGTACACGATCACGCTCCGGTCCGGGCGCTTGCCGCCTTCGCCACCCGGCGTATACGCGTCGTCGCGGCGGATTTTGCGGTCCGAGGTATAGCGGTTCACCATCGAATCCATGTTGCCGGCCGTAATGCCAAAGAACAGGTTCGGGCACCCGAGTTCCGTGAACGCCTCGGTACTGCGCCAGTCTGGCTGCGCGATGATGCCAACCCGAAAGCCCTGGGCTTCGAGCAGGCGGCCGACGATGGCCATACCGAAACTCGGATGGTCGACATACGCGTCGCCGGTGACGATGATGATGTCGCAACTGTCCCAGCCGAGATCGTCCATCTCGGCGCGGCTCATCGGCAGAAACGGTGCCGGACCGAGGCGGTGAGCCCAGAATTTTTTGTACGAGAAGAGCGACTTGGCGGTTTCCATGCGGCGTATTAGACCTCGCCCGCTGGTCGGGGTCTATGCTTGCGCGTCCAGACACACGACAATAATGCGATGACGCATTCGAACCTGGACTCCCGCGACGCCGGCCTCACGGCCGGCGAACCCGCCGCCGGGCGCGACGCGCCGTGGCCGGTGCGCGAACTCGCGGCCGGTTTCGTCGCGCAAATCGACGGGGTGCCGCTGGGCCGGGGTCTGTCGGAGTCCGAACGAGAGGACCTGCAGCGCTGCTGGGCGCGGTATCCGGTTCTCGTGCTGCCCGATCAACGGCTCGATCTGTGCGCCTACGAGCGGTTTGCCGGTGAATTCGGGACATTCGGTCACAATCCCTACCTGCGCGGCATCGACGCGCATCCGCATGTCGTCGAGGTGCGCCGTGAGGCGCACGAAACGACCCCGATATTCGGCGCGTCGTGGCACAGTGACTGGAGTTTCCTGGCGACACCACCAAGCGCGACGCTGCTGCATGCGAAACACATTCCCCCGGTCGGCGGCGATACGTGTTTCGCCGATGCGACCGCCGCGTATGCAGCGCTGCCACAAGCCCTGCGTTCGCGCATAGACGGGCGCCGTGCCGTCCACACCGCGGCACCGTCATACGGGCCGCGCGGGCTGTTCGCGCGCGATGACCCCAGTCGCTCGATGAAAATCGTCGTGTCAGCGGACGCGGATCAGACGGTGAGCCATCCGATCGTGCGTACGCATCCGCGCACCGGGCGCAAAGGCCTGTTTATCAACCACGTCTACACGGTCGCGATCGAAGGCATGGCAGCGGCCGCCAGCCGGGCGCTGCTCGACACGCTGTTTGCGCACATGATCCGGCCGGAATTTGTCTATCGCCATCGCTGGCGCGCCGACATGCTCGTAATCTGGGACAATCGCTGCGTGCTGCATTACGCCGACGGCGGCTACGAAGGACATATGCGGCTCATGCACCGAATTACGCTGGCCGGCGAACAGCCGGTGTGACCGGCACCTCCCGAGGACCCCTCCATGACGAAAGAAGACATTATCGATAATTGCGAACTCACGTTCGATCCAGGCGATCCCGACAACGGCAGCCTGTATTTGTGTCAGCGCGGCGACGACGCCGACCCGGCCACCCGCGATCGGCTCATCGCCGAATTGCGTGCCGACGGTTTGTGGTCCGACGAGACGCCGAAACAGGTCCCCGACGACCACCGCGCCGCCTATCGCGAACAGCTCGAATTCATCGAGGCCGCGCGTTACGACGTCGCCGGTGCCGCGATCACGCTCGCGCGCTTTGACCATCCGAAATTCCCTTCGAGCGCGGCACGTTTCGCCGGCTGGAAGGCCGCGTTCGACAACCGCTACGGTTCCGGGGCATAAGCCGGTGGGATTAATGGTGGATGGCGCCTGGCATGACGAGTGGTACGACACCGGGTCGAGCGACGGGCGTTTCATCCGCGCCGATGCCCAGTTTCGTCACTGGGTCACCGCCGATGGCAGTCCGGGACCGAGCGGAGAGGGCGGTTTCGCCGCGGAGCCCGGCCGCTACCATCTGTACATCAGCAATGCCTGTCCGTGGGCCCATCGCACCCGCATCATGCGCACCCTGAAAGGGCTCGCGGACTGGATCGGCCTGTCCGTCGTGCACTGGCATATGGGCGCGCAGGGCTGGACGTTCGAACCCGGCGACGGCGTGATCCCCGATCCGGTTCACCACGCGCAATACGTGCACGAAATCTACCGCGCCGCCGTCGCGGACTATTCCGGTCGGGTGACGGTACCGATCCTGTGGGACAAGCACACCGCAACGATCGTCAACAACGAATCGTCGGAAATCATGCGCATGTTCAATTCCGCGTTTGACGCACTCGGGGCAACCCCGGGTGATTATTACCCCGCGGCGCTGCGCGATGAGATTGATGCGGTCAATGCACGCGTGTACGACAGCGTGAACAACGGCGTGTACAAATGCGGCTTCGCCACGAGCCAGCTGGCCTATGATGAGGCGTTCGAACCGCTGTTCGACACGCTGGACTGGCTCGATGCGCGACTCGCGGGCCAGCGCTACCTCGTTGGCGAAACCCTGACCGAGGCCGACTGGCGCCTGTTCACAACGCTGATCCGCTTCGACCCGGTGTATGTCGGTCACTTTAAATGCAACAAGAAGCGCCTGATCGACTACCCGAACCTGTCGCGTCTTGCCCGCGAGCTGTACGCCTATCCCGGGGTGGCGGAGACCGTGAACATGCGGCACATCAAGCACCACTACTACGGCAGTCACGAAACGATCAATCCGAGCGGGGTGGTGCCGGCCGGGCCGGCCGAGTACATCGGCGCGTGAATTCGCCGGCGGTTCAGCGCCGCGGCACGTCGATCCAGTCAAAGCCGTCGCGATTCGGCATCACGATCGCGGCGAGTGTCGCCGCATCGAGCTCGGTATCGGGCGCAATGATGCCGTTTTGCGCGAGCAGGTAGGCGCACAGCGCATACACTTCATCATTGCCGAGCGAGCCGGGCGCGTGCAGCGGCATCGCGCGGCGAATGAAATCGAACAGGGTCGTCGCGTACGGCCAGTACGTGCCAATCGTCTGGTCCGGCGTGTCGCTCGTCAGCGCTTGCGTCCCGCCGGCGAGTTCACCGCCGGGACCGCCGCGTCCGCCCGGCCCATGGCAGGCGACGCAGTGCTGCGCGTACAGCGCCGCGCCCGTCGCCACGTCTCCGTGGCCGGGGGGCAGACCGCTGCCGTCCGGGAACACCATCGAGTCGTGTCCGGCGATTTCGGCGGCCGTGGCCGCTTCGCCGAACGCCGGCACCGGTTCCGCCGCGCCGGCGACGCCGGCCACGAGGCTCGCGCACAACAGCGTGAACCGGCACACGCGCGTCACCGGTTCAGAAATCCCAGTCGTCATCGAACGGATCGTCGGCAGCGCTGTCCGGGTCGGCATCGACGTAAGTGTGTTCGATCGCGCCGCCCGGCGCGACGGCCCAGCTGACGATCGCGTTGTAATGGAAGTAGCCGTGCCGGCCGCGCGTCGCGAGCAGGGTGGCGCGGGTCGGCTGGACCTCACCCGTTGCGTCCGTCGCGCGGCTCTGCAGTACGGCCGCGCGTCCGTCCCACTGCCACGGGATCCGAAAGCGGGTGAAACAGTACGGCAGCACCGGCTCGTTCAGCGCGGCCTCAGCCCAGGTTTCGCCGCCGTCGGCGGAGACTTCTACCCGCGCGATCCGGCCCCGGCCGGACCAGGCAAGCCCGGAAATCTCATAGTAACCCGCACCGTCGAGGTGCATGCCGGCCGATGGTGCCGTGATCACGGACTTCACCGCCATCGTGAACGTAAACATGCGCGCCTTACCCGAGGGCTGCAGTTCCGTGTACCGCGACGTCTCATTGCGCGCCATGACGGGCTCACGCGAAATCTTCAGTGTTCTCAGCCACTTCACGTTCAGCACGCCCTCGTAGCCGGGCACGACGAGGCGCAGGGGATAGCCCTGTTCCGGCCGGATCCGTTCGCCGTTCTGGAACAGCGCGAGCAGCGCGTCCTCACGCAATTTCGCCAGCGGCACGCTGACGGTCATACCGAACGCATCGGCGCCCTCGGCGACGGCCCAGGCCGCGTCCGCTTTCACGCCGACCTCTTGCAGCAACAGTCGCAGCGGCACCCCGGTCCATTCGCTGCACGAGACGAGACCATGGAAATAACCGACCGCGGTCTGGATCGGCTTGCGCCGCCAACCCGCATTGCTGTTGCCGCCGCATTCGATCGCGCACAGCCGTGATTCGCGCGGATAGCGCAGCAGCGCATCGATGGAAAACGTCAGTGCGCGCTCCACCGCCCCGTGGATCACGAGCCGGTGGGCCGCCGGATCGATTGCCGGCACCCCGTTGTGGTGGCGTTCGTAGTGCAGCCCGTTCGGCGTGATGATGCCGTCGAGATCCTGCAACGGGCACCACGACACCCCATTCGTCGGCGCTCCCGGGGTTGCCGACACCCAGCGGATGACGTCATGCTCGTGGGTGGAAGGCTGGCCATAGTTACGCATCGGTGCGCCTGGCGTATGACGCCAGGGTTCGGACTCGGTGGTCGTGGTAATGGCAACCGCGGCCGGCGCCGGATCCGCCATCGTGGCGGTACCGGCAGCCAGCACGGTAGCGAGGAACACGCGCCGATCTAGCAAGCCATTGCCGGCAACGGGCTCAAACTCGTCATCGGCGTGCGGACGGGCGGGCGTTAATCGCTTCGGGACTGGCGGCTCGTTCATCGGGGTCCGATGCAGGCGGCGGACGTTGCAGTCTAGCCGAGCGGGCTCGGGGAGTGAATGCTCGTTCCGTGCGGCCCGCACGGGCGATTTCGCTGCGCGACGCACTACCCGGCCCGGTCCCGCGAACCAACCCAACTGCATCCGGGAGACATATTTTCGATAATAGAATTGACTTTAGGTATAATTTTTATCCTATTATTTTATATAATATTATTGATGATTTTACTGAGTCGCCCAGGATCAGGGACGACGGCCCGTGCCGTCAATGCGGTAGCGCCATTGCTCGACTAGAATGCACGCAAGCACAAACGGAGACGGGCGATGCGTTGGCGCGGAGGAAGACGAAGCAGCAATGTCGAGGATCGACGCGGACGACGCACGGGCGGCGTGCCGGTCAAAGGCGGCCTCGGGCTCGTGATCGTGGTCCTTGCGGCCGCCTATTTCGGGGTCGATCCGGCGATTATTCTGAACCAGGCGCTGCAAACCGGCGGCGGCCCGGCCGGCGACTATCGGCCGAGCGCGGCCGAGCAGGAACTCGCGGATTTCACCGCGGTCGTGCTCGCCGACACGGAGGATACGTGGCACGCCTTGTTCAACGCGGCGGGTGAACGCTACGAGGAACCGAAACTCGTCTTGTTCAGCGGCGCGGTGCGCTCGGGCTGCGGGAATGCGCAGTCCGCGATGGGGCCGTTTTATTGCCCGGCGGATAACAAGGTGTATATCGACCTGAGTTTCTACCGCGATCTGCGCGACCGCCACGGCGCGCCAGGCGACTTTGCCCAGGCCTATGTCGTCGCCCATGAAATCGGCCACCACGTGCAGACGCTCATGGGGATCTCGCAACAGGTCCACGCCGCGCGATCGCGGGTCGGTCAGCAAGAAGGCTCGGTAAAACAGGAACTTCAGGCCGATTGCTTCGCCGGATTATGGGCCCACCATGCGAACCGTACGCGTCAGATCCTCGAACGCGGTGATGTCGAGGAGGCAATGACGGCGGCCACCGCGATCGGTGACGACCGTCTGCAGCAGCAGGGCCGCGGCTACGTTACGCCGGAATCCTTCACCCATGGCACGTCCGCCCAGCGGGTGCGCTGGTTCCGCCGCGGCCTCGAGGACGGCACGGTCGCGGCCTGCGACACGTTTGCCGCTGCGCGCCTGTAGCCCGGCTTCAGGCGAGCGCCTGGGTCAAATCGGCGATCAAATCGTCCGGGTGCTCGAGGCCAATCGAAATGCGCACGAGCGAATCGCTGATCTCGAGCTTGTCGCGCACCTGCCGGTCGACCCCCGAGTGCGTCGTCGACGCGGGGTGACACACGAGTGATTCGCTGCCACCGAGACTGACCGCGAGTTTGAACAGGCGGAGCCGGTTCAGGATCGGGAACACGACATCGCGCCCGCCCTCGAGCGTGAACGAAAACGTCGAACCACCGCCGCTGCACTGCTCGCGGAACACGCGCTGGTAGCGCTCGTCGGTGATGTGCGCGGGGTGAAATACCTTGCCGACCCGCGGCTGCGCCGCGAGCCAGTCCGCGACCCGTGCGGCGCTGTCTGATGCGCGCCGCATGCGCAGATTCACCGTTTCCAGGGAACGTCCGATCATCCAGCACGAATGCGGATCGAGCTGTGTTCCGAAGGCACTGCGGGCGCGGCGGATCGGATCGATCAGTGCGCGCGGTCCGATCGCGGCGCCGGCCACGAGGTCGCTGTGTCCGCCGATGTATTTCGTGAGCGAATACAGGACGATATCGACGCCGTGCCGGAGCGGCTGCTGAAACACCGGGCCGAGCATCGTGTTGTCGCAAATGACAATCGGCCGCGCCCCCTGCCGGTGTTCGATGTCGTCGGCAACCGCCGCAATCGTGGCGAAATCGATCAGCGTATTCGTCGGATTCGCCGGGGTTTCGAGGAAAATGACGCGGACCGGTCCGATCGCCATCGCGTTCGCGGCGGCGCTGCGAATATCGTCACCCGACAGGCCGTCGGTGAACGCATGCGAGCGCAGTTGCATCCCCGCGAGTACCGAGGTGATCAGCGTCTCCGTGCCCCCGTACAGGGGCTGTGAGCGCAGGATCACCTCGCCGTGCTGCACGAGCGCGAGCAGGGTCGTGGAGATCGCGGCCATGCCGCTCGCAAACACGGCGGCCGCCTCACCGCGTTCGAACACGGCCAGGCGGTCCTCGGCGATCTGCAGGTTCGGATGGTTGAAGCGCGAGTAGATGAGTCCGGCACCGTCGCGTTCCGCCGCGCTCGCCGTGCCGGCGAGAGACTCGAAATACGCGGCGCCGGCTTCGGCCGTCGGAAACGCGAACGTCGAGGTGAGAAACACCGGCGGCTTGACCGCGCCCTCCGACAGGAACGGGTCATAACCGTAAGAAATCATTAATGTTTCAGGATGCAATTCCTGATCACCAATGTGTGTGCGCTGGTAATCTTCTGCTGCCATGTGCTCCCCAAGCGACACCGGTCGGTTAGTGGCCGGCCAATTCAGGCCTCGGCCGGATTCGATTTAGCCCCGTCGATATCGTAGCGCCGGATCAGATCCTGGGCATCCTCTATCGTGGCCTCGCCCGTCGCGCGCAACGCATCGAGCGCGGCCAGGGCGATATGGCCCGCATCGATTTCGAAATACTCGCGCAAGGATTCGCGCGACTCACTGAGCCCGAACCCGTCAGTCCCGAGGGTCACGAACGGACCGGGTACCCATTTCGATATCGACTCGCTGTACGCCTTCATGTAGTCCGACACCCCGACGAACACGCCGGTCTCGTCCTGCAGCAGCGTTTCGACATGCGAGCGCCGTGGTGGCGCCGCCGGGTTCAGCCGGTTCCAGCGTTCGCACGCGAGCGCATCGCGATACAGTTCGTTGAAACTCGTCACGCTCCAGATATCGACGGCGCAGCCATACTCCTCCAGCACCGCGGCCGCGGCAAGCGCCTGTTGCATGATCGCGCCGCTCGCGAGCAGGTGCACCCGCCGGCGCGGTTTGTCCGGCGCCGGTCCGGCGGCCCGCAGACGATACATGCCCGCGACGATCGCGGCCGTCACGTCTTCCTCCGGTAATGCCGGCATCGTGTACGTTTCGTTATACAAGGTGATGTAGTAGAAGATCTTTTCGTCGTGCGTGTACATGCGCTCGATGCCGTCGCGCACGATCACGGCGAGTTCATAGGCGAACGCCGGATCGTAGCTTTTCAGGTTCGGCACGGTGTTCGCCACGACCTGCGAATGGCCGTCCTGGTGCTGCAGGCCTTCGCCGTTCAACGTCGTTCGTCCGGCGGTACCACCGAGCAGAAAGCCGCGGCACATGATGTCGCCACACGCCCAGATCATGTCGCCGACGCGCTGAAAGCCGAAGATCGAATAAAACAGGTAGAACGGGATCGTCGGGATGCCATGCATCGCGTACGCCGTCCCGGCGGCGAGGAACGACGCCATGGCGCCGGTTTCGCAGATCCCTTCCTGCAGCAACTGGCCATCGCTCGCTTCCTTGTAGCGCAACAGCGAGTCGTCATCGACCGGTTTGTATTTCTGTCCCTCCGGGGAGTAGATCCCGGCCACGTTGAACAGCGCGTCCATGCCGAACGTGCGCGCCTCGTCCGGCACGATCGGGACGATATACCGCCCGATGTCCTTGTCCTTGAGCAGGCGACTGATCAGGCGCACGGCCGCCGTCGTCGTCGACAGGGTGCGCTCACCGCTGTCCTTGAGTAACTCCGCAAAGCGCTCAATCGGTGGCGCGTCGAGGGCAGGGCAGTCGACGGTCCGCGCCGGCAGATACCCGCCGAGACGTTCGCGATGCGATTTAAGATACTGAATTTCCTCGCTGTCCTCGGGCGGTCGATAAAATGCCGCGCTGGCCATTTCCGCTTCGGACAGGGGGATGCCGAACGCCCGGGCGCAGGCGATGCGCTCGTCGGCGTTCAGGTTTTTCTTCTGGTGTACCGTGTTCGTGCCCTGCACGGTCATCATGCCGTCGCCCTTGACCGTTTTCACGAGCACGACGGTCGGCTTGTCCGTCGTCGCCGCGGCGGCGGCGAACGCCGCGTAGATCTTTTTCGGATCCTGACCGCCGCGCTTGATGTCGTGGATCTCCGCGTCGGTCAGTGAATTCATCATGTCGGCGAGGTAGGGATTGTTTTCCACCCACAGTTCGCGCTGGATATCGCCCGGCGACACCGAGTAGTACTGGTAATCGCCATCCACCGCGTGCTCCATGCGCCGCCGCAGAATGCCGTCGTGATCGCGCGCGAGCAGACCGTCCCAGCCGCTGCCCCAGATCACCTTGATCACGTTCCAGTCGGCACCGCGAAAACTCCGCTCGAGTTCCTGGATGATCTTGCTGTTGCCGCGGACCGGACCGTCGAGACGTTGCAGGTTGCAGTTCACGACGAGGATCAGGTTGTCGAGCTTTTCCCGCGAGGCGATGTTGATGGTGCCGAGCACTTCCGGCTCATCGGATTCCCCGTCACCGATAAAACACCAGACCTTGCCGCCATTTTTCGGCTTCATGCCGCGATTTTCGAGATACTTCGCGAATCTCGCCTGGTAAATCGCGGTCGGGGTGGACAAGCCCATGGACGCACACGGCACCTGCCAGAAGTCCGGCATCAAACGCGGGTGAGGATACGAACTGAGACCGCCGCCCGGCTGGCGCTCGCGGCGGAAATTCTTCAGCCGGTTCGCATCGAGTCGCCCCTCGAGAAACGCACGCGCATAGATGCCGGGTGCGGCATGCGGCTGCGGCATCACGATGTCGCCACCGTAATCGGCGCTGCGGCAACGGAAAAAATGATTAAACGCGACTTCGAGCGTCGTCGCCGCCGACCCGTAAGTGGCGATATGCCCGCCAACCCCGCTGCCGCTGTCCACGGCCTGCAGAACCATGGCCATCGCGTTCCAGCGGATGATGTTTTCGATCCGCTTTTCGAGTTCGATATCGCCGGGGTAGGGTGGCTGCTTGTCGACCGCTATCGTGTTGACATAGGGCGTGTTCAGGGTCGCTTCGTTCAGCGGCACGCCGAGTGACAGAGCCCGGTCCTGCAACGACCGCAGCAATTCCTTCAGTACCACCTCGCCGTGTTCACGGTGGATATCGTCAAGTGCGTCGAGCCACTCCTGACGTTCGTCGTCGAACACATCGCCTGACGTTTCGGGTGAGTTCATGCAGGGCTCCGCGGGTAGTGGCAAGAGCCGCGATTATAGTTGAGCAGCCCGGCAATTCCGTGCCAATTATGCCAACATCCGAATATGATTTAGCATAAATCCGATAAATCCTGTACAGGAAAGACTGCATATGCCAAATCAGGCCCTCGATCGAATCGACTACCGGATCCTCCATTACGTTCAGAACGATGCGCGTATGAGCAACACCGATCTCGCCGACCGTATCGGCCTGTCGCCGTCACCGTGCCTGCGCCGGGTGAAACGGCTCGAACAGGCAGGCATCATTCGGCGCTACGTCGGCATCGTCGATGCGGCGGCAGTCGGGCTGCCCATCAGTGCGTTCGTTAACATCTCGCTGCACAGTCAGGATCGGGAAGGGCTCGAGGCGTTCCAGTCGCGCGTGAAGACCTACGCGGAAGTCATGGAATGCTATCTGATGACCGGCACGTCCGACTTCCTCATGCGGGTCGTGGTGCCGGATCTGCAGAGCTATGAACGGTTTACGGACAAGCTCACCCGGATCCCCGGGATCAGTAATATTCAGACGAGCTTCGCCCTGAAACCGGTCGTCTACAAAACGGAACTGCCTTTAGAAAATACTTGAATACGAAGTAATAACTGTATTAAATTCATACTATTAAATAATACTTTTTATATTTAACATTACATCTTGCGGGACTGACGGACGCGGCGCACAGCATCGCCTGTTGATGGCGATCAACCTGCCAGGACGGCGTTTCGTCACACTGAATGTTTCTGCCACTAGCGAGGATGCGCGCATGTTCGAAGCCGCTGAACTGGGACGCAAGGTCTCGAAAGCGATCTACAACAAGAAAGATCCGGAACTCCGCACCGCGCTGCTCGACGCGCAATTCAAGCTGCGGGAATTGCCGTTCCAGGTGATCATCATCGTGTCCGGCGTCGAGGGCGCGGGCAAGGGCGAGGTCGTGAACGAGCTGAACCGCTGGCTCGACAGCCGCGGGATTCAGACCCACGCATTCTGGGACGAGAGCGACGAGGAACGCGAGCGGCCCCGTTACTGGCGCTTCTGGCGCCGCCTACCGCCGAAATCGACGATCGGGGTGTTGTTCGGCTCCTGGTATACGCAACCGATCATCGATATGGCGCTGGGCCGCACGACGCAGGCGGAATTCGAGAGCGAACTGGATCGCATCGGTGAATTCGAGCGACTGCTCAGCAACGACGGCGCGCTGATTATCAAATTCTGGTTCCACCTGTCGAAAAAAGCCCAGCAGAAACGCCTCAAGGCGGACGAGAAAACGGGCCGGAGTTCGCCACTGCTGAAGCAGTTCGCGAAGAAATACAACCGCTTCAAATTCGTCTCGGAAATGGCCATACGCGCGACGGACAGTGGCTACAGCCCGTGGCATATCGTCGAGGCCGAAGACCATCGCTACCGGAATCTCGCGGTCGGCGAAACGCTGCTGCATGCGATCGAGAACCGACTCACGGGCCCGGCCGAGCCGCAGCAGGATCCCGGGGTACGTGAGAAGAACTCGTTCATCGCGGAAATTCCCGAAGCCTCCATCACCGTGCTCGATCACGTCGATCTGACGCAGAAACTGAGCCATAAACAATACAGCGAGCGTCTCGGCGAGGCGCAGCGCCGTCTCCGCGGTCTCGCGTGGCAGGCGCGCAAGGCAAAGATCAACACGGTTGCCGTATTTGAAGGCTGGGATGCGGCAGGCAAGGGCGGCGCGATCCGCCGCGTCACGGAGGCGATCGATGCCCGCCTGTACCGCGTCATCTCCGTCGCGGCGCCGACGGACGAAGAAAACGCGCAACACTACCTGTGGCGCTTCTGGCGCCAGTTGCCACGCGCCGGTTATTTCACGATCTACGACCGGTCCTGGTACGGACGCGTCCTCGTTGAACGGGTCGAAAACTTCTGTACCCGGCAGGAATGGTCGCGGGCGTATCAGGAAATCAATCAGTTCGAGCAGCAGCTCGCGGCGAACAACACGGTAGTGCTCAAATTCTGGGTGCATATCAGCCAGGAGGAGCAACTCGCGCGCTTCAAGGAACGCGAAAAAATCGCCTGGAAACAATACAAGCTCACCGATGAAGACTGGCGTAACCGCGAGCGCTGGGATGCCTACAAGCATGCCGTCAACGACATGGTCGCACGCACGAGCACGACGTATGCGCCGTGGACGCTGGTCCCGGGCAATGACAAATGGTTGTCCCGGGTCACGATCATCGAGACGTTCTGCGAACGCCTGGCCGCAGCCCTGGAGGAGCGCGGGATCAAAGCCGACTGAGGTCGTGAGGTTCACGTGGCGATCGGCGCGGGCGCTTGAACCGATCTCTGCCGGTTCAGCGCGCATTGTCCGGGTCAGGCGGACAAGGTCGCCCGGGTTCGAGGGCAGCATCACAGCGTATGGAGTCGCCTCCTTCGCTCATCTCCATAACTTCGCATAATGTATATTATGTTAAATAATATATACTCATAGCCAACGAGCAGCACCTGTTGATCAAAAATATCGACAACGCATAGCCAAAACGTCAACCCGGTTCCGGCGTGTTCCAGGGCGCCGAACGGGCGAAGTTCATGCCATACGGGCTCACGGTGAACCCGAGCGAAATAAATTTCGTCGCATTAATCGTCGGCACGTTCATGATTCCGTTCAGTCGCGCACTGACGCTCGGCACCTGGACGTCGACCGGGCCGGGGGCGATTTCACGATCCGTCTCGACAATGTCCATTGGCTGTACCGTGGGGTCGTCGACGTCGCGCAGGTTCGGCCGCGCCGGGTGAACTGAAACTGAAGCCCGCGGATCGACAAACGATTGCGAAGAACAGGTGGGTTATCCGGACGAGTTGGCCCCGGTTCTCGGAAATGCGCTCGGGACACGAGCCGGTCGAGGCGGATGTCGGCAGCGGGCAGGAACACCTGGCGTTGTTGCTGAAGCCGTATTTGAAGACAGCCCGTTTCAACAAGGTACTCCGGGTAATGCGACAATCCGCGTGATTTCGACCCGGGCCCCGCCCCGGTGCAGCGCGGGCGCACGATTTTTGCAATACGACGCGCGTTACGAAACGCGCCGGTACCGGGGCCAACCGCGCCCTGCCCCGTCGTTTACGGATCCTGCAGCAAATGGTCGCGCAGCATTTCGACTTCCGACGCGACGTCGGAGGGTTCGCTAAAGCGCGCGACATGCATCAGTGCGTCACCTTCGTAGACGAGCGGGTTTTTCGTCAGCCCGATAATCAAACCCGCATGCGGCGCGCGGATTTCAACGACGCCGTTGTCGAAGTAATCGTAGGGATCGTAGACGCGTGCGACAACCTCGTTCGCAGCGATGACCTCGCCGAGTTTCGCCTGCAAGGTCACGACGCCGGTCGAAGACGCCCGGATCCAGGAGCTCGAGCGCGCGATGAACGGATTATTCGGACCTTTCGTGTTCGACCGGGCCGGCGGCAGCATGCCGATAAAACGCATGACGCGCAGAATGCCCAGCACCCCGATCCGGATCCCGAGTTCGCTGAAGCGCAGCGCTTCGCCGGCTTCGTACAACAGGGTCCTGACGCCTTTCTCGGACGCGCTCTCGCGCAGGGATCCGTCGCGCTCCGCCGCGTTGATCACGACCGGAACCCCGAACGCAGTCGCGAGTTCGCGTGTTTGCGGATCATCGAGGTTTGCGCGTATCTGCGGCAGGTTGTCGCGGTGTGAGGCGGCCGTATGCAAATCGATGCCGTATTGCGCTTTCCCGACGATCTGCTCGAGAAAAATATTCGCGAGACGCGCCGCGAGCGACCCCCTCTCGGAGCCCGGAAACGATCGGTTCAAATCGCGCCGGTCGGGCAGGTAACGCGACTGGTGCAGCATCCCGAAGCCGTTGACTACCGGTACCGCGAGCAGAGAACCGGACATGCGTTTCAGCGAGCGATGCGCCAGCACCCGCCGAACGATTTCGACGCCATTCAACTCGTCGCCGTGGACAACCGCGGAAACGAACATCACCGGCCCGTCTTTTTTGCCGCGCACGATATGGACCGGCAGCGACAACGGTGAATCGTGCGAATAGATTTGCGTAACCGGTAAGTGGACGACGGTACGCTGCCCCGGTGCAACGGTAACCGACCCGATTTTCATGTTTTTGTTCTCAGCCTTTGCCTTTCGTGCGCGTCCGATTCGGCTTCGCGTTCTTTTCCGCGAACTCGATAATCATACCGGCAATATTCTTCCTCGTCGCCTCCTCGATCCCGCGCAAACCCGGCGACGAATTCACTTCCATGACGAGCGGTCCGCGATTGGAGCGCAACAAATCGACGCCGCAAACATTCAGTCCCATACTCTTGGCCGCGGCGAGCGCCGTTTTTCGTTCCGCCGGTGACAGGCGTACCACCTGCGCCGAACCACCCCGATGCAGGTTCGAGCGAAATTCGCCCGGCGGCGCCGAACGGCTCATCGCCGCAATGACGCGGTCGCCGACAACAAAGCAGCGTAAATCCGTGCCGCCCGCTTCAGCGATGAATTCCTGCACGAGTATATTGGCACGCAAACCCATGAACCCCTGGATCACGCTTGCCGCCGCTTTTTCCGTTTCCGCGAGCACGACACCGATCCCCTGCGTGCCCTCGAGCAGTTTGATGACGAGTGGCGCACCGCCGACTTCCCGGATCAGGCCGTCGATATCATCGGGTGAGTTCGCGAACGCCGTCGCGGGAATGCCGATCCGTTTACGCGAGAGCAGTTGCAGCGACCGCAGCTTGTCGCGCGAGCGGCTGATGGCGACGGACTCATTGAGACAATAAGCGCCCATCATCTCGAACTGGCGCACCACGGCCGTCCCGTAAAACGTGACGGACGCGCCGATCCGCGGAATTACCGCATCGAAATGGTTCGCCTCGAACTCCCGATCCTTGTAATGAATCGTTGGTTTGTCGGACGTGATATCCATGAAGCAATGCAGATGGTCGAGCACCTCGACTTCGTGGCCGCGCTTCTCCGCGGCCTCGACGAGCCGGCTCGTTGAGTACAGCTTGCGATTACGGGACAGGATCGCGATTTTCACGTCGTCGCGCCCCGTTTCGCATGACCGCGCCCGGTCAGGTACGACTTCCCGGCATCGACGAGAAAGCGGCGACGGATGGCGGTCCGGCCGAGCAGTACCCGGAAGCCCATGTTGTCGCGGTTTGTCAGTGTCATTTCAATCTCCCAGCTGCTGTCCCCGAGACGTATCGGGGTTTTAATCACCGGGCGTTCCTGCTCGTGCCCGCCTGAGTCGCGTACCAAGCGCTTGTCGTGCATCGGCGCTTCGCACCAGATTTCCCGGTCCGTATTGTGTTGTTCGGGATGCACCCCGAAACGCACCCACGGCTCGCCGTCGCGGGACAGTTCGATTACTTCGAACGCGTGTAACGCAGATGTGCGCGCGCCGGTATCGACTTTCGCCTTGATTTTTGCGATGCCAAGCTCGTCCAGAGCGAGCCACTCCCGCCATCCGAGAATTCCGTCCAAGTGCTTGTTCTGTCGAAGGGTTGATGAAGCTCAATGGTACCCGGAACGGTACCGCGATGTTAGCGGCAACGGGGACGGAGACCGGATCTGCCGCCGGCCGGATGCCCTCTCAGTCCGCGGTCTTCGTTGCCTGAGTTCGGTGCGGCTGGAGCACCCGCAGGGCCGCGCACGCGGCTCCGTAGCCGTTGTCGATGTTCACCGTGACGATACCCGAGGCGCACGACGCGAGGATCGAATTCAACGCCGTCGTGCCGCCGGTCGCGACCCCGTACCCAACCGACGTTGGCACGGCGATGATCAATCCGGGATACAGGCCGCCGAGCACGCTCGGCAGCGCCGCGTCCATGCCGGCAACGGCGATGACGACGGGCAGTTCGCGCAATTCGTCGACACGGGCGAGCAGACGCCACAAACCCGCGACCCCGACATCAAACGCGGTCAGCGCGGTGATACCGAAATATTCGAGCGTACGTTGCGCTTCTTTCGCGACCGGCACGTCCGAACTGCCGGCCGTGACGATCCCGATTTCCGCGGCCACCGCCGGGCGCGGCGCAAAACGATAGAACGCGGTTTTCGATGTTTCATCGTAATCGAGCGCGCTGCGAAACCGGGCGTCTACCCCGGCGAGCTGGGCGTCGCTCAGGTGGGTCAGCAGGCACGAGCGACCGGCCGCGTCGATGCGTCCGAGGATCACGTCAATCTGCGCGGTCGTTTTATGCCGGCAGAAAATCGCTTCCTCGAGGCCGAGCCGGTTCGCGCGGGCGATATCGAGCAGGACCTCGTTCTCGCTCACGCGCTGTCTCTCAGAAAAGCGCTCCCGCGTTCGTACGGCGCGAACGATATCTGTCCGTCCACCTCGTGCCGCCGCGCGAGCGCGCTGATATCCGCACACAGGCTGTCGCGCAGGGCCGGCGGCAAAACAGCATGCGTGGCGGGGTCGAGTTCGATCACAATGCCGCTGCGCCGGATGCGGCAACGCACGGACGGCGACGAAACCGCGGCCCGGATCAGCGTTTCCGTCGCATCGATGAACGTAAGCTCCCGCGCGGCGATCGGGATCCCGGTTTCGATCCGGCTGGACAGGCACGGCGCGGCCGGCAGTTCCGCCACATCGGCAAGCCCGAAGTGGCGCGCGAGTTCGCGCACCGCGGCCTTGTCGATCCCGGCTTCGACGAACGGATGACGTACCCCGTGTTCGGCCGCCGCTTTCAGTCCCGGGCGCCAGTCGCCGAGGTCGTCGAGATTCGTTCCCGACAGCACCTGGTTCGGGGTCGCGGCAACGATCGTGGCATACAGATTGTGCTTGCAAAAAAAACATCGATTCGCCGGGTTCGCGATGTACTGTTCGTCATCGAACTCGTGCGCATTGATCGTTTGCAGATCCCAGCCCTGTTCCTGCGCATAGCGGGTGACTCTCGCCGTCGCGACGCGCGGGACCGCCGGCGACACCGCGTGAAACATCGCAACCTGCTCGCCGAGGCACTGTCCCGCGGCATAGGCCAGCGTCATGCTGTCGACCCCGCCGGACACCGCGACCGCCGCCGGCGCGCAATCGCGCAGCACGTCCTCCAGCCTCGCCAGTACTGCGTTCATTTTATGTCCCTGCCCTCTTCGTCCGCCGCAAGCGCAGCGGCTTCGGCCTGCCGGCGGATCCGTTCGCGGCGGGCATGATTCACGTCACCGCTCACATCACTCAACTGTGCCTTTGCCGTGGCGCCGTCGGGGCGTTGCGCAATTTTTACGTTGATGTTGCCGGCAACGGTGACATCGCGGCGCTTCACGATAATCCGATCCTGGACCTGCAGCCGGAATCCGAGCGTCGTCGTCTCACGCAGGCAACCTTCACCAACGGCGCGGGCGTACGCGGGCTCCGCGAGGATCCGGATCATCGTGCCCAGACGGCCGTGCTTGCCCACGACCGGTATCTGTACGACATCGATCACACCGGCCATGGCGCGCAACGCATCGAGGCCGCGCGCAAGATCCTCCGGGGTTTGATCGTCGACGTCGAATTCGATCACACCGACCGTATCACGGAGCGTTGCCGTGGCATCGGCGCTGTCGAACCGCAGCACGCGCAATACATTACTCATCCCGTCGAACGTGCGCGTGCCGAATCCGTAGCCGCATTGCCGCAACACGCGCGGCTCATGCCCGACTCCGGGCGTCGGATCGAGGTGGCGAATAATCGCCGCACCCGTCGGCGTAACCCGTTCACCGGTGAAACCGTCATCAAAGCAAGGCAGCCCGGTGAGCAGCAAGGCCGTCGCCGGCGCCGGCACCGGCAGCAAACCGTGTTGCGTGCGCACGCGCCCGCTGCCAAGCGGGATCGGTCCGATCGACCAGGAGCAAGGCCCGATCGCATCGATGAGAAACGCAGCCGCGACAATGTCGGCGATTGAATCCCAGGCGCCGACTTCGTGAAACGCGACGTCATCGACCGGCTTGTCGTGTACCCGCGCTTCCGCTTCCGCGAGGTGGGAGAAGATCGCGATCGCACGCTCGCGCACCGGCGGCGACAGCGCGCTGCCGGCGAGGCGGGCCCGCAATTCGGACCAGTGCACGTGCGCGTGATGCTGCGCGGGCGGCGGCGCCTCAACGATGAAGCGACTGCCGCTGAGAACGCCGTCGGTGAAGCGGCGATGTTCCAGCGCCACACTCGTTGCGAGTCCCGCCTCGCGGGTGGCCGCGATGGCAGGCTCGGCACGCGCCGGATTCAGATCGAGCAACGCGGCGACGAACATGTCGCCGGCGATGCCACCAACCGGGTCGAAATGAAAATGCATGCGGCGCGCAGGCTATGGGCTTATCCGCGCACGCTCAGTCGCGCGGCGCCCGCTTGCGGGCCATGCGCAGCAGTGCGGCCAGCGCGGTCACGCCCGCGGCGCCGAGCGCCAGCGCGGCCACCGCGGAATTGGCCGTATGCGCCAGGGTATGGCTGATCGGATCGAGATGCGCCGCTTCATGGGCGTACGCTGCACCGCTGGCCAGCAGCGCGGCACCGGTTACGATGAACTTGTTCATAGCTTCATTCCTCGCTCGTTGGGCTCACTTGCCGTTCGCCGGCACAGTGATGCTGATTCTCCGATCGCCGTCGTGGTCGAGCAACCGGGTTTCCGTTTCCGCCTTCAGTACCGCGAGCGGCAGGTCGTGTCCGTGCGCGCGCAGGGTCTGGCAGATCCGCGATAAATCATCATATTCCACTTTAATCCGCGTAAACCGTCCGGCTTGCGAGATTTTTTTCGCACCGAGTTCGAACGTTTGCACCTCCCCGGCAAGCTGTATGTCCAGCGCCACCGTGAACCGTTCGATATCGAAGTGCCGATGCTCCGCGGCAATGACGCGATAGCCCCAGGTGCCGAGTTCCGCGCCGAACAGGGTCGCGATGTCCGCTTCGCGTGCCGCCGGGACATCGACGTAGACGACATATCCGGGTCGCCCCTTTTTCGTGATGCTCGCCAGCGCCTGCACATTGCGCGCCCCGAGCATTTCCGCCCGACGGATGAACTCACCCATGAGTTCGCCGGGGACGTCGTCTACCTGCGCCATCAACAGGCGCATCTCCTCGCTCATGGCGCGCGCATGACCTCGAGCGCGAGTTTCGCCGCGGCCTCGGCATTCACGTTCGATCCGGGAATGCCCGAGGACACGAAGCCCGCGCGCTGCGCGATCTTGCCGGCCTCCTCCGGGGTCAGCAGCCCCATCGCCGCGGCGACCGCGGCCGGTACCGTCACGTTGATGATCACGTTCGAGGCGAGCAGGATTTCACTCGCGAGCGGTGCCACCATCGGCACGGCCCAGGCGATGTCCTGGCGTTTGCCCTGAGCCACGTCGGGGATGATCTGATCGGAATAACGCTCGAGCCGGGTCGTCACCCCGTCAACCGTGACTTCCGCATCGATATGCGCATCGAACGCAAACCATTCGCGGGCGAGATCGCTGTCGCGACGCGCACCGGGACCAATGTGGGTCAGCGCGATCTGGATATCCTTGCCGGTCATCTTGCTGAGGAATTTGCCGACATTTGTCTCGACGAGCGTTTTGCGCTCGTTGTCGAGTTCACGGACGACGTCCGCGAGTGATTTTCCGGCCGTCAAATCGTCGAACGTTTTCGCCGCGCGCCGGTACAGCGCTTTCGCCCGTACCGGCTCGGACGCCAGGATCATGGAATTCGTCACCATGCCCGTCTGCAGTTGCGCCGCTTTCTTCGCGACGATATTCATCGCGATCATCGAAGTTTCCGGATCGAAGGCGAAATCGTAACGGCGATCGCGCAAGGCCTGGCTTACGCTCGCCTGCGTGGCGTCGTCTTCGAGCAGGCATTTCATCGCGATTACCGCATCCGTCGCGATGTGTCCGAGCGGCGGGTTCACGGGGCCGGCCGAAGAACCGGAAATACCCTCCTGGAATACCCCCATGATCTCGTCGACGGCCATGATGCCGATCACCGACGGCCCGCCAATGTCCTTCAGGATCAGTCCGAGATCGCCAATCACCTGCGCGGTCGAATATTCCTGCCCGGTGATGCGCACGTGCAGCTTTTCCGGCAGCCCCGCCGTCTCTGCCGCAACCTTGCCGGCCACATAAGCCGAAGTGACCTTGCCGTGCGGCCCGTATTCATCCGCGACGTCGGCATCCGGATGAATGATTTCGAGGATCGCGGCGGCGCCGAACGTCGCGGCATTGAGCAGGTGCGGTTTCATACCCGCGCCGGCCATCGCGTCCATCATCGCCTGGGTGCCGATGCGGGCGCCGTTCTCGGCCATCGCCGGGAAGATGATGTCCTCGCCAAGGCGACTGTGCCCGACCAGCGGGCCGCCGGATACGAGCATGTCGTAACCGCTCACCGGCGACAGCTTGCCTTCGATCAACGCCTGGTGGACCGCCATGACCGCGGCAAAGCCGGATACTTTGTTGTTTTTCTTCGCCGTCGGTATCGCCGCCACGCCGCACCGATCGACCCCCGCGAGCATGCGCGCGCTGGCGCCGAGCTTACGGTTGCCGGCGGGGATCCCGACCTGCGCTTTCGTGCCGGTCAGGTACATCATGACGGCACTGAGCAAGGCCGCGTTTGCCGGTGCCGCTCCCGCCTTGACGGCGACATCGATGGCCTTTTTCAGGACTTCATCGACCGGTTGCGACGCCGCGTTCGCGAAGCGCAGCTTGATGTCGGCGCCGCGCTTCAGTTCACGCACGAGCACGTCGGCGATATTGAACACGGCGATATTGAGCATCCCGTGGCCGCCCAGCAGGGCGTCGACCATATCGCTCGTGAGCCAGTTCGGGCTCGCGTTTGCGCCCGTTATCGCCGCGAGCAGTACCTGCTCGCGTTCGGTTTGACTGAACTCAGCCATGCATGCCTCCTGATTCCGGGTTGGGTGGATACGCCGTCAAGCGGACGGCGTGTCGCGATTTGAAGCTGTCGTCGAACGCACGGTCGGGACCCTGGCGGCATAACCATCGTAACGGTTTTGCAACCGGTCGAACCATTCCGCGACCGCCCCACCGCCATCGAGCGGCGCGTACGGACTGACGATGTCCGCCCACTTGAGCAGGCCAAACAGCACGTAGTCCGCGTAAGTTGGATCGTCACCGCCAAGATACTCGCTCGCGGCGAGGACTTCCGCGAACGGCTTCAGTGCCTCGCTCAGGCCGGCTTTCGCCCGCTCCTCGCCGACGTCGAGTTCTTCCAGGGTACACCCGAACATTGCTTCGCGGGTCTCGCGGAAATACGGCTTCGACGCCTCGTCGAGAATGTTGTAGGCGGCGCAAACCGCAATGCGGATTGCGGCCGGGAACACGGCCGATCCGCACACCCCGAGCACGAGTCGCGCTGCCGCCCGGCTCTCCGCGTTCTTCATCAGCGGTGCATCCGGGTACGTGCGATCCAGGTACAGGGCGATGGCCCAGCTGTCGCCGACCCAGCGCTCGCCGTCCCGGATCACCGGCACCGCGTCGTAGCCCGAAGCCGCCGTTGCGCCACGATCGGAGAAGCGCCAGGGGATCACGGTGAAGTCGAGGCCCTTGTGCAACAAGGCCATGCGGATCCGCCAGCAAAACGGGCTGAACATGATCCTCGGATCGGCCGCGGCGAGATCGTACAGTTCGATTGTCATGTCGCCATCGTCGACGAGCACGCCGCTCGACACAAGCTGGCAAATTAGACATATTGGATAGGCGTTTCTGCCACGCCGTCACGGCACCCGGTTTCGAGGAGAATTTGCATGTCCGCTGGAAAACACGTCGTCATCGTCTCGTTTGGCGGCGGCATTGCATCGTCGATTGCCGGACCGCTCGACGTCTTCGAGTTCGCGCGCGCAAACGCCGAGGATGCCAGTGATTTTCGCGTTACGGTGCTGTCGAAGGACGGTGCCGCAGTGAACTGCGGCGGCAGTGTCACGGTCACGCCAACCGGCTCCGTGTATGACGTCGGGGATGCCGATTTCGTATTTCTCGCCGGCATGCCGTGCGACGTCGATGCCGTACTCGCGGACAACGACGCAGTGTGCGACTGGCTCCGTCAACAAGTCGGCCGCGGTGCGGAAATCGCCGCAGTGTGTCCGAGTCAGGCGCTGCTCGCGCACAGCGGCCTGCTCAACGGGCGCAATGTCGCGATGCACTGGAGCCTGATCGACGAGGTGCGCGCACGCTGGCCGGCCGTCAACTGGACGACCGATCGTATGGTCGTCGAGGACCGCGGTATTTATTCCTGCTGCGGCGCCGGCGCCGCGATCGACCTCGCGCTGTACATCGTCGACGGCCTGTGTGGACGCGATGCGATGCTCGCCTGTACACAGTGGTTCCTCATGGATCTGCCGCGCGTGCGGCAAAACGTTCCGCCTCCGCGCTTCGACCGCGCACCCGGCAGCGACTCGCTCATGGAGCCGGTCGAATCCTGGATCCTCGGTCACTTTCACGAACCCGTGCAGTTCCAGGCGCTGGCCGGACAGTTCGGCATGTCATGGCGGACATTCTATCGCCGCTTTCAGGCAGCGTTCGGCGACCCGCCGAAAGTGTACCTGCAGAAACTCCGCATCAATGCGGCGCGGCGGCTGCTGGAGAAGGACTCCGGCACGATCGAACAAATCGCGACCCGGGTCGGCTATTCCGACCCGGCGTTCTTCCGCACGCTGTTCAGCCGCCACGTCGGCATGACCCCGTCGCACTACCGCGAGAGCTTTCGCTTTCGCGCCTTGAGCTGAGCCGCGGCCTCAACCGTCGCCGTCGAGCAAATCGCCGAGCCCGCCGAGGATCGATCCTTCGCCGCGTCGGCTGCCACCGGTTTGCGGCGCGTAGGCGATGATGCGGCCGGCGAGGCGTGAAATCGGCAGCGACTGCAGCCAGACCTTGCCCGGGCCGACGAGCCGCGAGAAGAACAGGCCCTCGCCGCCGAACACGGCCGACTTCAGTTTGCCGACGAATTCGACGTCGAAACTCACACTCGGCTGATAACCGACGACACAGCCGGTATCCGCACGGATCGTCTCGCCCGGCGCGAGCGTTTTTTCCGCGAGCGTACCGCCCGCGTGTACGAACGCGAGCCCATTACCCTGCAGTCGCTGCATGATGAAGCCCTCGCCCCCGAACAGCGCCGTGCCGATCTTGCGCTGGAACGCGATATCGAGCGACACCCCGCGTGCCGCGCACAAAAAAGCATCCTTCTGGCAGATAAACTCACCGCCAACGGCGCTCAGATCGATCGGAATTATCTTGCCAGGGTGCGGCGCCGCGAACGCCACGCGCAATTTCCCGCGCCCTTCATTATGGAAAATCGTCGTGAACAGCGACTCGCCGGTGACGAGACGCTTGCCCGCGCCGAGCAGCTTGCCCATGAGGCCGGCATCCGCCTGCTTCGCGGACGAATCACCGAATACCGTGTCCATCTCGATGCCGTCCTGCATCATCATCATCGCACCGGCTTCGCCGATCGCGGCTTCCCCGGGGTCGAGTTCGATCTCGACGTACTGCATGTCGTCGCCGAAAATTTCGTAGTCGATTACATCCATAGACATCACTTGAGCTCCTGTGGTCCGGCTTCAGGATTGTTCGCGCGGCCATGATAAATCCACGCGGGACGATTGAAACACGGTCGGCTACACTTTTCCGGAAACGTTTACGACGAACCGCTTTTACGATGAACCGCTCGCGCGGAGAAATTCAGCGACTCCGTGTGCGCATTCCTGAACGCTGACGGGAGGCAACGGCATATGACCACAGTGGAACAACGCAACCTCGACACCGCGCACCGCTACATCGAGTTGTACAACAATGACATCGAGCGCTTCGTGCCCGAGTGCTACACGGACGATTGCCGCGTCATCGCGTCCGGGGCCGGGGTCATCGAGGGTCCGGAAAAGTTTCTCGAGGTCGAACGAACCGTGCTCAAGGCAGCGCCGAAGCGGCGGATGCGCCTCGACCATGAGCACGTCGCGGGCAACACCGTTACGCTGGAAGTGACGCTCCTGAATCCGGATGCCGGCGACGACTGGGAGCTCCCGTTCGTCACCATCCTGACAATGCGCGACGGCAAAATCGCCGTCGATACGAATTATGCGGACTGGACCCGCTGGCCGGGACTCGCGCTTTGAATTGCTGCCGGGAGAAACGATCATGACCACGAAAGCCGAACAGAATCTCGCCGTCGCGCGACGTTACCACGAACTCTACAACACCGATCCGGAGCGCTTCGTCCGCGAGTGCTATCACCCGGATTACAAGGTCGGTGCGATGGGTCTCGGCTGGTTCGAGGGCATCGACAAGTTCATCGAGGTTGAAAAATCCGTGCTCGCCGCGGCACCGCAGCGCAAGATGCGCGTCGACCGCATGCATGCGACCGACGATGTGGTCGTCGTCGAAGCCGCGGTCGTCGACCCGGCGCGCGGGGCAGACTGGGAGTTGCCGTTCTGCGCCGTGCTGGAAATACGCGACGACAAGATTGCCGTCGACCGGACGTACGCGGATTTCAACGACTGGCCGGGGCTCGGGGTCTAGCCGCCGACTGCGCGCCCTGACGTCGAGGAAAAACCGGCACGAAATGCTGCAGCTTATCGTGGGGCATCGCGCTAGCCCTCCTCGATAATCTCCGCATGCATCGGCGCAAGCAGCGCGAGCAGGCGGTTCTGCGGCCCGGTTGCGACATCGTGCGCCTCCATCGCCTCGATCAGTGCCTCGACGAGCGCATTGAAATCCGCGTGGTCGATGCCCATACCGCCGTGGCTCAGTTTCATCGTGTCGCCGGTGTACGCGCACGGGCCACCGCTCAGTTCGCAGAACTGCTCGATCAGTTTCGTGCGAAAGCGCGCCACGTTCGTCTCGACGAAATGCGCGTTGATGCGTTCATCGTCCGCGAGATTCCACAGAAACTGATCGACGATCGCGGTGATCCCGGATTCGCCGCCGAGCGCCTGATACAAATCATCACCGTCACGTTGCATCGACGCCGGGTGCAGCGCGCACCCCGCTACACCGACAATGACGATGACACTCAGGATCCGTGACAACATGCGCAGCTCCCTAAAAAGAAACTTCGATGGAGAGATACCAGCCCGACTGATTATCGAGGGTAGCGACACTACCGAGATCCGCATAGGCCGCGACGACGGCCACGTGCTTGTTCGGAAAAACGCCGATAAAGGCATCGAACCAGTCATCCTGTTTGGCAAAACTCAGGTTGTCGGGTTGCTGCCGGTACTCGAAGCCAACGGCGATGTGGCGGGTGATGAAAATTCCCGCACTGCCTTCGAACAGGACGTCGCGGCTGTCGTCCTTATCGCCGCCGAACCCGAGGATCCCGATCTGGTTCGCCCGGGAAAGGCGCAGGGTCGCATTCGCGAAAACGTTGCGATCGAACAGGCCCGCAAGGAACAGCTTCGTCGCGCTGACATAGAAGTCCAGATCGTCGTCCCGTTGCGCGCCGACCGCCCCCGCGAGTGCGAAATCGAGGTGCCGTTTGTACTGGACGCCGGCGCTCACCTGTGGTCCGCGGCCGTAGATCAGATCGCCCCAGAGCCGGACTTTCGCGCCGAAAATGTCCTGGCGGAACTGTTTGTCGATCCCGAGCGCATCGCCGAGCGTGCCGAGGTCGAACTGTTGTCGCGCGTAGGACAACTCAATCCGGTTCGAATATCCCGCGGCGACCCCGGCGGCATCGAGCTCGTAGTCATCGACGGATACGTGCGTATAGAAGCCGGTCACACCCCACTCCGAACTGGAGCCGTAACCCGCGATGACCGCCCACGGCACGATGCCGCCGCCGGCGGCGCCTTCGATCTGGCTGGCGCCCCCGGTCGCAAGGATGCGGCTGCCGTTGAAGCCCGAAAATGCCTCGGCCCGCGTGCCGGCCAGCAGCAACAGCGCCGCGGCAACGGCGATAATGACCCGCGCTCCACGCGGGGGCACACGGGCCCCGTTCATGCCGCTTCGACGAGGAACCGGCACTCGCTGCTGCACGCGACGTTCAGCCAGGTCTCGAACGCGGCGGCATCCAGCGGTTTCGAGATCAGGTAACCCTGCCCGGTCTCGCAGCCGAAACGCTTCAACGCCGCCCAACCGGCTGCCGTTTCGATTCCCTCGGCGACAACCTTGAGGCCCATTGAATGCGCCAGATCGATCGTGGATCTCACGATCACCGTATCGCCCGACTCCTCGGACAAATCCATGATGAACGACTTGTCGATTTTCAGTTCGTCGACGCGCAGGCGTTTCAGCTGCGCGAGGGATGAATACCCGGTACCGAAATCGTCGATCGATAACCGGAACCCGGCAACCCGCAAACGCCCGAGAAGGTTCAGGGACGCCTCGGGATCGCGCATGACCGCGCTTTCCGTGATTTCCAGCGCGAGCCGCGAATTCGGCACGCCGTAGCGTTTCAGGCTCTGCTCAATGATCTGTGGCAGCGTGTTGTTCAGCAGGTCGAGCGCCGACAGGTTGATGCTCAGGCGGATGTCGATGCCGCGATCGTCCCAGGCACGCAGTTGCCGCGCCGCGCGTTCGATCACCCAGTTCGTCAGCGCCGAGATGTTCCCGGATTGCTCGATGACCGAAATGAATTCGTCCGGCGGGATAAACCCGAACTCCGGGTGCGTCCAGCGGATCAGCGCTTCCGCATCGCGCACCTTGCCGGTAGCGATATCCGCCTTGGGCTGATAGTGCAGACTCAACTGATCCGAGGCCAGTGCCGCGGGCAACTGGCTGACTATCGCAAGCTGGCGCAGATGACCTTCGTCACGCCCTGCTTCGTACTCGACGACCCGGGTGTGCGCAGACTTCGCATCGTACATCGCGATTTCACTGCGCCGGATCAAATCGTCGGCGGTTTCGGCGTGGGCCGGGAACGCCGCCATGCCCACCGAAAAATCAATCGAAACCCGCATGTCATCGAGCACGATGGGCTCCGTCAGGACAACGCGAAGCTCGTCGACGAAGCGGCGCGCGGCCGGCCCGTCCGTGCCTTCGAGGACCAGCAGGAAATCGTCGCCGCCGAGTCGTGCAACAGTGTCGGAGCTGCGTACGCGGGTCACGATCCGCCGCGCGATTTCCTTCAGCGCGACATCACCGACATGGTGACCAAGCGAATCGTTGATTTGTTTGAAACGCGACAGGTCCAGCATCGCCACCGTAAACGGCTTGCCGGTGCGGCGTGAACGGGTTATTGCGCCCGCCAGTCGATCGTTGGCCAACCAGCGGTTCGGCAGGCCCGTGAGGCTGTCATGGTGTGCCTGATGCACGATGCGACGCTGTCGTTCGGCGATCTCGCCCTGCATCTGGTTCAGCGTATCGGCCAGCTGACCGATCTCGTCTTGCGAGGAAACGCTAATCTCGGTCTCGTAGCGTCCTTCGCCGATCCGTTCGGCGGCGGCTGCAAGCTGTCTCACCGGATCCGTGATCCCTCGCGCAACGCGCACGCCGGCGCTTACCGCGACCAGCAGGACAAGGAGCGACAGCCCGCCGAGCTGCCGCGCGAGCGCGCGATACGGCGCGAGTTCCTCTGAAAGTGATTTTTGCAACGCTGCCACGAGCGCTCCCGACGTCCCGTCGAGGACATGAAAGCGGGTCAGGTAGGTGTCGTCGCCGATCAACAGATCCTGCATGCTCACGTGCTCAATGGATGCGACCGCGCTGACCGCGCGCTGCAGGCCGTCCTGCTCGGCGGGCGCCAGGCTCGACGCCCGCAGCGCCGCTGGCGCCGGTTCGAAGAACGACACGTCGAGGCCGGTAACGTGTTTGAATTCCTGCGCGAGCGCGTGATCGACGGTGAAACCCATGAACAGCCAGGCGATCCGATCGGGCGCCTTAACCGGCACCGCGACAAGCTGGTACAGCGAAGCGCCGAGACCGATCGTGGTGGCGAGATAGTCGTCGCGCATGACGGTTTCGATCACGGCTTGCCACTCGGGGATCGATTCGATTTCTAACGCCAGCGTCGAGGCGATGATGGCCCCGGCCGGATCCACGATCAGTGCGAGATCGGCGCCCGCCCGTTCACCGTGATTCTCCGCCGCAGACAGTATGGTTGCTGCGTCCCCGGTGGCGACCGCGCGTTTAAAGCCGAAATCCGTGGCCAGTACCTGCACGGAATCTGATAATTGCACAAACCGGGCGTTGAAAATCCGCTCGAACACGCTTTCGGCAACCACGAGATCCGATTCGATGTTCGCATGTACGGTATGCTGCGTCGTTGCCAGTATTGCCGCCAGGGTCACCGCCTGGGCAATACCCAGCGACACAACGACGAGGCCGATTATCTTGTGCTGAAAACTATTGCGCACGCCTGAGCGCCTGAAATTTTTGTTCCAGCGGTGACAACCCGGCGGGATCGTTCATCGGGGGTGGTTTGACGTCGACCGTGACGTTTACGACCGTGGCACCGTCGTCGATGATCAACGGTGTGCGCTCCGTCGTGCCGTGCGCGAGACTGTGATGATGAACCACGTACTCGTAGCGCCCGTACGGTAGTGCGGCGAAATTCGCCCCGCCGCTTTCGGTGACGGCGAAACGCGGGGCATCAACGACATAGATATGCGCCGACATACGGTCGTGGATATTGCACCCGACCGCAACCGTGCCGGACACGTCGAACGCGATCGGCTCGGTACTGAGGCCGTGATACAGCGGCAGCTCGAATGTTTTCGCCGGCGAGAACGAGTAGACATGATGGCGAATGTCGTCACTGTTCGGAAAACTGATCCGATCCCCGGGGCGGATCGCGAGCACCCGGGGCGCAAACTGCTTGTCGATTTGATCCATGACGTGCACGCGATCGGCTGGCGCGTTTGCCGCGGCCACGGATTCTCCGTAAAGGGCGACAACCGCCGCGTCGAGCGGTGCTCCGGTCGCATCGCGCACGTTGATCGTTACGTTACCGGCAACCGCTGCCGCGGTGCCGGCGACGCCTGCCAGCAGAGCGATGGCGGGCGCGCAAAGTCGTCGATGCCCCCTGCCCGGTAACGATAAATGCATTGCAACTCCCTGATCCGCGGCCCTGTGCGCGGGCACGGCGATGCCATGCCCGACGCATCATCAGGGCTATCGGCCGGGTCGGCGGCGGTCTTTAAGGCGGGAGCGTGCCGGAGAAGTTTGCCGACACGAAAGATGACACGGCGGGATTCGGCACTGTAACCGGCGCGGTGCCCTACCAGGCGTCCCAACGGTTCCAGCACGCCACCTCGGACAGGGGCAGGCGCTTCGCCGGGTGCAGATCCCCGCCCGTGAGCCAGGCGACCGGCAGCAGCGCGGCCTGGGTGAAGTTCTCCGGAATCCCGATCAGATCACGCACTTCATGCTCGTAAATCAGATGCAGGGATGTCCACGCCGAAGCGACCCGCCGCGCGCGCAACGCAAGCATCAGTGACCACGCGGCCGGCAGTATCGATCCGTACATCGAGGCCTGCACGAACGGTTCCTCGTTTTCGAACCGGCTTTCGATACACGGGATGATCATGACCGGCACCCGGTGCAGATTCTCGAGCAGATGCACCGAGGACGAGATGACTTTATCCTTCTGCCCGCTGCGCATATCGTCGGCGGCGTACTCACGGTTCGCACTGACCCCGGTGCGACTCATCGCGGTTGCGTCCGCCATGTAACGCTCGGCACCGCGCCGATAGCAGTCCGCGATGCCGGCCTTGATCGCCGAATCCGTCACGACGACGAAACGCCAGGTCTGCGTGTTCGCGCCGGTCGGCGCCTGCAGCGCGATGTTCAGTGCTTCCTCAATGAGTTCACGCGGCACCTCGCGCTCGAGATCCAGGCGCAGACGCACGCTGCGGGTTGTTTTCAGCACGTGATCGACGCTCGCAAGGTCGATCGCTTGAAACTCGTCATGGCTCATCGTTCGCTCTCCCGGGGTGGCGCTAAATCTGCCCTATGTTAGCCCAGGCGGTCGGCATCCCGCCTGCGCCCGGCGATGCGCGGAAGCGAATCGAGAAATCATGCGCCGCCGATCTGCAACCCGGCATCGATCTGCTCGATGCGCGGGGCAGGAACGTGCTCCGGGATGTCGGCCAGGATCCGCACGCGGGGTCCGCCTGTTTCAGAATCGGGACTGCGTATTTAGAAGCGGTCTCAAAAATAGAGGGTGTCGCGTTGCACCCTGAAATCGGTGATGACAAGGCGCCGTGCGCAGGGAATCGTGGTTCCATTTCCAGGTACGGTAACGCCGTCAGCGCCGATTTCAGGGTGCAACCCTTCGGGCCGGGGCCGTTTTTGCGCACTCCGGCGTTACTCATCGCTCATTTAGCCCGGCTAAACTACGCTCTTCGTGCCTTGGATTGCGCATAAATGACTCCCGG